>Ga0307515_10012878_pt1 | contig 15690 bp, 16 predicted proteins | sample 17_EM_MG_FD_194513 | JGI IMG/M metagenome (GOLD analysis project Ga0307515, IMG submission 194513) | Populus trichocarpa ectomycorrhiza microbial communities from riparian zone in the Pacific Northwest, United States - 17_EM | ecosystem: Host-associated > Plants > Roots > Unclassified | place... | reverse complement strand
GGTGACCTCAATATGATGAGATTTGGGTGCATGCATGATGCTGGGAATTGCTTTAATGCTTTCTATTTGTTTGCAATTCGTAGGCCTTGTAACATTCCCTCGAGAAGGAGTGGATTGAATCTGAAATTAGCTTGAGCATCATAATTTCGGTTTGAACCGGTTTGGAAGGGGAAAAAACCGAACCGAACCGAACCGAAATTAATCGGTTTAACCGGTTTTCGGTTCGGTTCGGTTCAAAAACTAAAAAAAAAAAATTCGGTTTGGTTATTTATTTTGGTTCAAAACCGGACCGAACCGAAAATGCTCAGCCCTAGCCAAAAGGAAGAAACTTTAGACAAATTTTGAGCTTTACATGAGTCTCCGAGTCATGGCTTTCAATGATTTTTGGCTCAGCTTCATGGTGGCAGAGTGCAAAACCAGGAACATCTATAGTCATAATTTTTTTGCCTTCAATTTTATTTATTTTTTATTTATTTTGAAACAAAAGTATGTCCGAACAAAATTGAATTCAATTTTCAGCTCATAATATTGTGTCCAAACTCTATTAAAATAAACTATAGTGTCAAAACCATAGTTTGTAGACCCGGTTCAATGGCCGGCTCGGTCCAAGACCCGGGTATCGGGTTTTGACCGGGTCACCGGATCGTCCGGGTCAATTCTTAAAAAAAATCAAAATGACGTCGTCAAAACAAAAGTCAACGGGTTGCAACCGAGTTTTTGACCGGGTCTTACTGGGTCGCCAGGTCACACCGGGATTTTTCTTTTCCTGTTTTTTCTTCAACCCGGCCCGGTTCCAGGCCCAGATCGGCCGGGTCACGAGTCAACCCGCCGGACTAGACCGGATTTTAAAACTACCGTCAAAACTGAAAACATATTTTATTTGTCGAATCAGATTGTACCTTGACCCAACCCAACTATGGACATCTTGTTTTTTACCTTGGTACAATTACAAGCAAGGCCTATCGTACATAATCAGCTTTTAACAGTAACTGACTTCAGCCCAATTACAAGCGCAAAATTGATTTGGCTTTTCTTGAAAAATGTCCAAATTAAGTTAAGAAAAACTAAAAGTTTTGGGGTTTTTGAACCGTACACTTACATTTTAGCGACGGTTACACATTATTGTCGTGGATTATAATAATGATTTTTATTTTATTTTTTCATCAAACTTTATTTTATTTTATTCTAGTATTGTGTTTTCTTTTGACGGTTTTTATCCTTTACATTTTCTTAAGATGTGAAGGTTTTGATAAAACTTTAGAGATTAAATGCTAGTGAATTTAATTATTTATTGTTTTAATTTGAAGCATTATGTTACGGTTAAAAAATAAGGAATACACTAAGAAATAAGAAAAAACTAGGGTGGCCTATCTCAAATTCATTTGGAAAAGCTAACTTAGTCCCCATATTTTATTGTGGCTTTGCTTTAGGTCCTTTTAGTTTTTGATATAAAAATTTATTTTATTTACGTTTTAGTTTGTGGATTGAGAAAGAGAGAAAAAGACACCGAAAAACAAGAAAGCAGAGAAAAAATTATTAGTTAACCACGTTTCGACAATGAAAAGAGTTGTTTTTAGTATCAGTGAGTTTTATTTGATGAGAGAAGTTTCATTAAACTATTTTTTACTCTTTTTCTTGCTGAAAAAGGCAAATCAAGTTTGAAAAAGCCTTTTTTTTTTATTTATTAAGAAAAACTAAACGGTTTGGGTTTTTTAAATAGTGCATGTGCACTATAACGTCTCTCACAAATCATCATGGACTACAATAGTTATTTTTTTTCATTTTAAACCAAATATTTTTCTTTATTTCTTCCTTTTATTTTATGTTTCTGTATTTTTTAAATTGACAATTTCTAGTTTTTTGCATTTTCTTAAGATGTAAAGGTTTCAATAAGGTTTTAGAGCTTGATTGTAGGTCAATTTAAATAGGTGTTTTTTTTTTAATTTATAGCATCACGACATAATTAAAAGACTAAGAACCAAACAGAGAAAAAAAACTAGGGTGATCTATCTCAATCTCATGTGGAAAAGTTATCTTTACTCCTTACATTCTGTATTGGCATCGGTTTTGGTCCTTTAATTTTGAAATAATTTTTTATACAAAACTTAATTTTGTTTACTTTTTAGTTTTTGAGTTTAAGAGAAAAGAGAGAAAGTTACCAAATAAAGAAGAAAAAAAAGAAAATTATGGTTGACCACATTTCATAACTAAAAAAGTCGTTATTGGCAGGGGTGATAAAAAAACCAAACAACTTATTAAAATGAGAAAATCAAAAAATAAATTAACTGAAAAAATTAAATTGAAAAAAATAAATTCAAATTAACCGATTAAAAACATCATTATCTAAATATATATTAAAAAAAAGTTGAAACAATGGTGTATTGACAATATTTATCTTTAGTTATCGATTATATTAATCAAACACAGGTGTTAATTTTTCAATTCACAAAATAAATTTTTCTTGGTTTAAAAAAAAAGAGGTTAAAAGTACGCATATATTTTTTTTACGTTAGAAATTATTTTTTATCCAGTTTATTCACAAAATGTATGGGTTGTACTCTTGGCATAGAACATTTGATCTTAGGATATTTTTAACAGTAAAACCAAATAATAATGAAGATAGAGTTATTAATATTAGGTTTAAGACAATGATGCATCCATTGAAATTGGGATTCCGAATTCCTTCTACCATCAGGCACCGATCAAACGGTGGAGGGAATTCGGAGATCCCAATTTTGGTGGACTGATCACAATTTTTAGATTTAACAAATTTGGTGAAATGAACTCCAAATTCGGAGGAATCTATTCAACTGCACAAAATGTAGGAGCATGCGGATACATTGCAATAGCATTTAAAACCGGGCATCTTCTTTCATTCTCAATAAAGAAAGCACAAAACTTTAATGAACATCACAAGATTTGCATACTTGCGAAGGCCCTCGATGATCATGTTAATTCCCAAATGCAAATTAATTAAAAAGAAAAAAAAAACAGCAGGAATTATTTCCATGTCTAGAATATCAAAATCTTCAAAACAAGTAGCTAGCTAGCTAGGTAATCTCAATATAAAAATGTTTGCATACATCGAAAATAATTTTTCATCAGAACATTATTATGCATGCGCACCGAGTTCATCAATTTAGTGTCATAACAAACATTGAAAAATAAATAAAAACTCGAGATGGAAGGAAGTTCAAGAAATAAAACAACATCCTATATATTCTAAGAATTGCACTGCTAAAGAAAATGAAGATCAGTTTTGATCATTTTTCTGAGACTTTTGTGATGTTTTGTTTGTTTTGGCATGCCCGAATCTCCCTGATCGAGTGGTAGAAACCCTGTTTGCGTACCGTCACTATCAGTATCAATGTCTCCTTCAATTGTCAATCCTTCAATCCTTGCAGCTATGGAATCCATATTTCTAACTCCCACATTCACGTCTGCCAAAAATGTAAAAAGGAATTAAAAATCCACGAGGGACGAATTCTACGAGCTAGCAAGATTCATCCAATGATATCAATAAGAAGGAACTGATGTCAATCAAACTATAAACTCATTGGCCATATAATTTAATATACAGTCATTTGGATCATGTCTGTCATGCTCTAAACCCTATTATTACCTGGATTGGAAAAGAACCATAAAACAAGGCCACAAAGAAGCAGCACGAACGGAATAATATGGACAGCATTTTCTGCAAACTTCGCACGTGACTTCTCCTTCATAGCCAATTCCACCATTGGATCATAGGCTGGCAGCTGATTCAATTCTATGGACGATGACATTCTCATCCCTTGAGTTCCCTCATTGGGCGACGAGTGCATATAGTACTGATCAGCCATCCTGTGCTTGAAGTAATCGTCGTCGGCAACCCGGTTCCAGCTTGCTGATCTATGCATTTTTTGTGTTTGTTTGGCAAGAACAATGACAAGAAAAAAAAAAAAACGGAATGAAGAAGAAGGAGAAAGGGTATATATATATATATGGACAAAAATGGAAGTGTATTTTTTATGATGGTTCTTCGTTAATGAATTCAAGGAAAACGGCTTGGATTTGGGAGAATCTGTTTTTTTGGCTGTCCTCTTTTTCTATGTAAGAGGGTTTGTTAAGGTGAATTAGTCTTTGTTAGCTATTATTACAACCTAGTCATTAAATACAAGGAAATGTGTTCAAGGACGGACTTCTTTTTTGAGAAAATTATCAAATTATCTCATCATTTATTTTTAAGAAAACTATCCAAACTTGTCATAATTACATCCCATCTTAATCTATCATCTAATGAAAATTAAGAGTAGAGAAGGCCAAAGCCCCAACTCTATAAACCCACTAGACCTGGGTGGGTAATAACAGAGAAACATGGAAAAAGAGCAGAAGACCAAACCAGCACGGTTGACTCTAAACCAAAAGAACCAACCTGCTAAAATAAACTATGATCACCAAGACCTAATTAATACATAATCCTGACAACAAGCCAAGTAAAATAGCTATTTCATTTGCTACTTTGTTTCAACCCTGGATTGGTGAAAAAAAGAACACACTGTAGAGACAGAAGTTGCATCTAGGCCTTGATCTTTAGTTTATCGATGAAGTTCTTTCCTTCTGCGATGTCATTCTTGCATAGAAAATCCAGGAAATCTCTGAAGCTGCTCTCTTTATAGTTCTTAGGGTGTTGATCATCCACAAGCTCCTCTGCAGTCCCCATTTTCTCATCCATACCCATACTATGTAGGATAGCGATTGAGATTCTAGTCCTTTCAGAATTCAGTATGGCCCTATGCACAACACTTTTGTACAAGCCATTGCTTAGTACCTCAAGATGGTCCCCTATGTGGACCTGAAGAGCACCATGAACTTCCGGGATTAGCTTCCACTTGCCTTCTCTTTTATCTATTACTTCAAGGCCAGCCGAGTTCTGGAGGACAATGCTTAAGCAAGTGTAGTCCGAATGCGGTGGCAATCCTAGTGCGAGTTCAGGGTTTGGGCATGGAGGGTAGCAATTAACTGCCATGACTTGCATTCCATCCTCCATCTGGTTGCTCAAGTAACCTGGACCCAGCCCAAGGCTCTCATTGATGGCTCCCATTACCTCCAAGGCTAGTTTCCTAACTTCTTTGCAATATTTTCCCATGTTTTCCCTGAAGTACAAAAATTCCTAGATATGAGAAAATCTAGGAATTTGTTAAGAAAAGACAAGCAGAGATTTATGCAATTTGACCCCGAATTAATGAGATTCATCAATTATAAGCTGCTTTCCATTTGCATTGTTTTGCTGAGACAATTAATATAATTGGCATATAGTAAATTAAAATGCCAACTTGGGATTGAACCATGTATTTAGTTCAGTGGTATGCAGGGATGGAGTGAATGCAAGTGTACGGCAGTTGTTTTTATTTAAAAATATATTAAAATAATATTTTTTAAAAATTATTGTTGATATCAATATATTTTGAAAACATAAAAAAAAAATAATTTGAAGTAGATAAATAACTACATGTAATATCAAGTTTGAAGCATATTAAATATCAAGTTCTGCCTTTATGGCCTTAAGAATGAGAAGAAAAAAACAAGTGAAGATAAAAATAACTACCTGTAATGAGGTGGATTTTTTGGCCATAGATGAATCCAGTCAGATAAAGGATGTGCATAATGCTTGAGGAAAACCCTCCAAAACTGGAACTTGTCATCTCCATCTTTGAGGCTCGTCCCATACCTTACTGGCTTCTTTACATCATTAGACATGAACTTCACCTTCTCTTCGGTAGGTAATTTGAAAAAATCCGACGCCACAGAAAGTGCTCCATCCAATATTGATTGGCAAATTCCATGATTGACAATCTGTGTGATCAATATATAAGCAGAAAATAAAATAAAAAATGAATGCTGTCGAGTTCCATAAATTTATGCTGTACGCTTGTTACGCTAGTCCAAGCAATAGAGATCGATATCCCATTACCTGTACATGTTGAACAGCCATTATATATAACTTGAAAAAGCTTGTGTAAAATATTGCGATACTTACTTGAAAGAATCCCACTTGGTGACAAGCATTTCCAATTTCTTTAATGGCATTAGCCCTTTGTGTAGCATCCTGCCTCAACCTAGAAAAATCAATAACAGGCACATTGGCAGTCTCTGGAGTCAAACTCGGACGATTTGAAGATGGAATTACATAACAATCTGGCACGTATGACCAGCTTCTCTTTTGTGCACTGTTGCCAATTGTAAATGAACTTGAGCTATCCTTTTTTTCCATCTCAAAACCTCAACCAAAAAATGTCTCAAAAAAGGCTCAAAATAGTACCAAAATATGAGTAGAAGGATAAGCAGGTAAAATAAAAATTTGACGGTTTTTGGTAGAGTATCTAAGAGTGGGGTTTATAAAGGAGAGTTTTGAGTGTCAAAAGTAAGTTTGTTAGCACTTTGGAAACGCAGACCAGTTTCAAGAGTAAAAGCTGCAACGTTTTCCTGCTATTCTGATGTAGACATTATGTCAAAACTGGAAAAAATCATCTGTTCTCTCTATCCCATCCAGCAATTGATAAAAGCTAGAAAACAAAAACGAACTTTTTGCAGGAAAGTCATGGGAAGTTGTGGATTTATGTAGCCAGTTGATTGAATTGAACTTGCCATGCAACGCACCTTTAAAACCAACTAGGCGAAAGGGGGTCTCTCTGTTGAACATGTGTTAAGCCACAAGCCCACTTGCATTGTCGCCTCCTCAAAACTGCTGGTATTGAGGCCCGTTGTTTTTCAGATGAGGATAGAGCATCCTAATTATGACCAGCTTGTTTCAATCACACACATGCAAAGCCTGTTTAATATATCTTTCTTGCAAGCAGCCAGGCCCTATCTCTATGGCTGCGTCATGAATATTATAACCAGAAATTGAGTATAGCCATAAGATTTTATTATTTATCTGGATACCCAGGAAAAGTTTGTTTTGAGCCAACAAATTTTGAAAGACACCATCCATTTTTTCCCACATCATGATCATGAAAAAGATTAATATAGTAGTTAAAAAGCATTAATCGTATTCAGTGAACAATTCGTGCACTATTCCTAGAGACTGGAAAATTCCATCAGCATGTGTGTATATGACTGATGTCCAGAATTGACCCAGTGCATGTTGTCTTCAGACGGATTTATATATTTCGTTTTGATTATTTCCTCCATATTCTTGAAAATAAGGCTTAGACTGGTATGCTTACAGTACTGTGCATATTCGCATGCAAGAACGTGCATCTAAACCATTCGGATGTGTTGAAAAGCTGCCGCCCTCAACTTTCATGTAATTTCTTTTGGCTTTATAACGTTGGTCCAACGGTTTGGTGCGTAGACGCCATCCCTAAAATAATCCAAATTAAAGTGCAAATCCTAATCAGCTCCCATCTCCTGTTCTTCAAGCAATCATTCCAATGTGTTATTTGATTTGCTAGTGGACATGGAAATCAGTAAAATTGCTCAAGTCAAAAACTAAGAATTTGGAGTTGGAAGGGGATTCAACTTCCTCATAGCAGGCAAGCCTTTTCTTCTCACCCACCTCACCAACTATAAAGAAAATGAATAGAACTTGCGACACAATATATAAAGGACGATGGTTCGACCACCCACGTCGGCTGATAAACTATACTGACCATATCTTGCCCCAATCCATCCACCACGTGACAAAAATGTTAAATTAGTGGATGTTATGGAGGTTAAACTACACATGTAGTCCCTCAATTCTTACATTTCAGTCATTTTAACCCCTCCACTACGAATTTCAGCTCAGCAACCCTTATATATACTTTCCATTTGTGTTTTTTCATGTCCTCATTTTCACTTAATTATAAGTTTATCTGTGGAAACACATGACATCCATATAATGACCATAATTTGTATTAAGGACTGAAACAACAATGAATTGAAAGTATAAGGGTTAGTGTGCCTAAAACTTTATTAAAGGGATTAAGATGACCAAAATAAAAAACATGGAGGACCACCTAAAAAAGTAATTTACCCTGTTTTTGATATGTGGAGACCGCACCACAATTTCAATAAAGCTTGAGCACCGCAATCCCAATATTCACTTTGGACCGATGCTTTAATATGATTTAGATGAAGGAAAATGTTCCTTTCATGATGAATTGATGTTCGAAACAAGAATGTCTTTTGACAATTTTTTTTAGTCTTGAATCCCTTAAATTTGTAGTAGATATATATATTGAAAAGATAATATTGATTTAAGGGTGGATAGTGAAGTTTATTCCTTCTCGATTTTTCAAACAAACCATGTTGTATAAAATAAACTCAATAAAAAAAAAACACGAAACAAACACAAGTATCGCAAATTTGAAGTTAGGTCATCTAATCTTAATCAACCTTCACATATATATATATATATATATACAAGCTGTGCCTAATCATCTTCTTCTCGTGTTTGCCATCACTATTCACATATCAATGGCTAAGCTGGTTTTGGTCTATTCTCTGGTTGTTCTTGGCCTAGCATTAACATGCAATGCAGCAACTTACATGGTAGGTGATAACTCTGGCTGGGACATAAGTACTGACCTTGATACATGGGCACAGAGCAAGACATTTGTCATTGGGGATCTTCTATGTTAGTACTTCTACGTTATGGTCATAATTTAATGTTTCAATCACTAGAAAAAAAAAATTGAATGGCAACAGGACTGATCTCTCTCTCTCTCTGTTTTTTTTTTTTTTCCTGTCAATCGTTGTAGCGTTTCAATACTCATCATCCCACAGTCTTGAGGAGGTGAAGAAAGAAGATTTCGACAGCTGCAACACCACTAATGTTGCAAGAACATTCACAAATGGGAACACAACCGTGCCTTTGACAGAACCTGGGACGAGATACTTTGTTTGTGGTAACCAGTTACATTGTCTAGGAGGAATGAAGCTTCAGGTAAATGTAGAAGACAACCAAGCAAATCCACCGATTGGGGCGCCACAAGCACAGCCAGCAGGGGGTACTCTTACACAACCTTCTTCTAAGAGCAACAATCCTGCCTCTGTTATTCCAACTTCAGCGGGGTCTGTCTATGGGGGAAGGGATTGTATTGTGATGGCTTTTCTTGGTTTTGTGGCTACCATGTTCTGGGTGGTGCAAGTTTGATTAGTAAATGTTTGTAATCTTGTTTGCTTATTTATTTATTTATTATTATTTTATTGACATGAATATTCATTTCAGCTTGCGTATACTTCGACTAATTTCACGAGTCTTGAAGTTAACGATTATATAAGCCTCCAATAACTTTAAAGGAATTAAAACTTGTGACCATTGAGGAAGAAATTCGAGACCCGACCAATTGAGTTATCCCTCGAATTATTTTTTTATTTATTTTTCATGTATGGTGAGGTTGATCTTATTTTTTAATATGACAAATTGACAATTTCTTGTTCTTATAATTTTCTGATACGATGAAAAAAAATCTCAACTTTTTTTTTTGGTGTGGTAATAGTCGAAAGAATCTCAAGCTTGTTTGTTGTATATACCAGTTGTATAACACCAGCTGTATATCACAAGAACTCAGCTTATTTAGCCGAGTTTAAGGAGACCATGTTAGCCAAGTTTTAGGAGGTTAGCTAGCAATTTCAATACAATATCTGTATCATATACGAGCAAAGTTTTAGGAGATTAGAAAAGTTTTAGGAATCCTTGTATATGTTTTCACACATGCATTACAGAATGGATGAGCAATATTTCTCTCCAACCTTTTTTTATCTTTTCTAATTTGGTATTGGAGCACCTGAAATGGCCTCGCCCTCAAGCCTCTAGCCTTACTCCGAATCCTGTATTTCCAAATGCCTTTCCTTCTACTCTAACTCATGCTCAAGATTCTCTCTATCAAAATCACCCTTGGAAATTTTCTGATCTGGAAGACTCAATTCACTCCCGTTCGTAATTGCTATAGATTGAATGGGCACACTAACTGCACCATTCCAGTACCACCAAAGCATATTTTCAATGCTGAAATCAATTCCCTTTGATGAAAATCCAGAATACAACAAATGGTTTCAGAGAGATCAACTGCTCCTTGGCTGGATCGTCTCCTCACTCTCAGAGGAAGTCATTCCTTACGTAGTAGGGTTGGATAATTCTTATGATGTATGGCAAGCTCTTCTTCATGCTTTTGGTTCGGGTTCCAGTGCTAGACAAGTGCAAATCCACCTAGCTCTGCAAGAGCTCACCTTTGCAGACAAAATTATGGCTCAGTTTCTCAAGGAAGCTAAATTGATCTCTAATGAATTAGCAGCTGCTGGAACTCCTCTTGGCAAGGCTGAATTTAATGCAAATATATTCAGATTACTTCCCACTGAATATCATCCCATTATTGCTGATGTCTCTGCAAGAAACGATCGCCTCTCTTTCCATGAGCTGTTAGGGAAATTAATTGCGCATGAAATATTACTTCAGAGTTCCAGACGCTTGATCACTGCTACTGTAAACATGACAAGTCACTCAACCTTTCATTATATCAATAATGGTAACAATAAGAGGAATAACAACTCCTCTAATCAGCAGCAAGGACAAAGAGGAAACAGGAGGTTCTTTAAAACACCATGTCAAAAATGTGGTTTGCGAAACGACTCTGCAAAGTGGTGTCGAAATCTTTATGAGAAGAACACTGGCACACCAACTACAAATATGATTGTCAAACAGTCCAGCAAGCCTTTCAGACTGGTTCCCAGACACTGCTACATCTCACCGCATGGCTCCAGACTTGGCTACCCTGAAAATTTCTGAAGAGTACAAAGGTAAAGACAAAATTCTAGTTGGTAATGGAAATGGCTTATCAATTAAACAAGTTGGACAGGCTAGCTTAAATTCCAATTCTCAGTAGTTCAAACTTAATCATATTCTACACGTCCCTCGTATGCAAATACAATCACTATCTGTCAATAAATTTACAAAAGATAATAATTGTTTCTTTCAATTCCATTCTAACCATTTTGTTGTGGAGGACGAGAAACACAGAAACCTTTGCGAGAAACACAGAAACCTTTGCTCCAAGGACCGACTGAAGATGGACCATACAGACTTCCTGGGGTTGCCTTGCAGTCACTACGCCAAGGAGCACAAGCATTCATCAGTGAAAAAGTCAGCGTGGAGGATTGGCATGCACACTTGGGACATCTTCATTATCCTTTTGTGGTTTCAGTTATTAATAATTTTCAATTGCCTGTTCTTCCCCTTCAATAAAAGTACTTGAACCAAGATGTTCTTCTTGTTACTTATGGAAGTTAACTGGAGTCACTCTGCCTAGATTCTATTACGAAGGTAGCTTTTGTAGATTTAGAAGTAGAAGCAAGTTAAAGACTAGGAAGCAAGGTGTCTATCAAAATTGTGGCAAGTTCTATCATTTCATAAGAAACTGCATAGGTCTATGAAAAACCGAGGGTAATTTTATAAATGTTGCTATTGAAGAGGTACATGAAGACTTGATTCTTGTTGTTTACAGTTTATTAGTTGATTGGGCTCTTGACTCAGATGCTTCATTCCATACTTCTCCACCCCAATGAATCTTGTAGAATTGTGCTGTCGATGATTATGGTGTGGACTGTGGTGTACCTAACTGATAGAGAACCATTGAATATTGTGGGCGTTAAAGATGCAAAAATCAAATTTTTGAATTGTTCTATATGGTATTTGTAAGTGGTGGGGCATGTTCCTGAACTTAAAAAGAACTCGATCTATGTAAAATCAGTAACGATAATTATTAATATCATTAGGCTACTGCCCCGCGCTATCTTGCGGGTTAGACCAAGTTTTTTTAATACAAAACCAAAAACTAGATGGCAAAAAAAAATATCCAAGAAACGTAGATTCAAAAATATTTAACACGACAACGCATTGAATTTTTCGAGTTTTGAATTTTTCAAGTTTTGAGGCAGTAATAACTCTTTAAAAAATAAATTAAAATCAATTAATCTGATTGAAATCAAAACAAAACATATAACAAGGACTGATTCATAATATTTTTAAAAAATTATTAAGATAATAATATATTGGATCAAATTGTATTCATGATTTAACTTGCTAAACTTGTGACTTGGATTAAATAATATAATTTTTTAAAATTTATTTTTTACCTATATAGTATAACAAAGATAGAGAATATTTTTTTAAAAAAATTAAAAGATGAAATTAAAAGAAACAATTAAATAGAAAAAAAAGTGACAACATATTGGATCGACCTGAATTTCATGATTTAATTTGTCAAACTTGTAACCTAAATCTTAAAATTCATTAAGTTTATTTTTTAAAATTTACTTTTCAGCTAAAGATATGATAACAAAAATAATGGAATTGTTCTTTTAAAAAGTTAAAGGATGTAATTGGAAGGAAAAAAATTGAAGAATAAAAAAAAAAAAAAAGTTCAGGCATATAGACCTTGTCTAAATGGCCTAATATGTATGGATCTTAAAAAAAGCCCAGCCATATAGGCCTTTAGCCCAGACCCATGAACCTAAATCTTTTTTTTTTTTTAAAGGGCAACAACATGTCATTCAATTTTATTTTTTTAAAAAAAAATAATACAACTGACATGTTGTTTACTCCTACTCAAATTTTGACAATTAATGGTGGCTTAAAAATCATGTGCTGATTTTTTGGGTCAAAAACCTAATTTTTACCTATTTTTACTTAAAACACCTAAATAACACCCTTGCAACATAAAAATAATAATTTATCAAGCTAAAAAATTCAAAAAATAATACAATAACACATATCAAATCAGGTAAGAATTGTTTTTCTCGGCTTTGAATTTTTTTTTTCCAGACAATAATAAGATTGAAAATAGCCACTATTAAATTTGTTTTGTCGAATAAAACTTATTGCCATCAAAATCAACCTTTTTAGTTACCGGAATCAATGAAAACCGACAAATCCTTTTCTCCTCGCCAAAATTTAGTGATTTTCTTTTTTATTTCAAACTCAAGAACTAAAACATAAGAAAATAAATTTTTGGATAAAAAATAATTTTTAAAAACTAAAAAGAATTTGAAAGTTAAGAAGAGAAAGTAGGAGGATACACATGAAATATTGAATTAAAATTTAGATTTTAAATTGGTAATGAAATTTCTCTATAGTTTACACTAATTTATACCTTGGTCACCTATGTTTTAATTTGCTCAAGACTTAATAAATTATATCTCGATTTGGGTATAGAAGTACGCAATAAAAAAGAATTGAAGACAAAAAAAAAAACTAAAGTAAATGTCCTATAGTATATGTTATAATAATAATGATAATAATCATATTTGTATTTGTCAGAGATGGGTTAATCGGGGGGCTAGGACTAGGATACACATCCTCTCTTGAAAGAAGAAGAGACAGCTAGAGGCCTGTAGTTGACAATCGTCAATATATACATGTACTTGAAGTATGGGCATGTTTTTGACAGGGCAAATACCAACCCATCTTCGACATAAATGACTCCTCCCTTACAATCTTAAATGGGCCCTTTTCTCTTTGAGATCTAAACTGAACAGTCACAATACCATGAAACCGGAAATGTTGACCTTTTTCTGTCATGAAGATCGACGGCAACTACCGTCCAAAGACGGGATCTAGAGGCCTTGAGTTTGACAGAATGAACAATGCTGTTCCAATAATGTTGACAGGGCTTCGACACCATTGTTGAATGTCAAACTAAATAATTGCTGCCATGGTTTGGAAAATTTACCTCCATCAGTAGTGTTTGTCAAGACCCTGTACGTAGAATCCAGCCAGAAATTAAAGGGGCGGTGAGTGTCATACGTGCATAAATAAACTAAGATGGGAATGAACCATATAGGAATTGATGTCAAATGTTTGATTTAAAAAATATTTTTACATAAAATATTTTATATGTAAATAAATTTCAATGAGATAATGATGGAGGTATGATATAGTAGTAATTGTAATCATGACACTGGTGAAATGGTAATGGTTGTGAGGTGATGGTGAGGGGAAAATGATGGTGGCAAAGTGAAACACTGAAACTTATCATAGAAAAGGTGGTGGTGAACCTGATGGTGATGAAGAAAAAAAAATGGTGACATAGCGGCGATAATGATGAAGGAAGTAGTGGTGCGGTGATCATCATAATGGTGATTATAAGATAATGATAGTGGTAATATAAGAGATGGTGGTAAGGTGATTATGATTATGAGATGAAAGTGATAGTTGAAATAATTAGATGATAGTATAATTGGATTATTATTTATAAAATATTTTATAAAATTTTATGAGCTGATAATATTTAACTAAATTTGAGGATTAATCATAAACTGATTAATTTTTTTATAAAATATTTTACATACAAACAAAATATTTTCCGCGAAACAGAGGTACCTTTGGACACATCTCTAACAAGGGGGGGAAAATGCTTTATCCGATCAAATTATGTTAGCACCAAATTAATCATGTTTTAAACGCAATCTAAATAAAACAATGATTGGACTGACCGACTAATAACCTAAGAATAGAAAAAGTAAACAAGACAAGAGCTTAACCATCTCAATTAAATGTGAGGGTGCATATATCTCTTTATATTATCTGGTCAAAGATTACATTAACTGGCTTTAATTAAAATGGTTTGTTTTGTAATGGAAAAAATATATTTTCCATTCTTCAATTTCTCTATAACTAGAGTGTGAGCACGGTTCATTGGGGAATCTTATTACGACCTTATTGCCAAATATTAATTTCAAAGAAACTTTGTTTATTCTCAGTACATTTTCCTTGTTATTTTATTATATTCATCCTGATAATAATTATTCTGCAAAACTTTCTATAAGAAGACATCATCAGTGATGGTATAGGACGACCAAGAATTTAATGGAAAGCGATTTTATAATTATAGTTCTGAAATATACATTTGGAAAACATTATATAATCCCATGGCTTTGACTTTGTTAAAAAAATAAAAAAAATCTTGACCTTTTCCTCGTTGCTCTTGTTAATTAGAAAGCTTCACATGCATGTCTGCAATAATGAATTCTTTTCTAGTTGAAACCCAGGTGATCTCCGTGGATTTTGCTCACCTGTCATGAGTGGATTTTTGCCCAGATTTCCCCAAATTAAGGCCAATGTTAGATCGTGTTTGGCAGTGTGGTTGCGGGTGCTTTTTAAATAACTTTTTGTGTCAAAATACATACTAATGATATTTTTTTATTTTTTAAAAATCATTTTTGACATCAGCACATCAAAACGATCCAAAACGTACAAACCATATTGAATTTTAATAAAACAAAAAATTAATTTTTTTGGGAACGCAGCTGTAGCTACGTTCCTAAACGTTCCCTTATTCTTGCTGTACCCTTTGAACAATATTGTATATCTTTCCAAGGTACGTACTTCTCTTAAGATAAGCATTAAATATCCTTGCCTATATATGCTGGATCGATGCTTTAGGTCAAATATATATTTTGACAATTCTCTTAGTATATGTTAATTAATCAATCAAATTACTTGGGCCCTCAGTTGTAAGAACTCGTGTTCATTCAATTCACACATCTCTCTCATTTTCAGGAGAATTGCATGTATCCTTCTTGTACTGAGACCTGCTTCCATTTCAAGATCTCTTTCCACACACCTTTCCATGTTTCTTCTCGTAAGCTAAATATCTTACCTAAACAGCTAAACTAACTGGTTACTTACCATATATATATATATATATATATATGTTTGGTCCCACA
>Ga0307515_10012877_pt1 | contig 15691 bp, 2 predicted proteins | sample 17_EM_MG_FD_194513 | JGI IMG/M metagenome (GOLD analysis project Ga0307515, IMG submission 194513) | Populus trichocarpa ectomycorrhiza microbial communities from riparian zone in the Pacific Northwest, United States - 17_EM | ecosystem: Host-associated > Plants > Roots > Unclassified | place... | reverse complement strand
TTTAGCAGTCCTACGAGTGTTAAAAACTCTTTAAGATCTAATAAATTAATAGCCAAGATAACCCGGCAGATGTAATAATAAAGGCAAACCCAAACAAGGCACTAAAGACGTTTATTAACACAAATACTGTAAGCTTTGCAGTGTGGGTATTGAACGAGCGACTTATTTGTAAATCTATGGAAATTAAGTGGTATATATACATGAGAAAGGTGTAGGCAATAAGATAAAAGGGGAGACTAATACGTAGTTGAAACAGGGTAATATAAGATATACGAGGTATACGAGAGTAGTGCTGACGCTAGTGACCAGGGTAATATGCAAGGTCCGGTAGTCGGTTACATACCCCCCTAGATTTAACGGTGTAGTCAAAGCTATAGAACACAAATGAAGGTAGAAAACTGTACTAAAATAGGAAATTTAGATACAAATTTGGAGTGGTGAAGGGTAGGGTAATTGTGACAGCATGTTGCGAATATTGCGGATATCATAAATGTTGCGGATATTGCGACGGAAGCAAGTAGGCAGAATTTAGCTGTAGAAAAATGGTGCTAGTTAAATGGAAATTGCTTTAATTGTATCTGAGATATCGTCTTAAAGTCTTTATGGTGTGGTATTTGATCTGTAGTTAAGGTAGTTATTTAATCTGTAGTTAAGGTGGAACTTAAGGTAGTCATTTAAGCTGTAGTCGAGATAGATCTTGATCTGTGTTTGAGGTAGTCATATAAGCTATAGTTAAGGTGGAACTTGAGGTAGTTATATAATCTGTAATTGAGGTAGATCTTCGAATTTTGCAGAGGTTGAGGTAGAACTTGAGGTAGTCGTTTGATCTGTAATCGAGGTGGAACTTAAGGTAGATCTTTTAAGCTATAATTAAGGTGGAACTCAACCTATAGTTGAGGTGGAACTTAAGATAATCATTTGATCTATAATTGAGGTGGAACTCAAGGTAGGTCTTCGAATTTTGTGTAGTGCTTGGCAGCACTATAGGTTAGTGGAAGCTGGTAAGGTTTTGGAATTAAAATTAATTATTCCTGTATTCTTTACTTCCTGTTTTTTTTTTCGGATATAATCAACTATGCGTTTGGCCCAGGGTGTAGATAAGATCTTTTTATCTATCTTCTTTTGGATGTCTAGGTTTGGTTCCTATTCTTAAGGGCGCTTTTGCTCGTTAATATAGCAGCAGTTATTGTATCGATGTATAAGGCCGCATATGCATTTCTTATGCCATTTTAAATCGGAATTGGAATCTGAATTGCTTTGTAGGGTTGCAAATGTAGAGTAATTGGCTATAGTAGTAGAAGATGCTTGTTGCTGCATGCGGTAGTGTTCTTTAAATTCCTCAATTAAATTAATGATGGATGGTGCGTCTTTGTCCTTCCGTTCTTTTCTAATAAGGTTTACTTCTAGTGCTCCTGCAAAACTAGAAGAGATAGGCTTAATTGCTCGAATAAAATTATAGTGTGGTCTAAATCCTTATACGTTAGGTATCTTTAATTGTTCCATAAGCTTGTAGATATTCCGCCAGTTGTTTAACCATTTGTCGATGCTCTAATTTATATTGTAGGCTTTAAGAGCCGTATATTAAATAAGGACGTTATGCTTTCGACCTAAGGTGGTAGGGGCGAGTGCAGTCTTCAGTGCTTAAAGCCGTTCGTGTACCGTGTCAAGGCCGTCGATAAGGGGAAGGTAGGTTACCGATGTAGAGCGAACGATATAGTTGCTGATACCGTTTATAGCCTGTTCTTGCTTCTCGTATATGCGGAGATCGTCTTTATATTCGGCGTAGAGCTAGTTATAGGCAGTGAGCTTAATTTGGTCCAGTTAAGCTATCGATATAGCCGTAGGTAGTACGTCTTTTGGTGTAGGTCGATTGGGTGGTTCCAGCTTTGGAAGCTTGTCTTTCTTCTTAGATGGGTTAATATACTGCCATACCTTATTGGTTTTAGCAGTGTCTTAGATGATAAAGAACCATTAAATCTAATCAGATGGCTTGTCAAGGATAAGGTTAATTTTTAATTTAATAAAGGTCGTCATTTTTGAAATTTGATAGGTTAGGAAGGGTCCAGGTTAGGGTCCAGTTAGCGTCTTGGCGTAACCTTATTTGGACGTTCCGAACTTTTAATTTAATTTATTAGTTCGTTCGTCGGTCGCACGGTTGGGTGTCGTACGGTCGGTCGGGTTCAATCGATGTTCGATGTAATTAATGTTTGATGTGTTTAATGTTCGATTTAATCAATATTTAATGTGATTAATGTTCGATGTGTTTAATGTTTGATTTAATTGATGTTTAATTGTCCGTCCGTTTAGTAAATAAAGAAGCTTAAAATACTTGTAAAGGTAAAAGAAGTAGTGACTTCTTAAACAAGGTAGTAGATTAATGGTGTAATAGGTAGATTGATTGCTCAGCAGGTAGTGCGATCCGGGCTTATAACTATAAGCTTTGCAGTGTGGGTATTGAACGAGCGACTTATTTATAAATCTATGGAAATTAAGTGGTATATATACATGAGAAAGGTGTAGGCAATAAGATAAAAGGGGAGACTAATACGTAGTTGAAACAGGGTAATATAAGATATACGAGGTATACGAGAGTAGTGCTAACGCTAGTGACCAGGGTAATATGCAAGGTCCGGTAGTCGGTTACAAATACTCTACGTATACGAGTTAAAGGTTAGGTTAAAAGGGAGTCCCTAGAAATTTCTTAGTCACATAAGGTCTTAAGATATCCAGGAACTTTAACCGGCGGTTAAAGTTGTCTAATTAGTTACATTCTGCAGACCCTAACTTAAACTAGCCAATCAGGATTTTCCATCCCTAAGATGGAAAATCGCTATTAGCTCGCTTACCGCTAGCGCCTTAGCGGCCCTACTAATAAGATACCTACCCACAACTTATAATTAAGAAAAGCACCACGTGCTAAGAGGCAAATTTTAAAACAGCGAGACTTATATTACAATGGCAATAGTAAGTAAGGAGGATTAATTTTGTTCTGCTAGTTAAGCGGTATATATATATATATATGGCAACTATAAAAGAAGAGTTGCCAGTGTTAGGAATAAAGGCATATAAGGTATATTGCCGTCATATATAGCAAGTTGCCGTTACGTGCAGCAAGTTACCGTCACGTACCGCCGCGGCACTAGCGTGGTGAGGAACCTTAAGTTCCTCACCCCTTTCTTTAAGAAGAAAACACAGAATAATCATCATACTATCTACGAACCGTAGCTACGTGATATCCCCTTATATAACCAACAGTAAAATTATACTATTTCCGTATTCTTATTATTTAAAAGAGGGGTTAGTTTATATTACGTTAGCGAACCCATCTTCGTAACAACCGTTCTTTTACTTAAAGTGCACTAAAGTAAATATTTGTTTATCCTGCGACGTTTACTCTACCTCTAATGCTAAATATACGCGACCTATTACTCTTAATAGTCGTCTAGTTCCCTAATTAATTAATTTTAGGGTCTCGTATTTAATCTACTACTACGCGGCTAGATAGTAAACTGTTTTAAGCCCTTATTAAGTTAAAACGTTCTTATAATGCGGAACAGAAGGCCCTAAATACTTAGATTACGGCGTCTACTTATTTGCTTCGTCTTAAGAAGGTTTATAAGAAGGTTCGTTTTAAGGAGTAGAAACTTATAAAATAAGGTTTATAGGAACTTGGCAATAAAAGAACGGATTTTCCTCTAATAGAGAAGGAAATAGATCTAAATAGTTCGGCAACTGCTCTTCTTGGGTCCCCCTTAGGTAACTTATTCTTTAGCGATCCTTTTTTATTAATATTACCTAACCTAATCTCTTCTAATACTCCTATACCTTTCTTATAGCATTCTTTAAATTCTCTAGTGGCTCCTAGGTAGTCTTAGTATAGCCTATCTACTTAACCTTATACCATATTTTATCGTTAACGTCCTTATAACTAACAATCTTTAAAACTTACTATTTGTTTTCTTCTTATCCTCTATATATGTCTGCTTTATAGACTAATGGCTTAATATTTCTATATACTGGCTCTAGCATTACAATATACTATATAGGGTAGATCTTTATTTTAGCTAGTAGGTTTAACTTAAACGTAACCAGTAAAATCCTTTACGTAATTTTAAAAGGTCCTAGTCTAATATAGTCTAACTTCTTACTTAGTCGTTAACTCTTAAAATTTTTATATTGTAGCTATACTTTATCTCCCTCCTTAAGATCTAGTCCCTTAGATCTCCTAGTATTATAATACCTTTTTATTCTCTTTTATACTTTCTTTACTAATTCTATAAGGTTTATATAAAGATTTATTAACGTCTTTATTCTTTCTTTAGCTATATTACTTATTTTCTTTACTTACTATAGTAATAACAATATTCTTAACTTATATCTATAATTTGCCTTAAATAGTAATATGCCTATTCCTTCTTAAGGTGTTATATTATATACAAACTATATAACTAGTAATAGTAATACCCAATTATTCTATGCATAATTAATATAATGTCTTAGATACTGCTCTAGCGTCTAATTTAATCTTTCTATTTAACCGTCCGTCTGTAGATAATATACGGTGGAAGTTACTGCTTAAACTCCTTACTCTACTAAGAATACTTCCTAGAATACTACTACGAATTTTAGATCTCTATCCGATATAATTTTACTTAGTGCTCTATATTTTACAAACACTTCTTTAATATAGATTCTAGCGACATCTTCCGCTAAGATTTCTTCTATATATGCTATAAAGTATCCCTACTTTATAAGCTTATTTACTATTACTAAGATCGCGTTATAATCCTATCCGGTAATAGAGTCTTTTAACTTTAGTAACTTAATAATAAAGTCCCATAATATAACCTCCTATAGTCTCTTTAGTATTTTAATAGGTTATAGCCCTTTATATAGCTTGTACCTTATTAGCTTATTTTTTTAGTAATCTAGATACTCCTTTATAACCTTTCTAGCTATCCTTTAGATTTTATTAATAATATACTCCTTTTAGAGTCTTAATACTAAGCCTATAGCTCTATTATGTCCTTAAGTTAATCCCTTATAGAATTCTTCTATAAATTGCTCTACTATACTTTTTAGGATGTACTTTACTTCTCAATTTTCGTATATATCCGCTTATAGATCTTCTAGCTATACTTTTAGAATCCTTTATACCTAAAAGCTTTTTAGTATCTTATAGACTTTCTCTAATTCGTCTCTCTCTTAAGTTGCTATAATTTTTAGATAATTATACCTAATTAATCCGTCTATATCTTTTCGCAGTAAAGCCCCTAATGGCTTTTCTTCGTTTTATAATTCAGCTTTATAGCTTAGAGCATTTACTTACATATTATCTATACCCTTAATATACTAAATCTTAAAATAGTATTTTGTAAGTATCTCTACCTATCTAACCTATCTTTAGTTAAGTTCCTTTATTATTAGGAATCCTATTAGGTTTTTATAATCCGTCTTAACTATAAATAGTTTCTCTATGCCTTATAAGAATGCTCTCTATTTCTTTAGTACTATAACTATACCTAATAACTCCTTATTATAGATGTTATAGTTTAACTCTAGTAGTATTATCTTTTAACTATAGTATACTACTAGGTGCTATCTATTTTAATACCTTTATATAAAGTATATCCCTAGTATATAGTCTAATATATCTATTTCTACAACCGTTTCTAGTCCTAGTTAATAAATCTTAAAAACTAGCTCCTAGGTAAATAACTCTTTAACTTTTTTAAAGAGCTCCCTTTATTCCTCTCCCTATGCCTATAGTTTTTCTTTCTTTATTAATTATATAAATAGCTTAATATTCTTTAACTACTACGCTATAAACCTTCTATAGTAATTACAAAACCCTAAAAATAATCTTAATTACGTAACGTTCTCTAGTTCTTACTAATTCACTATAGCCTCAATCTTCTTTAGATCTATATTAAGTTAGCCTAGTTTAATAATAAATCTAATAAAATTGGTCTTCCTAGTAAAGAACTCGCATTTCTTAATTATTACTAGCATCTATTCTTCTTATAGTCTTTTTAAAACCCATTTAACGTATTCCCCATATTCTTCCTTAGTTATTAAGTAGATAATAATATCATTAAGATATACCATAATAAATTTATCTAAGTATTCTCCTAATATATTGTTAATGCGCTTCTAGAACGTTACTAGTGTATTTATAAGCCTAAATTATATAACTAATAGCTTATATAGTCCTTCCTTTAACCTAAAGGCTGCCTTCTATTTATTACCTTCCTTAATTCTAATCTAATAGTACGCCTATCTTAGATCTATCTTTATAAAGATTTGCGCATTACCTATCCTATTTTAGATTTCGCTAATTAAGGGTAAAGGATACCTATCCTTTCTAGTAATACTATTTAACTATTTATAGTTAATACACAGCCTTAGTTTGCTATTTTTCTTTAGTATAAACAGTACTGGATATCCCGCTAATAACTGCAATAGTCTAATATATCCCTTTTATAGATTTTCCTAGATAAACTCTTTTAATACTCTACCTTCTTCTTTAATAAGCTTATAGATTAGAAAAAACCTTAGACTTATTCCTAGTTCCAATTCTATTTTATAGTCCCATACTATATACTCTAATAGCTTTTTATTTTCCGGTGACCATAGTTTCTTACTACACTTATAGTATCTCTTTAGTATATAACTTAAGCCTCGCTTAGTTTCTTTATATATTACTCCGACTTAGTACTATACCAACTTAGCTTATTATCGCATCTTATAGCGTTAAGTATTTCTAATATTAACCTAACCTATAATCTAATTAATCCTTAGATTATATTCCTATAACTAAGGCATTCCTAATACTGCCTTATCCTATCCTAATAGTAGGATATTAAAAGACATCTCGATTTATCTTCCTTTAATAGTTATCTAAATAGGTCCTATTTTAAGACTAATAATCCCTCCTCTATAGGCTATTAGATCTTCTAAAATTATAACTAATAGGTAAAGTTACTCCTTTTATCTATAAGGTAGCCCTATTCTCTTAACTACTACTAGTAAAATATAGTTTCTTATTACTCTACTATCTATTAGCGCTTCAAACTGCTAATCTTGCTATTTAACTTATAAATTTAGGTATTATCCTTAAATTCCTTTAAGGGTTTAAGGCTTTACCACTGGCTCCCTCTAATCCTATAGGCCTCTACTTTTCCTAACTATTAGCTACTTAATCCTATTATACTTGGCTTACTCTTTAGCTAATACCTAGTTTACTTTTTATCTTTAATATACTATAGATACGTATTCTCTAGGTATTCCTACTACTATTATCCGTCTAAGTATTCTTCCATAAGGAATCTTTCTAGTTAAAGTATTAAATCTCCTTCCTCTTAAACTTCTACTAGATGCTATCCATATATATATTTAGCATTCCTATATTATTACTTATCTATTATTTAATATATCCTTATAGGGTATTTCCAATTCTTTTCTTTTAGATTCTTATATATTTTATATATATCGTCCACGCACATAATCTATAATAACATATAGTGTGCTAGGTGCTTTAGGTTAACTCTTAGCTCGTCTTTATCCTTAAGTTTAAACCTCTATCATGCTAATCTAAACGTTATAACTTTATTTATAGGTACTAAAATACGCCTCTTACTTCTCTAGTCCTCTAAACGCTCCTTTAAATCCTTTAACGTTATAATTAAGGCTCCCTTAATATAAGTTATAGCCTTTTCTATAATTGGGTGGTCTTAGATAACTTTTTCGTCTAACTATATATAGAAATCTTCCCACTTATTATTATGCCTCTGCCTATACCACTTTTAGTACAGCTACTAGAGTATATACGGCTTATCTATAAGGAAGTATCTTCTTATTACTATATTATAACAGCCTTTAGTATATCGTTCCTTAAACCTAATTAGAATCCCTAAATCCTCTTTATCTTCTAGTTTAGTAAGCCACTTAGCTCTTAGTATACCTATTCTCAGCCTATTAGTAATTCTTCGTACTAGCACTCTATCCTTTATACGTCCTAATATACTAGATTTCTTATCTAGTTTCTATTCTTACTATACGATAATTCTTTACCTAAATTCTTCTATAGTTTCTTTTAGTTTACGTTATACTAACGGATCTTTAAAGTCTTCTTACTTCTTAATCTTAGTATTAACTCTTTAATCTTTAGTCCGAATACTATATTCTACTAGTAAGTCCTCTAGGTCTATATATCTGTCTCCTAGTCTAGTTACTGTTTATACTACAGATTCTCTAATCTATAAAGAAGCTCTTTACCTCTTACCTATAGGTGTCCTAATTTATACTCCAAATTCTTAGTCCCTTAGATTCTTTAATCCTAAGCTCGCTTCTAACTTAAGCTTAGCTCTAGCCTTAGTCTAACTAGGCTTACTTAGTGTTCTTATCTCATCTTAAGAGTTTTAAATCTTACTTATCTCATCTTAAGAATCTTATACCTATAGGAACTTCCGTCCTAAGCTTATTCGTATATCTCTAAACTAAGCTACTACTCTGCTCTATTAGTTTTTATCTATTATAGGTCCTTAAGCTTACCTTATCTCGTCTTAAGAATCTTAGTCGTCTCTTATCTTATCTTAAGAATCTTAAGCCTTTAGCCTTTTACCTTTATTAAGTACTAAAGTAGTTTACTATCCTACTTCTCTTACGTCTTACAAAGCGATAGATATTATATTTAATGGGGTCTTAATCCCAACTAATATTCCCTATTCTATAGTAGAATTATCCTTTACTTCTATTATAACATCTCTAATAGCTATATGTTCCTAGTAAACCGCTTTTATTACCTTATTATCACGGAATATTTTGCTTATATTAAATTTATCGTCCTTAATATCTAATCTGCGAACTAGTTTATTAGTTCCTTTATATCCTATAGGTGCTAGCTCCTATAGCCAATAGCTTACGCCATACTTAGCGTCCTTATAAATTTAGTATACGTTATTATAACAAAACGTAAAACTTTTAATTATATATTCTTTTATTCCTTATAGCACATTATTATCCCTCTATACATATATATTATCTACCATTAGTCTAGTTCCCTTTATTATATAGTATCTCTAACCATCTTTATAATCCCTTATAAAGTAACCTTATTTCCCGCAATTTATATAAGCTCCCTCTCTAAACCATTACTTTTGCTATAAAGTCTGCCTAAATATCTTCTACTACTAAGATCCTTAGTTTAGCCTCTACTTTTTAGACCTTTAATTACTTAATCCTTATCCCCTAGATTTCTATAGTTTCTTACTCCATCTCTTATAGGCTTCTTTAGTACCACTTAGGTCTATTAGCTCTACGCCATACCATAGTTTCTAACTTAGCTTTAGTTATTGCGTACTCTACGCCATATATAACTATAGAACTCTATCCTAACCTTTCTTAGCCTGTTCCCTTTAGTAGATCCGATTATTAATTTTAATCGCTTAATCTATTAGTTCCCTTAGGGTATCCATATCTTCTATTAGAATAATTACGTCCTAGACTTTAGCCTTAAGTCCCTATTTATACTATACTATAAGCGCCCTATTATTCCACTTAACTTATATTACTAACGTTTGGAACTATATTATATACTTAATTGCTAAGGTTCATTACGTAATGTCTTAAAGTTTTCTTTCCGCCGTAGTTACTGCCTCTAGGTCTCCAAATATTTATATAAGTCGCTCTATAAATCCATTCCAGCTTAAGAACATAAACCGTACCTCTTAGTTTATAGTCGTTATTCCATTTACCTGGATTTCCGTAAGGTAAGGCTTAAACTATTTAAGTACTCTTCCTATTAGAAACAATCCTGCGTATACTATTTAGTCTATAGGTATTACCAGCTTAGCTCCCTCTTATGCTACCTTAAAGTGCATTTATATAAGGAATCCTTTAAGCTTTAATCTCTCTCCTAAGTACCTTTTAATTAATGGTAACTTAACCTTTACTGCGCCTATCCCGTTAATCCTATTTTCTAGCATTATATTATTCTCTATTAACTAATTAACTATTTCTTATAGTTGTCCGACCGTTATAGGTTGCTATAAGTTAGTGTCCGCTATACTAGTGTCATTACCTAATCTTAATGTAGTTGCCGCTGTTAATAGTGTTATAGTGGCTGCTTTTAGTGGCATATTGTCCGACTTACTATTATTAATACTGTAACTAGGTAGTAATTATATAACGGAACCTTATAGCAGGAACTACGGTGGGTCCTATTATTAGGCTAGGTGTATAGGAAATGCAAGTAATAATAGTTAACAGATAATAATAACTGGTGGAGTAGTTACCTAACAGATTAACTCTAATTATATTCTAAGAATTACTATAAGGAAGGAACTATCTAGGTAGGGACTAAGGGTCCTTAAATACACAACCGTACTCCTATAAAATCCTTCTTATACGTAATATACGTCTTATACATAAGGTACATAAGTTCCTCTCGTTCCTCTCGTTTAATACGTAGCATATTATATGACCTCGGTTACCATTCCTCGTCACATAGTTCTACCGGCTCCATCCTAGACCGTGCCTAAATTAACTAACTAGCTTCTTCCGTCTCTTCTCTAAGTAGTTGTAACATCGTACTTAAAGCGTCCGTAATACTACTTCTCCCCTCTAAAGCGCTTATACAGTAAAAGAGGTTTAAGAGCTTATCTGCTAAAGAATTTATTATATTAATAAAGAGGACTTCTTAACAATATATTTAAAGATCCGGCTATTTATTTTTATAGATTAAAATATTAAAAGCGGATTTTTAGCTATAGGACTTATACCGTATAACCCCTAACGCGTTTTATTATCGCTTACTATTACTAAAACACCCTTCCTACTAGGTATAGCTAATAGAGAAGCACCTTTATAGACATTAGAAATACTATATACTCTAGCTAAGCTAGAGCGGCAAGCTTAGCTTATATAAGATCTTATTAAACGGACGATTAGGAATAAGAACTCTATTTATTAAAGAGGGCTCTAGAAGCTCTTTTATATATATTAGGTAGATCTAAATATAATAACAACAACGTTGTCATTTAGTAGGTTATAGTTAATAAAAATAGGTAATAAGACGTTTAATAAGATATATAAACTTAAGATATAAAATAACTAAGACATAGGTTATTAGACAGTATTATAATAATAATAAGGGGCTTTAATTTAGGTTAATATACCCCCCTAGCTATATAGAGCCTTCTAGGCTACTATAGAAATACTAAAAAGTTATAATAGCAATTTAGTGTTAAGTTAAAGGAAATCCACTATATATTTACCTTGCCCATATATTATTTAAATTAAATTAAATTAGATCCTTAATATTAATGAGGTTTAATTACTAAATAAACATCTTATACTTTTAATAAGGCAGAGTATAAGGGCGCGGAGAGACTTTAGGGAAGATTTAAAGGAATAATATAAATTCTATCTAAATCTAAAAGTATATAGCTCTCGCTAAGAACAAGACATTATATAAAGAAGAGAAAGGAATAACAAGAGAATTATATAATTAAATAGTTAGGGGCTTAGTAGTCGATATTACGGACGCTTTAAGTACGATATTATAACTACTTAGAGAAGAGACGGAAGAAGCTAGTTGGCTGATTTAAGCACGGTCCAGGATAGAGCCAATAGAGCTATGTAACGGGGAATGGTAACCGAGGTCATATAACGTAATCTATATAATTTATAGGATCTATATAATCCGTAATAGAGTAAATAGAGTATACGTATATTGTATACAAGAAGGATTTTATAGGAGTATAGTTATATATTTAAGGACCCTTAATCCCTACCTAGATAGTTTCTTCCTTATAGTAATTCTTAGAATATAATTAAAGTTAATCTATTAGGTAACTACTCCACCAGTTATTATCTCTTATATTAACTTTTATACTTACATTTCCTATACACCTAGCCTAATAATAGGACCTACTATAGTTCCTACTATAAGGTTCCGTTATACAATTACTACCTAGTTATAGTATTAAATATAGAAAGTCGGACAACATGCTACCAAAAACAGCCACCACAATACCATTAACAGCGGCAACTACATTAAGGTTAGGTAACGACACCAGTATAGCAGATACTAACTTATAGCAACCTATAACAGTCGGATAGCTATAAGAGATAGTTAACTAGCTAACAGAAAATAATATAATATTAAAAAATAGGATTAATAGGATAGGCGCAGTAAAGGTTAAGTTACTATTAATTAAAAGGTACTTAGGAGAAAGATTAAAGCTTAAAGGATTCCTTACGCAAATACACTTTAAGGTCGCGTAAGAGGGAGCTAAGCTAGCAATACCTATAGATCAAATAGCGTACGCAGGATTGTTCTTAATAGGAAGGGCACTTAAATAGTTTAAGCCTTACCTTACGGAAATCTAGGCAAACGGAATAATAACTATAAACTAAGAGGTACGGTTTATATTCTTAAGCTAGAATAGATTTATAAAATAACTTATATAAATATTTGGAGACCTAAAGGTAGTAACTATAGCGGAAAGAAAACTCTAAGACATTATATAATAAACCTTAGCAATTAAGTATATAACGCAGTTCCAGATATTAGTAATATAAGTTAAGTGGAATAATAAGGCGCTTATAGCATAGTATAAATAGGGACTTAAGGCTAAAGTCTAGGACGTAATTATTTTAATAGAAGATATAGATACCCTAAGGGAACTAATAAATTAAGCGATTAAGATTAATAATTAGATCTACTAAAGGGAACAGGCTAAAAGGGGTTAGGATAGAGTTTTACAGTTATATAAAACGCAGAGTACGCAATAACCTAAGCTAAGTCAAAAACTATAGTATAGCGCAGAGCTAATGGACCTAGGTAGTACTAAAGAAGCCTATAAGAGATAAAGTAAGAAACCGTAGAAACCTAGAGAATAAGGATTAAGCAATTAAAGGTCTAAAGAGTAGAGGCCAAACTAGGGATCTTAGTAGTAGAAGACGTTTAGGCGGACTCTATAACAAAGTCAATAGTTTAAAGATAGAGCTTATATAAATTACGGAAAATAAGGTTACTTTATAAGGGATTATAAAGATAGTTAGAAGTACTATATAATAAAGAAAACCAGACTAACAGCAGAAGATATACACGTATAGAGGGTGTAAGCTTTGCAGTATGTGGGAATTAAACAAGCGACTTTATTATAAATCTATGGAAATTAAGTAGTATAAATATATAAAAGTAGACCCCAAACTCTAAAGCCTATAACTCATTTTAAACGTATCTAAGATATACGAGGGTAGTGCTAACGTAGGTAAAATAGGGTAATATGCAAGGTCCGGTAGTCGGTTATAGAGGGATAATAGTATACTGCGAGGAACAAAAGAGTATTTAATTAAGAGTTTTGCGTTTTGTTACAATAACGCATGCCAAATTTATAAAGACGCTAAGTATGGCGCAAGCTATTAGCCGTAAAAGCTAAAATCTACGCAGTATAGAGGAACTAATAAACCAGTTCGCAGATCGGATATTAAGGATAATAAATTTAACAAAGGCGAAACATTTCGTAATAATAAGGCAATAAGGGCGGTTTACTGGAAACACGCAGCCATTAGAGATATCACACTAGAGGTAGAAAATAATTCCACTATAGAATAAGGAATATTAATAGGGATTAAGACCCCACTAGATACGATGTTTATCGCTTTATAAAACGTAAGAGAAGTAAAACAGTAAACTACTTTAGCACTTAATAAAGGCAAAAGGCCAAAGGCTTAAGATTTTTAGGATAAGATAAGAGATAACTAAGATTTTTAAGACAAGATAAGGTAAGCTTAAGGACCTATAATAGACGATAACCGATAGAGCAGAGTAACGGCTTAGTTTAAAGATATATAAATAAGCTTAGGACGAAGTTTCCTATAGGCATAAGACTCTTAAGACAGGATGGGTGGGATTTAAGACTTTTAAGATAAGATAAGAACACTAAGTAAGCCTAGTTGGACTAAGGTAGGAGCTAAACTTAAGTTAGAAGTAAGCTTAGGATTAAAGAATCTAAGGGATTAAGAATTTAGAGAATAAATTAGGACACCTATAGATAAGAGGCAAGGGGCTTCTTTATAGATTAGAGAATCTGCAGTATAAATAGCAACTAGACTAGAAAACAGACATATAGACCTAAAGGACTTACTAGTAGAATATAGTATTTAGACTAAAGATTAAAAAGTTAATATTAAAATTAAGAAGCAAAAGAACTTTAAGGATTAAAGCATAAAACGCAAACAAAAAAAAACTATAGAAGAGTTTAGATAAAGAATTATTATATAGTAAGAACAGAAACTAGATAAGAGATCTAGTATATTAGGATATATAAGGGATAGAGCGCTAGTATAAAGAATTACTAATAGGCCTAGGATAGGCATACTAAGAGCTAAGTGGCTTATTAAACTAAAAAACGAAGAGGATTTAGGGATCCCTATTAGGTTTAAAGAATAATATATAAAAGGCTATTATAATACAGTAATAAGAAGATACTTCCTTACAAATAAGCCGTATATACTCTAGCAGCTATACTAAAAGTGGTATAGGTAGCGATATAATGATAAATAGGAAGATTTCTATATATAGTTAGATGAAAAAGTTATCTAAAACCACCCAATTATAGAGAAGGCTATAAGTCACATTAAAGGAGCCTTAATTATAATGTTAAAAGATCTAAAGGAGCGTTTAAAGGACTAAAGAAGTAAAAAGCGTATCTTAGTACCTATAAATAAAGTTATAATATTTAAATTAATATAATAGAGGTTTAAACTTAAGGATAAAAATAAACTAAAAGTTAACCTAAAGCACCTAGCATATTATACGCTATTATGGATTATATATATACGTCAGGAAAAAATTTACTAGCATTTTTACAGCATTTGGCAGCATTTAGCGGCTAAATACGCATTCCGCGCACTATAACGTGTAGTGTATAGTATTAACTAAGGTGCGGCATACTGCCGTATTTAATAATGCGGTGCGGTATACTGCTATATTTAATAATGCGATGCAGCATACTGCCGTATACTACTGTATTTAATAACGCAGTGCAGCTAACTGCCGTATTTAACAATGCGGTGCAGCTAATTGCGCATTTTGCACTTAATGCGCAATTAATATATAATGCCCTCCTCGTGCATTCTGTATATAATGCCCTCCTCGCGTATTCTATATATCTTGCTCTTCCTATACACTTAATAGTATTTACTTGGTTTATATAGTTGGTGCAAAATTATATTATTTTAGATAATTTAATATATAGCGACGGTTCTCTTTTACCTGCCTACCTACTAACCTACCTGCCTACCTGCCTACCTACCTACCTGCCTACCTGCCTGCCTGCCTGCCTACCTATCTACCTACCTACCTACCTACCTGCCTGCCTGCCTGCCTGCCTACCTACCTACCTGCCTACCTGCCTACCCGCCTGCCTGCCTGCCTGCTTGCCTACCCGTCCACCCGTCTGTTTGTCTATCTGTCTATCTGTCTGTCTGTCTATACCCACCCATCTGTGCCTACCTATCTATGCCTACCCGTCTATGTTACCTTGATTCGATTGATCGATCGAATCGTTTATCGTGTTCGCTGGCTGGTCGTTTGAACGGTTGTCGTGTGGCTCTGGCGACGGTCGTGTGGCGATGACGACGGTCGTCTAGCTCTGGCGACGGTCATCTGGCTCCGGCG
>Ga0307515_10012876_pt1 | contig 15691 bp, 4 predicted proteins | sample 17_EM_MG_FD_194513 | JGI IMG/M metagenome (GOLD analysis project Ga0307515, IMG submission 194513) | Populus trichocarpa ectomycorrhiza microbial communities from riparian zone in the Pacific Northwest, United States - 17_EM | ecosystem: Host-associated > Plants > Roots > Unclassified | place... | reverse complement strand
CCCCCCCCCCCCCCAGCCTTCTCAAACTCTCAGTCTCTCAATCTTACAAAGCTTTCTATCATCACACTTTTGTCTATAGCTACGATGAATTAATACCTATGACGAATATCATTATGGTTATATGATTAATAATGGAGAAAGAATTAAATAGTTACCTTGAGAAAAGAGTGCCACAGTCACATCTGTATTCTCTAGTACCGCAAGTCTTAGAATGGGCTTTCCAATCAGATTGAACAGCATATCTTTTTGAGCATTTCTCACACTTCCATTTCTTCTCACCGTGCTTTCTAAAGTAGTGCTTTTTTATGCCAGTAAGGTCACCAAGAGCCCTAGAAGGATCATGGTGAACACATGTGGGCTCGGGACACAGATACACCTTCCTCTTCACTTCTTTTGTAGTCTTCTGCTTTAGCTTCCAAGGCAGGTTGTGTCCTCTTCTGTGGAGCTGTAGGTTTTGCTCCCTTTGGAACCCTTTGTTGCATACCTCACATATGAACCTGTTTGTTGCCATTAGAGTCTTGGGAGATAGTGCTATCACTTCTGCATCTGGATCTGTAATGAGAAATTATCGCCACAATATTTAGTTTTAGAACAAGAACTAGCTGGCCGGTAATTAATATAAGGAATAAAACATGTATAAGAAGAAGAAATTAAAAAAAGCTTGTCAATACTTCAACTGTTGCATGAAAGTTGGTATAATTAGCGTTAAGTATTCTTGATTGATATCGGATTAGGGGATAGTAACATATGTAACATGTACTTAATACATGGAGTGACATATAGGATATAAAGAGAGCTACTTGCTTGGTGTTCCAGGTTGATTTCTTCTCTTCTTTTGAGGTCCTGTGGTTGGAACTGTAGAGGAAGTGGCTGTTGAAGAATGCTGTTGTATTATCTGGTTTTGATGTTCTTCCCTTGCCCGGCCGAAGAAAGGTGCAGATGACGAAGCGGCGGCCATCTTCAAGATGTATTTACGCAAAATATAGCTTCTCTCTCTCTTTCTTCAAAGCAAGCAAATCTAGAACTCAAAATTGACCAAATAGGATCAAAACATACTCGAGGGCTATGCTATGTATAGCATTTCCACTGAGGAAAAACTCAATTTCTTGTAAAAAGCAAGCAATAATATCTATTCAAACAAAAAGAAAAAGAAAAAAAATCCTGGTCTTGGATATGTTACCTCCTTTGTAGCCCTTCAGATACAACCCACAAAGAACCAAGAGGAAAGATTAAGTTGAAACCCACAAAGAACCAAGAGAAAAGTATAGAAAGGGACAACTACAATCCGGAGATGAAGAGAAGAAAACAAGCAATCTTTAGACCTATTTTGCTTCTACTCTTTCTGAGCTCTTGTTGTTTATTAATATATATATATATAAAAACTTGATATCACTTAGTATCATAATTTTTCGTCAATCATTCAATGCCATGTATGTGGACAGCAAATACACGTCTACCTTACGCATACTCCTCCATATAAGGTCTCCGTACTCTTATATTTCCTTTTTTTCTTTTTTGACATATCTAGAAACTAAAAAAAGAAGTGTTTTCACGTATTCATATTTTTTCTTACTGTCAAAACCACCCAACTCAAAATTTTTATCTCTATATTATGTAAAGATCAAATAAAAACTGATGTAATGTAGTTTTTGAAAGCTCGCCATTTGAGATTCTGATTAATATATAAATGAGAAATAGCTCTATATTACTGCATGCATCAACTAATAAAACTTTTAACCTATTAATTAGTGCAAAGTAAGATAGAATTATACGAATTGATTGTTTTGAAGAGAGTCTAATTCAAATTTTATACCTATGTCTCTAGAAATAGAGAGAGTATTAATTGTGAGTTAATTGAAGAGGAGTAAGGGTGCCACAATTTACACGGACCCTCTCCCCGGCTCTCCTTCTCCTAGTTCAAATATTCTTGTTTCATGCATCAAGACAACGTACCCTTCCTTTAGTCACCCATGCCTTTTCGTGGACTCCCTATTTTGCCTATTTATTTATGAAGAGGCATGGAGTCACAGGAAAATGTTTTGATTTTATTTTAATAGATTCATAAACTGTTTCAAAGAAAATATATTTATATTTAAAAAATACATATGTTACTATGACTGCGATCAGCACTTTAAATATTGATCTTCCACCCAAAACATCATCTGCCAGCGAATGCATGTGCGTGGAGAAAGGGAATGCTAGAAAGATTCATTCTCAAGCTCATCTTTTGTCTTGCTTCGGTTTTTCTTTTCTATTTGGGAATCGGGATAAGTTAGTTCATTGGCTATAATTAAGTGTAGTATTTGGGACATGTGATAAGTGAATAATTCGTTTCTCACCTGCAGCTTATCCTAGGAGATGTTTGGATGCATCCGTCTCTGTAGAATAGTCTGTGAACTATCTCAACTGAAAATTTACAATACTTTATATTCTTGTTTTCTCCCATATGTCCCTGTTGCCACTTAATTTTCATACCATAGTTTTCAATAACCATTTGAAAAATATTAATTTTGAAAAGTCAATAAAATGAAAAAAAAATACATTAAATGTTTTTTACAAAAATACAAAAACACTTAAAACAAAACCCATAAAAAATAACAGCATTAAAAAGCCTAGAAAAGGAATTTAAAAGTTGGTTTTTTATTTTTTTAAAAGATACTACCATTTCAAATCTAAAAAATAAAAACAAATCATGTCCATTAATTAAGCCTCGTAAATATAAATACATCCAAAACAACAAAGAGGGTTTTGCAGAACATGGGATTTTCAAAATTTTATTAGTTGCCAATGTTTTTGATATATTTTTGAGGTTTATGTTACTATTTTTTCAAGATTTTCTAGGTTTTTTATATAAATATATAATATTTTGTGTATTTTTAAAATTAGATTTCATTTTTTGATGGTTTATGGGCATTTTTATCCAAATATTAGGGGAAAAGGGTATATGAGAGAAAATACAAATATAAGGACATATAAGAGTGAAAACTTCTAAAATAGTGTATTGAAGAATATGCCCAGATGAATATATTAATTCCTTTTATTTTTTATTAGAACACTGTATATGGTAGCACTTGAACTTCTAACAATTTGACATAAGCTATTGGAACTATAACAATTTGACATAAGTTATAGGTTTAATTAAAACTTGCACATATTCAAGTATCGATCTAAATTCTTCTTCTTCTTCTTTTGTTTTTTAAATTAATTTAATTGTCTTTTTTTTTGTAAGCATATATACAATTTGATGAAGCGACTTAAATGCATATGGACAATTGTTTTTTATTTTAAAAAGTTCAAAGATATTTGTAAAGAGAATTCCAATTCTTATAAATAATTAAAAAAATATTTTTTGGTCTTTAATTTAATGAATATGATAGAATTTATTGTTTGATGGAATAAATCAAGAAATTAAGAGCCCACTGGAATTCAATTTTTACATATAAAAGAATGTGATTGCATTGATGATGTAAATCAAACAAATACATCACCGTCTTTGTGGCACAACGATACAACAAACTAAGGAATTGTAACTTGTTATATACAAAAAAATAAAAATAGACAAGACCTTTTTTACAGCAATGGTGGATAATGATCTTCAATGTACGTAGCAAATAGTCTCTTTATGGACGTTACTAAAAGCTCACTGAGATTTCTCGATGAGGATTGCTCAGTGGGAAGCTTTCCTTGCATATTAAGTTTTTCTTAGCCCACTATAAATAAATGGAATAACATGTCTCACCTTATCAAGCTCTTTCGATGAAAAATCTCAATCATTCAAAATTGCCAAAGCGCATCCATCTCTTTCAACCAACAAAAAAACACTCATCACAGTCCAACAAAAGGATATCCTAACAAAGTGCGAACTCTGTGCACAAATCAAATCTAGATATAAATTATTAACACGCTAAAAGAAAAATAAGGACAAAATAAAGAAAAGAAAAGAAAAACGAAGAAGAAAAGGAATGAACTAGGAAGATGAAGGGCTATTTGCGGGTGATTTCTCCCCGACAACAACTAGGTTTCTTTTTAAAGAGAGAATCAAGAGAAAGGAGAGAGAGATGACAAAGATTTCTCTTAATTGAGTGGAAACAATAATATACGCCACACAATTTAATCTTGAATGGTAGCATAAAAGTTGGATGTTTTTGTTTTCTATTCTCCATTCTTTTGATTCGGGTTTTTGGATATTTTTATTTTTATTTGCTTTTTAGGTTAATGTATTGGTTTGTAGGTGTTCGAAACGTATTAATGAGGTTTTTTGAGTTAAAATAATTTAAAAATTATAATTTTAGAGCAAAAAAAACATTACCCGTGCTTTTCCATTAATATAGAAAGAGAAAAAATTACTTAACTAAGTTGAGTTAATGATTTGAATTATAAAATTAATAAGTTAAGTCATAACTATGAAAATACATATAGTTTTTATTTAATTATAAATATATATAAACGTTTTGATTTGTACTTCTAATTTTTTTAACTGTAAAAATGCATTGGGAAAATTAACCTGCATATGTAATTTTTTTTGTATAAAACATGAGTCAAATAAATAATATAATCCAAAAAAAATTATGACAGAGGTATTTGCAAAAACAAAATAAAAAATGGAGGGACTCAAAAAAATAAATAAATATATATATATATATATATATGCGCGCGCGCAACACTCAAATTCCTTGCTTGACTGAAGTTCACAGGCTCACATGGCAAGTAATTCTTAGTTAGGTAAGATATCATGTATATGATATACCTTTCTACGCACTCATTCTAATTTGTGGTTAATAATTGTCCGTAATGCCTGCAATAATACATACACATAAATAGAGAGAGAGAGAGGTGGGAAGAGGTCTGCTCTTCTTCTTTTTTCATAGTGATAGTGATATAGTAAGTTGGATTAATTTTTTTAATATAAAAAAGATATTCATGTGATATAAAAAAAATTATGATTCATGTAATTGAAAGAGATCATCCACGTTGTTAAAATATTAAAAAAAAAACATAAAACAATCATTTTATAAGTATATATTTAATCAATTGATTGAATTTAATTCAAATGCAAAAATCTATATAAAAAAGGTTAAATTAAACAAAGATAAAAAAAAATGTTCTACGTAACCTGCGTTTTTTTTCAAAATGAAAGGAATATCTCATAAAAAGCAAGAAAAAGTTTGAGGATGAAACAAAAAAAATAAACTAAAAAAAGCAAAAAAACCAAGTAAATCCGAGTGAATATTCTAAACCCAGATTAATCTCTTAAACCCACAACCCATTAAATTTAATACCTGGATTCAATTAAGAAACTCAATATTCAATAAGTCTAATGTTGAAGGATGAGATAAATTAATTTAATTTAATTAAAAAAGCAAGACCCAACAAAGACCAAAACAAATCCTAAAGTAATACTACTAATGTTGAAAGATAAAACAAATTAATGTAATCTAATTAAAGAAAGTTCCTTTTAACAAAAGCAACCCGTGTTACTCTCAAAACATCTAAAAAATCCCATTGAAAGTGGAAAAAGATATTAGAGGATGAAATAAAAAATATTATATTAAAAAAAGAAAGAAAAAAACCACAAAAACTCGGGTGAACCTCTTAATTAATCCCATATTAATATTTCAAGCTCGTAACCCATTAAGTTTTTAGACTTGGACTCAATCAAGAAGCTTAACCCTCGATAAATTTAATGTTGAAGGATGAAATCATAAAAAAAAATTAAACTAAAAAAAAATTAAAGGTAAAAAAAATAGCAATAAAACAAAATTAAGAATTCAATTCGATAGGAAAAAAAACTCAAGGATAAGATTGAAAAAAAAAATTATAGACCATTTTAAATAAAATTGAAATTAAAAGAAAGTGGATCAATTTGGCAGATGAAAAAAATCAATGGGGGGATGAAATTGAACACAAATTATAATTTTATAAATTATTTCATATAAAACAAAAACTAACCAAAAGGCGAGGGACTAAATCTAAAAAAATTAAAATTGAAAGGTTGTATTGAATTTTTTTCAGGGCCAATGCGCTTCTTTAGGATCCGTTTTAGCTTTTTTATTATCTTGATTGACAAGTTTGAATATAACATTATAATATATTACTAACTAATGCGATATCAATATAACATTCTTTATGTATCGTGTTATTTACTTCCCAGAAATAATAATAAACAAGAAAATTTTCGATGATGGTAGGAACTATGAGGTCACATCCAATTATATGAAAAGAAAAAAATAAGAAGCTACTCAGAAGACCATGGTAGTTTTTTCCTATTCGACTAAAATCCATTTAGGTGCTTGTAGTATTTGTTTAAATCTTATATGTAGCATTTGGTTACTATCTCAAGATTAAAGAGACAATAATAATGGAGACAGACGAGACAAGATTGAAAATGAGGCGAAGACAAAATTATATTTGGCAGTGGTATACAAGATAAAGTGATTGTCTCCATATCCTGTTTGATTATGTTGAACAAGATAAAATAAAATATGAAAAAGTCTATTTTACTTTTAATATGTATTACTATTAAAAATTCATATTTTTTAAAAAATTAATTAGATATTATTTTTTTCACTTTAGTTTATATTGAATGTTGAAATTAATAATATTACATTAACCCTAGTTATAAACTCATACTAGCCTCATGAGTCGACTTAGTTGACCTGAAACTCGGGCTGATCCTGGTATAAGAAAAATAGATAAAGGATTGACCTGACCCGGTCAAAAACTTGGGTCGGTCTAGGATAAAACACGGGTCAAAAACCCATTGACTTTTTGTTTGAATTTTTTATAGTCAAAACCATGTTGCTTTAATTCTTTTTTAGATGAAATGACCTTGTCTCGGGTCTATTTTCCGAGTCAGGTATTAAAACTATAATAATTATTATTTTTAATCATACGTTGACTTGAAAAATCTCGACTTGACCCTCCTAACCTGTAACTAATGTCTTGCCCCGTGTCTACCGTCAAATCAAGTTTTAAAACTATGATAATAACTATTTTTATCTTTATGCTAACTTGAATCAACCCGAGTTGACCTTTCCAGCTCCTGATGTAGGCCTTACATTAGGTCGGGTTTTAATACTATATTAATAACCACTTTTATACTTATGATAACTCGGGAAAACTTGCGTTGAGCCCCCGACTAGTGACTTAGACCTTGCCCTAGGTCAACCCCTAAATCAGGTTTTAAGACTATGAAACCACCTTTATTCTTACGTTAACTCAAGTCAACTTGAGTTTACCCTCCCAGCCCATGACTCGAGCCTTGTCCTTAATTGACTTACGAGTCGAGTTTTAAAACTATGATAATAAATATTTTTATCATTATATATCTTAGTTGGACAATTTTGATATTGATAGTTTTTTAGAATGATATTTTAAAAATAAAAAATAATCTATTTTGAAAATACAGAAATTCACTGTAAAATTATACGATAAATAAATTTATTTTTATGTCTTTATCTTTATCTTTTTAATCAAACACATTTTTATCTTCACTATCTCTATCATTTTGTCCCGAGATAGTAATAAACGTTATCATAGAGACCATAATGTTTTTGCATAACATTTTGAATATCAATGAAATTATTTTTTAAACAAAAAATATATACATTGTGTGAGTTTTACAAATAAGAACTCGAACTAATTAATTAGGTGAAGATTTGTGCATTAGTCTAACAATTATTGACAATTTATCAACTAAATTAAAAAATGCCTACCTAATTAATTAGTGGCTAGCTATTTGACCTACGTTCCATCACAAGTCGAATATATTCTTTCCAATAAAAGACAATTGAATACGCAGACTTTTCCAACATGTTTTTTACATAAAAAAATCCTATATATAAATTGAGAACCATCTGTATAAATAAATGAAAAAAAAGTCATTAACGATAACTAAAAATAAAACTGGAAAAATCAAGAAACATATATAGATCAAGATATTTGATCTTGCAACGTAGACCATTTACCTCACTATGTTTAATGAATTTGTTTACTAAAATTATTTTTTTATTAAATCAAATGATAATAAAAATGAACACGTACATAAAATTGATTGAATAAAATAAAAAAAGAAAAAAATATTATACAAGGCTACACATATCAGAAATATTATCCAAAAATAAATATTTTTTTATTAATGAAAAGAATCAAGATTAAAACAAAAAAAAAAGATGGAAAAAACTCATGGGCATAGTAAATCCACAGTGCTGATGAGTGTTTCTATAGTTTATTTCCCTATCTTTTTAGAGTTTTGTTAATGAAGTCGTTCAAACTTTAAATTAGGTTGGGCTTTCTATGAATGCATCTTAGACTAATTATGTGACTGGGCTTGACCATTAATTGGTCAGGTGACAAAGTAACTTCCACAAGCTCTCTTGCAAAAACAAGTTTCATATCATAATATAGGATATTCCAATGCTTAAGTTAATAAATGTAGGAGAACAATATTATGTGTTAGCAAAATATGCAAGAGTGAACCTATAGTGTGAGGAGGTGGTCATGATTTGAGGTGGTCATGATTTAAGGGGTTGGTCAAAGTGTGGGGAGGTGGTCATAAAAAGGTGATATTGGTAATGACCAGGAGATGTTAATCAGGAAATGGTTATGACTAAGAGGTGATAGTGACCGTGAAGTGGTAATGACCAGGAGGTGTTGATCAGGAGGTGATAACAAGCAAGAGATGATGACCTAGAGAATCAGAAGCAAAAAAGTGTAAGGAGTAGTGGAGTGAGGAGCAAGGATTGGCTAATAAACTTGTGATTGTTCTTAAATGACATCAATCTTAAATATTTAACTGGTGACCCCAAGTATTTATAGATCTTGGTCGTGTCAGCTTATCTCACGAAGGGTGGAGTAATGATGGAAAGTTTTGTCCTGATAAGCAGAGAAAATAAGTTGTTGGTTGTTCCGTTGATGGAGAGGTCAGTGGTTGGTAAGTGCTATTTGATATGACATGCGAGCAGGAGATTGCTATTAGCAAGAAAGAATGAGCGCTTACCAACAATTTATGAGCAAGTCAATCAGAGTATGACTTCATACTTACTTTCTTGGAGCTTGTTAGTTTGCATTGTGGTGCGTGCTAGTAGCCGAGAATTTAAATGGTATTGGGTCTAGTTTGCGCTTGGTCATGAACTGAACGACTTGGTGAGGTCTTTTGGCTTAAAGGTGTTGGATCATACAAGCCTAGTCTGAATGGCTTGGATGTCATGTCGTTCACCTGAACAATATGATGATTTTTCTATATATAATTTTTAATGCACCATCAATTAGTATATATATTTGTATATCTTTTTATACAATTTATTTTGCAAAATAATAAATCCAAATTAAATCTTCAACCATATTATGTACATCTTTTTACTGGAAACATTTAATTTGCTGATTTTTCTTCTTTAATCACAGTGATATATATTAATACCATTGAAAAAAATAAAAAGTAAAAGCACAAGTTACGGGTAGAAACTGAACTAGATCATCTTATGAGAAAGAAGATTCATATTGGCCAATTCGGCAGTCATTTACGAGCTGGGATTGTAGTCTTGCATGGTGTAATTGACCTATAGGCTATAGCTAACTTCTTTAAATCGTTGGCGAGGAGTTGAGAGACCGGCAGAAAGAGTGGGAGACATGAGTTTTTATGAGAATAAAGCAGAGGACAGAAAAATCAACGTACATACAAGAATGCTTCAAAGAAACACTTTCCTTGAACATTTGTTGCCTTGCGTTGTGATTTGAAAGTAGGTTTTGTTCACACCCAGCTACAAAGGAACCTTCATTCTGTTGCTTTTTAACCTAGCACCAACGTCTGAAATCTCGTGTGTGTTTTTTGTTTTTGCTGTTTCACTAGGAAAGAGACACGATTGTTGGTTTGTGTAAAGCCAAATTACTCTGGGCTTTCCTCTGTCAACCTCGGTAGCTTAGTCACGTAATTCTCTTTAAATCCTATTTTACTCAAAAATTGTATGTTTTCAACTAATATAGACGGGACCATCTACTTTCACATTTGTCTGAATTCAAGAAAAGAGATAACTTCCTTGGAGAGGCCATCTCGAGAAAACCATTTGTGATGAGAGGTCGATGCTAAGTAGGCCCGTCTCCTATACATGGTGGGCCAGAAGGAATATTTGATCCAACGGTCGTAATTTTCTGAAGGGATCAAATTAATATTTTGCCCACTGGTCATATCTAGTGAATTTGATTCTTTTGTAACAACCAGATCCAGCTACCTTGCAATGGCCTCTATGAATGCTTGATTATCGTCACCGTATCAATTCATCAAGTGGTATTTTCTATGATGCCTTCGGAAATCTTCAAAGGCATTGATCTTACGACGCCTTTCATAAATAATTTCCTCTTCTTTTTTTGTCTGAAATTATTTTTATTTTTTCCAAAATAGCTTGATGGGAAAGCTAGGAACGTCTGAAGCGATTCTGAACCATATATCCGAATTCTATAAATAACCAATTGAATTAAGATCGTATCAAATAACCATGACTTTGATTTTGCTTTTGAAAAAACAAAGGCACGCCCGCCCACATTATCAATGATAGAAACAGGCAAAGAAGTGGGGTTGATTCAGGAGAGGCTGCATATACGAGACCTGCAGGTCTGGCCTTAATGTAGATACCACCTGGATTAGCTGAGTTAAGCCCGTCGTGTACACTTCAGATAATAAAAAAGAAAAAAAATCAAGCCCACCATATATAAGTTACAGTTAGTAATTAATTATAGCTTAGTCGCTATATCTTTAACAAAAATAAAAATATTGTAATCCATACAGTTTTGAAAATAGCATCTTAATCCCTTGATCATATTTGACGTTAAATCAGCAACAAAAATTAACAAGAGAAATGAAAAATTGGTGACAACTCTTGAACTCTCTAGCTTGTAGAGAGTTCATGGCAGGGCTAGGATATAACCTTCTTTTGTTTTTTTCTTTAGCATACGCAGGATATATTTCATTTTTTTAGCCTAAATCCGTTTCTTATATTCCACTATTGTATGATTGTTCCAAGGATTTACAGAATCAAGCACACTGAGAAAAATCATCTTTTAATTATATTTTTTTTATCATAATCGAAGAGTTTTATTGAAGAAAACTAGCCAGCTAGATAGTAGCTGATAATTTCAAAAGAAGTACAGGGAGAATAGAAGAAAGAAAATACAGGAAAGAAAAAAAAAAGCCAAAGGATTATTGTTTACAGCCAGTGTTATACCAATTTCTTATCCCATCTGAGCTTATGAGTAGATCATTACCAATATAAACAAAGTTATCTTCCCAACATCTTAACCATGCTGATAGCCTGTGTAAAGTTAGAGCACAGCACGAATTATTGAAGGTGAAGTTGTTTCAGGTTAACCAAGTGCTCTAAGCAGTACCATATGAAAGTAATTGTCATTTTCCTTTGGAACTTTACTTTAGCCAAGTTTTTCCATTGGAATAGCAAATATGAGGACAACACCACACAACACCCCACCATTGAAGAAGCCTGGCCCAAGATTTCCAAGCACGAATGCACTGGAGCAGAAGATGCCCTGTTGTTTCCACAGCGACTACACAGAATGGACATGTTGACTAATCTATAGGAATTAACTGCCAGTTGTATGAGAATATTGCAGTGCATAGACGACTCTGAACTGCCGACCGCATGAAAGTTTGAGTTTTCGGAGGAGCGGATGGTATCTAAATTCAAGAGACAAAAGGGCAAGTACCCTAATATTCCAATCTGTCAATTAAAGAACCACGTGACTTCACTGAGAATTTTCCATCCTTTTTAATATTCCATACCTTAATATTGTTTTTGAATTATGGAGTCCATAATTCAGCCAGGGAAAATAATTGATCCCATTCAGAAGTTCTCGAGTTTCTTTTTCAGAATAGGTGCTAGAACCAAAAACCTTGAATTCAGTCCTCCATATGTGAGATTTTCGCATAGGAAGAAGAAGAAATCTTATAAAGTCTAGGAAACTGATCCTCAAGTTGTGAATCCCCCAAACCATGCTTTCCATTTCATCTTTTATACTTCGCTCTTAAAGTTTATTCAATATTTACGTCTCCAGATTTCAATTCCGTTACACCAGAAGCAACCTTAGTTGAAAAAATAAAAAATAAAAGCATTATAAGCCTAATATCTACCATAAAATACTCAAATCACAAATTCACAGCCTTAACAAATTTGTTTTAATTAATAGCCTAAATGAGAAAGTCGAGGCACCAAGTAAATGAAGCACCACTGGGTATGAAAATTAAGAGGAAGTTCATGGTTGAAAATTCAAAGTTTGTAGTTCATATTAGAATATTTCAATTCAAACCAGAGGTTTCGAAAGCATTTTCCTTCTCCGTTTTAAATTTCTTTCATTTAAAAAACAAATTGTGAGCGAATTACGGTCTAATTGACATTAGTGTTTTTCTCCCCTCGAAGAATCTTAAATTTGAACTAGTTCTCTGTGTGTGTGTGTCTAAAAAAAACAATTACATTAATCCTTCATGAGATACAACGCCATCTTCTTGAGTTTAATACCAGTATATTCTAGTCTACGATTTCTTTAGCATGATATGGTTTTTTGAGCTTAAGAGATACATTTCTCATGTAGGGGCATAACTGTAGGCATACTGAAACATCATAAAGTCTTAAATCTCAAAGATGCCCGATATTCCTAGTCAGCGCCATATGTTTGTTTACCACACGCACAAGAGTTTAAAAGAAAGAAGTAGTTGTTTGTTGGGAAGAGGTCCTTTTCCCTTCTCTCTTTCGGTCGGTCATTCCTTCTTACGAAACACATAATTTCTCAAGTATTATATGTGACAAGTATGGCGTCGCTATCATCCTCCACCTAACCTACTGTTGATTGAATCGATTTATTAATGGTAACCTTTTTTTTTTTTGGTAATAAAATAGTAACCTTGTTAACCACACAGGTAGTAAGAGTTTTTTTTACCTCCTCGGTGAACCGACCAGGTGTAAACGAGGTTATGAAGCTCGTTATATTTGATAATTCATTTGTCATAAACCTCTACAACCTTCTTATTTTCAGGATGGATGTGACACCAGAGGTCATTTCCCTTGGGGGGTCTACTTGATATTCTTTCATGGATGCACTCCACACCTTTCTTCAATAAAAAAATTGATTAAATTGTGAAAAGAGGCACGTCCTTTGGAATGAAAACCATTGATTGGCATGATAGTAAGGAGAGAAATGAGCTGATAAAATAAATAAGAGAATTAGAATTGTGATGGTGGGTCATCTTATCTAAAGGGAGAGACATTTTGCGGTTTGCAAGGATTCCCTGTGTCCCACGATGCAGTGACACATTGAAAGGAGCCGCAGAATGACGCAAATCCCATCCTTCTTATGGGTTCCACTCGCACCGTGAAGAATCCTTGCCGGCACCACAATAAGGACACCATGAAAGACAAACCGTCTTCCCTCCTCTTGTCCCTTTTCTTCTATATATATTCCTTTTTCTTTAATGATGTTAGATTTATTGACTTTTTGCCTTACATGCATGCAAAAGCAAAACAATATTCATGATCACTGTCTCCTCCTGCAGCTTATGAATGGAGGATCAGCCTGTTTGATCCACGGGACCTTTTAGGATTTCTGAAGAATGCGTTTCTCGGTTGATATATTTGAGTTTAGAAAGTTTAATTCGTTTGAGGAAAGGGCATTGCCAATTTACTGATGCTTCAGTATTTCAAACAGTAATCTCTTTCCGATCTTTTTTTGTTTTTTATTATATCATTCCCCCCCAAGGATTAAAAGCCCGATATTTTTTCTTTTTCCTTTTTTTTTTCCTGTTCCTGTGGTATTTCTCCTATAATCTATCGATCCCCTGGATTTCAGTACCTGAGCATGTTGCGAGAGGTCACGTGGCAGAAAAAGAAATGGGATAGTGAGGCTCCGATCCTGCAAAACAAGGCGGAGTTCCTTCTTCGGAGTAACTGTCCGATGGTTTAATCAGTGTAAAAAAAGTAATATAGAGTCCTTTAATTTGATCTTAAGAGATTACTCGAGTTTGTAATATTCTCAAAGATAGAATGTTTATCATCAAGAGATATATTTTTTCAGGAAAATGATTTCATATATTCTTATTTTTAAAATTTTAATATAGTCTATTATTTTATATACAATTATATTCAATCTATTGTTAAGAAGTTATTGTAACTCATCTATTTTTTATTAAATTTGTATAATTTAAATTAACGAAAGTATTCACTTGACTTGCATAAGAACAATTCAGATTTTATATGTCTAAAACATCTCGTTAAAAAATTAAAAAATAAATAAAGAAATGCTAGAATATTTTTTAAAAAAAAAATACCATGTGTGGAATAGTTTACAAATGCAACTTATTAAATTAAGTATTGAATCCCAGTTTATCAAATCTTAATTAGACTCTCAAATATTCTTCTCTTACTCTCTATCTATCTCTTAATGAGAGGTATTTTGGACATATAAAATTTGAGGTTAGTACTCATGTGAAAGTCACATGGTATATTTTTGTTAGTTTTAATAGTGAAAAATTAACATAATATATAATTTATTAGAGACCCATCAACTTTTTAATGATAGATTGGATGAAATTAAACATACAATGATAGATTGGACATGATTTTTAAAAATATAAGAGCATATAAAACTATTTTTTCTAATTTTTTTTACAGTAACAAACAAAGAGAGCATGTGAACTTGTCTAAAGTGGGTTGTATTGAATTTATAATCTACATTAAATAAGAAAAGAAGTATTAAATATCTATGTTTTTTTGTCTTTTTTCTTTACTAAAATCATACTGTTCACTTGAATTAATTTCATGTTTCCTTATTTTCTATAACAGGAGAAAATGTCATTAGATGGAAAGATAATATAGAGCCACTAAAAAACCACATGCTCATGATCAAAATCAGCAAGCATGAATGGTGTAAAGACCGGCATGCTCGTCAAAATCGACAATGCAAACTAGAGTCTCGCCCCCTTCTATCAAAGAAAATAATCTCAAAGAGCCAGCTAGGTCTTGAATCGGGTAATAATCTACGGCATGGGAATTCAATGTACGTAACAGCCAATTACCAATGGATAGTTTTTCATCCATTTATGTTTTGTTTGAAATTTGAATAGCTAGATGCATTGGATGCTTTAGCTCAGGCCCCGCTACTAATGAGACATGTCAGGTTTCGTTCTTGGGCTAAGCCTGCACATGTTGTGGGCCAGACTTGTTTCATCAATTGGGCCCAATATCGTTGATTTAATTTCACCATTTTTATTTTTTTAATATGTATAGAATTTCGATGTGAAGGGAAGAAAGAGTTGTTGCTAGCTCGTTCCGTCCTAAATGATGAAACAAGTGAGTTTCAAGTCTCTTTGGAGGGTTGAGGTTTGCTCCTAAATTTCCAGTTCCTCAGCTCGTGTCCTTCTCCTTATCCACAGAAGCGTTGGAAACTATATGATCCTCGTCCTTAATTTCTTCTCTTCTTTATCGTAGGTTCACCTCTTTATACTACTTAGATTTGGACAGAAGCGGTATCACGTTCTTACAAACCACACAAGCGAGCAGCCTCCTCCACGCCTGCTTTTGACCTAATTATCCCCTACTTGACCTAATTATGTATATAAATAAGTCAGCACTTTCCGTTTCGTCAGTCTACAAGAATCCCCATTTGTGATCAACAAACAAGGAAAGTAGTAGCACTA
>Ga0307515_10012875_pt1 | contig 15692 bp, 15 predicted proteins | sample 17_EM_MG_FD_194513 | JGI IMG/M metagenome (GOLD analysis project Ga0307515, IMG submission 194513) | Populus trichocarpa ectomycorrhiza microbial communities from riparian zone in the Pacific Northwest, United States - 17_EM | ecosystem: Host-associated > Plants > Roots > Unclassified | place... | reverse complement strand
GAAGAAGTCGGCCTGACGCTCGAGAAGGTCACGCTGGCTGACCTCGGTCAAGCCAAGCGCGTCGAAGTGGGCAAGGAAAACACCACGATCATCGACGGTTCGGGCGCCGCAGGCGACATCGAAGCGCGCGTCAAGCAAGTGCGCATCCAGATCGAAGAAGCCACCAGCGACTACGACCGCGAGAAGCTGCAAGAGCGCGTGGCCAAGCTGGCCGGCGGCGTTGCGGTGATCAAGGTCGGCGCTGCGACCGAAGTCGAGATGAAGGAAAAGAAGGCCCGCGTCGAAGATGCGCTGCACGCAACCCGTGCCGCCGTCGAAGAAGGCATCGTGGCCGGTGGTGGCGTCGCGCTGCTGCGCGCCAAGCAATCGGCTGGCGTCATCAAGGGCGACAACCCGGACCAGGAAGCCGGCATCAAGCTGGTGCTGAAGGCCATCGAATCGCCGCTGCGCGAAATCGTCTTCAACGCCGGCGGCGAAGCCAGCGTGGTGGTTGCTGCGGTGTTGGCCGGCAAGGGCAACTACGGCTTCAACGCGGCCAACGACACCTATGGCGACATGATCGAAATGGGCATTCTCGACCCGACGAAGGTGACGCGCACTGCGCTGCAGAACGCCGCCTCGGTCGCTTCGCTGATGCTGACGACCGAAGCCATGATCTCGGAAGCGCCGAAGGATGAGTCGGCTGCCGGTGGCGGCATGGGCGGCGGCATGGGTGGCATGGGCGGCATGGGCGGCATGGACATGTAATGTCATTGCCGACGGCTTCGCCGCGGCAATAACTCGGGGGGTTCGGACCGACAGCCGGGTACGGCTGCGGTTCAACTTCCCGAGGCATGTCTCAAAGGGTCACTTCGGTGACCCTTTTTCGTTGGCGCGCCGGCGTTGTTCGCGTGTTTGATAATCCATCACGTTTCACTCGCAGGTGACGCATGCCGATTGCTCCGGTGCTTCAGCGTTTCGTCGACGATGAGCTGGCGCTCGCGCCGGCGCTGGTCGAGCGCGTGCTCGCCGGCTGCCTGCAGTTGCTGCGCGACACCAAAGGCAACCACCTATCGGGCGCCGAGCGCGCCCACCAGTTTGCGATCGTCGAGGCCTTGCAAGCGCAGGGCACGGCCTACCAGCGCGCCTTCGTCGACGCACTCCAGACCGGCGTACGCGCAACGCTCGCCGAGCAGAGCGACGGCCCGCCCGCCGAGGCGCCGGCGATCGGCGGCGGCCTGGAGCTGATGGACGAATCACGCGTCGAGATCGACATCGAGATCTCGCGCGCGATGCAATTGATCGACACCACCGCCGAGTGGGAGCTGCGCGAGCTGCAGACCTTCACGTCGACCCTCGTTGGCCAGACCCACGTCAGCACCGAGTCGAACCCGCTGCGCCCGCTCGTCTACGCCACCGCGTTGTGGGACGCGGCCTGCGCGGTCAGCCCGGTGCAGACGCACCGCACCACGCTGCTGCGCGTGTCGGCGGGCGTCGCGGCCGGGCTGCTGAAAAGGGCCTGGGCCGCCGCCTGCACCCGGCTCGAGGCGCAGGGTGTGGAGCCGGGCATCTACCGCACCGTGCTGCTCGCGCCGGGCTCGACGATCGGGCGCGGCCCGGCGCCGGCCGACGCCGCCAAGCCCGGCGCAATGGCGAACCTGCTCGCAAGCATGCCGGGCGGTTCGGTGAGTTTTCAGGTCGGCGTCGGCAACGCCGCGGTCGCGATCGGCTCGGCGGCGCCGGTGCGCATGGCTGGCAACCCGGTCAGCGCCGAGTTTGAGCAGGCGCTGGCGCGGCTCGACGAACTGCTGCGCCATCTGCCGCAAGCGCCGGCCGGCTCGATGCGCGACCCGAACGATTCGCTCATCAAGCGCCTGAACCTGCACCGCGCAGCGCTGATTTCGAGCGCCTCGGCACCGCTTGAGCGGCAGATCATCGAGCTGCTGGCGCGCGTGTTCGACGGCATCCTCGCCGACCCGCAGGTTCCGGCGCCCTTCGTCACGGTGCTCGCCCGGCTGCAGACCTCGGCGCTGCGCGTCGCGCTGCGCGACCCCGAGATGCTGAACTCGACCCAGCACGCCGTCTGGCGCCTGCTCGATCGCATCGCCGAGGCCGGCACTGGCTACCCGCTGCCCAGCGACCCGCGCGCTGCCGCGCTGCTCGCGCTGTGCCAGGCCCTGGCCGAGCAGCTCGCGAAGGCGCCTGCGCCCGACGCCGCGCTGTACCGCCGCGCGCAGACCCAGCTCGACGCGTTCCTCAGCGACCAGCTGCAGACGCAGCAGCGCGCGGCGCAGACCTCGGTGCAGGCGCTGCAGCTTGCCGAGCGCCGCGATGTGCTGGAGCAGCAGCTCACGCACCGGCTCGTCGAGCAGATGGCGCCGATGCGTGCCATGAGCCCGGGCATCCGCCGCTTCGTCACCGGCTCGTGGTCGAAGGTGCTGGCCGACTCGATGCTGCGCGACGGTGAGCAGGGCGAGGCCACGCGCGGCTACATCAAGCTGGTCGACGAGTTGCTGTGGAGCGTGCAGCTGCCCGACCACCCGCAAAGCCGCCAGCGCCTGCTGAGCCTGCTGCCGAGCCTGCTGCAGCGGCTGCGCGCCGGCATGGCGCTGATCAACCTGCCCGCGGCCGAGCAGAACCACGTCCTCGACGAGCTGATGGCGATCCACACCGAAGCGCTGCGCCCGGGCGCGCGCGCCGCCGACCCGGCCTCGCTGACGCCCGAGCAGATCGTGCAGCGCATGCGCGACGAGGTGCTGCCGCCCGCCACCGGCCAGGGCGGCTTCAGCGATTCGGTGATCGATCTGGGCTCGATGGAGACCGTGCCGGCCGAGCTGATGCCCGAATCACCGACTGACGAGCCGGCCAAGCGGGTCGACGCGCTGCGCGTGGCCGATCGGCTGCGGCTGTTCCTGCACGGTCGCTGGGCGCGCGTGCAACTGCTGTGGCGCAGCGACCAGGGGCTGTTCTTCCTGTTCGCGGGCGAGAACGCGGGGCGCACCCACTCGGTCACGCACCGCGCACTTGAGAAGCTCGCCGCGGCAGGGCTGCTGCAGCCGCTCGAGGCGCGCTCGGTGGTGCAGCGCGCGCTCGACAACGTCACGCGCGAACTCGTTCGCCCCCCTTAAGAAGCCAGGTGCTTCTCGATCTCGGCGGCGATGAACTTCGGCCGCTCGTGGATGATCCAGTGCGTCGCGCCCGGCACGCGCACGAGGCGCATGTCGGGGATGAACGCGTCGAGCCCGTCGATCAGCCCGATCGGCAGCGCGATGTCGTCCTCGGCCCAGATCACCAGCGTGGGCCGCTTCACAGTGACGAACTCGGGCGTGAACTCGATCGTCATCACCGATGAATCGGCCGCGGTCGGCGGGCGCAGCGGCGAGGCGCGGTAGTAGTTGCAGCCTCCCGTCAGGCCGGCGTTCCAGATCGCGCGGTACTGGTCGCGCACCGGCTCGGTGAGCCAGCCGCCGCCTTCGCGTTGGGCGTCGGCCGCGCCCATGTTCTCGAACATCGGCCACATGCGCGCATAGTCGTTCTCGGCGAGGAGCTGCTCGGCATCGGGCCGGCACAGGAAGTTCATGTACGCGCTTGCCGCCTGCTGGGTCGGGCTGGTCTTCAGCTCGCGCAGAAAGGTCGCCGGGTGCGGCGAGTTGATGATCACGAGGCGTTTCATCAGCTCGGGCTTCAGCGCCGCGAGCGTCCAGGCGACGGCGCCGCCCCAGTCGTGCGCGACCAGCGCCTCGATCGGGCCGCCGCCCTGTTGGGCGATCAGCGCCTCCAGGTCGGCCATCAGGTGCTTGACGCGGTACTGCTCGATCTTCTGCGGCGCCGAAGAGGGCCCGAAACCGCGCAGGTTCGGTGCGATGCAGCGATAGCGGTCGCCGAAGTGCTCGAGCACCTCGTCCCAGACGAACGCCGCCTCCGGAAAGCCATGCAGAAAGACCAGCACCGGCGCGCCGGGTTGCCCGGTAGCGCGGCAATTCAGCGTGATGCCGTGCGGCAGAACCGCGTCGAAGGTTTGAATCATTCGTGTCTCCTCGGGCCGGCAGTATCGGCCGCGGCCTGCCCCACCCGCGTCACCCGCGAGACATCACGCGGCCGGGTGCACCCAGCTGTGCAGCACCTGGGCCGCGTCGCCGACGCCCGACTTCTTCAACGCCGAGAACAGCGCGACGCCCACATCGGCCTCATCGGTCGTGATTTCGCCGAGCACCGCCTGCGCGCTCGCCAGCGCAGTGTTGGCCTCGGTGCGGTTGAGCTTGTCGGACTTGGTCAGCAGCACCAGCAGCTTGACCGCGCCGTTGCCGACGCGCGGGGCGACGAAGCTCATCAGTTGCTGGTCGAGGTCGGTGAAGCCGAGGCGCGAATCGACCATCAGCACCACGCCGATCAGGCTGCGGCGCACGGCCAGATAGTCGGCCATCACCTTCTGCCAGCGCAGCTTGGCGCCGCGCGCCACCGCCGCGTAGCCGTAGCCGGGCAGGTCGGCGAAGATCGAGTTCGGGATGATCTTCGGGCCGAGGTCGAACAGGTTGATATGCTGGGTGCGGCCCGGTGTCTTCGACGCGAACGCGAGGCGCTTTTGCTGCGTCAGCGTGTTGATCGCGGTGGACTTGCCGGCGTTCGAGCGGCCGACGAAGGCGATCTCGGGCAGTTCGATCTGCGGCAGCTGGTCGAGCTGGCTGGCGGTGGTGCGAAAGCGCGCAGTGTGGCACCAGCCGAGCGCACGTTTTTCGAGGTCGGCAGCGGTTTCGACCGCGCCTTCGAGAGATGCTGCGGGGCTTGCGACAGGCGCCGGATTTGAATTGTTTTGCTCGGCCATGGAGTCGCCCAAAGCCATCATTGTAAAATCACCGGGTTTTGCACAAGAAACACGCTGCACTCATGAAGTCCGTTGCCTCTGTCGTTGCCTCCACCGTCGTGTCACTGATGCTTGTCGCGTCGGCGTCTGTCGCCTTCGCCGAAGAGGCCAAACCCGCCGCAAAGAAGGCCGATCTGGCCAAGGGGGAGCTCACGTCCAAGAATGTGTGTGCGGCCTGCCACACCAGTGACGGCTCGCGCGGCAGCCCGGCGAACCCGATCATTCAGGGCCAGCACCCCGAATACCTGGTCAAGCAGCTCGCGGAATTCAAGGCCGGCAAGCGGCAGAACGCCGTGATGCAGGGCATGGCGGCCGCGCTGACCGAAGACGACATGAAGAACGTCGCCGCGTTCTACGCGGGCAAGACCGCCAAGCCGGGCTTCGCGAAGAACAAGGCCACCGTCGAGCTGGGCGAGAAGATCTACCGCGGCGGCATCGCCGACCGCAATGTGCCGGCCTGCGCGGGCTGCCACAGCCCGAACGGCGCCGGCCTGCCCGCGCAGTACCCGCGTTTGGGCGGCCAGCACGCCGACTACGTCGAGGCGCAGCTGATCGCCTTCCGCAGCGGTGCGCGCAAGAACAGCGTGCCGATGACCGGCGTGGCGGCGAAAATGAACGACCGCGAAATCAAGGCTGTTGCCGACTACGTCGCCGGTCTGCACTGAGTCGTTTGCCGATCCCTTCCGAAAGGGCCGGTCTCGCACCGGCCCTTTGCGTTTCCGACACTCGCGTTTTCGCCCCGCCCCGGATAATCCGCCCATGACCGTCACCACCACCGGCATCGAAGTGCGCGCGCAATCGCGCTGGGTGCGCGATTGCGTCGAGCTGGTGTCGTCGATGCGGTTCTCGATCTCGCTGCTGACGGTGATCTGCATTGCATCCGTCATCGGAACGGTCGTCAAGCAGCACGAGCCGTACACCAACTACGTGAACCAGTTCGGGCCGTTCTGGGCCGAACTGTTCGGCAAGATCGGGCTGTATACGGTGTACAGCGTCTGGTGGTTTCTTCTGATCCTGGCGTTTCTGGTGCTCTCGACCAGCCTGTGCATCGCGCGCAACGTGCCGAAGATCATCGCCGACCTGAAAACCTACAAGGAACAGGTGCGCGAGCAGGCGCTGGGGTCGTTCCACCACCGCGGGTCTTCGGAAGTGGCCGAGTCGCGCGACCAGGCTTTCGAGCGCATCAGCACGCTGCTGGTGCACGGCGGCTGGAAGGCGAAAGTTCAAGTCAGAGAAAACGGCACGATGATCGCCGCGCGCCGCGGCGCGGCCAACAAACTCGGCTACATCGCGGCCCACTCGGCCATCGTGCTGGTGTGCGTCGGCGGCCTGCTCGACGGTGACCTGATCGTGCGCGCGCAGATGGCGCTGCAGGGCAAGAGCACGTATGCGGGCGGCGGGCTGATGAAGGACGTGCCGGCGAGTTACCGCCTCGGCCCCGGCACGCCGACCTTCCGCGCCAACCTGCTGGTGCCCGAGGGCGGCATGGCCGGCACCGCGGTGATCAGCATGCAGGACGGCGTCGTGCTGCAAGACCTGCCGTTCGACGTGGAGCTGAAGAAGTTCATCGTCGACTACTACGAGACCGGCATGCCGAAACTCTTCGCCAGCGAGATCGTGATCCACGACCGCGACACCGGCGCGAAGATCCCGGCGCTGGTCAAGGTCAACGAGCCGGCGTTCCACCGCGGCGTGGCGATCTACCAGAGCAGCTTCGACGACGGTGGTTCGTCGCTGAAGCTTCGCGGCTACCCGATGACGGCCGGCGGCAAGCCGTTCGAGATCGAGGGCAATGTCGGCAGCAACGCCCAGATCAGCAACGGCGACGCCAAGATGACGCTCGAGTTCACCGGCCTGCGCGTGATCAACGTCGAGAACCTCGGCGGCAACCCCGCGGGCGGTGCGACCGACGTGCGCAAGGTCGATCTGGTGAGCTCGCTGCAGGATCACCTCGGCTCCGGCGCGAAGACGAACAACAAGAAGGCGCTGCGCAACGTCGGCCCGTCGGTCAGCTACAAGCTGCGCGACGCCGCCGGTCAGGCACGCGAGTTCAACAACTACATGCTGCCGGTCGAGCTCGACGGCCAGCGCGTGTTCCTCGCCGGCACGCGTGACAAGCCCGACCAGGAGATGCGCTACCTGCGCATCCCCGCCGACGACACCGACAGCATCGACGGCTGGACGCGCCTGCGCGCCGCCCTGCTCGACCCTGCCCTGCGTGCCAGGGCGGCCGCGCGCTACGTCGCGCTCGCCACGCCCGCCGACAAGCCCGAGATGGCCGCGCAGCTGACGACCACGACGGAGCGCGCCCTGGCGCTGTTCGCCGGCGCCGAGGGTGCGCGGCCGAAAGACAGCAACGACCCGAGTCGGCCCACCGGCGGCCTGCAGGCCATCTCCGACTTCATCGAAGGCAGCGTGCCCGCGGCTGACCGCGGCCGCATTTCCGAGGTGCTGCTTCGCATCCTGAACGGCAGCCTGTTCGAGCTGGTCGGCATCACCCGCGAAGGCGCCGGCTTGGCACCGTTGCCGCCGAACGAGAAGACGCAGGCGTTCATGACGCAATCGGTGCTGTCGCTTTCCGACAGCTTCTTCTACCCGGCGCCGGTGCTGTTCGAGCTCGCCGACTTCAAACAGGTGCAGGCGAGCGTGTTCCAGGTCGCGCGCGCACCGGGCAAAACACTCGTGTACCTCGGCGCCATCCTGCTGATCATCGGCGTGTTCGCGATGCTCTACATTCGTGAACGACGCCTTTGGGTGTGGCTTGCACCCTCGGGTACCGGAACCAAAATCACCGCGGCCCTGTCCACCACGCGCCGCACGCTGGACGCCGACGCCGAGTTCGAGCAGCTGAAGCACCAGATACTGAAAGACGCTTGATGAACACCACCACGCTGAAGACGGTGACCCTGGGCCGCGCATCGGGCCCGATGGGTTTCTTCACCGGCCGCTCGCTGCTCGACTGGGCCTTCGCCGCGCTCGTGCTCACGGGTGGCGCGTACGCGTTCTCGCGCTACGCGGGCGCGATGGATTACTACGAGAAGCTGATCCTGATCGGCACGCTGCCGGTGGCGATTTTGCTCGGCTGGTTCTGGGGCTCGCTGCGCGTGCTGATGATCGGCGTGGCGGCCGCGTCGCTGTGGGCGATCAGCCTCTACAACCGCCAGCTCGATGGCTTCGGCGCCGACCTTGCGCAAGGCGACAAGGTCTTCATGCTGAAGTACTTCTTGTCGAGCCAGAGCGCGATCATGTGGATGTGCGTGCTGTTCTTCATGAGCACCGCGTTCTACTGGATCGGCTTCGCTGCGAAGACCGAGAACAACACCGCCGTGCGCATCGGCTCCGGCATGGCATGGGCGGCGGTGTTCATGGCACTCACCGGCACGATGGTGCGTTGGTTCGAGAGCCACCAGATCGGCGCCGACATCGGCCACATCCCGGTCAGCAACCTGTACGAAGTGTTCGTGCTGTTCTGCTGGCTCACCTCGCTGTTCTACCTGTATTACGAGCAGCACTACAAGATCAAGTCGCTCGGCGCATTCGTGATGCTGGTGGTCAGCGCGGCGGTCGGCTTTCTGATCTGGTACACGGTGGCGCGCGAGGCGAGCGAGATCCAGCCGCTGGTGCCCGCGCTGCAGAGCTGGTGGATGAAGCTGCACGTGCCGGCCAACTTCATCGGCTACGGCAGCTTCGCGCTTTCGGCGATGGTGGCACTTGCCTACGTGCTGAAGAACGCGACCAGCCGCGCGCTCTGGATCGGCCTGCTGGGTGTGCCCGGCATCGTGATCGCGTTGCCGCTGATCGGCTTCGCGCTGTTCGGCGGGCTCTCGGCCGACGGCATGGCCTCGGTCGCGAAATCGGGCCGCATGGTCGGCGCTCTGATGGCGTTCTTCGCGTTCACGATCCTCGCCCGCAAATGGATCAACGCCCGCACGCCGAGCGCCGAAATCGCCGACGACCTGATGTACAAGTCGATCGCGGTCGGCTTCGCGTTCTTCACGATCGCGACCATCCTCGGCGCATTCTGGGCCGCCGAAGCCTGGGGCGGCTACTGGAGCTGGGACCCGAAAGAAACCTGGGCGCTGATCGTTTGGCTCAACTACGCGGCCTGGCTGCACATGCGGTTGATGAAGGGTCTGCGCGGCAACGTCTCCGCCTGGTGGGCGCTGACCGGTCTCGTGGTCACGAGCTTCGCGTTCCTCGGCGTGAACATGTTCCTTTCCGGATTGCACTCTTACGGTACGCTGTGACCTGATCACTCAGGGCCACCGCCATGCCTTATGTTCGACGCAATGCCCAGGGTCAGATCGACAGCGTGCATCGCGATGCCGGCGTGGCCGGCGAGTTCGTCGCCGAGGGTGACTCGGAGTTGCTGGCCTTCGTCGGCGGCAACTCGTCGTCCGACTTCGATCAGCTCGACGCCGGCTTCGTGCGCGTGCTCGAAGACGTGATCGACACGCTGATCGTCAAGAACATCCTGAACATCACCGACCTGCCCGAGCAGGCGCAGGCCAAGCTGTTTGCGCGCAAGAGCTTTCGCGAACGCGTCTCGAAGAGCTCGCTCCAACTCTTCGAGCCGACCGACTTCGGCGACGTCATCTGAAGTGCCGCCCGGCGCGTAGTAAGAAACACGGTCGCGCGGCGACCCATCTGCAAGACCCACAGCGAGCTTCGCCATGCCCTTCTTGCGCGACAACGGTTTCAATCATCCCTTTCCTTCCGAGATCACGCCGCGCACTGCCTATGAGGGCCGACGCGACCTGCTGAAGCTGCTGGGCACCGGTGTGGCCGGCGCCGCGCTGGCGAGCTGGGCCGCGCGCGACGCGCACGCGCAGACGATCGCGCGCGCCGGCAAGCTCGCTCCGCTCGCGAGCGTGCGCAGCACGATCTCGGGCGGTGCGACGATGGAAAAGCCCACCGCCTACATCGACGCCACCGGCTACAACAACTTCTACGAGTTCGGCACCGACAAGGACGACCCGGCGAAAAACGCGCACACGCTGAAGACTCGACCCTGGACAGTCGCTATCGAAGGCGCAGTCAAGAACCCGAAGGTCTACGACATCGAGGAACTGCTCAAACTCGCACCGATGGAAGAGCGCATTTACCGCCTGCGCTGTGTCGAAGGCTGGTCGATGGTGATCCCGTGGATCGGCTACTCGCTCGCCGAGCTGATCAGAAAGGTGGAGCCGACCGGCAACGCCAAATTCGTCGAATTCGTGACGCTGGCCGACCCGAAGACGATGCCCTTCGTCGACTCCCGCGTGCTCGAATGGCCGTATGTCGAAGGCCTGCGCATCGACGAGGCGATGAACCCGCTCGCGCTGCTCGCGTTCGGCATGTACGGCGAAGTGATGCCGAACCAGAACGGCGCGCCGGTGCGCGCGGTGCTGCCATGGAAGTACGGCTTCAAGAGCGGCAAGTCGATCGTGAAAATCCGCTTCGTCGAGAAGCAGCCGGCCACGAGCTGGGTCAAGAGCGCGAGCAACGAATACGGCTTCTACTCGAACGTGAACCCCGAGGTCGATCACCCGCGCTGGAGCCAGGCGACCGAACGCCGCATCGGCGAAGACGGCATCTTCGCGAAGAAGCGCCCGACCCTGATGTTCAACGGCTATGGCGCGCAAGTGGCGTCGCTCTACGCCGGCATGGACCTGAAGAAGAACTTCTGACGATGCTGGCGCCCACCCGGCCCGCTGCCGCGGCGGCTCGCCCGAGGCCGTTGCTGCTGCGACCCACCGCGAAGGTCGCCGTGTTCGTGCTGTGTCTGCTGCCGTTCGCCTGGCTGCTGCGCGGCGCGATTCTCAGCGTGATGGGCACCAATGTGCTCGGCGCGAACCCGGCGGAGACGCTGATCCGCGCGACCGGCGACTGGACGCTGCGCCTGCTGTGCATCACGCTCGCCGTCACGCCGCTGCGCAAGCTCACGAAGCAGCCGATGCTCGCGCGCTTTCGCCGCATGCTGGGGCTGTTCACCTTCTTCTACGGCTGCGTGCACTTTCTCTGCTACAGCTGGCTCGACATGGGGCTCGTGTGGGGCGACATCGTCCGCGACATCGTCAAGCGTCCGTTCATCCTCGTCGGCACGAGTGCGCTGCTGCTGATGCTGCCGCTGGCCGCGAGCTCGTTCAACCGCGCGATCAAGGCGCTCGGGCCAGCCCGCTGGCAGGCGCTGCACCGCGCGGTCTACGCGGTCGTGCTGCTCGGGTTGCTGCACTTCTTCTGGATGCGCTCCGCCAAGAGCAACTACGCCGAGGTGTCGGTCTACGCGGTGATCATCGCGCTGCTGCTGGGCTGGCGTGTCGTCGACTGGGCACAATCACGCCGGCGCGGCGACTGACCCCGTCGTCAGCAAGGAGTCGATGCCGTAGAGCCGCGCCAGCGCCGCCAGCTTGGGCGGTGCGCTGCGCAGCGCGAAGGTCTTGCCGAAAGCCTCGGCCGCGCGCCGGCACTCGAGCAAGACCGCGAGCGCCGACGAATCGAAATGCTGCAGGTTCGAGGCATCGACCACCACCGCGGCCTGCGGCTCGCCCTTCAGCGCCTGCAGCAGCAGGCGCCGCGTGTCGTTCGCCTCTTTGGCCGTGACGGTGGCCGGCAGCAGCAGCATCGGAGCGATCAGCTCTTGCCGGCGCCGGCCGACTTGTTGCGCGCCACCAGCTTCGCGATCAGGCCATCGATGCCGCCCGAGCTGATCTCTTGCGAGAAGCTGTTGCGGTAGTTCTCGACGAGCCAGACGCCAAGCACGTTCACGTCGTAGATCTTCCAGCCGGCAGGCGTCTGTTCGAGTCGGTAGTCGAGCTGGATCGGGTCGCCGCGGCCCTTGATCTCGGTCTTCACGACGACCTCGGTGTCGGTCGGCGTGCCGCGCATCGGCTTCAGCTCGACCGTCTGGTCCGAGACCTGCGCGAGTGCGCCGGAGTAGGTGCGCACGAGCAGCAGCTTGAACTGATCCTGCAGCCCCTTTTGCTGTTCGGGCGTGGCCTGGCGCCAGTAGCGGCCGACGGCAGACGCCGTCATGCGCTGGAAGTCGACGTACGGCATCACCTTGGTATCGACCAGCGCGGTGATCTTCGCCACATCGCCTTGCTTGTACGACTTGTCGGCCTTCAAGGTTTCGAGCACGTCGGTCGAGACCTCCTTGATCAGCGCGTCGGGCGCCTTGCCGGCCTGGGCCTGCGCGAGCGTGCAACCAACGGTCAGCATCGCGGCGCCGAGCCACGGAACGATTCGCTTGAACAACATCTTGTTTCCTTCTTCGTTGTGACAGGAGAGCCTGTCAGAGCCCACGCGCCCCGGTTGGTTCAGCGCGGCCCGCACCCTTCAACGCGCGAGTGGCGCTCGCGGTTCACGGCTTCGACGGGGCCGAGCCCGCGGTCGCCGGCGGCGCGGGTGCGTAGATCGGATCGGATGCAGCAGCGCCCGACGCCGGCGTGCCGGCCGGCGACGACGCATCGGGCACCTCCGGCGCGTCGCCATCGAACACCAGGCTGCGACGACGCTGCAGGTAGGCATCGCGAATGAACGTGTACTTGTCGAGCGCGATGTCGTCGATCACCTGGCTCGCGCCGAGCAACTTCGCGCGGGTATTGATGATCTGCAAACCGACCACGCCGAACTGGTAGCTGCCGCTGCTGATGTACAGCGCCGGCGAGGCGGTGCGGTCGAGTGGCAGCGCGATCGACTCGCGCACGGTCGACGGCCCGATCAGCGGCCAGACGATGTAGGCGCCAGCCCCGAAACCCCAGCGGCCGAGCGTCTGGCCGAAGTCTTCGTAATGGTGCTCGAGGCCGAACTCGGTGGCGATGTCGAGGATGCCGAAGAAGCCGAACACGGTGTTGGTCGTGAACCGCACCACGTCGGTGAAAGCCGGCTCGGGCTTGCCCTGCAGCACGTTGTTGACGGCCGACCAGGCGTCGGCAGCGTTCGCGAAGAAATTGTCGACGCTGCGGCGCACGAACTGCGGAACGACCTTGGCATAGCCGGTCGCGACCGGTTTCAGGACCTTTTCGTCGAGCCCTTCGTTGAATGCGAAGACCTTGCGGTTCCAGTTCTCCCACGGGTCGAGGCGCGCACCCGGGCCGCCACGGGCTTCCTTGGCGAAGTTCTGCGTGCTCGCGCAACCGCCGAGCGCGAGCAAGCCGCCCACCATCAGCGCGAGCAGGGCCCGCGCGAGAAAGCTGCGGGTATCGAGAGAGCGTGTCACTTCTTGCCTCCGGCGGCTGGGGGTGCGGGTGCAGGCGCAGGTGTCGCGCCGGCATCGGCTGCCTTGCTGAACAGGAACTGGCTGATCAGGCTTTCGAGCACGATCGCCGACTGGGTTTGCTTGATGGTATCGCCAGCGGCGAAATTCTTCTCGCCGGGCCCCGCCTCCAGGCCCACATACTGGTCGCCGAGCAGGCCCGAGGTCAGGATGCGTGCAGACGAATCGTTCGGGAACAGCACCGACTTCTGCATGTCGAGCGTCACGACGCCCTGGTAGGTCTTCGGGTCGAGCGCGATCGAGGTCACGCGCCCGACCGTGACACCCGCGCTGCGCACCGGCGAGCGCACCTTCAGGCCGCCGATGTTGTCGAACTTCGCGGTCAGCGTGTAGGTCTCGCCGCCGCTGAAACTGCTCAGGTTCGCCGCCTTCAGCGAGAGGAACACCAGCGCGGCGATCCCCAGCAACACGAAGAAGCCGACCAGTGCTTCAGTGCCTTTTCTGTTCATTGTTTCTTTCCCTTCTCTTTTGTCAGCGCGTTCGTTCAGCGCGTCGAGAACATCAGCGCGGTGAGCAGGAAGTCCATCGCCAGCACGCTGAGCGACGAGATCACCACCGTGCGCGTGGTCGCGCGCGCCACGCCTTCGGGCGTGGCCTTCGCTTCATAGCCTTGATACACCGCGACGAAACTGCAGATCACGCCGAACACGATGCTCTTGATGATGCCGTTGCCGAGGTCGCGCTTCACGTCGACGCCGTTTTCCATCGCCGACCAGAAGTTCCCCGGATCGAGCCCGATCAGCTGCACGCCGACCAGGTAGGCGCCCAGAATGCCGACCGCCGAGAACAGCAGCGCCAGAATCGGCATCGCGATGACGCCACCGATGAAGCGCGGCGCGAGCACGCGGCTTTTCGGGTCGACCGCCATCAGCTCCATCGCCGCGAGTTGCTCGCCGGCCTTCATCAGGCCGATCTCGGCCGTGAGGGACGTTCCCGCGCGGCCGGCGAACAGCAGCGCGGTCACGACCGGCCCGAGCTCGCGCACCAGCGACAGGTTGACGACCAGCCCGACCGAATCGGCCGCGCCGTAGGTGACGAGCGCGTAATAGGTCTGCAGCGCCAGCACGAAACCGACTGCGAGGCCCGACGACAGGATCACCAGCAGCGAGAGGTTTCCAAGCGCGTGGACCTGCACGACCGAGAAGTACGGGCGCTTCAGCGAAACCGGCAGCGTGCGCAGCAATTCCCAGAAGAAGAACGCGTGGTGGCCGAGTGCACGAACGCACTCGATCACGTAGCGCCCGATCGCGGCGAGCCAGCTCATGCGGCGGGGCCCCGCAGGCCGAGGTCTTGCGCGAACGGTAGCGCGGGGTAGTGGAACGGCACGGGTCCATCGGGCTCACCGCGCAGGAACTGGCGCACCTGCGGGTCTTCACTCGCGTTCAGTTCTTCGGGTCGCCCGTGCGCAATCACGACGCCGGGCGCGGCCATGATGTAGGCATAGTCGCAGATCGCGAAGCATTCGTGCACGTCGTGCGAGACGACGAGCGAGGTCGCGCCGGTCGCGTCGTTGAGCTTGCGGATCAGGTTGGCGGTCACGCCCATCGCGATCGGGTCGAGGCCGGTGAAGGGTTCGTCGTAGAGCAGCACCTCGGGGTCGAGCGCGATCGCACGGGCGAGCGCGACGCGCCGGCCCATGCCGCCGGAGATCTCGGAGATGCGCAGCTTGGCCGCGCCGCGCAGGCCGACGGCGTTGAGCTTCATCAGCACGATGTCGCGGATCATCGTGTCGTCGAGGTCGGTGTGTTCGCGCAGCGGAAATGCGACGTTCTCGAACACTGACAAGTCAGTGAACAGCGCGCCGAACTGGAACAGCATGCCCAGGCGCCGGCGCAGGTTGTAGAGCTGGGCTGCGTTGCGCGTGTCGATCGCATGGCCGTCGAACTTGACGCTGCCTTTGCCGACCGGGTGCACGCCGCCGATCAGCCGCAGCACCGTCGTCTTGCCACAGCCCGAGCCGCCCAGGATCGCGGTGACCTGGCCGCGGCCGAAGCGCATCGAGATGTCGTTGAGGATGTTCCGACTCGGGTCGTAGCCGAACGTGACGTGGTCGATCTCGATCAGCGCATCGACGCTGGCGTGATCGGGGGTCGTTCGGAGGGATTCACTCTGCATTCGTAAGGCGCGTTGCTGCGGGCGACAACGCGACGGCGCCCCTGGATCAGGGCGCCGTCGGTTGAAAACGATTCTCTCACGCGAGCTTCGCGGTCGTGACCTCGGGCTGTGGACGTTTGCAGACGTTCACATCCCTTGTCTCGACGCTGCAACTCAGCGCGGCAACTCGCTCGCGCCCATCAGGAAGACATCAACCGCGCGTGCTGCCTGCCGGCCTTCACGGATCGCCCAGACGACCAGCGACTGGCCGCGCCGCATGTCGCCCGCCACGAACACCTTGTCGACATTGGTCGCGTAGCCGCCGACCGCGTCCATCGTCGCCTTCGCGTTGCCGCGCACGTCCTTCTCGATGCCGAAGGCTTCGAGCACGCTGGCCACCGGGCTGACGAAGCCCATCGCCAGCAGCACCAGGTCGGCCGGCAGGATCTGCTCCGAGCCCGCGACCTCGACCATCTTGCCGCCCTGCCACTCGACCCGCAC
>Ga0307515_10012874_pt1 | contig 15692 bp, 17 predicted proteins | sample 17_EM_MG_FD_194513 | JGI IMG/M metagenome (GOLD analysis project Ga0307515, IMG submission 194513) | Populus trichocarpa ectomycorrhiza microbial communities from riparian zone in the Pacific Northwest, United States - 17_EM | ecosystem: Host-associated > Plants > Roots > Unclassified | place... | reverse complement strand
GGGCACGCATTCACCCAAACGTTTTCTTATCCGTTCCATCTTCAATCGCCGGGTGGCAGCTTCCGAAGTAACCATGAAGGTAGGTTCGGAGGTATCGATGGAGGGCGAAGAAACTGGTCCCCTGCTTGGTACGGGGAGGGTGTAGGAACGAGATAGCGATGGTGTACCTGGAGTTACGGGTGGAGTGAGCAAATAATCGGTGGAGTCTCCGTATGGGTTGTCAAAAACCAGAGAGGATTCAGAGGAGTTGATATCCCTCGTGGCAGGGGGAGACCCAGGAACAGTATCTAATTTCGTTCTGGTCCATATAGATTGCGGGCGTTCGCGGTCTGGGGAGGTAAGACGGAGCATTGGAGGACGCTTTCTAGCGAAAGGAGAATCTGAGGCATCTTGGGGTATATGAATCTCGGATCGTGAGAGGGAGCGTGTGTTGTAGTTGATTTTAGAAGCGGTGGTGGATACAGAAGAGACGGATGAGGCTGGAGAGGGAGGGCGGGGAATGTCGCAGGAACGATGGGAGGTGGATGGGGAGCTCGAGATGAATTGCAGCTCGCTCGAGAGGTCGAGGTAAACCGCTGCCAAAAGTCGGTTCAGTTGGGATCATCGCACACAATATTACGGAGTACACACCTGGCACGGGGCTGTCATGGTCGATGAGATGAGGGGCACTGCCGAGAAGTTTTGTCAACTTGCGGGTACTCCTCAAGAGTTGTTGGCGTTGATGAGATGTGAGCGTGTTGGAGGTGGGAGGGGGCTGGGGAAAGGTGACGACCGGGTGGGCCATTATCGTCTTGCGGTGGAGAGCAGGAGGGGCGGGGAACTCACTGTTTATGTGTCGGCTCTTATGGGTGATAACACGGCTAGAAACAGAATTGGCCATCATCGCAGGCAACACAAAAAACCTCACTGGGCGCGGGACCGATTAGATGTCCGGGTGATCGCAAAACACAATAGACAGCTTTCCTCTCAATTTTCCGCCCTTCGTTCCCCTTCCATCAGAACTCGCGTGTGGCCAGTCCAAGTTCGGTGTCCCCACTGCGCCAGATGAATCCCGAGTCTGACACTCCCCGCCGTTCGTGCCCACTGTTGAAATGGAAGTTGCCAGAGATGATTACGCGTCAAGTCGATCGCTTGTTGCCGCTTGCCGTATACGTACTATGTGCGCCTGCAAGCGAGCCCACCAGCGAGGGCTGAGACCGATGAGAGCCGTGCAGTGCAGTAATCTTGGACCAGCACGAACAATGTTCACTTGTCGGCATCGTCGTCGAGACCGTCCACGAACTGTACAAACTGGAGATTACGTTTCGCCCAAGCCACGTATCCTCCCACGTCTTCTCCTTCTCCAAATTCTGCAGGTCGACTCTCAATCCGGTGGGATGCTCAGTTCGCTCGAATACATCTCAATCAAGTTCTGCCGCTGGAATCTCCTTCTTTTGTCTACTCAGCCTGGGGTTTATGGCAATTCCTGCTCTCGTCTCCTTGCCTCACCCTGCTCTTGTTACTCTGGTTCTCAACGTCCGTGCACGGTCTCTTGGTCTTGGTTCGTATAAATACCTCGATGCCTGCTGCTTTCTCTCCCCAGCTTCAGTTCTCGAGTCTCAAGCTTCCAGCCTCTCTATCTCTCCTTCTTTCACAATGTTGTCGTTCTTTACCTTCGCGGTCCTTGCGATCGCTGCCCAGTCCCTCTTTACTGGTGTGGACGCTGCTGTCCTTCGTTAGTCTTTCACCCTCTCCTTCTGGCTTTACACTCGGCCCACTAACCCATAATCCACAGCCAAGAGGCAATCTATCTCTCTCCCAACCCAGGAAGTCGGAAACTCCCTCGGAAGCATCATTCAGTCCGTCACTGCTACCTTCGGTGGCATCGTCGGTGTTACTGGCCCCCTCATCGTCACCGTCACCACCGGCGTGGGCGACCAGTTAGGTGCTCTCCAACAGGTCATTCCCGTCGCCGTCGAGGCTCTCGCCGGCCCTGGCAGCATTGTGAGCCTCACCGGTGTTCCCGGACAGCCCCCCCTCTCCATCGGTTTCGATTTTGCCCCAGCAAACGGCATCCCTCCTGTCGGATTCAACTCCACCTCCATCCTCTCTCAGATCTCCGGTCCTTTCTCCGACATCGTTTCCGGCTTCCTTGGAATCAGTAATATTACCACCTTCCTCATCTCCGCCCCTGGTGCCGGCGGTCTTTTCTCCACTATCCTTAACCCGAATAACGCCCTCTCCGACCTCAACGATACCATTCCTCTCTCTAGTATCCCCAACATTTCCATCCCTGGTCTCCCCTTCCCCACCTCCAGCCCTACCGCTTTGCCCTTCCCAACCCCTTCCAACATCGCTTCCGACATCCTCGGAGCCCTTCCACCGATTCCTCCTGTCCTTCCTCCTGTCCTACCCCTTCCTTCTGCCATCTCTTCTATCGCCTCCGGCATTTCCGAAACCCTCCCATCGATCGTTCTTCCCACCGGTCCCTCTGTCCCCCCTCTTCCTAGGCAGCCTGATATCTCCATCCTTCCTCTTCCCACTGTCATCCCTCTTTCCACTGATATCTCTGTCGGACCTCTCCCAACCGGTATCTCGATTTCCGTCCCCGCTGTCCCAACTCCTTCCTTGGGAACCGTCCTTTAAATTCCTCCCGTAGAGCACTGCTGCTCGATCGACCTTGAAGAGACTCCTTCATTCCTTTCCGTGCTTCGACCCAAAATTGTTCCTCTCCTTTCGATCGTCCGTTCACTCATCCGTTCGCTCCTTATACCTTTTGACTTTTGGTTTTTACCGTACACCTCTCCGTATTGACCCTTGGGCGTCCATGTTGATAGGTAGCCTGTAGACTTGCACCACCTCCGGAAAACTGTCAATACGATAAAAACCACACTGTTCCCTGACACACTGATAAGACCGCGGCCACGCGTATGGAGGCCAGATCGATTGGCTTCTATCTAATCGCACACTCTCACGGTGACCACTTCATCGACATCACCGCTATCTCTGTCTAATCTTTCGTGCGATTATGCACTCGTGCAACACACGAGTGTGAAAGAGGGCGCTCGGCAAGTAGCGACTTGAACCATTCAATGGGCCAAAGATGACGAGTAAATGCGCTAAGGTTCAGTACTAAACACTGGCGTACGGCTCGCTACGGTACGGCATGTATGCATTCATCAGAAAGACACTTCAGAGCTCTATTCAGCCACCTAGCGTATGCATTAGTATCCCATCCTCACGTACCACGCTAACGCTGTCCCCGGGTTTCTATAACGCCGACGTCATCTGTCGTTTGGGAAAGACCGCACAGAATACAAGATGCACCGCCTGAGTATCTGGACATCTGGGCGTTGGGTATCGTGAACACGACGAAGTCCCCGTGGCTCTCGTCGAGGGGTGCGAACACGAACACGTGTACGCGGTCTGTGCCTGATCTCGAAGCATCGCTTTACATTGTGGATTCGAAATTCATAACCTAGTTGACCGTATGATGTCAACACCGGGAACGGTTCACGGAGCGTTTTTGGTTTTGGGAAGGAGTGCGCCGCCGGTTCCGACTTGACTTAGATAGGCTAGCCACCGTCGAAGAGTAATATCCGGATGGTGATGGTGGACAGGCATCGTGTTGCGCGGTCTCGGCGGCCTCGACGCTCAAACTTACGATCCAAAAAACCCATTACGAAGGGGACCCCGATTACGAAGCTCGATGAGGTTTCATACCGACTAAAACATGCATAAGTGCGCGCGCGCAAAACGAAAACCGAGTAACATAGACAGAGCGCATAGGTAATATGATGGGACGGCTAGCAGCAAGGGGATATTGGTAGTTAGATGGGGTGACGGACGGCGTTGTTTTGATGCACAGTGTCGAACGATATGATAGTTGTAAATCAGAAAACGTAAAAGGCGGGAGAGGAGAGCAAGAATCAGTTCCACTAGGAGAGGGATCATACGAGAACGGGGGGATAGGCCCGAACCCAAACAAAACACAAGGGGTGGGGGAGGGTATGTAGCATAGAATAAAGAACGAAGTCATACAAGTAAGGTACGAAGTAAATATGGGGGAAAGAGAAAGGGAAAAAAACGCAAAACCTGGGCCGTTTGTTCTCGACACCGCAATCGACGGCCCAACTCTGAAACCAAGGATATAGAAGAATCGTAAAGTAGTGGGGGTAAGGGAAAGCAAACGGCGAGCATGAGGGAAAGAGAGAAAACAAGGGCCAAAGAACGTCGACAACACGGCGAGAAATAATGACAAGAATATGAATATTGTACAGATGATGATTTGGAATTGTGGGTATGCATCCATCGTCCTCAACACATTACATCCTCCACACACTCACCATACCGCACAAACACAAAACCCGGGACAAGAAAAAGGAGGGAAAAGAAAATGAAATGGAATAAGTCATGAAAAATCACGCGCGCAAAGAGGCTGCCGACAGGAACCTGCTGCCGCTCTCTGGCTCGCACCCCTTGTGCGCCTTCTCTATGCTCGAATATTTTGAAGGTGGAAAGGTGACGGCAAAGGTTAAGATATGGGGATCACACCTTCACCAGGTGAAATGCGTGACATTTCACCTCCATGCCAAATTGAATTGTTCGAGAGCCGATTGGAAGTTGCCAGTGTGCACCATGTTGTCGATAGCCGCATCAATTCCAGCTTTCCGAGGAGCCGAGGGTTGCGGTTGCTGGGGCGGGGGTGTCGAAACTTCTTCCTGTTCCTCCACGTCCTCCTTGGCCACTGCCGTTCCTGCCTTGTTCTTGCCTTTACGGTTCCTCTCCGCCCGAAGCTGTTTGGCTGTCTTGGACTTGGTCTGCGTTGGTGCAAGAGTTGGGGTGGGTGCGGGGGTAGGTTCTGGGGCAGGGGTAGTGACCGGTGGTGGAGTAGGAGGCATTTCGACAACAGGGGGTAGCGGAGGAATGACCTGAACAGGTTTCGTGGCTTGGTTCGACGAAGTGTTAGAAACGGGTGGTTTTCCTGTTGCCACGTCGTGAGTGAAGAATTATTGGTAGACAAGAAACAAGACTAACCTTTCCTCCACGGCTGACCCCAGATTGGAGTGGGTTCGCCAGGGACGCTCGGGATCTGGGTTTTCATGGGGGTTGGCTGCTGGGAAGGGACTGGGGCCGGCTTCGCGTTTTTCGGGATTGTGACCGGGATAACAGCAGGTTCGGGAGCATCATCTTCATCAGGAACATCTTCGACCGTGGCAAGTTTGGAGATCGGCGGAACGTGGGGCGTCGGAGGTTCAGTAAATTCACCATCCCAAGAAGGCTTCCAGAACGATGGCATGTCCAATTCAGGCTCCGGATTGGGCTTCGGAGGAGGTGGCTGGGGTTTCGGAACCTCCGCTGTCTTTGGGGGCGAGGACGCGGGCTTCCAAGAGTTGGTCTGATTTGGAGGAGGTGCGGTCTTCCATAGTGCGGTCGAAGGAGGAAGTGGCCGTTCCCAGCCGTCCTCATCGACGGGGATATCAAACAAACCCCGCGCGGACACGGTCTGGTGTTCCTTCAATTGATCGTGAAGGGCACGCATATCCGTTAATAGCGAGCTGGCCTGAGCTTCCATGAATTGCTTGTGTTCTTCAATTAATGCCTGCCTCTTCTCCACGAGGTTCGCCGTTTTGATAGAGCAGAGTTTCCGAGTGAGCTGAACATCGGCGTCTGCAGCGATTAAATGGAACTGGCGAATGGAGGCTTCCATCATGGACAATTTCATGCTGTCGAACGCCTCGTCTTGGAGCTGAATGAGAAAGGCGTCGAGGGAAGTGAACCCATTGTGAGTGACGAAGCCTTGGCCATTGACAGGTGCCAATGGTTGACGACCAATTTGCGAAGAAGCTAGCGCTGTAACTGGAGCGGAAACTGGCTTCGGGACTTCTGGCTTCCGTTGGGCAGCAATCTTCTGCGAAAAGGTTGAGGCTCATCCTTTGACCGGAAATTTTGACTATCCGAACTCACAGAGTCAGGAGGCGTGATCCTCCTCGATTCGATCGGGGTTGGACTCTTCATCTGCGGTTTCTAATTCGGGTGACTCAGTGAAAGTAAACTCGGTTGTGGAGGAATGATCGACGTACTGGCTCAGGTGGAAGGTCCATTTTGGCCCCTGTTGCACCCACGGGTTTCTTGAGGCCAGGGACCTGCTTAGGCTGCTCTGGGAACTGAACACTCGGAGGGCTCGGCCGTCTCGAGATCGCCTTGACCAATATCAGTTGCTGGTTCTAAGTTTGTGCGAGAATTGCGGAACTACCTTCGGACCCTGGCTCGTTGGTTTTTCAATTGGTTTGGTACGCGTTTGAGACAAATTGCTCTCGTTCTCCTTCGGTGTCTCCTGGATACGGCCGTTAAGAAAAACTTGGGGGCTTTGAAATGCGGGTCACGCTACCTTGGGGTGAGCAAACGAAACCCTGTCTGTCGGTTTGGGGCGGGTGTTGGACAAGTTGCTGCTCACGGGGGTCGAGCTGAGAATTGGTTTCGGGGGGCTCGAACCGGAGAACTTGCGCATCATCACCGAGGGAACCTTGGCCACCTCTTCGGAAGAGGTGGACTCGCTGTCGTCTTCGTCCAATCCGCCCAGGTGTGTTGTCAGGTGGATCTGTTGCGGTGTCACACTTGGGCGGTTGTACGAAGAGACGGACTGGATGCGAGGTCTCGATGTTGGAACTGGAGTGGATTTGGCGGCGCTGAAGCTGTCGTTCCACTTGAAGTCCTTGACCAAATTTTCGATGTGCTTGTTGAGAACCTGTGGCTGTTCCGGAATAATCGGAACGGGTGCTGATTTCTTGACCTCCGTGGGCATGCCCGGTGGGTGCCAGATGGCGAATCGTTGTGTATCGACCATGGTCGGAGTGGGGAGGATGGAGGGAGGAAAGGGGAAGGGATATTGACCGTGAAGGGAAGGGGAATGACGAGAGAGGATATAGAGGGCAGTGATCAAAAGGGAGATGACGATTTTGAGATTAATCCATGTACGAATCCGGCCTCGTGGACATGCGAGAAATCCAGACCGAAAAAAAGTGTTCCGTATAACGTCCGGGATTCCCCTTCGGCCATTGTCCGCCCAACCACCGTCGCGTCGCCAGAGCAATGGTAGTCAAAACGCCCGGTTTCAGTGAACAATAACAATGCTGACGAGGGTTTCTGCCCAGGAGCAAGGGCATTCGAAACCTGTTGACTTGACTTTTACGCTTTCGGACTTCTCTCTCTCCGTAACCAGCGGATCCTCGCCCTCTCATTTGCGGAGGACCTATGACGACGAGGACACCAGGAGAACGCGTGTTTGATCTAATCAAAAGTTCAACCTCCGACAGAAAAACCCGAAACCCAATTTCCCATCCGAAGGGAGGTTAGACATAATACACACCACATATGTTATATAGATATACTGAGACCATGCGTTAAATGCGAAAGATAGTCCTACAAGATTGCCGATGCGTGCGTGCATGTGCGAATGTCGGTCCCAATGGTACTTAAGTACAGCATATCATACATAATACAAAATCCAAGCAAGGGGCCTGAAATGGGCGTCAGACCTGAAACCAGAAAACAAATATCCAACAACTATACACATACCGCAGTCAAGAGAATACGTCCAAAATGTTTGAGCGTGTCAGCATCTCACTCAGGTTCCGAGCGACCAACCCCGCTCCCTCTCGCACTTTCTCCCTCTCCTCCTCACGCACTTTACGTAACAGCTTCGTTTCGAATCGGTCGGGATGCCACTTCTTGATGTGGTCCTTTACCCGATCCCTTGCCGCTTTCGACTTGTCAGTCGGATGGTGGGGCGAAAGAACATAGGCACCGATGGCAACGCTCGTTAGTTCCTCCGGCTCGGTCGGCTTCTTGAACATCGGCCAGGGAAAGCTGTCCCAACCGAGGTCGTCGAGCGTTTTGAGCCTCGTCCATTGTCGATCGTGCTCGGCAAATAGTGCGACGATCTCCTTCTCGTTCAACGTCCTCGAGGTCCTGGCCTGACGCTCCCGCTCCTTGCGTTCCTGTTCGCGACGGAACTGCTCCTGCTGTTTCCTGGCATGATCTTGTTGACGCTTCTCCCACTCCTCGGGAGACATCGACGTGGTTTGATAGGGAGAAGTGCCAGAGGTCGGAGCGCCATTGACGGACCAACTACCGGTGGATGAGCGGCCAGCAGAAGTGGACATCGTCGGAGTGCGAACAGGGATGGGTCCTTGAGAACTAGTCGTGGAAGTAGGACGTGTGGGTGCATTGGGCGAAGTCCATTGGCTCGAAGCAGAAGTCCAAGCCGCGCTAGATTTCGTGGGTGAATCGGATAGCGAAGGCATCGTGGACGAGGTGGACATGTAAGACGCAGCGGATTCTGTCCGGCGACGGGGATCATCGGATACCTTCCATCGTTGTCGCTGAGCCTCGAGTTTGCGCTGTTCCTCCATGAAGTGGGCTTCGGATACACCAGATTCGTTACGCCTCGCCTCGTCTTTACGCTGGACCTCCTTGAGCTTGGCCTCAGCGTTGCGGATATCGGCCTGGGCCCGACGGGCCTCTTCGCGTCTGTTACGGAGGTCTTCCTGGCGCCATTCCTCATCCAACCTGAGGGCCTCCCGGCGATCCGCCTCTAGCTGCTCAGCTCTCACCCTCTCCTCCTCCTTCCTCTTCTGCTCGGCCTCCTCCTCTCGCCTTTTGCGGTCGTTCCCCTCCCGCTGTCGCGTTGGCCCCTCCCTTTGCCTCCGTTCAGCCTCTCTCCGTTTCTCCTCACGCTCCTTCCGCTTAGCTTCCTCCCGCTCCTGCTCCAGCCTGACGTTCTCTTCTCTCCTCCTGTCAGCCGCTTCCCTCTCCAGACGTCGTTGCTCCCTCTTCTGGCGTTCGACCTCCTCCTTCGCAAGACGGTCAGCCTCTTCCCTTGTGAACCGTTCAGCCTCGAGCTTAGCCAAACGGTCGGCTTCTTCTTGGGCGAGGCGTTCCTCTTCCTCTGCGAGTCGTTCGGCCTCTCTCGCGAGTCTTTCTGTTTCCTCCCGAGTACCCTCCTCTTCCTCCTGCTTCTCCTTTGCCAACCTCTCCTCCTCAGCTTGCTCCTCCTCGCAGGCTAGACGGTCGGCCTCTTCTTGTCGAAGGCGCTCCTCTTCCTTCACCTTCATCTCGGCCTCTCGCCTCTCCAACTCGGCCTCCCGTTTCTCGAGCTCCTCCTCCTTCTGTTTGATTTCCTCCTCCTTTGTGGCGACCTGGAGAATGGCCTCGGAGTCGGCGGCCTCCCGTTCAAGGCGGTCCTCTCCCTCCTGATACTCGCGGGTCAGGAGCGCAGCCTCGCGATCTTGGAGCTCCTTCTCGCGGCGTTTTAGCGCGTCCTCCTTCCTGCGGGTTTCGCGTTCGCGTTTGCGGATATCGTCTTCCTTGCGCCGAGCCTCCTCGTCCTTCCTTCTGGCTTCCTCTTCTTTCCGCCTGGCCTCCTCCTCCTTCTGCTCGACGAGCTCGGACAACTGCCTCACCTCGTCCTCCTTCCTCTCGAGCTCCTCCTCCTTCTTGCGAGCCTCCTCCTCTATCTGCCTCACTTCCTCTTCCTTCCGCTTGGCGTCCTCCTCCGATCGTTTGGCCTCCCGCTCCTTCTTCCTGAGTTCTGCCTCCCTTTTGCGAGCGTCCTCCACCTTCTTCCTCGCGTCTTCCTCGCGAACCCGGGCTGCTTCCTCCTTTCGTCGAGCATCCTCCTCCTTCCTCTTAGCGTCGTCCGCACGTTTCTTGGCTTCTCGTTCCCTTTGCACGGCGTCCTCTTCCTTCCGACATGCCTCTTCCTCCATCAGCCTTGCCTCCTCCTCTCGTTTCTCCGCATCTTTGGCCAACCGTCTCGCTTCCTCTTCCTTCAGCCTGACTTCCCCCTCCTTCGCCAGGATTTCTTCCTCCTTCCGTCGGGCCTCCTCCTCCTTGCGAAGCAGCTTCTCCTCCTTTTGCCGCAGTTCTTCGCTCTTCCGTCGAGCCTCTTCCCTCGCTTCCTCTTCCTTGCGTTTCAGCTCTTCTTCTCTCCGCTTGGTGTCCACCTCCTTGGCTCTCAGCTCGGCTTCCTTCTTATGAGTTTCCTCTCTCCGCTTCATGACCTCTTCCTCCATCTGCTTCGCGTTACTCTCTCGCCGGGAGAATTCGGCCTCGAGCTTCTGCTTCCAATCCTCTTCGGACTCGTCCTCGGTATCGGATATTGATTCTTCGTCGTCAGGATAGTGTTTGGGGGGTGGATGGACCATAGGAGGGCGATATTGGAGAGAGTTGACGGATGAACGTGAGCGAATTGAACCTGCCTTGGAAGGGGCGACTTTCCAAGAGCGAAATTCGTCCTGAGGTGAGGAGGTAGGATATATGGGCGCGGTTTCCTCCAATGAAGATCTAGGATTCCAAGGACCAGAACCAGGACTCGATGATTGGAAGGGGTAGCCCACGTCATCTTCGGCCCGGAATGATGACTTGGACTTGATGGGTCGGGGGTCTGAGGTCTGAGGTGGAGGATACCATCGAGAAGGCTGACGCGGCTCGTCCGTGAATGAGCGCCTATTGCTAACGATCTGGCGACCGGAAGATATCGTGTATGAGGGATGACGAGCGATGCCGTGTGGTGAATCAGGAGTCAGAGGTGAGGTAGTGATGGCGGAGTCGTCGCGCTTGAGGTCAGGGAAGAGTTGGGCGACAGCGACGCGATCGTCCGTGCTAGTAGACCCTTTGCGAACCTTCTGTCGAGATCGATATATGCCACTCCATAGTTTCTCGTTGTCCTGGTCCTTATCAGCGCCGAGAGAAGCGTCCTCAGGAATGGTGGCAGGAAACGAAGAAGTGGTGCCGATGCTAGCACTGCTATCTCGTCGAGTTTTCGTCATTCCTCCGGTGGCATGAGCGAGAGTACGGGAAGAGGCGCTTTCGTTTGAGGACGGTTTCCATATCTCTGGGGTATGTCGTGGAGGGGATCCAAAGCTGGCTGACCGGTCGCGGCCATTACTTCGTCGTGACCAGCTCCCGGTGCTGGAATACGGTCGTGGATCTCGGTCCTCCATGGATGGTCGTGTTGGTGGGGGATCTTCGGGAATGGGTTCTGTAAGGATATTCGAGGGCCTCCGCATCCCTGGGATGGTGGTGGGATGAGATGAAGCAGGAGAAGCCTTGGATAGCGTTACGTACGGTCTCTAGCGATGGACTCTGGGGGGAGGGATGCCCGATCAAGCACCTTGGCTGACTGTGGGGTCTCGCTGCGCTCCTCGTCTCGAGTGACCTCGGGTTGGTAGGACTTCGCTGTAGCACCCTTCTTGTTCTTGTACATGTCCAAGAGTGCCTGCTGCTCTTTCATCAAAATCTCGGACCACTTCTCATCTACTTTCTCCCCAGCGACCCACCGTCGCCCTTGACGTTCGCGTTCAAGTAGCTGGCGATACTGCTCGTTCGCGGTGCGACGAAGTTCAGCCATAGCGTTATCGTAGTCGGTTTGAGCTTTGGAGTCCTCAGGCGGAGAAAGGCCTTTGAGCTTCTCGTTCAGCTCCCTCTTGAGCTTCCCCGCGGCAGGCTTGAGAGTATCCTCGATGCGCTGTCTGAGGCTGATCTTCCATTCTTCTTCGGGTTCATAATCGGGGCTCGGGGTGGTAGGCTGGATATCGATTGAGTCGGTGAGAGTTGCCATACGCGATGTGGGGAGATGGTCAGGTCATAAACCCAGCAGATAACGGAACTAATAGCGCGAGACGGCCCCGAACCACTAACAGACAAGAGAGAGAAAGAGCGAAGTGGGGGATAAAAGGGAGTGGGAGCACGGCATGCAGGAGCCCTAGCTTGTTGGCAGGGCTTTTGGAGGAAAATAGACCAAGTGACGAAGGCTGGAGTATGGATGCGAAACCGGCCTCATGGTCTAACACGCGTGTCTGCTAAATCTGCCGCAACGGGCAAGTTCGAGGCGGAACAATGGGTCTGGCCAGATCCAAGTCTCGGCCCCAATTTTATTCGCGTGTTAAAAAGTAAAAACTACATGGAAAATCCCAAACTTTCCGTCCGCCGGGGAGTGCGTGTTTTTCTGCGACGAGTGTCATTATCAATATGCATAGATAAGACCTGTAGCACGTGCACTGCCCAAAGTCCTCTTCAGGTGGTCGGTAGCCCTCAAGCTTCAAGCTCTGGTCTCCTGATCGACCTGGCGCCAGCTGTGTAGTAACGTCTTTCTGATATTGTCCAGCCCCGTCTCTTTGTCGTGATATCCATCCTTCTCATCGCGAATCATATCCTCTGCCGTCCTCCGATCACAAGGGGCAAACGGTTGATTCCAGCTGCTGTAGCAGAACTCGGACGGCGCGAAATTGGGGTGCTGCGGGGGGAGTTAGCCGCAAACCTTGACGACACGCGTACTACGCACAGCTGTAATCTCGTGTAGTTCACGTTGGAGGGTTAAGCAGAAGCTGTCGAGATCTGCGGGCAGAGGTTAATAGAGTCAGACGACCAACAGATTTTACGTACCTAAATCATTCAGATCGTAGTTGAAAGGGTTTTCACTATGAATTCGTCAATTCTGTCTGTTCTAGATTTGTCGTGTCGAACATGACCTCACATTTCCTGTCCGATTTCAAGGAAACCAAGCAAGAGGAACGACGAAAACGCTGTCGCCCTGTTCGACTGAGGTCAGTATCTCGACATCAACGTCACAGAGCCAAACTCACGGGATGGTCACCAAGCCCATGGTGTTCAAGATTTGGAACTAGAATGCCGGTGTGAGCTAAATGCGACTGAAATTACTACCTCGCGATCGGAAAACATACGGGAAGGAAGAATAGGTAGAGCCTACAGCGGTGGCATCAGCAGGGTGCACTCACGACGGGACAAAAGGGAGGAAACTACGTACCATAACGTCATCCGTAGGTGCGCCTGGTAGGCAAACGGCAGGGGCGTGGTCTTGATTCGGTCGAGGCCAGAGATGGCGTCCTGCAGAGCACCGATGGAGTTCGTCAACAAGGTGCCTGCTGGCGGTGGGAGGAGGCCACCCTTCAGCAGGAATGCGTTATAGCTGCTGATATACAACATGATCTGCAAAGGTATGTTCGAGTCAATTGGATCCTTCCTCTTTCGACCGATGTATTTCCTTCCTTCGCTGGAGGGAGATTCAATGAACCTTTCATCCTCATGGTCCTCAACATTCTTCGGCTTGAACATTTTTGGAATCCGTTTTATCGGTCGCAAGATGGGAAAATGATCAAAGAAGCCCGTTTCGGGTAGTTGCCGAGATGGACGCAAAGGGTGGTCAGTGTACACGACAGGAAGCACCTTTTCAGGATCGAACTCGTGATAGCCCCGGGGCCGGTACGACATGGACCACGTTCTCTTGTCCACATCGTCTAACGAGGTCGTACGCGATGGGGTGCGGGTTTCTACCCGTTTCAATGGTGCAACGTTTTTGTCGTGCGACGCCTGCCACAGGGGCAAAAGATCGTTAGCATCGGTCCCGTCGGATGCATACGCATAACGAGGGAGGAAGGCAATAAGGGGGTAGAGGTCTTCGTAGTAGATTCCAGCCTCGTGGCGAAGCATGTGCTATGCGGATCTTCAGTCTTGGATGATACAGGAGATAGAAGGACGTACCTTGACGGCCACGGCCACGGCTTGGAGCTGAAGAGAGTCAACAATTCTGTTACGTGTAATCCAAACAGTTTATGGGCGCACTAGGTTGATCATCGACTTCTTCTCGATGGTCCCGTTCAACACCGGAACCGCGAGCTCGGGTTTGTCGGCGTTGGGCCGCTCGGTGGAAACTTGGGTCCAGATCTGCGCGATGGGTCAATACTGCTCAGGTGATTCAATGATCCAAATACGCACCACCTGTGCGATGTTTCGACAAAGAAAGCAGACTGAGCCCCACAGCCTGCGACCCTCGCTATACCTGCGATCGGATGTCAACATCAACGGGTGGCAGGGGGACACGACACTCTCAAATCTACTCACCGTTCATATGCGGAAGACGTCCTGAAAGATATGACCAGACCAAGAACAACACCCAGTACGGTCAAAAGCTGGTTGTTGAACGCGAGCTTGACATTCGTAAACTTGTCCACGAGCGCGACCACTGGGGTCATAAAATTACTCAACTCAGAACTCCTCGGAGATGGATGATCCAGAGATCCACTCACCTGTCGCAATCAAAGTAAAGAAGAGTAACCCGGGCCATATATCTTTGACGACTGTGGCCTTGATTTTCACTTTCGAGAGCCTACCCGAAAATATGGTATTTCCCGCCATCGTGAACCAGCGTCGCGGGGCTGCTGGAGGCGATCGCAAGAGAGGAGGGTGGTCTAAAACTGGACGTTGCGATTCTTTAAATATCTACCTGACCTCCGATAATCAAGGTCCTGGGGATTCTCCATGACACTTAGGAGGTCCCGATCCATCTGTGAATTGGTTCTCCAGACAGTGGGCGGGGGATCCTTTACGAATGGCGTCCCATCGATTTTGATTGATAGGCAAGTCCCATCGTAGACCCAAGGGCCCAGAGGCTGGGCGCAACCGAGCAGAACAAATTTGACCAACGTCAATCGCCACGTGCGACACGACAGGACACGGCCTGCACGGGGTTTCGCGGACCGGCGCCCATCGCGACTAAGTACTTAAGCGGCCTGGCGAGCTTCCACTTGCAACATTCTCGGGCGGTGATATTTGAAGCCTGAAGGCCAAGGACAAACCGAACATACAGCACAATTTCCAAAAAATGGGTCGTATGAGAGGTGCCCCTCATAGCAGAGCTGAGCTTGCGCATTCCGAACACTTTTTGGCCGGTTTGTCAACGCGTCGCGGAAATTAGATAAGCAAAGTTTATTACCAAAAAAGGAACTACATTTGCTGACCAATCTACGACTTTTACGTCTCGCAAGCTCGACGCTCGACTGGTAACTTAAGTTAAAAAAGAGTGTGATTATCAATAGACGTAGGAGGTGTAATAGTATTTAAGAAAAAATCCTTGACGCGATCCAAAAATCGTTTATGTAAAATCTAGAAAATCAGTGTTTCCTCGTTTCGATGTCGACCATCTTCCAGTTCTGCAACAAAGTCTGCCTGACACTCTCCACCCCGGAATCGCCATGATACGCATGTTGTGAATCGTTCATGATCTCTTCTGCAGATCTCCTATCAGCAGGAGCGAACGGTTGGTTCCAGTTGGTGAAGATATAATCGTCAGGGACGAGCGGGCCAGGATGCTGGAGGTCGAGCTTAGAATGTGAAAATCAACTTGGAACTAGTTAAAAGTCTCACCGCCGTGATCTCGTGTAGATCACGTTGGAGGGCGAAGCAGAAATCGTCAAGATCCAAGTCATTGAGGTCGTAGTTGAACGGATTCTCACTGCGGCTGTCGTAAACATCGACCGCGACGGTTAAGCAAACACGAACACATACATCTCCTGTCCGATCTCCGCAAATCCGAGCAACATGAATGAAGTGAAGGCTGTAGCTCTTTAAGCACTTTTTTTTAAAGCTCAATTCACGTGCGGTTGAATCAAGAGGACTTACGGGATGGTCACCCACAACATTGACTGGTAAATCTGGAAGGGCAAGAAGAACAAGTATAACCTGGGGACAACGGGTCAGCTCTGCGCCGACGCGAACGATCCACGACAACCTTACCACAAGGACATCTTCAAGTGGGCCTGGTAAGCGAACGGAATCGGGGTGGTACGAATACGGTCAAGGCCAGTGATCGCGTCGTGAAGGGCAGAGAGTGTGTTGGTAAGAGAAGTCGCAGC
>Ga0307515_10012873_pt1 | contig 15692 bp, 17 predicted proteins | sample 17_EM_MG_FD_194513 | JGI IMG/M metagenome (GOLD analysis project Ga0307515, IMG submission 194513) | Populus trichocarpa ectomycorrhiza microbial communities from riparian zone in the Pacific Northwest, United States - 17_EM | ecosystem: Host-associated > Plants > Roots > Unclassified | place... | reverse complement strand
ATATATTTTTTTTATTTTTTTTTGCATTTTGAAAATATTTAGAAAAAATAGAGGGTTAAAAATTGAGTTATGACATTTATGTTGATGATATTGTCATTTCTGGTGGTGATACAAAAGGAATCGAGAGTCTTATTTAATACTTATCATCTCATATGAAGAACTTTGGTTCCTTAAATTTCTTCCTAAGAATAGAGATTCATCATGATTCTCAATCCATCACTATCACTCAAACAAAGTATGCTATGGAGATTTTAGAGTGTTCTTCTATGATTGGTCCTAAACCAATTTCCACACTAATGACATATGGCTCTGAAATTTCCAAATTTAATGGTGATTCTCTTAATGATGCTACATCATATTATAGTGTTGTTAGGGCATTACAATACCTCATCATGACAATACTATATTTATCTTATGCTATAAATCAAGTCTAGTACATGCATTCTCCCACAACAATACACTTTAAAGCTTTCAAACAAATATTGTAGTATCTTAAAAATATTGTTGGCTATGGTATCACTCTTTGCCCATTATCTTTTTTCTCTCTCAATGTATTATTTGATTCGGGTTGGGTTGAATCACCAGATAATCCTCATTCTACAATATGTGGTTGTTTATTTCTTGGTTCTAACCTCAAATCATGGTGCTCTAAAAAGCAATCAATAGTTTCACGTTCCACTACTAAAGCTAAATACCAAGCACTTGTTGTTGTTATAATAAACTTGTGTTGGATACAATCTTTACTTTATGATCTAGGTGTGTTCTTAGCTAAACCTCCTACTTTGTTTTGTGATAATATCAACACTACCTATCTTGTTGCCAACCCAATACTGCATGCACACACAAAACTCATAGAAGTTGATTACCATTTATGCGAGAACATGCAACACGAGGAGCTTTTCATGTTCAATTCATTGGAAGTGACAATCAGATTGTAGATGGATTTACTAAAACCTTGTCCTCATCTCAATTTTCATGGTTTTGAAACAAACTCAACATGCCTGTAAGTAGATATCATTCCCACGTATCCAACAAGAAGATTATACCAATAATAGAAACAATAAAGGAAATGAGCATATTTCATATTTCCTTGACAGCTGCAAAACAATCCCATGACAATTACAAAACGATCCCTTGATTAGAGCTGCTGAATTTTATCCAATGATCATTCTTGCAATCAGTGGCGGAGGCAGGGGGGCTGGCACGGGCCCCGACCCCTGCAAGGAAATGTTTTTCCTAGCCCCTTCTTGTATAAAATAACTGAAATTTTAACATTTTTAAAATAATTCTTTTAACTAGCCCCCCGTTAAATTTTTTTTTCTTGCTCCGCCCCTGCCTACAATTCATTGTAGCTATTTACTTCCATGTATATCTATACAATTCTTATATAATAAAGCTATTGGGCACAATTAGTTTAAGCAGAAACATTCAATTGATATCTTGTTTCTACAGTTGTTGCCTCGAGTACAGGTAAAATCAGGTTGTCTTGTACATTAGCAATGGGTTCAAGAGACCAGTGGTTATGTTCTTATCACTAACAAATACTAAAACTGTGTTTTGGGTGAAATGACAATTTTTTATGATGTATAATGAGTGATGCAAATGCAAAAAATATTAAAGGTAAGGTTTTGTCTTTGAATTTAGGTTAAGCTCATTCGTAACTTCAAATTTGATGGATTTATACTATACTAAGCGATAGGATTTGCTGCTAGAATTTTGGTAGATAATGTGCCTTTTCAGGTTACTAATTGTTGTGAAAACAAATGACAAAATTTATAGCACTATCATGTTAATCTTTGTTTTGTTTCAAGCTATCAAAATGGTTGGCAATTATGTTTCAATTATTCATTATCATATGTTTGCCACCAATTCTTTTTGTAATGAGGTATAGAACTACATATTATTTCAAAGACAGAAAAATGACCATCTTTTAAAAAAACAAGAGCAATTTAAGCTGTGTAACAAATTAATTCCTTATAATTTATCCTGAAAAAATTATATGACAGGAGGGAAAGTACAGGTACATTGTGCAGCGTATCTCATAGAAAACATGTAATATATGCTTTTTCATGAGGTGAATAAACACACCCATGGAAAAGGAAGAGATGGATATTTCTTTACCCTTCTTTATTTGGATAAATAAATAAAAAAGAATTGAGGATAATTTAATTTTAATTGTTTGGATAGATTGGGGAATGAAAATAAAAATATATTAAATATCATTAGCATTTTAGGGCCATTGTAGTGTTGTGTGTTTAAAGATTTTTTTAGATTGGTCCTTTTGTTTTTCTTTTTTACTTCATGAGTTTAAACCATAGGCTGTTAATTAATTTTGATTGTTGGAAGGGGTCTTTGGTATTTACCACGAACAGAGAGATGGATCCCGTATTTTTCAGATACAAAATGCTGCTTCCTCGACAGGCAGCAGCGCCGTTACATTTTGAAACTAACGAACAGATATCAGTAGCTTAGAGAGAGCATCCATCAATGGATTTGGAAGAGCATCGACGTACAAACGAGGAAGAAGACGAAACCGAAGCCAATAAGCAGAAAGGATTTATTCTCTCTGTCTACTTTCACTATCTCCGCAACCGACTTGCTGCTCTCTTTCCCCTCTCTTTCCATGATTCCTCCGATTTTCTCTCCAGAATCTCCAATCTCTGCGTTCAAACCGGACGACGCGTCTTTTTTCCTCGCAGACGACGCAAGGCTTGCCTCCCACTCCCTCTCCCTTCCAACACTCTCGATTCTTCTGTGTATTTACTCTTTCTCTCACTCTCTTCACATTTTGATTTTCCTGTTTAATTGTTAATTAATTACTAGTTTTTTTTTTGTTGATATTTAGGCATTATTTCACTTTTCTTATGAAAAAATCGCTACTGGTAATTGAACGCTGATTAGAAATTAGTGCACAAATTTAATTAAAAAAAATTATGAAATATTCTTGTTTTTGTAAATAATGATGGATAAATAAGTATAATTATTTTAATTTGTTATATTTATTTTCTTAAATCTAGAATTTATTAGAGATGATGTCGTGTTTTCTATATGTGCAGGGTTAGGATAGAGTCTTCGAGGGTGTATGATGTTTTGGAGGATATTATGGGGCATATTTTTATACATTTGCACAACATTCAAGATAATTTGCAATTTTGGCAACCTTTAATAGAGGTACTGATACTACACCCAGTGTGTTTGTTGTTAACCGTTGTATCTGGGAAGTTCTCTCTGTTGTGATCGTTTTGCTTTGATTTGTTTGTAACTGCAGGCATCTAATGCTCGGAAATTGTACTTTATGATTTTCGAGAGAGGGCCAAATGCTTTCCTTGGTGGAACAGCTAAGGTGTTGCGTCAAAGCATTGTTGACGGTTGGTCTATGCAGCATCTTAGTCAATTTGCTTCTGCTTATATTTCTGAGAGGATAGTTATCTTAAGCAACTTAAGATGTGCCATTGCTACATTCTTGGCCGAGGTTCGTGTGATGCTTCTTTTGGTTTTGGTTTTGTATTTCATAGATAATTCTTACTAATTATTTGACCTGAATGTCAAATAATTATCTCAATGTGGGTAGCAAGATTCGAACTCGTGATCATTGGTCATTAAAACCTTGATCTATATCATCCGAAAAGTTTAAGTTGTTTAGGTGAGGTCTTAATGTATGGTTCATATTATTCTGTAACATTATATATGAACTTGCTCTTCATTGATAATTAGAAAACTCGGAAATGAGTAAACTTTCTTTGAAATATGGGCTTGAAGTGTAAAAAAAAAATTCTCAGTGTCAAATTTTTATGTTTGTTCTTTGTGGATGTTAATGGATACATCAATGAGCAAAAAAACATTGTAAGAACTAATTACCAATCAATTGCTTCGCTTCACTTCACTTGTAGGTTTACATGGAAGTTGATAGACGTGGAGAGCAGTTAGTGGAAGATCCAGAAAAGTCATTTCCGCCATTACTAGCAGTTATTAATCATTTATTTTCAAATTTGGAGGCATCAATTGGCCATTTACATGCAATACGTCAGGTAGAGAAACTAACATATGATGATTGCAGTTTTTCGCCATCCTTGTGGCAATGACAATTTGCTTATGACTTTTTAGTGGTTTTTTCTCATCATAATAAAAGTTGCTATTATTTACTTTTCACTTCAATGATGTGCAGACTGATTCTTCTGTTGAAGGAAGCTATTCATTTCCACTTGTATTTGAGAAATCACCAAAAGTTAATCAAGAAGGGTCTCAGTGGACAGATTGTGAAATCAGTGATGCCATCAATGCGGTTTATAAAAATCTTGAGAAATTGGACTCCTATATATCTGTTATGGTAACAGTGCTTCCTATAGACTACATTTTATAATTGATTGATTATCTTTATTGGTTGATTGCTTCTTCTTCTACTTACTCTTGTATATCTTTATTGTTTTTTAGAGATAATTATTGCCTAATGGTTGGTCAACGTTTTTGAGATATATTTGTTTCTTCTCCTTTCTAAGGTTTCCAAACACCAAAAGCCTAGTAAATTATCCCAGCACTGGATCCGCCACACATGTGGTGTAGTTGGCTTGTCATTTTGTTCCTCGTGGCTCCTTCGACATAGTCGTTTGATGGGAAGCCCTGATATTGACAACTGGGTTCGTGAAGCCAAGGACTCAACTATTAGCTTCTTTAATGATCACGTGGAGCAACCGGTATGCCCTAACTTGCCCTTCTCATTGCTCTTCTTACTGTTAGGTTGACTGGCCCTAAATGCTTTCAGCTTTTGGATATTTAACAAGTATAAACATGTAGACCATAAAATAAATTTTGATGAAGATATTAAGTACTCAATTGATTGGATATCAATAACATAAAGCATCATAGATGATGATATCAATGAAAGATGAGCTTATTATCAACAAATTAATTAAAGTGAAAATTTCATAAAACTGTGTTGTTCATAGCAATGAAAAGTAATAAGCATTGTACCTCAAGGGTTCCGTACCTCTAGTTGATTGAATTGCGATAGCTATAAAAAACCAATGGTATGAGAACTAATTGGAAGTGAAGCTTATATCAAAGAGTGCTTATACCATAACAAGATTTTGAATTAGGTTTTAAGACTCAAGGTAAAACGTATTTAATGGCTAACAAATCTTACATTAGTCAGAGACTAGATGGAGGTTGTCCAACTTACTTTGGTATGTATCGGCGCATTAGCAGTCCTAACTCTTGATTGGATTAAGATATATTGAAACTTTTAGGTTTTAGTGATTGACTTGGATAGCTCAATTCTAAACTTCTAAGCCCATACATTATTTTTGTAAAAACATTGAGCCAATCCAAATACTGATGAAATCACCATTATTTTAGCCCATCTAGATACTTGATAATTTGAAAGAAAAGAATGGATTTTCTTTCTGCCTAGTTGTTTGATGTGTACATGGTCCTTATTTATAGTTATACAAGAGTAAATCAAATCCCTCAATTGACTAACCAATTCCTTAGTTTATGCTAGCTAATTATATCAAGGATTGCATGCCTATTATAAATCACAATCCCTAAGTTACAGCCCATCACAATCTCTAATTTACAACACAAATCTCATCAAATCACAATCCTTAATTTATAGCATAAATCTCATCAAATGTGTTGACCACTCCCCCTCAAATTGATGTTGACAGATCAAACAACAACAATGTGCCAATTAAGTATTGATGTTCTTTAGTCATCCTATGGTGAAAATATTGGCAATTTGGTTATGAGAAGAAACATGTGAAAAAATAATCAGTTTTTGTTCAAAAACTTCTTGGATCTAATGACGGTCAATCTCAATATGCTTTGTGCATTCATAATAAACTGGATAGCACTAGTATTGTCGGCACGAAGAGAAGTTGGATCGAGTGAAGAAAATCCAAGTTCAGTAAGTAGACCTTGAAGCCATGTAATATTCGAACATGGATGGGACATAGCTTGATATTCAACTTTAGTTGAAGATTTTGAGACACGATCTTGTTTCTTAGATTTTCAAGAAATTAGGCTTTGCCCAAAAATAAACATCATCTAGTAGTAGAACGACGAGAGCTAGGGCAACCACCCCAATCTTCATTAGCATAAGTAGTCATTTTAAGATCACTTAATAAGGAAAGAAAAATCCTCTCAGAATTGTCCCCAAAATATACTAAACAACACATTGAGCAACAATTATGTGAAGATGATGAGGTCATAAACTAACCAAATTGCATGTGCTATATCAGGTCGAGTAATTGTCAAGTAGTTGAGTCTCCCATCCATTCTTTGAAAATGAGTTGGGTCATCAAGAACATCCCCATCATTAGAATGGAGTTTAACATTGAGCTCAGTAGGAGTATTATATGTGCTAGGACCTTGAACTTGGGCAAGATCAACACTATCTTGAGCATATTTATGTTGATTGACAAAAATACCATATTAAGAGAGAGATCTCAAGCCCTATAAAATATGTCAATGGACCAAGATCCTTGGTGTGGAAAGGCTACTGTAAGGTTGTCTTCAAATAGTGAGTTTTAGAGACATCATCACTTGTAATTAAAATTTCATCTACATAGATCAAAAGAATGGTTATACCTTGAGCGGTTCGACAAGAAAACATAAATGGATCATAAGCGCTTTGTTTAAAGTTTGATGCACAGAGTGTACTTTTAAATTTGGCAAACTATGCACGTGGAGCTTGTTTGAGACCATAGAAAGATTTCCTTAATCGACAAACATGTTCGAAGCTAGCTAAAGGATATCATAGAGGTGGAGTCATAAAAATAACTTCATCTAGATCACCATGGAGAAAAACATTCTAAACATCCATTTGGGATAAGCTTCAATGATGAGAAGCATCAATATCTAAGATTGTATGCATGGTAGTCGATTTGGTAACTGGTGCAAATGTCTCGTCATAGTTTACTCCATATTCTTGATGATTTCATAGAGCCATTAAACAAGCTTTATACATGTCCAAAGAACCATCAGGCGTAACACTATACGCTCACTTGCACCCAATTGGTTTAACTTCAAAGGGACATGACACAAGATCCCAAGTATGATTACCCTCTTTGTGCCCAAATCCTGAACAACTGAGTTAACTTTGGGATAAGAAAAACACTATAAGAACTTAAAAGGAGTCAATATGAACAGTCCCAATTCCAAAAATAGAAATAGGTTCTATTGCAATATGAATTTGATTAGGATCACAGTTGGGGAAATTATGGTAAGATTATGTGGGGACCAAGTCATATGATTCAAAATAGAGGAGTCTAGATAACATGAGTGATAGGGACAAAACTCGTGGCATCAGAAGAAACGGTCGAAGAAACAAAAGACCCTAGTGCTGAATAATGCACATTGTATGCTCAAATTTTATGACTTTGTGGCTGATGTATACAATCCCCGATAACATCTCCAGACTCCTTATAATAATGCCATTTTTTTTTCTTTTACACAGTTATTTAATGAGAAACGTTGAATCTTGCCCATTTCATGATACTTGTATTTGTCATGTGTTTTAAAGGCCACCTTAGACGGCTTAATGTTCTGTTGTTGCGCAACCGTTGTGCTTAATGACTAGAGTCATTGTTCTTCCCTCAATAAATGATGGAGACGTATGTCTAAATGGTGGTTGTTTGTTCATCAATATGGCATGAAGAGGCTCAAACTCCTTTCTAAGTTTCTTGAGACATTGATGCCGATTAAACTTTCCATAAATCTTTTGTATTATGGGAAGTGCAAAATTGAGTGCTAACTCCCATTTCTTATTGAATTAATTAATCAACTTGCTATTGAACATTTATTTTGAACTCGAAAATTTTTGGGAAAAATTTATTTTTACCCATTTTTTATTTTTATTTATTATTATGAGAATCAATCCTTCTACTTCTGGTCCTGGAGTTTCCAGCATAGACAATATATGCATATTCAATCGAAAGAGATATAAAATCATAATAATAGTCCTGAACAGGCTTACCACCCTACGTGCATTTTTGAAGATCATGTTCAAGTTGAAATTCCCTCGCATCATCTTCTTGATGATAGACCTGTTTTAGATAGTTGCACATGGCAGAAGTAGTTGGATAGGTAATAAATTCAATGTTATATCTGATTCAACTAATCCCAAAATCCAACTAATAACTCGAGCATTATTTGAAATCCATTGAGCTTGATCTTTGAGGCCAACTGGTTTTGTTTTAGTTCTATCAATATAACCCCTCAACTCTTTTCCTTGAATAAAATTTTGTAAATGAAATTCCCAAAAAAAGTAATTTTTCCCATAAAATCAATTCGTTATAATTCCTTTATTGCTTAACATATTTCCAAAAAAAAAATCTCAAAGAGGAGAAATGATGCCAAATAACGTAGAGAAAAATCAACAATGGCCAAGAGACAACCAATCACAAACATAAAGAGAATTTTGTAGAAGAATTCTCTGAACAATCTGCAGGCCTCAATGCGAGTAAAGAAGAGCAATTTTGGCTAAGAGACAACTAGACACGAGCAACAACTAGTACTCTAAAGACATTGGAATTTTTTTTATAAATCCTCCTAAGCTCTCATACTATGTCCAATAATCATCTCAACCCAAAAGTTTAAACTTTTAAGTGAAGTCCAAAGATATGATTTATATTCTTCTCTAACACATCTTTTCAAGTGAACTTTTTAAGTTTGAAACTTGCATAAACTCAAACTACCTTATGTTATAAAATTAATTTTAATTTGAAGAAAGAATAGGGGTGATGAGATTTGAACTCGTGATCATTTAGTCAACAAAGCTTTGATACCAAGATATTTTGAAAGAAAAGAAAGGATTTCCTTTTGGCCAAGTTGTTGTTTGTTGTGTACGTAAGTCTCTATTTACCTATGCAAGAGTTGATCAATTCCCTTAATTGACTAACCAATCCTTCAGTTTATTCTAGATAATCAAGTATAGGATTCCATACCTATTATAAATCATAAGCGCAAATCTCATCAAAGTCGACCAGACAAAGATAATAATAATAATAAAAACAATCATGTCTTGAGTTTTTTAAGAACCAATGTTTGATTTTTGTAATCATTTCAAAATACCTCGTTAACTCAATACTTGGCCAATGTGGCGTAAGTATATGGGCTTCTTCATGTTAAAATCTCAGAATAAGCTGGTTATTCCAGGAGACATTTTGGCCCTCAAGTGTGCTTTTGGTATCCTTCCATTTGTTCTGGATCCCTTTGAATATTCAGAGGAAGTCATTTCATAATAAGCATTGGACTCACACTTTCTTTGTCTCCAAATTATTTATATATTCCTTGTTATTTAGGGATTATTTGCTCAAATTTAATGGTGTGGAACTTGATTTATGAACAGCTTCTGTCCATTAGAGATGAACTTTTTGATACATTCAGGAAGAGGCACAAAGGTGTGATGGAGGTAGAAGAAGTGCAGTTGACTGCCAGTTCGCTGCATAGGTTAAACTTTCTTCCATTTCTTGTGGACTCATTACCTATTATATTGGATGGTGATTTACTTGTTATACAAAAAGAGTATTGTACTTCACTCATAAAACTATACTGTGTATGTTTTGGACTTAGCTGCAATGATGCCGTAGACCTTATTTACAATCATGTATTTCATGTATTCCACCTTGACTCTGAAGATAATGCTTATATAGTTTCTAAATTACCTGCAAGCTTAATTATGACAAGAGAGGGTCAAGAACAGTGAAGAATACATAACATGTTCACATGATAAAAAAAAATGCAAGTTGACATTGAAAAATAATGGAAGAGAATATCATTGTTAGTGTACAGAACAAATCAAAAGGGGGGTCTCGCTATCACCTTGCACAGAAGATGCTGCCATATCATTTTCTTTTAAAAGTGTTTTCTTCTTTTAGGTTGATCTTCACTCGACCTTTACTTAATTATTTGCTTGAGATGCAGAATGTTATTGGCTTTCAGCGAGCAGACAAAAGTTCAAAAGTTCCCTGAACATGCATCAGATCAGGAAATGCTTGAAATAGTTATGGACAGGTTGACTTCTTTGCCGAACTTATTCTGGGTCTTTATCGTTACCCTTGATATTATATTTCAACAAATACCATAAGACACTTCAAGTATAGAACAGCAGAAGGGAATGGTTAACTCAATTACTAGTTTGCTGCCATGCCTGACTCATTGTTTTGTATAGTAAATTGATGCATCCAAGGAACAATAAAGGGGAACCGGAAAGTTGAAAAACATGCATGTGAGGCACCAGAATATTGAAAAATAAGGGGAACCAAGCAATATTTATGTTTTTGTTGTATTGGTTTTCTGTTCTTATCCACTTAGTTTCCTAATGAAAGATTTTTCCATTTCACAATATAGCCCTTAGATTTTAGTTTATTTTTAATAAAATCTTATATGGCCCCTCAAAATTATGTGTATTCTATTCAAGTCCTCACTCATTCTATAATTTGTCTACCCTCAGCCACTGTTCCTAATCCTATTGCTTTGTTTAAAGATCCTACTTTGATGATTGCCAATGGCAATAAGAATGGCTTATTACTAAACTATTTTCACCATGTCCTCATGTGCATCATATGTGTTTGTCAAATGTAGAAGTTGATTGAGTCGTTTATCTGCTGTAAATTTGCTGAAGGCATTGACAAGACAAATTTGATCCTAGTTTGTTTTTGTTTGGACACATTTGTGTGCACAAAGAATGTTTTAATGGACATAATCCCCATGTACATTCGTTAAATCTGCTTTCAGTCAATAGAAATTTTACTCAAAGTTAAAGAAACTCAAATCATATCTTTGATAAATTTATCTAGGAAGGTGGTAGGTTTTTTTTTTTTGGGAGGGGCTAATACTCTTAAAATCTCTCTGAATTATTAACTTCTTTTTTTCTTTGGAAAGAGAATTGTTAACTTCATGTCATTATCTTGAATTGCTACTTGTACAAAATTACCGATCTAATTATGTTTTCTGGCAGATTTTTTTTTTTTTTACTGAAAAGTAAAATAATCAGCTTTTTAATTTTAATGCAGGTATGAACAGGAACTTACGCATCCTATTCAGAATCTCTTAAAGGGAGAGCTTGCTCATGCTTTGCTGATCCAGGTACTGCAGACTATTTTTATTATGTTATTTTCTTATACATTTGGCCATGTTATAATGGGTTCTTGCTATTTCAGGTTCAGAAGCTAAAATTGGATATTGAGACGTGAGTTCACTAACCTTGTATAGTGGATAGATGATTAATGTTCCTTGACGATGTTTATCTCAATTGTCTTTATCTTTAATCAGGGCGATGCTTGAACTGGATCAGATTCTCAAGGCAAATGAGATCAATTTTGCTATTCTTGCAGCCTTACCGGCTTTCTTTCTCTCTCTTTTGCTGCTAATGTTATTGCGTGCATGGTTTAAACGGGTAAGAATTTACTTGTCTTTTTACCTTTCTCAGAGTAACTTCGTGAAGAGAATTAATCTGTTACCAGGTATAGGAATTAAAAGATATTTGATAATACACATGCGTATCATTAGTTCAGACAAGTTCAGCTTGAGTAAATTCCCATGCTTACTGTTGCTGTGATGATTTATTCTTTAATCCAGGGAAGAATTTAATGATTGTTGTGAGAGAGAGGATATTTATTGCTTTTCATTTGGCATAAAAAAGCTTTGACTCTTTTCAGCTAGCATGACATTCTCTATACTTCTATTGAGCATAACACTTTCTATACTTCTATAGAGCATACACCTGAGCCTTAGGTTAGGATTCGTGGTCCATTTAAAACAATTGGCATATTGAATAAACATGCAGTATCTAATGAGATTAACAATCAAATTCTGTAAATGCTTCAATCCTTTCACTGTTCATGTTTCTTCCCTGTTTTTATTCCGTGGCTGCTGATTCTGCTTATTTGTATCAGGATACTAGAGCAGAAGGAAGGGGCAGAATTGCTCGGCGCCAAAGGAGACTGCTTTTAGTGGAGGTTGAGAAAGGAATTGCTCAATATCAAACTTACGTTAACCAAGGACTGGTATGAATCTGGATTTCTTTTAGGACTATTTTTCCTAGTTCTCCCTGTTACCTCAATTATTTAGTATCTATTGATATTTTTGTTAGTTTTGTACTGTAAATGAAATTTATTGCATTATATGAATGATCTCTCTTTTTTAACCCTAGAATGACAGGGCTTTTCTCTCGTGCTCATGCATTAGTTATCTGCCATTATCTTTTCTACTTGACAGAAGGCATAAGCAGGTTTATGGTCTTGTGTGTTGTGCTTTTCTGAGTAGATGAACGATTGGGAAAACTTGGATGGACTCTGATTAAAGAACTGCTTGATATGAGAAAATTATTTAAAAAAAAAATTATGATGCGCCATGGCCAGTGTTTTCTTTGAAAGTGCTGGAATTGTTGTCCAACTTTCACGATGTTATCTCCTCTCTCAGTCTTGATACGAGATTTGAATTTGGGAGTCACTTGCTGGTCACTCTTTCAGCTCTTGTCAAAGGACCAAAAGTTTTAAAGTGTCTTTTCTCCTGCTGCCACTTTTAAATGATTCAAACACGTTCGTTTGTTGCCCATGCATAATGAATATAAATACATCAACCCTCGTTTCCTGTGTTTTACAGGAAAAGGAGTCACAATGCATGTTTGGATTAGTGTTACATTGTCTGGATCGCCTGTTCCATGCTGTAGAGGGGCATGCAAAAGCCACTGGTGAATGGCAATGGTTAGTGTCATCTCCGAGTTTTACTTCTTATCCAAAATCTCTTGCTGAGGTGTTCCCATCCTTCTCTCTAGTACAAGGCAAGTATGAGTTTGGTCTTAAGCTAATTGGAAATATGTTTTGAACAGGTTGAGACAGGATATTATTGATCTGGGGAAGCCCCGCCTTCAAACTGACTATAAGCTCATGGTGTTATCTCGCATGGAGCGGGTTTACGAGTGCCTGCTTCCTTCATTGAGACGACAATAGGTCCATATTTTGTCCCCCCTCCCCTCAATTTAATTCCTTCCTCCCCACCAAAAAAAGGATTAAAAGAAAATAAGAGCACATTTTGTTGAAACCATCCAAAAAATCATCTGGGTTGAGGTGTTTTTTACTGTTTTTATTTCCTATCGAAATCATAAAATAAAAAAAAAAATTCATTAATTCAATCTAAATGTACATTGAAAAATACTGCCCAAACACATTATCAAATATAGGTCTGTGTCGGGCAGTTCAACAATTGGATTAAAACCATAGCCCATTGAGTTTAACAGGTCTGTTCTAAGGTTTTTAAAAGGAAATTAAGAGGAGACATTTTTTAAAAATAGTCTCCTTAGCAAATCAGAGTTAAGGTCTCCCTCTTATTTGTTCTTTATTACTTTTTATTTATTGAATTACATTTAAAATTCAAATCAATATCCACAAAAGAGTTGGGAATTCAAATCAATTCCTAGGCACGAGGACCGCTGTGGTTGTCATGGACCATGGCCCTACTCCCTTGCCTGGAAAAGGCCACATAAATATCCCCATAAACTATATACGGACCAAAGTGCAGAAACGTTTAGAAGTAATGACTAATGAGCTCCATCTCAAAGATGGGAATGGTTAAACAAACTGATCTCTATGTATGCCTAGGGAAGCTACTGTGTAATCTAAATTCTAGCTGTTGTCTACCATTGCTTATAGGATGTGAAAAAGCATATACAGCAGAACAAAAACACTTGCTATTAACTTCAGTCTTCTTCTTCATCATAATCTTCCTCGTCTATTCTTGTATTTAAGTTCGCAAGTTGAATGGGATCGATATCCATCCCTTCAATGTCTGCTAGAGACCATCCAGGTACTTCCTCGTGCTTCAATTCAGGAATTGGTTTTGTTGAGGAGCTTGCAGGGACAACAGTGTCAGGTTTTGTTGAGGAGCTTGCAGGGACAGAAGCTAGCACTGTTTTTGTTTCTCCATTCTCATCCAAGTCCAAATTCAGGTCAAAGTCATGGACTGGTGTTCGTAAATTTCTTCCAGCTGGAATATTATCCTTCAAATCTTCAGGCACGTAATCCTTGTCTAGCCTTCCAAGGTATGGACTGTGCTTGTCATTATGATGAACAATGTCTGGTTCATCTTCCAACTTCCCATCCTGTGCATCTCTCTCCCTCTCCATGGCTCTCGTCCCCCGGCCACGGCCTCGGCCTCTGCCCCTACCTCTTCCTCTGCCACTGCTACTTGTCTGGGTAGTCTCATGCTGTCAAAGGAATTGTCGGTTGAGTTCTAGGTCATATTGTTCGAAAACATAAAAAAAATCTGCAAATGGTGATGCAATTAACTTGTTACAGGAAAAATAACACCATTTAAACTAAGAGCATTTTTGTAGTAGACATTAATCATAGATAGTTTCTACACAATCTACAAGATAACATGACATCCAATGATATATGGAAGATAATCAAGGCGAAAGGCACAAAAACTTACTGTTCTGCTTCTATTGCACTCCTCGTCACTGTCATTGTCTTCATCATCAGCAACTTTCCTGAAGTTGAAGCATTAAGAATGCCATTAGTCACCGAACACTCTAAATGTCCAAAACTACAAATAAGATACAAGACTAGACATTCCAAACCTTCTTTTGCCAATGCCATGTTCATCAAAGGCAGCATCAGGACCACCTAAATCTGGAACCTTGCTCACAATTTCCCTCAGAAAATCAAATACATTGAAAGTCTGTACACACTGTTTCCTGTAAATTTCATAGAAAAACCTTCATTCCCTGAAGCTGGAAGGCGAAGAAAACACAAACTTCATTCTCTCCTCTCTCTCTCTCTCTCAAAATAAACTACGGTCGCCAGCTTGGCACCCACAGGTAGATATGTACCCAAAGACAAGAGAAAGATCTCACTTACAAATGCAATGAATTCAAGGTCTTGGCTCCCCTTTTCAGAGTGATCTCGTAAGTTCGGTCACATAGATCTTGCAAAAAGAGTTCCAAAGCTTTAGCTGCACATTTCATTACAAATCCAATTAGTAATATGAATGAAACAGAGCTGACATAAAGAAAAACAAGTTGAAGAAAATAAATGCAGCCCATGAAAATAGAAAGCGCGGGGAGGGGGACCATTCATGGCATCGGCATAAGCATGACTTTATGCAGAGCAAGTAAGAAATGTGATGTGAGAGAAACTAGAAAGGGACCATATTTCCACCATTTCATAAGCATGACTCCATATTTATTCACTTACAGACAAGAAGGGGCACAGCCATGGCAATCTTTCCGACATCCTCATCGGTTTGCATAATCTTCTTAATCCGAGCCTGTCATATAATACCAAGATAAAGTAACTAATCAGATGGCAGAAAAATAAACACAAAAAAAAAATTCACTAGATAACCTAGAAAAAAAGAATATGCAAGAATTCACTGAAAATGGATGCAAACCAAAAGTTAGAGTCCTCTACATGGTACAAGTGCTTTAGAAGTGATAATACCTCTTCTTACAATGTTCAGAGGCCGGAGCCTTTGGAACAGGTTTTCTAGAAACGAGAAACTGAGGGCATTGGAAGCAGGGTCTTAAGGGGGGAGAGAGAAGGGGATTTGCTCTTGGGACAAAACTACCAATTCCTATTCAGAATTTATGGTTGAGAACAGTTCTCTGCTCTTTTGGGATCGAACAACCATGGAAAGGTGAGAAACGAGGGAAGCAGAAGATAACTTCATGTCAACCGTTCAGTACAGAACAA
>Ga0307515_10012872_pt1 | contig 15693 bp, 21 predicted proteins | sample 17_EM_MG_FD_194513 | JGI IMG/M metagenome (GOLD analysis project Ga0307515, IMG submission 194513) | Populus trichocarpa ectomycorrhiza microbial communities from riparian zone in the Pacific Northwest, United States - 17_EM | ecosystem: Host-associated > Plants > Roots > Unclassified | place... | reverse complement strand
GTATCTCAAACACTCGACTAAGGAAAGCGTTGGTAAAGATATACAAAGAAAACGTCCCAGAACGGGGGATGGGAAAAAATGGAGGTAAAACTGTACAACAAATATGCATATGATTACCTGTATACTCGTGATGGTGAGGAGAAAAGGGAGGGAGTAAAAACAAGAGTGAGACAAAGAGGTTTGGAGAGCTACTGATTGATGTGAGGGGGCGTCTGACGGATGGACGATAACGGGAGAGGATGATGGGTGATGGAGAGAGAAAGAGAAAGATAGACCAATGTGGATTACTGGAAAAAAACTTCGTTACGATTCGGGAGCATCGCAAACTGTGCACTTCGTTGCGCTCGCGGGGTTCATCAAATCACAAGTCTTGCACTTCCACCCTCCACTTTCCGAAGGTTGCTTCAGCCCAGCTGCATCCCAGTTGAACCCTCCCCCAGTCCCGCTGCCAGGTGTTGTGGTCGTGGTTGTCAAAGGTGCCGGACCGAATCCGGTGAAACTCGCGTTGAACACGGACTTGGGCGTTCCAAACGAGGGTCCCGATGGGGTGGCGGAGGTCGACGAAGCAGAGCTGAAGCCACCGAATAGGAATGGTCCTGAAGGAGGAGTAGGCATAGAAATAGTATTCCCTGAACCGGAGTCGGAGGAAGATGCGCCTGGCTTGGGGGCGTCGCAGACAGTGCACTTTTCCTTAGCAGACGATGGGTTCGTCAAATCACAAATTCCACATCTCCACCCCTCTGTGCCTGTCGTAGGAGGTTTCAACCCTGCCGCACCCCAATTGAACCCTCCAGAGCCAGAGCTTGTGGAAGTCGTCGCCGTCGTCGTCGTAGAGGTGCTGCCCGAGCCCCATGTAAGAGTGGCTGAAGGAGGCTTCGGCATGGAGAACGATGGCGTGGCGGAGGACTTTTCAGCTCCAGGTTTTGGTGCGTCGCATACCGTGCACTTCTCAGTGGCAGATGCGGGGTTCATCAAGTCACAAGTTCCGCACTTCCAACCCTCGGCGCTCGTTCTTGGAGGCTTCAACCCGGCCGCGCCCCAATCGAACCCTCCGGAGCCGGAACTCGTGGCAGTGAAGGCTGTCGTGTCCACAGTAGTCGAATTGGTACCAGAAAAGAGCGAGGTAGAGGGAGGCCTGGGCATAGAAAACGGGGAAGGTGCGGCAGGTTTGGTAGCCCCGGGCTTGGGGGCATCGCACACAGTACACTTCTCTATCGCAGAGGTGGGGTTCACCAAATCGCAGGTTCCGCATTTCCATCCATCTTCCTGCTTTGGAGGAGGTTTCAAACCGGCTGCGCCCCAATTAAATCCTCCGTTCGTAGGAGGGGTGGAGGTTGTGGAATGGGTGGAAAGGGAAGTCGGCGTCGGGGTCGAGGTCGGGAGGGTAGTGGTATTGGTGCTGGGACCGGTTTTGTTGGTCTTGGAGATCGAGGAAAGACTCCAAGCATCGTCCATAGAGATATCCTCGTCAGTAGACCCTCTCACTTCCCTCTCTGCCCTCAACTCTCCAGAGCCCCTTCCCTCTCTAATCGTCCTTCCGGGAAGCGTAAATGTCTCGGTAGGGAGTTCAGAAATGGCAATCGAGAGGACCTCGGCCTTGGCGTCCTTGGGGGAGATAGCAGTGGTAGGGGACACAGAGGACATGGAGGAAGCGGCCTCATCTCTGTCAGCCTTGATGCTAAACCGCAACTTCGAGGGCTCCTTAGGAGCAGACGACTTGAGATTAAAGAAGGCCCTCCCAGTCGCGGTCGGAGAGATCGTCGGGGCGGATGATGAAGGGGTGCCATTTAGGCCAGCGGTTTGTAACTGAGGCGGATCCCCTGGCTCAATAACTTCCGAGGGACGAAGGAACGGCTGCGAAGGAGGCGGAAGCTCATCGATCTCGACGATCGCAGGCTCAGCAAGGGCTGGAGCCTTCTTTTGCTTCTTTGGTGATGGAAGCTCCTCTTCATCCTCGACTTCTTCGACTGTGACGGTTCTGGATCCGTTGAGGGTAGTAGATGACCCGTTCTGGAAGGTTGGGAACGACGGTTGTCTTGGGGGTGGACTGGGAGACTGCGAAGGGGAGCTGGTCTCAGAGGATCCGTTGGCGGGGGTGGATAAGTGGGCAGGTGGTCGCGACCTCTTACTTCCCTAATCGCGTTAATTCAACCGGTTAGCTCCCAGATGTTAGTACACATCAATGCATCAAACACACCTTTGGCAGCGTGGCCTCAATAATTGCTTGCATTGACATCTCAGGTTGCTTCTCCTTTTCCTCCGGAGAAAGTTGTTTAGATACTGCCCTGGGCTTACGAGCAGGCTTCTTTGATGGGAGCTTCACAGTCTTCACCGGACTGGCGGTTTGGTAGGGGTTGGCGATGTCGGGCTTTTTGGGAGGTGTTGCCTCACGAATGAGTTCTGTCATGAAGGCGGCGGCCCTCGATGGCTTAGGGGCGGAGGAGGGAGAGGAATTGGGGGACGGGAGATCATCCTGGCCCCAAGCTTGTCGAAGAGGAGAAGAGACGGCGGGGGTAGTGGGCTTATTCAGCCTCGAGGTGGAAGTATTTATTCCGTTCACCGGTAGCTTTGGCTGCGGAGGTCCGTTTGTTGCCGCATCCTTTACGTTAGTGGCACTAGGGTTTGCAGCGGTGGTTGGTTCAGCGGAGGACTGACGACTGACAGAGGACTTCTGTGGAGACGAAGTCTCTGCATCCTGACCAACACGTCTCCTCTTCGAATCGCTCTTTGCCGTCTCCGCGGGAGGGAGCTTGATCTTGTTTCCAGAGCTAGGTGATCCGAAGGCGGGCGAGTGATACCGGTTGCGCCGTGCACTCCCAGCACCTTGCCATTTATACGACCCGTTCGGATTTTTGGACAACGTCCTGGCCGGCGTTTTCGGTGTTGTTGTTGAGGTGGAAGATATTGTAGACGAGGAGGCGGAAGGGAATAGCGAGCTGGTGACTGGGGAACCCGCACGTGATGGACTTTTCGAAAAACGGAATGGTGGCTGAGTGTCATCTGGAAACAGTAGTATAAGTGGCTCGAGCCCCGGAAAAAGCGCCAGACGTAAAAACGCATGCGTACCATCAGTGTTATCGATACTATCCTGAAGCATGGATACTAGGCCAGCGATCTCGACCGGATTGAGCGGTCGACCTTCACTCTGCTCGAGATATGTCTTGACTGCGTCGATGTTTTTGAGTGGTGAGGTGGGAGGTTCAGCTGAAGTCGTGAGTTGTGGAAAGGAAGGGCCAGCAGTTGGGCTTGGACCGTTGGGAAAAAAGTCTGGTGGTCGGGCCGTTGGAGGTGGAGGTGGCGGTGGTTGGGCCGGTTGGGTTCGAGATCCAAACACGTCGTGAGAGGATTGCTAGAAATGTTGATGGGATGTGAGACGACACATCCCAAGAAATAAACGCGGACTGCAAGACGAACAGATGACTGATTTATGTCCAGTTCATCCTGCGAGGTTTCTTCCTCTGTTTCTTCTTCAGGCTCCTCCGAGTGTCTTGACCGAAGAGGGTTGAAATAGCTAAGGAACCCAGCAAGGCTCCATCCGGACTATGAATCGGAAATCAGCAGCGAGCGGGGAGAGGGGGGGAAGGCAAAGATCCACGAACAGATTTCTTGGATTTCTGGGATGGTTTCGCGTTTCGCGTCTTCTGTGAGTAGGGTGAAGCGTGTTGAACGCGGGCGAGACGACGTTCGGCTCGTCTGTCGGCGGTCATGGTCGCAGTAAACGACCGTCAGGGCGGCTTAGTCGTCTATGCCGGCGCCGAGCGAATGTCGGTGGTGTCTGTGGTACGGTGTCGGTTTGAAAGGGAAAGTCAAAGGAGCTGGCCGAGTGGCAAAGCGAGCTCGGCGTCACGGCCACGGTCACACGCATCCAGCCTTCCACCATCCCAGCCATGACACCGCAGAAAGTGGTTTCTACCCCGTACAAACTCATCGACGCCGACCCTCATGCCTTTCGCGTCGTTTCTTACATGAGGCCCTCTGACTATGCCGTCTGGGGTGGCGCGACCGCCGCCGCTCCCGCCGCTATGTACCTTTGGGGTGTGCATCTCGAGATCACCCGAAACACTGACCGGTTGACTGACAACCACATTATGTGCTATTAGATCTCGCCGAGCCCTCAAAGGCCAACCTGAAGGTTCCACTGCGTGTTGCCGGAGTTTTTGGTTTTGTTGGTGGATTTTTGCTCGCATACCAGAGGTCGAGCTGTGCGTCTGTTCCATATCAAGCCAACCGCATTTTGAACCTTTTTGGTTTCTAGTCCGATTCTGGGGATGGACAGAGAACGAGCGTGAAGCCGCTCGGGATCTGACCGAGCTCCGGGCTAGGGCTCAGAACGGCCTGCCTTTGTATGGCGAGTCTGACCAGCCGGAATGGGTTCAGCATTCTGCATACAGTAACTCTGCCTGGTCTCAACTTAAATTCCGTGAGTCCCTCCACCCGACCCCAGAAATATACACTTATCCTTTGCTGCCATTACAGAGGCCTTCCCCATGTTCGTTCCCGCTCAACCAGCCCTTGAGGGGTTTTCACTAACCGATACCCCAGGTTCAATCTCGTCAACCACAAACATCACGGCACAGACGAGTCTCAGTACAAGGAGTAAATGCACTGGTAGAGCGCCACATAATATATCTCTATACTCGGCCCCGTTTCCGTCTGTGCTGTTCCTCCCTGTCTACGCTCGGCCCTTCGTCGTTCTCCATCAACTTGTGGACAACACTTTGCCACATTGTATCATTGATCGCCTTGGCTTTCCCTAGTTGTTCTTTGAGCTTGGCTACTTCGGCTTCCAATTCTTCCACCTTGGCATTTGTTGAAGCTGGTGCACCTTCTGATCCCGGGTTTTTGCCGTGAACGAAGAAAGTATAATCTTCAAGAAGTTCCTGTTCCGAATATCCAAGGTCGTGCGGCTACGGGCAGGACGCAATGAGATCTCGAGACATTGATGAGTCTAAGTTACTTACACTTCGCACGCCTGGCAGCACGGTCGTTACCTCGTGGGTGTCCCTCAGCTTTGCATCTTTTATTCGCTGGAAAGGCAGGATCGATCTGGTAGGAAGGGCGTCCTTCGCGTCCGTCGTCCCGTTGACATGAAGGTTCAAACTAACGTGACCAACGAGGTCTATTGGCTTGAGGATTGATCGAAGGAACGTAATCGTGCCCCCCTTATGAGAAGAGATTGTCCGAAGCAATTGATGTGAAGCAACATCGTACAAGTGGACCAGTCCACCTTCGGTACCGACGAGGAGAGAGGAACCTGTCAGCGAAATTGTCATAGCTGTTACCGGTTCGCTGCAGAGGAACGTGGTTGTTCAGAAAACGGGGACCAATTGTACCCTGGTACTTACCCCACCAAAATCAGCCTCTTTTTAGCCGGACCAGCGGAACCGGACTCGTTCTCAATCCGTATCGGATCTGCCGCGCCTCCGCCTCCGATGGCTGTAGCGAATCTGTCCTCCCGTTGAGAGAACAAATTGACTTGGTAAATCGACCCATCGACCGAGGCCGCAAAAAACATTCTCTCGGCCGCATCCCATGTTATCGTTGCAATCGCTTTGGGGAATTGGAAAGTCGAAAGAAGTGATTGGGTGGATAGATCCCAGATTTTTACGGAGTGGTCGAGGGACGACGTCAAGACCCGGTTCACGGGAAAGATACCAAAAGAACACACAGTATCTGTGATTGGCAAAGTGTGGTCTGACAGTGTGCAATGCGGGGTCACTAGTTCGTCTTGAAGGTCATTGTCAACGAGCCTACGAGGGAATGTTGAAAACGCGTCTCCTTATCGTAGCCACAGCGGCCTACCTCGTCACAGACCAGACGGATAACGATGAGTCGTCACTTCCGGAAATCAAAGCTGCACCATCGGGCGTGAAGCGCAAGACGTTGACCTTTCGATAATGGGCATCCCAGGCGTTGAATAGGATTCCTGAAGAAATCTGGCTCGTAAATGTAGGTGCGGCAGCCCCAGAAATAATAATATAAACCTTACCTCCCAGAGGTATATTCTTCCTTGACTGGTTCCACCTGCACAATACGCTCCCCGAGGATCGACGGCAATGCACGAAAGTCTTTCAGAGAGCACGATCTTGAGAGCTATCTGGTCCTATATCGCCTGCATTAGCGAGCTCCATTGACTCGGGCCTCTCTAGGTGCACCTTCTGGTAGTTGTACACGTTCAAGATTGATTTGTCTTGCTGAGCGGACAATATGAATCCCCCTTGGCCATCCTTGGTGTCAACGAGATCAGTGCCATGCATGCCTGCATTCGTTTGCTTGAAGGTCGCAAGCGCAGCACCAGTCTGGATGTCATGGAAGGTCACTGAGCCCGCGGAGGTGGAGGGGGACGAACAACAGACGACAGCTTCCTGTATCTGCTGCGCCTGCATTTTTCGAAAGCCGGATCGAAACCGTGATGATCCTCGATCGCGCCGGCTTTGAAACTGCGCGGTTTTGATGACGTCAAGTCAAACCTGCAGAACAGGCTAGACAGCAACAGCGACGTCTATTTTCCACAAAATTTCCAAATGGCCGCCAGAAGAAGCTTTTTGCTTTTGAGCGGACCAGGGACGGGCGGGTTCATCCGTTGATGCCAAGGCTCGAAGTTGGCGCCGAATATCTCTGGCCTCAATCCACGACTGACTTGAGATCTGTTAGGGCCGTATCTCCCGGGCTGCGCCGCTGTATGCGCTTGAAAATCTCTGCGCTCTATGGAAACATCGGAGAAAGCCCTTTCTCTGGGAAGAGAACAGGACGTAAGACGGTGACAGCCAAGACTGAACCGAGTTCTTGGCTCCCGGACGACTCTTTATGACTTCGACCGATTATTCCCCTCCTCTTTTCTCAGCCACCACCGTATACCCTGTCCCGTCATGGCAGCCAGCTGGCAAGTGCGCACCCTTGTCCTTCTTTCGTTCGTTTTCAACGCTCTCGCTGTAACCCTCTACATCCCCGAGGGTCAGGAAACGCTCTTCGGTATACAGCCTTCTAGCACCGAGACGAACCCGGCCGCCGCTACTTACACCGGTTCTGCTGCCTATGATCCCCGCACTCTCATCCCGCCTACTCCTCCCACGGACCCTCCTGTAAACACCCGTTTTGCCGTTCAGCTTGTCGGCGGGCCTGTCGTGAACCTTTCCATGCCCCACCATGGTGCTTTCCTCGGCTTTTCCATCGAGTTTTCCGTCTCAAATCATATCTGTGAGTTTTCTCTCGGTTTCTACACGCGGTCGGGAGTTTTATTCTTACCTAATCGGTTCTACTTCAGTGGGCCACAATGGGTATGATCTGCCTCGTGATGTTCCCGATCTGCCATGTTGACTGTCACAATACAGAACGACCGTCTCTGTCCCCTTTCTCAACCTGCTGGCTAACATTCAAGAGCGTAGCGGCAGAATCACTATCCGTGTTGGTGGTAACTCCCAGGAAACCGCCATCCTGGTTCCATCCCTCGAAAGCGGCGCTACTCTCGAGAAAGACAAGGCCAACACCTACAACCCGGTACAGTTGCTGCTATCTCCCCCTTCTTTCCACGCTAATCGTTTCCGTAGACGCAAACCCCTCCCTTGGTGTATACCCCCGAGATCATATATATGATGTCTAACATCAGTTCTATGGTCAACGTGGATTGGTTCCTTGGTAAGCCTTACATCCCGTATTCTTCATCTCTGTATCCCTTAATTTTATATTCACAGGTATCCCATGGAACGACACTACCAACTGGCGGTTGGATGTCGTCAAGCTGAGTCAGGAAGTTCTCGGTGACAGGGTCCTCGGCTTCCAAGCCGCGAACGAACCTGATCTTTACGTTGGTCACGGAAATAGACCCGAGGTATGATCTCCTTCTACCCCCGACTTGTCGTAACGATACTCAGCTCTTTTTCAGGGATACGGACCCGACTCCTACAAGGTGGAAGTTCAGAGCGCTCTTGACGCCATGCGCGCCCAAGGTCTTAGGACTCAGAATCAACTCATCGCCCCCAATGTCAACCGCGACTGGACTCCGCAGGATGTCTTCAACACCAACTTCTTGGTCGACTTTGCTCAAGAGCTAGCCTTCATTACCGTCGAAAAGTATGTGACAAGTTATGCACATCCCCATCGATCTAACCTTTCGATTCAGGTATCCTTCTGACAACTGCGCTGTGGTCTTTAACACTGGTGAGTTCAACATTCGTCCCACAGGAGTGCCTCCTGACCGCAATGGACATAGGCGGGACTGTCCGCGAGCCCCAGGCGATGCTTCCCACGTACCTTACCCACGAAACCGGCGTCAACCTCGTCGCGCAATACATCAGTGCCGCTCAAACTGCGCAACAAGTCGGAAAGCCATTTATGATGTTCGAGACCAACACTGCTTCTTGTGGTGGTTTCCCCGGAATTTCCGATGCATTCGTTGCTGCGTTATGGGGATTGGATTACAGCTTGACCATGGCCTACAACAACTTTACTGGCGCCCTCTGGCACGTTGGTGGTCAAAATACCTACTATAACCCCTTCACTCCCCCTCCTTCGAACCAGACCGCATTCCGCCAGTGGACTGTCGGTGAGTGTGGTTTTTTCGATACCGTTTCATCGTTTATTCAACTCCTGCGAAGGGCCAATGTACTATGCTGCCCTTGTCATGTCTGAGATTCTCGGCAGGTCCAACCAATCTCAGGTCGTCGAGCTTGGCGTCAACGATGCAAACCCATCGACTCCCGGCTATGCCATATATGAAAACGGTAACCCCATGAAGGTTGCCCTCGTCAATTACCTGGATGACGATACCGGTGCTCATGACCTGAACGTCGCCATCTCCATCGGTGGTGGTGAAACCGGTCAACCTGCTGGTACACCTTCCTCCGTCAGGGTCAAGTACCTCCTCGCCGAGCACGTCACCACTAAGGGTAACTTTACTTGGGCTGGCCAGACCCTCGGCGCCAATTTCCAATCCGATGGCCGCCTTCAAGGCGAGTTGAATGTCGTAAACGTTCCTTGCGACACTACAACCAACACTTGCACCGTCACCGTTCCCGCCCCCGGCTTCGCCCTCGTCTTTTTGAACGACCAGGCTTACACGGACTCTACTCCCTCCGGTGAAACAATTACATTCGCCACCACTGCTGGTACTAGGACCATCAACACCGCTACCATCGATCCGAAGGTATTGGAGACCTCCAATGGACACAGTGGGAAGGACCGTGCCAATATGCGCAGCACCAGTAAGGGTAGCAGCCCGAGTGGCTCTTCTGCGTTGAGGGAGGGGTTGGTGAACGTTTTGCTGACTGGTCTTGGGGCTGGTTTTGGAGCTGCTCTCCTTGCATTGCTTTAAATGATCTAGTTCAATCTTTCTTGCATTCAGTGGACATTAGCTGGGACATTTTTTTGTTCTACGGACCCTAATTACATTCGATACGATCGCTTCATGAATCTACACGTTTTGAGCTCACTGCGGTCCTTTGGATGAGCGACCGTGAGAACTCGTGGTTTGACCTTTGTGGACTTGCCGCCGTCGGGATGTTTGTCCTCTCCGTAATCAAGGTACGACCGATTCCACCGGTCCCCTCGCCTTAGAGGTGGAGGAACAAAAGCCCGAGCTCATTCTCGCTTGGGTAGGATACCGTCGCGGTTAAACCGCACCAATTCGGTATCCCCGCGGACCAGGCGCTCATTAACGAGATCAACACGATTTATGCCAATAAGGTCCTGCACGATGTCGGGTTGTGCATTGCTGTGTTTGATTTGGTCGAAGTTGGAGAGGGGAAGGTGAGGTATGGAGATGGGTGTTTGTGGTATAAACGTGCATTTTTTTTGCTACTCATCTCAGGCCTCATATCTGACGTCGGCTGCCTTTTTTTTCTTTTGAAGTTACGTTTAGGATGGTCATGTTTCGACCGTTCGTTTCGGAGGTTATACTTGCCAAGGTCAAGTCCTCGGATGAGGATGGGATTAGACGTATGCTCGTCTGGCTCCTCACCGTGCCCTATCTCATCTTTGTTCCCCGTAGTTTCGGTTGGGTTCTTCGATGATATGTACATTCCATCAACCTACCTCCCCGAACCATCCGCCTTGTACGTCTGAGCCCCCATTCTCCACTCTCTTTCTCCGCTGGTTTATCACCCCCTGATGCTATTGCATGCTCCACCAGCGACCCAAACGAACGAGCACACTTCTGGCTCCCCTCAGCTGCAAACAACGAAACCAAACCAACGGTACACGACATGCTCGATTCCCAAACCACCGAACGCATGTATATCGACGCAGGAGAGATCGTTCGCGTTCGAGTCGAATCGGATGAGTTTTATGATCACGAGCCTGGACCACCACCTAAAGCTCTCGAAGGGGTTCGTGTCGCGAGGGAACAGAAGAAGGTGCCATATACCATCATCGTGAGCCATCCAGTTTCAGATTCGCTCTTGTTTTTCTTTTTCGCGAACCTGTCTAATGAGTTTCCGCCCAGTGCTCGATTGCGGAGCAAGGACTTGGACCCGTGTCGTGGTGGAAGAATGCGGAAATCGAGACGATGGACGAAGACTGAACGTGGTCCACATCTTTATATCAAATTTCTCACTCACTGGTTGTTGGTTCCGACAACATGGGAAAAAAAGTACTATAGAGCACCGGCAAACATGTCCGATGTAAGGAGTGGACCTTTATTCCAGGTGGATAGTTTACAGACAGGAAGTTTAACTGAAGATCGTCGTGGAGCATTCAGCGGTTTTTCACTCCCCGCGCCCGAGTTTATCGAGGGCGGCAGTTCCCTGCTCGAACCACTCCTCGCGGGATATCCAAAACTCATTCCTGCTCTTCATGATATCGGCCAATACCGCTCCTCCCAAAAACACCATGTGCTTTCGTCGCGGAGGGTCTTCGATCCTGATTTTGAATTTCTGTGGCCCGTTCCCATCAATCGCCCTCAGCCAGAAGAATGTGAACGTACGTTTAAGCGTGTTGGATCGCCTTGGAGTACCCGCGTGAGGTACAGCTGCTTCATCTCCTTTTCCAGACGGGACGGTAGCCCGGGGTACATACTTGAACCACCGGAGAGGACGACGTGTTTGTATAGTTCCGTTCGGATGTCGACCGCAGCGGATTGGATAGTACTGAAGAGCATTTCTGTGGGGGGACACTAGGTGTTTGGCCTGAATGAGGGCAGAAGCTACTTACCGGCAACACCAGGTTGCTCGACGTCTATGAGGTGTGGTTGGAACATGCACTCTGGTGCCTCGAACCGCTCTTGGCCAATCTTAACGATACGACCATCAGGTAGCTACACGACCTAGTCAGTAAACCCGCAACTCGTGGGGTTGTCCTGAGGAACCCTACCGTATAGGTTTCCACGAGGACAGTCGTCTCTTCAGCAAGTCTCGTGTCGAGGTCCAGATCATAGCTGAAGAGAAGTCGGTCACTTCAAGAAGGTTCTGGGCACATGATGATCCCTACCTGACGTAGCACAACTTCTCCTTGATCTCTCGTACTGTCTCAAAATCGGCAGTTCGGTTGAAAGCGTAACCCCGCATAAGCAGCAGCTTGATAAGATAACGTGTGACATCACGACCGGCGATATCGAGACGACGTGTGAGGTGGGGAAGTGAAAACCCGTCGTATACGGGGACGATATGCGTTACACCGTCACCGGAATCCACGACGACGCCAGTGGTAAGACCTGAAAGGGCTCAGCACGACCGCGGATTCTCGAGTCAAAGCGGGAATTGGTCACCTTGCGCATATAATGTCAGGACCGCCTGAATAGCGATATAGACCCCGTCGAATCCATAGTCCTCAAACATGACTTGGCACATCCGCTGCCGATTTACTTTCGGGTTCATCGGCGGTTCGGTGAGTAACACTTTCCGACCTCTAGGATCGACCTTTAACTTTTCGTCAAAAGTGTAATCCCACAAGAGCTTCATATCCTCCCAGTTCCTGACTATGCCGTGCTCCATCGGCTGAGTCACCTGAAGGAAGTTTCTGTTTTCTGCGGCTTCATCACCGATCATGATATCCTTGATAATGGAGTTTGTGTTTATACGTTCTTCCGCGCGCAGAATCGGTCGGCCGACGATAGAAGGGAAGACTGCTCGTGCGCGACACGTTTGGTGCATTCGGTGATCAGCCGATGTGCGTTGGCACCCGATGGGTAAGATGTAGGGTACGCACCATGTTCGGGAAAGTTGGAGCCTGCATACCCGACCTTGACAAACTGAAAGAAGAGATCAGGTTAAGAGTTCCCAGCCAAAATTCGTGTGGAGACTTACACCTGTTCCGTTATCAACGACGAGAGGGACGCTTGTGTCCATAATGTTATGGCAATCCGCAGAGAGGAGGAGCGTGACGGATTGAGACCTGAGAGCCTAGAGGTCACATCTCGTCACGGGTCACCAGTCCCGTCATCTCTCGATCGTGTTCCGTCTTCTCCAGTCCAGACCCCATCCTCCGCTTTTGTGTCGGCGAGATATGGCCCGGGGTACTGAGGTCGTCGCATCACTACCCAAGGTTTCTTTCGTAAAGGTTGACGACGATACACTCTCAAAACCCGCGGGAGTGGCGGACAACACGGCAAGGGGATTCGGCTGTGAGTGATTTCCGTTGGGTTATCGATGGGCTTGAACGATCTCACGCGTTTGTACCTCAGATAACGATGGTTCTGAATTTCAGAGACCGGAGCATTACATCCGGTACAGCGGTATGCGGGTTGCTGGTTGGTATGTCTGGAATCTTGCTTACGGCGTTTAGAGCCATTGGAGAGGGAACTAGCTGCACAGGTCGAGTATGACATGGATGAGCAGGGTGCGTTCGCAAAAATTCGTTGGAGAATACCTTTTCATGAACATTCCGTGTAGACATGGAGTGGCTCGACGGCGTGAATGCCGAACGGAAGAAGGAGCAGGCGGATCGAGTTTCCTGCGAGACTTTTGAAATTGTTATGGACCGTTTGGAGAAGGACTGGTTTGACCTGGTGCGCTCTAATCATACACACTTCCCAGAGTTCGTACCTGAACTGTGCAGACAGACTAAGAACTTGCCAAAGCCAGATATGGCGATGCCTTCTGAGGATTCGACCTGCGCCATCTGCGACGATTCGGAGGGCGAAAACACAAATGCGATCGTGTTTTGCGATGGGTGTAATCTTGCGGTACACCAAGATTGTTATGGAGTCCCGTATATTCCTGAAGGTCAATGGTTATGTCGGAAATGCACCGTCTCACCCGAAACACCGGTGGTAAGGCCCAAGTCGCTTTGTTACTCAGAGGATCATCTGACATCTTTCGCCCCGTAGTCGTGCATTTTGTGCCCGAATGAAGGAGGCGCATTCAAGCAAACTGTGCTTGGCGATTGGGTGCATCTCTTGTGTGCTATTTGGATACCGGAAACGCGAGTTATGAATGAAACATTTATGGAGCCTATCACCGACGCCGACAAGATACCGAAACAACGATGGAAACTCGTGCGTTGCTTCATTGTTGGAACCTTACCTCTGACCAACATATCCTCGACAGAAATGCTCAGTGTGTGACATACGGGAAGGCGCATGCATTCAGTGTAGCAAGTCTTCTTGCTTTCTCGCATTCCACGCGACTTGTGCCCGGAAGGAGAGGTTCCTTATGCCTATGAAGTCTGCTCATGGCTTCGATGCCCCTAGTCTTACATGTTATTGTGAAAAGCATCTCACAGTTAGTCCTCACCTGCACGACGCGGCCGTTTGATGTTACTGAATTATCTCTAGAAAGAGCAACAGGCAGCCAGGGAGAAAGCCCTTGAAGCGGAACAGGATAAACCTGGTCACAACGATTCCTCTCCGGCTTCCAAATCAGCCCGCGCATACGCCACGACGTATACCTCTGGCCCCCCTCTTGTCCCCGCTTTGGTTGTTGATAGCGTCATGCAGTACATCACCAAGATCAATATCCGGAGGAAACTGGAGTTCGTTTTGCTCGTTTGTAAATACTGGGGCCTGAAACGAGAGGCAAGGCGCGGCGCTCCGCTGTTGAAAAGGCTGCATCTCGAACCTTGGACAGCTTCTAATTCGGGCGGTGGATCCGGCAGTTCTGAAGAGGATAACCTCCAGAAGTTGAATGTCAGTATCCATCCGCTTAACTCCTCCACATTATCAAACCTTCGGTTTCTAGTACTTGAAAGCTCTCCGTCAAGATCTCGAAAAGTTACGGATCATCTCTGACGTTGCAAGAAAACGAGAGCTAAAGAAGGCAGAACAAGCTTGTATCGTCCACGATGCCCTTGCGAGTTGCTTATATCCACACGAAGACCGCCTTAGATTCGTTTTTGATAAGATTAGCGGGTGCGTCTGCGGAATCCATTGCATCTGTGTTGTGGTTTACATGACCTTCAGGGCCGATAAGCACGAATATTTCAAGAATCCCGTGTCCAGGATTGAGGTTCCTGATTACTATGAGAGAATCAAGAAGCCTATGTGTTGGTCGGTAATTGAGGGGAAACTCGAGCGACACGAGTACTGGGATCTGCAAACCTTTAAGGTTGGTGTTAATTTGTTGCGACTTCTGAACTACGCTGATTTACTCGCCGCCAGGACGACATCACCCTCGTGATCGACAATGCGATAAAGTACAACAAATACGACACCCAGTTCTATAAGGTTGCAACCCGACTAAGAGCGATGTCCAAAGTGGTACTTCCGCAGCTCAACGATGTGATCGTCCCTCCCCATCTCCAAGGACCTGCACCATCCTTCGAAGTCGACCAAGAAGAGGTCGATCCCTCCGCTCAATATGCGGAGGCTTCTAATCGTCTCGGAGATCTGGAACCACCTTTGCGAAACATCGAATTGTTGTTTTCGAACGAGGCAATTCGAGAGCACGAGGATATGGAGTTTCTTCTTGGTGACCAGGATCCTATTTCCACGCTTGTTGCGTACGAGCTCGGTGTACCAAGGCGGACAGAACCCTCCCCTCCTCCATCTCCCCCGTCACCGCCTCCACCCCCACCTCCTCCCCTGCCCTCCGCTTCTGCTCCGGCTAAGAAGAGCAAAGCGAAGGGGAAGAGTAAGAAGAAGGGAGCGAAAAATCCTGCGGTTCCCATGGATGTGGAACAACTCATAATGTTGGACAACACCCCCGGGTTCCGCTCTTACGTACCAAGGATACAAGGGAATGAGGGCGAAGAGCTTGTTGCTGGGCCTTCTATGATCTCGATCCATGTTGGGACAGGGGATGAACACCTCGACGCGGGATCCGCCACCGAATCGAAGGGGAAGAAAGGCAAAGGCAAAGGCAAAGGCAAGGCCAACAACGCCTCCACCCCAACTCCTATCCCCATCCCTGGTGCAGGTCCAAGTGGCTTGGAGCACGAGATCGAAACCATAGACAAACAGCAATCATTTAAGATGTTCAATGAAGGTTGGATCTTACCTCCTGACCAGAAGAGGGGCGGAAGAGTAAGGGTAGAACGACCGCCTCCCCCACCGCCGAAGAAAAAGAAGTCACGTATGTAACGCGCTCTTTTCGTTTGGATGTTTCCTGACTCCGACTTATTCCTCAGCTGCCGGCCGACCCCAAATCTCCAAATCTCCCCCCCAGCAACCGGTGGAATTGCCGATCCCAATCCCACCTTTAGCTGAACCAATAGAGGACGTGATGGATGTCGACGTGGAATCACAACCTCAACCTCAACCTCAGCCTCAGCCTCAGCCTCAACCCCAGCCTCAGCCTCAACCCCAGCCTCAGCCTCAACCCCAGC
>Ga0307515_10012871_pt1 | contig 15694 bp, 1 predicted proteins | sample 17_EM_MG_FD_194513 | JGI IMG/M metagenome (GOLD analysis project Ga0307515, IMG submission 194513) | Populus trichocarpa ectomycorrhiza microbial communities from riparian zone in the Pacific Northwest, United States - 17_EM | ecosystem: Host-associated > Plants > Roots > Unclassified | place... | reverse complement strand
TACATTACGTATAAGAAGGATTTTATAGGAGTACGGTTATATATTTAAGGACCCTTAGTCCCTACCTAGATAGTTCCTTCCTTATAGTAATTCTCAGAATATAATTAGAGTTAATCTATTAGGCAACCACTCCACTAGTTATTATTACGTTGTTAACTTTACGCATTACCTACACACCTAGCCTAATAATAAGCCCACCGTAGTACTTACTATAAGGTTCCGTTATACAATCACTACCTAGTTATAGTATTAAAAGTCGAATAACATGCTACCAAAAGCAGCCACTACAACGCTATTAATGGCGGCAACTACTTTAAGGTTAGGAGGTGACACTAGTATAGTAGATACTAACTTATAACAACCTGTAACGGTCGGACAACTATAGGAAATAGTTAACTAGTGTTACGGGACACCCCCGTGACACCTTATACACGTCCACCTGTTTCTACCGACTTAGCAACTAGAGACTGACCACGAGATGGTAATTTGCGGCAATCTGACGGCAATCTGCTATATTCTGCTATATTCCGCCAAGTTCCACTAAATCCTACCAAGTTCTGCCAGGACTACTACCTAAATCCTATTCTGCTCCGTGCACGTATTAACTAAGTAACTAAGCTAACAATATATACCCTTTCTTCCCGTTTCCCTACCTTTTCTCCTTACGCAACGTCTTAACCTTATTACATAGTTTATGTATATAGCTTAATAGTATCTACTTTACTACATATTATCGCCGCTTATACTTACTCCGTAACACTACATTATGTTAACCACCTATACCACCGTTAAAATGCAGACCGAACCCAAAGCCCCTATAACAACCGCCGGTATTATATCCGCACTCTAAGAATAATTGGCAGAAATATAGAAGTCTTTTATAGACGCCCTCGCATAGAACTAAGCCACTTTAAATTAACGATAAGCCGAATAAGAAATACGACACTAATAATTAATTAAGGACCTCCAAGAAGAAGTCCGCACCCTTAAGATGCCTACGCTAGGACCTTAAGACTAAACGCCGTCTTTAGAAATGAATACGTGGAACGCGAGCCCTAAACCCATAGTAGTTACTTACCCCAAACTAACTACTGCACCGTAATAATCTAAACAACTACTAGACCCTCTAATATTTACTAGCAAACAATAAGAACTCCGATTATTTTTAAGCTAGCTTAAAAATAAGCTAACTGGTAATGTTAACCGCTACCTAACCGAAGCCAACTAACTCTGCTACGCCCTAAGTTAACTAGGAGGAGACGTAGCTAACCTTATTAAACCCCTTTAACCGAACTTAGTACTAAGTCTAGTTGTACTTCTTAAAGCTATATACGGTAACCCGAACTGCTAAGCTACTACTTAAAAAAAGATAAACTATATAACTTAAGGAACGAAAAGCTTTCTAGTATACTTCTCCGAATTTAACTATTACGTAAAGGAAACAGGCTAGAACGACTCCGCACTGATTAATAGCCTTATTAAATCCTTAAGCTCTAAACTAAAAACCTCCCTAATAGGCGTAGACCTACTAGGAGCCCTTAATGCCTGCGTAAACGTTATTAATAAACGGTATAACGATATACTACGCCTAACACCGAAGCCTGCCCCCCAATATAATACAACAACCCCGCGAACGTTTACTAAGTTATTATCTCAGCCTAAGCACCCTAACGCCATAGATATTAATACTAGAATCCTAGATTACGCCCTATTAGGGTCCTCTAAATAAGAACGACGCCTTAAGCTAGGCCTCTGCTTTAAATGCGGAAGGAAGGATTATATCTTAAAATACTACCTCGTCCCCCTACCTACGCACCAAAATAATTTACAAACGGCCAATACTAACAGCCGTTTACCGCATTGATCTTCCGGTTACCGTCCCTGATCTTTATCTAGTTCCAGCCCCACATCTAGCAAGCACTATTTATAAGGACGAAGCTCCAACTGACGCTCTATAAGAACCCCGCCCTAATTACCTCTAAAAGAAAGGTCCCGGAGCTAAGTCGCTCTCTAGGACGGCTCTGCCTTAGGATCTCGTTAAATATATTTAACGTTACAAACTCCAACTCTTAGGACCGTAGCATAACCATTAACTACTATCTTTAGTAGAATGGTTAATAGGCTAACGCTCGAATCCTAATTAATACAGGAGCTAGCGGCATAGGATTTATTAATAAGATCTTTGCGTAAGATAATGGTTTTACCCTAACCCCCCTTAACCGGCATATTAATGTATTTGGATTTAACGGCAAACGCACCATCTTAGGCCGTATTACCTACGTAGTAGCCCTAAGACTCTAATACCTAAACCACAAAGAACTAATTAAGCTTTTCGTTACTACCTTAGGTCACCCGGTAATCCTTAGATAACCTTAGATAAAGCTATATAAGGTAACTATTAACTAGAATAACCTTAAGCTTCTATTTACCGCCTCTTATTATAAGTAGAAGTGCCTTATAACTCGCTGCCCTAACCCCAAACTAAAACCTAGGAAATCCACTAAGATCTACTAGCCTAAAATTTCTACCGATGTCTACCCCACGCCTAAGAAATCTACCAGATTCCACTAACCTAAGAATTCTACCGAATTCCACCAACGTAAGATTTCCACCAATATCTACTAAAGATCTGGAAATCCCACCGAACCCCATAAACCAATCCCAACTACTACACCACCCCAAACTAAGCAGAAGCTTAAGCTTAGTATATAGGAGTACTAGAAGAACTGGTACCCTATAATAAAAAGAATACTTAAAGAACCCGAACCTAAATCTAACACTAACTCTATATCTAACACTAAACTTAAACCTAAACAAGAAACTATATAAGAGACTATAGACAATCCAAAAGAGCTTAATACCCTAGATATCCGCATAATTGGAGCTACTCCGCTAGCTCAGCTTGCTAAGAAGCCTAAACATACAATTTTCGCTGTCACGATAGCTGATATTAAGAAAGCCTTAGCACTAAAGAAGCACACTAACCCTATTACGAAGGTACCAGCAGAGTACCATTACCGCTTAGACGCATTCTTATAAAAGGAAGCTAATAAGCTACTAAAACACCGACTATACGACCATAAGATTGTACTCAAAGAAGGAAAGCAGCCCGGATTTAGACCCCTATATAGAATATCCTAAAACGAACTCTAAGTGCTACAAAAGTATCTAGACGAGAACCTAAGTAAAGGATTTATTAGAGTAAGCTCTTTACCTATAACCGTACTAGTAATCTTCGTTAAGAAACCTAGTAGCGGTTTACACTTCTATATAGATTACCAAGCCCTTAACGCCGTTACTATTAAGAACTAATATCCGATCCCGTTAATATAAAAGACACTAAACCAACTAAGTAAGGCTCGCTACTATACGAAGCTTAATATTATCTCTGTATTTAACCGCCTCCGTATAGCAAAGGAAGATAAATAGCTTACCGCATTTCGTACTCGGTATAGATTATTTAAATACTTAGTAACGCTATTCGGCCTCGCAAATGCTCTAAGCTCGTTTTAATATTACGTAAATAACACCCTACGCCCCTACCTGGACATCTTCTATACTGCTTATATTAACGACATTTTAATATACAGTAATAACCTAACTAAATATTGGAAACACGTTAACCTTGTCCTATAAGCCCTGCACGGAGCTAGTCTACAATTAGATATAGATAAATGCGAGTTTTATAAGACGGAAGTCCTATACCTTAGGCTTCTTATTTCTATAGACGGCATATAAATAGACCTAAAGAAAATCGAAGTAATTATAAACTGGTAAGAACCTAAGAACGTTAAGGATATAAGAGCCTTTATAGGATTTGCTAATTTCTACTAATGGTTTATTAACAACTTCTCCGCCCTAGTTTTACCCCTTATAGCTCTAACCCAAAAGGATAAAGCCTTTATCTTCGATAAGGAATATAAGAAGGCCTTTACTTATCTAAAGGTTATATTTACCACCGCGCCCGTATTTTAACACTTTAACCTAAACTAAATAAGTGTTATAGAAGCTAACTTATCCAACTACGTTACTAGAGGTATCCTGTCTTAATATAACAAAGAGGGAGTATTACACCCTATAGCATACTACTTAAAATAACTAAGCCTAGCCAAATATAACTACGAGATCTACGATAAGGAACTACTAGCTATTATTAGATGCTTTAAGCAATGGCGACCTAAACTAGAAGGCGCTGAATTCCTAATTAAGGTCCTTAGCAATTACAAGAACCTACAGTACTTTACGACTACAAAACAGCTAAGCTACCGTTAGGCCCGCTGGTTAGAATACCTATCTCGTTTTTAATTCTTAATCACGTACCGCCTAGGCGTTTAAGGCTAGAAGCCTAATGCCCTAACCTAACGCTCGCAAGACGCGCCAGCACTAGAAGAGGTACGTTCTTACTAAAATCAGACCCTACTTTACCCTAAACTGTTTAACCCTCCTACTAAAGATCTTACGGTATAAGTCCTTAAAATAACTGATTAATTAATTAAACAGATTATAACTAATAAATACCCAAATAATGAGTTTATCTAAGAGACGCTTAAGCTAATTTAAGATGGCGTTAGACGCTCTAAGAAGATCTCTCTAAGTAAATATAAAGCTCGCGGAAACCGCTTATATTACTAGAACCGTCTAGTTATCCCTAATTACAATAAACTTAAGCTTAAGCTCCTTAAATACGTATACAACCTACCGGTAGCCGGCTACCTAGGCTAAGAAAAAACCCTAAAGCTACTCTAACGGGAGTACTACTGGCTGAACATGTATAACACGACACAAAGGTATATCTCTAGCTGTCACGTCTGCTGACGAGCTAAAGCTTCGCACAAGACATATAACGGCCTTCTAAAGCCACTGCCTGTTCCGGACTAAAGATAGAAGGACATCTTAATCGACTTTATTGTTAACCTCCCTATAAGTAAGGGCTGTATAAATATTATAGTAGTTGTAGACCAACTATCTAAGATAAGACACTTAATCGCCTGCCCTAATATATTAACACCTACCGTCGCCTAACTGTTCCTGGACTATATATGGAAACTCCACGGACTCCCCGAAACGATTATCTCCGATAAAGGCAGCCAGTTTATCTCTATATTTTGGAAAAAACTAACTACCTAACTCCGCATTAAAGCACTATTATCTACGGCATACTATTTAGAAACGGATGGTTAAACAGAACGTGTAAACGCTATAATGGAATAGTATATTCGGATATACACATTATACTTATAAGATGACTAGATTAACTGGCTTGCATTCGCCGAGTTTACCGCGAATAATTCTGTTTTAGAAACCATAAAGGTCTCCCTATTTCTGGCCAACTACAGCTAGCATCTATAAATGGGTTTCAAACCCTTTAGTAATGTTCCTCGCCCTGCTTATTACGCCTTATAAGTTACGGAAGCAAATAAATTCGTAGAGAAGATAGAGGAACTACAATAGTTCCTTACTGACGAAATAATATGGGCTTAATCTGTCTATAAAGCCGCAGCAAATAAGAAACGAACCCTAATACCGGCCTACCAAATTAGTGACTTCGTCTAGCTAGATATAAGAAATCTAAACATAAAACAACCTGCTAAGAAGCTTAATTGGAAGAACGCTGGCCCTTATAAGGTCGAGAAGGTCGTCTCCTCCCACGCCTACCGACTAAAGCTCCCTAATACGGTTAAAATCCACCCCGTATTCCACACGTTAGTCCTCCGCCCCGCTGCTCCCGCATTAGACGCCCTGCCCGGATAGATATAAGACCCTCCCCTACTAGTTAAAGTAGATGGTGAGAACGAGTACTTTGTTAAAAGAATTAATAACATTAAGTATAATAAACGGAAATATTAATATATATATCTTATAAAATGGAGAGGCTTTATTAAGCCCTTATGGGAACCTATTAACTCTGTAGGACTTATATAAGCCGCAGAAGACTTTTATAAACTCCATTTAGAACTACCACAGCCCCATCTCGCAGAAGCTCGAGTTTAAAGGGGGGGTACTGTTACGGGATACCCCCGTAACACCTTATACACGTCCACCTATTTCCACTAACTTAGCAACTAGAGACTAACTACAAGACGGCAATTTGCGGTAATCTGACGGTAATCTGCCATATTCTGCCATATTCCGCCAAGTTTTACTAAATCCTGCCAAGTTCTGCTAGGACTACCACCTAAATCCTATTCTGCTCCGTGTACGTGTTAACTAAGCAACCAAGCTAACAATATATACCCTTTCTTCCCGTTTCCCTGCCTTCTCTCCTTACGTAACGTCTTGACCTTATTACACAGTTTATGTATATAGCTTAATAGTATCTACTTTGCTACATATTATCGCCGCTTGTACTTACTCCGTAACAACTAGTTAATAGAAAATAATACGGCACTTAAATAAAGGGTTAATGGGATAGGAGCAGTAAAGGTTAAGTTACCATTAATTAAAAGATTCTTAGGAGAGAGATTAAAGCTTAAAGAATTCCTTACGTAAATGCACTTTAAGGTTGCGTAAGAGGGAGTAAAGCTAGCAATACCTATGGATTAAATAGCGTATACAGGATTGTTCTTATTAGAAAGAGTACTTAAATAGTTTAAGCCTTACCTTATAGAGATATAAGTAAATAGAATAATAATGACGAACTAAGAAGTATGGTTTATATTCTTAAGCTAGAATAGATTTATAGAGCGACTTATATAGATATTTAGAGACCTAGAGGCAACGACTATAGCGGAAAGAAAGCTTTAAGATATTACGTAATAAACCTTAGCTATTAAGTATACAACGCAGTTCCAAACGCTAGTAATATAAGTTAAGTGGAATAATAGGGCGCTTATAGCACAGTATAAACAGGGACTTAAGGCTAAAGTCTAGGACGTAATTATTCTGATAGAAGATGCGGACACCCTAAGGGAATTAATAGATTAAGCGATAAAGATCGATAATAGGATCTACTAAAGGGAATAGATTAAGAGAAGTTAGGATAGAGTTCTATAGTCGTATAAGGCGTAAAGTACGCATTAACTAAAGCTAGGTTAGAAACTATGGTATGGCGCAGAGCTAATAGACCTAAGTGGTACTAAAGAAGCCTATAAGAGATGGAGTAAGATACTATAGAAACTAAGAGGACAAGGATTAAGTAATTAAAGGTTTAGGGAGTAAAGGCTGAATTAGGGATCTTAGCAGCAGAAGACATTTAGGCGGACTCTATAATAAGAAAAATGGTTTAAAAAGGGAGCTTATATAAATTGCGGAAAATAGGGTTATTTCGCCAGAGATTATAAAGATGGTTAGAGTTACTATATAATAAAGGGAACCGGACTAGTAGACGGTATATATATATAGAGGGATAATAATGCACTACAAGGAATAAAAGATTATTTAATTAACTACTTTACGTTTTGCTATAATAACGCGTGCCAAATTTATAAAGACGCTAAGTATGGCGTAAGCTATTAGCTATAGGAACCTAGTTTAGAGAAACTAAGAGCTACTTAAGACTATAAAGAGCAAAATAGGCTTTATAAATGCGACAAAGATTTAATAGCAACTTTTAGTACAGTGTTAATAAGGCAGTATTTGGAAAGGGACTTCGGGAAAAATCCATTCAGCGATATTAAGAAAGAAGATCTTAAGATATTAGCATTAGAAGTAGAGACTAAGACCGCTATAGAGTAAGGTTTAGTAACGGGCATTATAACACCATTAGATACGGCATCTATCGCTTTATAAGACGGTAGGAAGAGTATCTTATAAAGATTAAGTAAGCAAACAACTGCTAGTGCTAATTTACCACTTAATAAAGGCAAAAGGCTAAAGGCTTAAGATTCTTAAGATAAGATAAGGTATACCTAAGGACCTACAATAGACAAAAACCGATAGAGTAGGGCAGTAGCTTAGTTTAGGAATATATAAATAAGCTTAGGATAGAGTTTCCTACAGGCATCAAATTCTTAAGACAAGATAGATAAGATTTAAGACTTTTAAGATAAAATAAGAATACTACGGACGCCTAGTTAGACTAAGGCGGGAGCTAAGCTTAAGTTAGAAATAAGCTTAGGATTAAAGAATCTAAGAGACTAAGAATTCGGAGTATAAATAAGGACACCTATAGGTAAGAGGTAAGGAGCTTCTTTATAAATTAGAGAATCTGCAATCTAGGTAGTAGTTAGGCTAGAAGACAGATATATAGACCTAGAGGACTTACTAGTTAAACACGGTATTTAGTCTAAAGATTAAAAAGTTAATACTAAGATTAAGAAGTATAAAGACTTTAAGGATCTACTTATAAGACGCGAAAGAAAAAAAACTATAGAGGAATTTAGAGTAAAAATTACCTTATGGTAAGAGTAGAAACTAGATAAGAGATCTAGTCTACTAGGTTATATAAGGGACAGAGTATTAGTATAAAGAATTACTAATAGGCTAAGAGTAGGTATACTAAGAGCTAAGTAACTTACCAAACTGGAATAAGAAGAGGATTTAGGAATCCTAACTAGATTTAAGGAATAATATATAAAGGGTTATTACGATGCAGTAATAAGAAGATACTTCCTTATGGATAGAGCGTATATACTTAAGTAGCTGTACTAAAAGTGGTATAGGCAGCGACATAATAATAAGTAGGAAGATTTCTATATATAGTTAGATAAAAAAAGTTATCTAAGACCACCCGATTACGGAAAAGGCTATAACTTACATTAAAGGAGCCTTAATTATAACGTTAAAAGATCTAAAGGAGTAATTAGAGGACTAGAGAAACGAGAGATAAATCTTAATACCTGCGAATAAAGTTATAACGCTTAGATTAATATAAGAAAGGTTTAAACTTAAGGATAAAGACAAGCTAAGAGTTAACCTAAGATATTAAGCATATTATACACTATTATAGATAGTATATGTGGATAATATATGTAGTATATATAGGATACTAAAGGATAAAAATTGGAAGTATTTAATAAGAATGTATTAGATAACGGATAAGGTAAAATACTAAAACGCTAAGTATATATATAGCTAGTACCTAGTAGAAGTTTAAGAATAAGGGGACTTAATACTTTAACCAGGAAGATTTCTTACGGAAGAATACCTAGATAGATAATAGTGGTGGGAATATCTAAAGAACACCTATCTATGGTATATTAAGGATAAAAAGCGAACTAAGTATTAGCCTAAGTTAGACTAAGTATAAACAGAATCTAGTAGCCAACAGTTAGGAAAAGTAGAGGCCTACGGGATTAGAGGGAACTAGTAGTAGAGCCTTAAACCCTTAAAGGAATTTAAGAAAGACACCTAAATTTATAAGTTAAATAGTAAGATTAACAGTTTAAAGCACTAATAGATAGTAGAGTAATAAGGAACTATATCTTACTAGCAGTAGTTAAAAGGATAGGACTACTATACAGGAGAAAGGAGCACCTATATTTATTAGTAACAATTTTAAAAGATCTAATAGCCTATAGAGACGGTATTATTAATCTCAAAACAGGACCTATTTAGTTAACTATTAAAGGAAGATAAATTTAGATGTCTTTTAATATCCTACTATTAGGGAAGGATGAGGCGATACTAAAGATACCTTAGTTATAGGAGTACAATCTAAAGATTGATTAGGTTATAGATTAGGTTAATATTAGGGATACTTAATACTGTAAGATATAATAATAAGCTAAGTTGGTATAGTACTAAGTAGGAGCGACCTATGAAGAAATAGAAAAAGGACTAAGCTATATACTAAAGAGATACTATAAGTATAGCAAGAAACTATAGTCACTAAAAAGTAAAAAGCTGTTAGAGTATATAGTATAGAACTATAAGATAGAATTAGAACTAGGAATAAGTCTAAGGTTCTTTTTAATTTATAAGCTTACCGAAGAAGAAGGTAGAGTATTAAAAGAGTTTATCTAAGAGAACTTACAAAAGGGATATATTAGACTATTGTAATTATTAGCGGGTTATCTAGTACTGTTCGTCTTAAAGAAGAATAGCAAGCTAAGGCTATATATCGACTATAGATAGTTAAACAGCATTACTAGGAAGAATAGGTATCTTTTACTTTTAATTAGCAAAATCTAAGATAGGATAGGCAATGCGTAAATCTTTATAAAGATAGATCTGAGATAGGCGTACTATTAGATTAGAATTAAGGAGGGTGATAAATGGAAGGTAGCCTTTAGGTTAAAGGAAGGACTGTATAAACTATTAGTTATATAATTTAGACTTATAAACGCACTAGTAACGTTTTAAAAGCAAATTAATAATGTATTAGGAGAATACTTAGATAAATTTGTTATAGTATACCTTAACGATATTATTATTTACTTAATAACTAAGGAAAAACATGGGGAATACGTTAAATGGGTTTTAAAAAGATTATAAGAAGAACAAATGCTAGTAGCAATTAAGAAATGCGAGTTCTTTACTAGGAAGACAGATTTCGTTAAATTTATTATTAAACTAGGCTAACTTAGTATAGATCTAAAGAAGATTGAGGCTATAGTAAATTAGTAAGAACTAGAGAACGTTATGTAGTTAAGATTGTTTCTAGGGTTTTGCAATTACTGTAGAAGGTTTATAGCGTAATAGTTAAAGGATATTAAGCCATTTACGCGGTTAATAAAGAAAGAAGAACTATAGGTATGGGGAAAGGAATAATAAGAACTATTTAAGGAAGTTAAAAGGTTGTTTACTTAGGAGCTAGTTCTTAAGATCTATTAACTAGGACTAGAGATGGTTGTTAAGATAAATATATTAAACTTTGTATTAGGGGTATACTTTATATAAAAGCATCTAGATGGATGGCACCTAGTAGCATACTATAGTTGGAAGATAACACTACTAGAACTAAACTATGATATCTATAACAAGGAGTTATTAGGTATAGTTATAGTACTAAAGGAATAGAGAGCATTTTTATAAGGTACAGAGAAACTATTTATAGTTAAGACAGATTATAAGAACCTAATAGGATTTTTAATAACAAAGGAACTTAACTAAAAATAGGTTAGATAGGTAGAGATACTTATAGAATACTATTTTAAGATTTAGTATACTAAGGGTATAGACAATATAAGAGTAGATACTCTAAGTTAAAAAGCTAAACTATAAAATAATAAAAAGCCATTAGGGGCTTTATTGCGAAAAAATATAAATGGATTAATTAGGTATAATTATCCAAAAATTATAATAACTTAGGAAGAATTAGAGAAAATCTATAAGTTATTAGAAAGCTTTTAGGCATAGAAAATTCTAGAAGTATAGTTAGAAGATCTATAAATAGACATATACGAAAACCAAGAAGTAAAGTATATCCTAAGAAGCATAGCAAAGTAATTTATAGAAGATTTCTATAAAGGACTAACTTAAGGATATAATAGAGCTATAGGCTTAGTGTTAAGACTTTAGGAGGAGTATATTATTAATAGAATCTAAAGGATAGCTAGAAAGGTCACTAAGGAGTGTCTAGATTACTAAAGAAATAAACTAATAAGGTATAAGCCGTATAGAGGGCTACAACCTATTAAAATACCAGAGAGACCATAGGAGGTTATATTATAGGACTTTATTATTAAGTTGCTAAAATTAAGAGATCCTATTACCGGACAAGATTATAATACGATCTTAGTAATAGTAGATAAGCTTATAAAGTAGGGATACTTTATAGCATATACGGAAGAAATATTAGCAGAAGATGTCGCTAGAATCTATATTAAAGAAGTATTTATAAAACACGGAGCACTAAGCAAGATTATATTAGATAGAGATCTAAGATTTATAGTAGTATTTTGGGAGGTATTCTTAGCAGAATAAGGAGTTTAAGTAGCAACTTCTACTATATATTATCCGCAGATAGACGGTTAAACGGAAAGGTTAAATTAGACACTAAAGCAGTATCTAAGACATTATATTAATTACGTATAGAATAATTAGGTATTACTGTTACTAGTTATATAGTTTATATATAATATAATACTACAAGAAGGAATGGGCATGTTACTATTTAAGGCGAATTATGGATATAAGCCAAGAATATTGCTATCGCTATATTAAGTAAAGAAGATAAGTAGCATAGCTAAGTAAAGAATAGAGATATTAATAAATCTTTATAAGAACCTTACGGAAACAGCTAAGGTAGTATAGCAAAGAATAAAGAAATACTATAATGCTAAGAGATCTAAGGGACCAGATTTTAAGGAGGAAGATAAAGTGTAGCTACTATATAAAAATTTTAAAAGTTAACGACTAAGTAAGAAGTTGGACTACGTTAGACTAGGACCTTTTAAAATTAGTTAAAGGATTTTACTAGTTACGTTTAAGTTAAACCTACTAGCTAAAATAAAGATCTACCCTATATAGTATATTGCAATGCTAGAGCTAGTATATAGGAAAGTTAAGCTACTAGTTTATAAAGCAGACACGTACAGAGGATAAGAGGAAGACGAATAGTAAGTTTTAAAGATTGTTAGTTATAAGGACGTTAACGATAAAATATAGTATAAGGTTAAGTGGATAGGCTACAATAAGACTACCTAGGAGCTACTAGAAAATTTAAAAAACGCTAAGGGAAAGGTATAGGAGTATTGGAAGAAAATAGGTTAGGTAATATTAAGGAAGAATTACCAAAGAATAAGTTACCTAAGGGGGACCTAGGAAGAGCGATTGCCGAATTACTTAGAGTTGTTTCCTTCGCTGTTAAAAGAGAATCCGTTTTTTTATCACCAAGTTCCTATAGACCTTATTTTATAAGTTTCTACTCCTTAGAACAAACCTTCTTACGAACCTTTTTAAGATAAAGAAGACGGGCAGAAGCAGAAAGACGAGCTTTAAGGGCACGCTGTTAAGCAGCTACAGCCTTTTACTCCGCTTTCTATAAATAACATAGTTTATCTAGAGCGCTTAAGAGCTCACTATTAAGCTTTATAGCAGCAGATTAAACACGAAACCCTATAATAAATTACTTAGGGAACTTAACGACTATTAAGAGTTATAGGACGTGTATACTTAGCGTTAAATATAGAGCGAACATTATAGGACAAATAAATATTCACTTTAGTGCACTCTAAGTAAGAGGAAGGTTGCCGAGACAAAGGACTCGCTAACGCGATATAAACTAACCCCTCTTTCGCACAACGAGAACACAGAGATAGTATAATTTTACCTAGTAACAGTATTAAAGCAACAGTGCGAGCATAACGCTGTACCTATAAGGACGAAGGAGGTTTAGAAACCTTTAAAGGCATTATAAATAATAATGTTAACTAAATTAATTAGACGGACATTATACCTCTAGTAAACGACTTAGAGATAATAACGATCTTTAAAGACGAAGATAAAGAGAAGGGAGATGGTATTACGGACGCTTTAAGTACAATACTACGACTACTTAGAGAAGAGTCGGAAGAAGCTAGTTGGTTAATATAGGTATAGTCTAGGATAGAGCCGGTAGAACTATATAACGAGAAATAGTAACCGAGGTCATATAATATAATACGTGAGGAACGTAAGGTACGGGAGAAACGTTACGTATATTACGTATACCACATATATTACGTATAAGAAGGATTTTATAGGAGTACGGTTGTGTATTTAAAGGACCTTAGTCCCTACCTAGATAGTTCCTTCCTTATAGTAATTCTTAGAATACAATTAAAGTTAATTTATTAGGCAACCACTCCACCAGTTGTTATTACGTTGTTGACTTTACGCATTACCTACACACCTAGCCCAATAACGAACCTACCGTAGTACTTACTATAAGGTTCCGTTATATAAGGAACCCATAATAGTAAGACAATATCCCTTACTAGCTACTATATTAAACCTAAAGAATAATCTAATACTTATACTTAACCTACAACGCTAATTAATCCTAGGAGAATTTAATTTATTAGCCCTAGCCTTAATCCCTAAAAAGACGGACACTAATAATATCTTATTTTTTATTAACTATATAACTACGGACAAGTAAACGGAAGGGCTACTATATATTAAAATTGAGATATAAGACGCCGAGACGTTTGTAAAAATAGTAGCACAAGACCCTAATAAATACTACCGCCTTCTATAGAACTATTACCTAAAGCTTATATAAGCCGAGATGTATACTACTTAAGATCGCGATATTATCTAAGACCTATAAGCTTATAAGGCGCTCGCTAATAACACACGTTAAGAAACTAAAGATAACCTCTACGTGTCTAAACGCGACGTCCAACAATTAAAGAAGGCTAAGATTGTACTAATTACTATAGTCACTAAAAGAGAAGGTATAATTAAATACCTATAATCTTAGCTTAACGAGCATATTTATAATAACGCTAAATACCTCTTTACTATATATAACGCCACCTAAGTCTCTATACCCCCGGCAACTTTACCTACTTAACGCTTAATAGAGAGCTAGCGCTAAGCAGCTTTACCTAATAGGAACCCCTACTAAAGCAGTAATAATAAAAGCTATAATAATTAAACCTAAACTGCTACCGTAGGGTCTAATATATACTACCTTAATCCCCTAGTTTTCTAGGGAGACCGTAAGGAATACAGCCACTAGAAGATATAAATCCGCAAAAAACTAACTTAAAGCGCCTACCTTTTTTCTATAAAAGATACTAAGATTGGCTATATTATTAGGCGAATAAAGGGTATACCGTTTAATAGACTCTTCGCCTAATAAAAGACTAGTAGCCCCTAAAAGTAATAGTCCCACTAAGAAGTCCTTAATAATTTTAACCTAATATACCGCGACTATAACCTACTAGCCACTAACTAAGCTAACCTACGTGCCTTAAAGATAAGTCCTACCGAATTATTTAATGAATTTTATATTAAATTTTAGGAATATACTAGAGCCCTTACCTAAGATAATATTAAAGACCAAAAGGACCTCCTTAAAAAAGTTACTTATCGCCTTAGTTACGCAGCCGCCAGCCACAACTATAACGATGTTTATAATATAGTAGCAGCTCTATAGAAGATCAAACAACAACTAAATTAGATTACTACTACTAACCCTTACCTAAAGACCTCTTTATAGAAGCCCCCTAGGCCTACTAAACCTATATATACTAAGCCACTAACGCCTACTACCTTAAGTACTACTAGAACCAATATCGATTTCTCTATACTAACCTTCCTATAGAAACTCCTAGATGGAGAGCGCAAGCTACTCTAGAAACTAGGACGCTGCTATAAATACCGTTAAGAAGGCTATTATTATAATAACCTAAACTGCCTAATAGCTAGGTTTAATAGCTGCCGCCTAATACCTAACCTAATACCCTAAATACTAAATACGTTACTACGCGCCACTATTATATAAGATAAAGACGCAGTAATAGCGGTAGAGTTAGATACGGAAACGGAAAACGCTAAGTTTTAGCCCTAAGTCGTAGGTTAAGACGCCCTGACAGAGAGATCTATATATTGGCTTACTTAATAGATAACTCTATAAAGATAAATAGACGGAAATAGATAGTTTTACCTATAATAGGAACTACTGTTAAAAAATAATATAAAAGCTATTTTATAATTAATTGCGGAGCTACTAATAAATTTATAGATACCTAATTTGTACGCACTTATAACCTACCTACTTTACCCCTTACCAAAGCCCGCGCCCTATAACTCGCTAACGGTAATTATACTATATAGAAGATTACCTATATAGTATAACTCCACCTAGATATAAATAGGCACT
>Ga0307515_10012870_pt1 | contig 15694 bp, 8 predicted proteins | sample 17_EM_MG_FD_194513 | JGI IMG/M metagenome (GOLD analysis project Ga0307515, IMG submission 194513) | Populus trichocarpa ectomycorrhiza microbial communities from riparian zone in the Pacific Northwest, United States - 17_EM | ecosystem: Host-associated > Plants > Roots > Unclassified | place... | reverse complement strand
TCTAGAAGAAAATAAAAAAGTTATGATAGAATTTTAGTTGAACTTTAAAAATATATCATAGCATATTGATCTTAGTCAGCTTTGATTAACAAACAAAATTTAATTTGGCATAATTTTTTAAAGTTAGGCGATAAAAAATGATGAAATTGTTTTTTTCTTATTTGAAGTTAAATAAAAAAAAAACAATGATAACAAAGGGCTAAATTATTATTTTTTCTTTTTTAAATTCAAGGGGAAATGCATTAAAAAACAACCCAGCATGTTGTGCACGACCCGTAGAATCAGTGATTTGCGCCAAGGGCTTAAACAGGTCTAATAATTTTTTAAATAAATTTATTTTGCATCTAAATAAAGACTAAAAATAATTGCAAAAAACACCCATAAAAAATCTCAAGTACGCGGGCCTAACAGCCTAGCATGTCCGGACATATGAAAAAAAAAGCTCAAGCGTATTTACCTTATATTTTTTTAATTTTTTAAGGGGTTCTTTATTAAATAAATAAATAAATCAGGTGACACGTCACATATTAAAGCAGACGACTTAATGCTCGTTTGCCCATAATCGAATCACCAATGTAGTGACCGAAAAATCAGGACAGATATTTTAGCCCCAAATCTTTTTTTTCAATCAATTTTTACCAAGAAATACCTTATAAACACCCTCATAACACTTAGAAAATCAATTTATCAACCTAATAAACTCCAAAAACAACCCCAAAACATGAAATCAAACCGGGTTAGATTTTTCTTTCTTGATCTTAATCTACTTTTTTAGGTAATATCAAGGATTGAAACAATCACCATTCAACTCCTTTCATCAAACGGAACCCGTGGACACCAATATCAATCAATTTAGTGGTTGAAATATGTGAAAACGATGACTTTCTCTTTTTAAACCAGAATCCGGTGAAAATTTCTCTCTTTAAAGAACAGGGACTTAAAAACAACAGAAATGAACTAATTTTATAAATTAGAGGATTAAAATGTATTTTTATGTCAACTTTAAACACGCTACCTATTTTCTGCGCATTTTCTAAGTTGGTCATCTATCTTTCAATTTTATCCCTAGCTAATAAAATTGATGCAATTGGGTTCTAATTTTGCAACTAAAGGACACAATAAAAAAAAGTTAAGAGACCAAAGTAAAAAAAAAATGGCACTACTCTAGTTTACGGTGCTTGGACAATGTTTGACACTGTTCAAAACACCTTAGTATATTTAGTTATCTTCAATTAAAAAATTGTAAATATTTTCCTATTTATTAATAAATTAATCTTTTATTGTATGTGATACAAACACACATATTTAAAAAACCATTTGGTATTGTTTAACTCCTGATTTCTACTCAACCACATAAAAAAATCGCTAGGTAAACTAAATAGCTTCTTTTTTTGCAATAGCCCCCACATATAATTATGTTACAAATCTTGGTTTTGTAGATGCTAAAATAACTTGCTTTTTATTAATGAAAGGTCTGTTTTTTTTTTATTAATTTTAAGTGTAAAAATTCATCTCACAACAGTTTTAACCAAACATGTATTTTTAAAAATCTACTTTTAAAAAACTATAACTAAAAATATTTTTTTAAAATCTATGTTTTTAAACCACAAAAGCTATTATAATATCAAACAAATAAATATCTTACAGAAAAATCTGAATTTTAAATTTTTGTTAGACATTTGAAAAATGCTTAATTAAGCTTTAATAAGAAACTTGTCAAATTATATTATATGATTACATTATTTTATATATATATGTATGTATGTTACATGCATGCGTGTGTATTTATGTATTATAATTTATTTATTTATAGTTACTCAATTTTTTTAGCGACAACGTAATTTACAATTTAAAACTCTTCAATTGGTAGCAAAAATAGGCGAAAAATTACAGATGTATAAAGAGGGGGACCAATACTTTTGACAGGAGGTACGTGCAAGCTTAGAATGGGGGGTGGTCTTGATAATCTAGAATGTTCCACGTGCTTTACCGACCGTTCAAATATTAACCTGATTTTCCGTAGAAAACTAATGAGTCGTCGAAAAGATTTTCATTGATGACTCGTGTCTATGCGTCACATTTTCTTTTTACTTGTCCCATTTTTATATATATAGACTATTAATATTCTGTTTTGTTTGTAGAAAAATATTTTCCAAACTATGCAATTCTTTGTAAAATTTAAGCGAACTAGTGAATGAAACATTAATGTTTTTCAGATTATTTTTTATATTACAATCAAACATTATATTTATTTTTATGACACACTAAATTATGATAAATACCTATTCCATTTCTCTAAAAAAATTTTCCATATAATTTGTATTCCAAAATCAAATTTTAAATAAACAGAGCCTAAATAAAATAAACTTGAAAAAAATGAGATGAGAAAAAATTTAAATAAAAAAATTTAATAACTCTAGACTAAAGATTTAGGATACTAACTGAAAAGATACAATAATAATTATTTTTTTTATCTTTTTATCTAAAGGGAAACTCACCAACCTTTTATTTGTAGCTACAACAATTTTATTACACTCTGCTTTTATATATATACCGTGTTCGGCGTTTCACCATGGGAATAAATTATTTTTTAAAACAAAAATAATATTTAAGTACTAAAAATCAATAAAAAAAATATATAAAAAATTGTTTATGAAAAATATATAGAAACACTAAATAAAGCTAAGTCGAGATATTCGGTCAAACATGTGGTTTAAATTATATGATTAAAATAACCAGATTAAAAAAAAATTAAAACCTTTTAAAACGTGTTAATTTTTTAAATTTGTGACTTAAGTCATTAAACTTGAAATATTCAATTTAGAAAAATCATGAAATCCAGTTCTTAAAAAATTAAATATTAAATAAAAAAATTAAAAAAAATCTATTCATACAATTTTTTTTTTAAAACATAACAATTCAAAAAATAATGATCAAAATCACTGTCACTACTATTATTAATAAGAAATATCATCACTATTACTATCATTATGACCACTATCATTATTTATATCATTATTAAAATTATTGTTATCACCATTATTATTATTATTATTATTATTATTATTACTACCATCATCTCCACCACAATGAATTCAATGTCTTGCATCCAAGAATACATGTATAATTATAATGTGTATGAAAAAATAAAAATACCTATATATCCCATTCTGAGACCACTATTTTTTTTTACTCTTGAAGGGATTTTGGTTATTTTACTGCTCATTAAAACATTGAATAGACGGAAATACCTCTAAATAAATCAGTAATGACTAATGCACTTTATGAAAATACCAAAATAACCCTAGTCCAAAGGCATGTATTTTTTTATGGAAAGGATAAAATGATCATTATACTTTAGTGGTGAATAAAAAAATATAAGAGGGGTTATATTGAATCCTCCTTTTGTTTTAGTTGTTATATATATATAACCTTTCTTCCTGGGCTAGGGGATTCAATATAATTTTTTTCTTAGTTTTTTTTATGGAAATACAAATACAAAAGTAAATTAAGAGTCCTCAACTCAATATATATATATAAAATACAAATGAAAAAGAAAGCTTTGCTACCAGTCCTAGGGATTTTGGAAAGAAAATCAATGCTTTGCTTGCTCTCATTCAACTCGTAGATATTTTTTCTTATGATTTCTTGTGCTAGTCTTATCTTTTCATGGATTTCCAAACATATGTTATATTCTTTTAGTCTTGGTTGGGTGAATAATTATCATGCCTACATATCATTAAACAGGTTACTATCCTAGATGGGTAAGCTACTAGTAAAAAAAATCATGTGATCATAGATAGTAGGGTCAATAAATACACGTGTCATCTATCAATCAATACAAGACCTCTCGACCACTACATACACTTTCATTTCCCACTCTCTATTTTTTCTCTCATTTGTTTATTGATTTAAGTATCGTAAGGTTCCCGAGATATATAGGGAACTTGTTTTGTAGGAGAAGAGTCAGACCCAAATACCCTAGTTTAGCCCAACACTAAGCGCAAATATCAGCCTAACATCATAGTCTACCCCGTGAAAAAGGCTAGATTCTTTATTGAAGTTTATACAACTTCATTAGTGATGCTTTCTATGAGAATTTAAACTAAAGCTAGTTCATTTTCTCATCTCATACATCTTTTCCAAGGTTTTTCACCATCTTCATCAACTTTTATAGATCTCCGTCAACTTGCTCAATAGATAAGAGCACTTATTGAGGTTGTCCTAGCCATTTAAGAGCATCTCAAAGCTATTATGCTATCAGGGTCTCTTAGTGACTTTAAACCAAATAATTAGGTGGTGACTTGACCCCGATGTCCTATCACGTCGCGTGTGCATGTGCGATAATCAAGAAGAGTCAGGATCTACTTCTAGACACGATCTCTATAAATTAGGGGTTAAGGCCCTAACTAGTTATGCTCATAGCCATCATCGTCACTATCACTCCTCTTTAGAGTCTCACTCAAGTGGTCTTGAGCATAAAATACCATAACGAGAACAAATTTAGACAAGAGATTTGTCATTGTGTCATAGTGTGTTAAACACTTACCTCCTTAAGGATTTTATCTCTATAAAAATGAATCTTAATAACTATGATAGCCTCTCTAACTCTAGAGAACATCTGTAAAATATAAGAAGTAGCCTTAATTTGGTGATGCAAGATAACAATATAATGTATAAAATTCTCTTAACTATATTTCGTGGATCAATGCGATCCTGGTACCATAGTTTAGAACTTGGCTTCATATTCTACTTCTCTGATTTATATAGTAAGTTGATTGCTCATTTTAGTATGAGCATTCATGGTAAAAAAAAAGTTCATCTAATTTATATTAGAGCATTTTTGAAGAGACTTCACGAAGAGATGCTAAAAATAGAGGACCTACTTGAGCTTGTGACCACCGAGGCACAAATCGGTTGAGTGCATAGCTACTCTTTATGAGAATGACTATATGCATTTAAGATATAACTCTTCTCTATGTTAAGTAAGTAATAAAAAACCATATATATATAGAAGAAACAAGTTTGGAAAGATAGGAGCATCTATATTTTTATATGCAAATAAAAGAATATCCAAAACATAGGCAACCACTTGTTAACTCTCAATCTTACAGGTCCTTTACAGAGTAAAATGGTATATCCAAAATTAATGACCATTCCTTTTAACACCACTAAAGCAGAAATATTAACAACCATCAAAGGGAAAGAACTCGTGCAATACAGACCACCCATGAAGGGAAATACTGGTAAACGTAACCAAAGAAGTACTATCTTTTTTCACAAAGACAGAGGCATGATATAGATGAGTGTTATGCTTTTTAAAAAAGAGATAAAAAAACTCATTAGCAAGCTAAGATATTTCTCCAATAATTTGTTAAGAAATAAAGAGATCTTGGAAAACAAGGAGAAAAGTTTGATCCTCTTTAATGTGATTATAGAAGGAATAATAATATGATGAGATTGTAGTGGAAAACAAAAATCCTATGAAAAATAGGTACTTTTCTCACAATTTCAGAACCCATGGCATGAGCTTATCATAGCTACTCTAAAAGATAAGGAAGCAATAACATTTCACCATGAGGATGCCTTGGTGATTACCACATTCATATCAAATCAAAATATATATAGGGTGTTAGTCAATGATGAAAATGTTATCAATATTCTCTCTAGAAAGTTTATGCCATAGATGGATGTTAATCCATCTAAATTGACTCTAATTAAAACACTCTTGATGGGGATAAAAGGGAGGGGCATGTTAGTGAAAGGTGTATTGGACCCTTTTGTCATCATTAGAACTCACCTAAAGTGTCATACTTTCCAACAAAACCTTATGATGATCAAGATAGATCTAGCCTATAACGTCATACTTAAAAGGCCCTTCTTGTAAAAGATCAATGTTGTGATCAGTATAAAGTATTTGGTAATGAAATATCCTATCAACAAGAGAGTTGCAACTATGAGAGGAAATTGTTTGGTATCTAAGAGATGCACATCCACCTGTTAAAAGGGAAAAAACATATTATAGGTGGATCAGACAACACCTATTAAAGAAATGGTTAAAGTAAGAATATAAGGAGTAAAAGATTTGAAAGAAGTTATGTGCTATTATGGTATAAATGTTATCACCAAAATTAGGTCTATTTTAGACTTCAGACAAGAAAAAACTTGATGCTCCTCAACATCTAAAAATATAACTTTATGATTAGTACTTAAAAGTGCATTTTCATTAAGATTTTATATCATCATATTGCACTTAAGGTATTATTAAATTCCCTAACTTAAGCATGTTTTATAATAACAAGTCTGATAATATAAGATAACTTTAATTTATGGTAAATCCTCATTTTAAATGCAGGAAAATCTCACAATTCAAAGGATTGATTATTAACTATTAAAAGTGATAGGACAAAGAAAGGGCTAAGCTTAGAAAACAATGCTTGTTCAATTCAAACTGGAACACCATTCAGTCATTGGGTCATATCTGGAGCTATATATCTTGGATTTCAATCTGGTTTATATGGATCAGAAAGCTAAGACATAGGCCTAAAACATTCATGAGGAGTACAAGACTCAATTCTGTCGTTTTGAAGTTCAAAACTTAGCAACAAGAGAGATGTCTGAATCTATCCTGCAGCCCAGACACTGTTCAGTGTTCAGCTCATATCTCGAGTTCTAGAAATCCAAATGAGCTCATTCATTTTTTGGTGGAAAGCTGAGATAGATTCCTACAACTTTAATGAAGACCAACTTTGTCGAATTCTGATTGTATCAATGCCATTGCATCCAGAAAACAAATCCATACCTAAACCACCAAGTCCACTAAGTTAATAGTTGGCCACTAAATCAATAATTAATTACCAAATGAATAGTTCTTTTTAGCCTATAAAAAGAGGCATTTTTCATACATTTAGGCATCTTGGTTTTCAGATCAAGATCATTTTCTTGCTTTCTCTCTGGGTAATGTTCAAGTTTTCTTTCATGTTATATTAATATCTTGTTTATGTTTTTCATTTCCTTTCCTATACTTAGTTAACTTATATCATGAGTATGTTCTTATCTTGTTTATTTATGTTTCTCTTATTCATAATGTTTAGCTAAGTTTAATTTGTTAAGGTGAAAAAGTTTCACTAATGGTGTTAGAATATGTATAATATAAACTCAACATGGATTTCAATGTTTATATCCAAGAAAGTTTGTTATTAATATGTCTTATTTTTTTATCTTACTAATTCTTAATACCTTGCTTGTGAAATGATTAATCTAAATTTGTATTGTATAACACTTGGTACAATAAATGATTGATCCTTCATAATCTTCGGCCGACATCGTTGTTATGAGAGAAACTTGATTTGTTGTTAACATAAGTTAGTATCATGAATTCCTGACAATATTTAAAAGTATGATGTTACTAAAATAAGATAATTAATATGATCATGTTAAAAATTTATAATGAACTATTAATGATAAATCATCCAATTGGAACCTTCTTTGTGTGTGGTTTCCAGTTGAGTAATAAAAAGAGTTTATACTATACTTATTTCTAATATCATTAGTGGATCCTCTAACCTTGACAATTGTTTTTATCATTGTTTAATCATGATATTAATCTCACACCTCAAAGTTCTATTTAATTCTTTGTTATATATATACATATAGTTGACCTCCCTGTGGATCGACCTCGATCTTGCCGGGTTATTTATTACTTTGACACTCCTGCACTTGGGATAAGACATCAACTCTTTGATCATGTCAAGTTTTTAGCGCCGTTGCTGGGGAGGTAAATTACTGTATAAATTTTATTTTATTTTTTTTCTTTTCACTTTTCTCTTATCTAACTTTTGTTTCTTTTTTTTCTTTCCTTTTCTTCTCTTTCTACACTTGCATGAGAGTTTGGACACACACATTAAGTGGTAGACTTTCTAGGAAATCTTCATCCTCATCTAAAACATGGCTGAAGAGGATAACCAGTCACTTCATAATGAGAATAATCATGTTAGAACACTTAGAGACCACATGAATCCAACAAGAACAAATGCACCATCATGTATAGTTTTTCCTCCTGATGCATCTCACTTCAATTTTAAGCTAGATATTATTCAACTTTTACTTACTTTTCATGGCTTAGATCTAGAAAATCCATACTTGCATTTGAGAGAATTTGAAGAAGTTTGTAACACTTATAATGACTTAAATTGTAGCATGAACACCATCAAATTAAAACCTTTTCCTTTTTCATTAAAAGATAAAGCTAAAACATGGCTACACAATCTTAGGTCAGGATCCATTCGTGTTTGGGATGAAATGCAACAACAGTTTTTGAAGAAGTTTTTTCTTTATTATAGAACAAGCTCTTTCAAAAGACAAATCACCACTTTCACTAAAAAACCAGGAGAAACAGTTTACCAATGTTGGGATAGGTATAGAGATTGCTTAATACATGTTCTCATCATGGTTTTGAAACATGGAGATTGGTTTCACATTTTTACGAAAGGTTAACACTTAAAGATAGGCAAATGGTAGAATTGATGTGCAATGTAACTTTTAAAAATAAAGACCCTGATGAAGCAATAGAGTACCTAGACTTGTTAGCTGAAAATGCTCAAAATTGAAATACTACAGGCACTTGTAAGGCACCAGGTAAAACCCAACCTCATATATCTAGTGGAGGAATGTATAACCTTAGGGAAGATCATGACCTCCAAGCTAAATTTGCATCTTTAGCTAGAAAAGTTGAGGCACTTGAATTTAAAAAGAGTGGTCAATTAAAATCTGTTCAAGACATTGTGTGTCAAATCTGTGAAACTAACAAACATTCAATCAATGATTGTCCAACTTTGCCTTCTTTTAAGGAATGTCTTCATGAACAGGCCAATGCTTAATCCTAATATGAAAGAAGTAGTGAGGAATGAAGTCATTAACCTTCTACATAATGGAATCATTTATTCTATTTCTGACAACAAATGGGTAAGTCCTACCCAAGTTGTACCTAAAAAGTCTGGAGTTACTGTGATAACAAATGAGAAAAATGAATTGATTCCAACTATGACTATTACTGGTTGGCGCATGTGCATTGACTATAGAAAACTTAATTCAATGACTAGAAAAGATCATTTTCCTTTACCTTTCATGGATCAAATTCTAAAAAAAGTTATAGGTCATGAATTTTATTATTTCCTAGATGACTATTCAGGTTACAACCAAATTGAAATTGCATTTGAATATCAAGAGAAAACTACTTTCACATGTCCATTTGGTACTTTTGCATTTCGAATGATGCCTTTTGGAACCAGCCACATTTCAAAGATGCATGTTTAGTATATTTAGTGATATGGTTGAATGTTTTCTAGAGATTTTTATAGATGATTTTTTTGTTTGTTTCTGGTGATTCATTTGATGATTGTTTAACTTGGAAAAGGTTTTGAACATGTGTGAAGAGAAGAATCTTGTACTGAATTGGGAAAAATATCATTTTATGGTAACAAATGGCATTGTACTTGGTTACATTTTTTCATCAACATGAATTGAGGTTGGCAAATCTAAAATCGAGTTAATTGCTAACTTGCTAACACCAAAATCTGTTAAAGATGTTAGATCATTTTTAGGACTTGTTAGTTTTTATAGAAGGTTCATCAAAGATTTTAGTGTAATATCTAAGCCATTGTGTAACCTTCTAATAAAGGATAATGTTTTTGAATGGACTGAACATTGTGAAAAAGCTTTTGTTAAACTTAAAAACTTTCTAACTTCTGCTCCTGTCATTGAACCTCCTGATTGGTCATTACCTTTTAAAATAATGTGTGATGCTAGTGATTATGTCGTAGGTGCTGTTTTCGAACAAAGAAAAGATAAGAAACCTTATGTGATTTACTACACAAGTAAAACTTTAAATAGTGCTCAAATGAATTACACTACCACTGAAAAGAAATTATTTGCAGTAGTATTTGCATGTGAAAAATTCAAATCCTATCTTGTTGGTTCACCTGTTATTGTTTTTAGTGATCATACAACATTGAAATATCTTCTTTCTAAGAAGGATTCTAAGGCTAGATTGTATGATGGATTTTGTTACTTCAAGAATTCGATATCACAATCAAGGATAAGAAAGGCACCGAAAATGTTGTCGCGGATCATTTGTCAAGATTGACAATAGATTCCACATTTGACATCACACAAATTAATGATTACTTTCCTGATGAATCTTTACTTTCTATTTTTATAATTCCTTGGTTTGCTAATATTGTCAATTTTCTTGCAACAGGAGATTTGCCAGCTCATTGGAGTACCCAAGACAAAAGAAAGTTTTTGAACGACGTGAAGAACTTTTATTGGGATGACCCTTATTTATTCAAATATTGTCTAGATCAAATATTTCGAAGATGCATTCCCGACAATGAGATAAGTAGTGCCATTAAATTTTGTCATTCTGAGGCATGTGGGGGTCATTTCTCATCAAAGAAGATGACTGTAAAAATCTTACAATGTGAATTTTATTAGCCCACTATGTTCAAGACACGCATGCATTCTGCAAAACTTATGAAAATTGTCAAAAGTTAGGATCTATTTCAAAATGTCACATGATGCCTTTAAATCCTATTCTTGTCATTGAAATCTTTGATTGTTGGGGTTTAGATTTCATGGATCCATTTTCTCCGTCATTTGGTTTTTTGTACATATTAGTCATAGTAGATTATGTTTCAAAATGGATAGAGGCAATTCCAAGTCGAAATAATGATCATAAAATCGTGATCAAGTTTTTGAAAGAAAATATTTTGAGTCGGTTTGGAATCCCTCGAGCCATGATAAGTGACGGTGGAACACATTTCTGCAACAAGCCATTTAAGTCTTTAATAAAGAAATATGAAATCACACACAAAGTTACCACCCTTTATCACCCTCAGACAAGTGGACAAGTAGAACTTGTAATAGGGAGATCAAACAAATCTTGGAAAAAAAAGTGAACCCTAATCGGAAGGACTAGTCTTTAAAATTTAATGATGCACTTTGGGCTTATCGAACTGCTTTTAAAACATCATTAGGTATGTCACCTTATAGGTTGGTTTATAGAAAATCTTGTCACTTGCCTGTGGAACTTGAACATAAATCTTATTAGGCTATCAAAGCTTTCAATTCAAACCTTGATGATGCTAACCAGTTGTGTAAGTTACAAATAAATGAGAGGAAATAAGAAATGATGAATATGAGAATTCAAAAATTCATAAAGCAAGAATCAAAGAGTTTCATGACAAGAGAATCTTGAGAAAAATATTTGATGTTGATAAAAAAAGTTTTGCTTTATAATTCTCGACTCCACTTATTTCCTAGAAAGCTAAGATCAAGATGGAGCGGTCCATACATGTGTATCCTTATGAGGCCTTTGATATTGAGAATCCAAAGAATGACAATGTCTTGAAGGTAAATGGACATCGTTTGAAAACTTACTTTGATAATTTTCCTAGTGAAGATGAGTCCATTGGTTTGAGTGATCCTGTTTATAAAAATTAATTATTTTGTTTTTCTCACATTGTTTTTGTGTTTCTTTTTGGTGTGACTCTTATTTTGCTAGTCTTTCTCCAACTCCGATCAAATTGCGGATAACGGTACTCCGTGACTCTTAAGTCGGTTCTTTCAGTTTCCCATGATAACTAATATCTGTTTATGTATTTGTTCAATTCCTTGTTCCTTCTCTTTTCTTTGCATCTCTTCTATACCTCTCATTTGAAAAATAGACACCACTCTTGAAAAATTGAAAAAGTATTTTCCTACTTTACCTCAAAATGCAATAACAAAAATTTACCGTGCTAGGTGTGAAAGATTAAGGTTGTTAATGAATCATGGAATTCCTGAAGATATTCGTTAGATGATTGAAGCAAAGGTCCGCTTATCAGGCGAGTCTTCCAATTCTTTTATTTTGCACATGTCTAGAATAGGTAAAAGCACTTTTGCGAAGAAACGTCGTGCAAAATGACTGAAAGTCTGTCACAAATGTGCCAGATGGACTTGTAATGCACAATGTCGTTCTTTAGGAATTGTATTTATAAACCGTGAAGATAAAATACAATTCATTAAGGATGGCCTGAGTAAGGAGTCTTTAGATAATCTTCTATTAACTCTTGAGACATATCCTAGTAGAGATGTGCATCGTGTAATTCATGATTTATGGCCCAATTTTCATAAAGAACATGATTGACATAGTCTTGGAAATCTGACTAAAAAAGACCCTGTTTGTCAGTTTTTAAGAAAACTGGATGAGAAGCTTATCCCCGACCCATAGAGGGCGTTTAAGCCGTTCTTGGACGTAAAACCAAGGGAAGATGTGAGCCACAATCACTACTACTTGTACATATACATGTTCTAAAAAAAACAAAAAAAAGAGTGACTCCAGCTGACCTACATATAGATGGTATGATTGCATTTTTAATTTCTCATCTATAAAATCTTCTCTTCCTTCCCTTCATTTCTATTCAACCCATACATTTAATAGATATAGAAGTGTATAGAAATGATAGGTTCGTCAAGTCATCAAATTACAAATATCTGTGTTTTTGGTGGATCCAGTTTTGGGAAAGAAAAGGAGTTTTTAGAATCAGCAAATCATCTTGGTCAGTTACTAGTTGAGAGAAAGATTCATTTAGTGTATGGGGGAGGCACCTTGGGTTAATGGGGAGTGTGTCAACAACTGCATTTTTAGGAGGCAGTCAAGTTTTGGATATCATTTCAAAAGCTTTAGCCAAAGTAGATATCATTCGAAAAACAGTTGGAGAGGAACTACAGGTCTCCACAATGTCTAAACGAATGAATGCAATGTTCGATCATGCTGACGCCTTCATTGCCTTACCAGGGGGTTTGAGCACATTAAAAGAGATATTTCATATTTCCTCTTGACCTAACTGAACTTTCACCAGAAACCTATAGGTTTGCTAAATGTTAATGGTTTTTATGATCATTTGTTGTCTTTTCTTGATCATACTGTGGAGCAGAATTTTCTTATATCTTTGGCACGACAAATCATAATCTCTGCTGCTACTGCTAACAACTGATTGATCAACTGCAATCTTTCATCCCCGTAATTGATTCCTCCATGCGTCGAATAGACTAGTCAACTAGGGAAAGCTGTAAAAAGTTTAGATTGGATTTGAGCCTTAGTTTGTAAAAACTTGTGTCTTTTGGTTTTATTAATAGCATATATTTTTTTTCTTTTTTGTTATTTCTTATTTTTGTTTAAGTGTATTTCAGGTTTGTTAGTAGTCGTTACTTCAGGTGATGTCTTTTATACTCTACCTTTCTACTTTAAAACATTGAGGACAATGTCTCATTTTGGTTGGGGGGAGAGGGTAGTAGTCGTGAGTTAAAATAAAAAATAGTCGAAAGTTAAAAAAAAATTGTTGTTATTAAAACCATTTGACGAAACTATTATTAAGATGGCAGAGTAAGGAGGAATTTTATTGACTCTTGAGATGCATCTTGGTAAACATTTAAGAACAAGGTTCTATCACACACTTCTTATGAAATGTTCAAGTTTACAAACTCTCGCATTGTTATCACTTGATTATGCTCATATACTTATTTAAGAAGTATTTATAAACCCTTATTTTCACACACACACTTTAACATATGATTGTGAGTTGCATTTCCGATTATTACATTATTTATGTTCTTTTGTTAAAGGTAACAACTAAGGGAAAGGGATAGTATATGCTTTTGAAAAAAAAAAGAAAAAAAAATGATAATAAATATAATATTGATGATAATAAAAATGTAGATAAGTTTGGTTTCATAGCCTCCATAACCTCAGCAATTAAGTCCGAAGGGGTGTCTTAACACCTAATACCCTAAAGTCAACTGACTTGGGATCTACTGGCCCAATGCTTGTTACATGGGTTGAGGAGAAAGTTTAAGGGAATCAAACATTGCAGTATCTACATTTTAGTATCTGCAACCCGAGTTACTAAGTTTGTAGGGGTGTCGCAACACCTAATGCTCTAAGACTAACTGGTTTGGGAGTCATTAGCCTAAAGCTCGTTACATGGGTTAAAGATGCATTGCGTTTTAAGTTATATGTATATATATCAAAAAAAGAAAAAAGAAAAAAGAAAAAAGAAAAAAAAAGATAATAATCTCAACCCAAGAAAGTTAACCTTAGAAAAACATTAGAACAAAATTGTGTTTTCTTCCAAGTAAAGCCCCATAACTATGTGTTGATATATTGAACATAAAAGAAAGGTTTATTAATATTGTGATTAAGAAGTATGGAGCATATATATAAATTTAATTAGAGTTTGTTTATTTGAATGGATCAATAAGAAGTTAAATGATGAATGCCTTGCTTTTGGATCTTGCAAATTGTTTTTCTATTTTAACGCTTTAATTACTAGGGACCAGTAATAAGCTGGTAGGAGGGTATGATTAATACTTAAAAGTGCAGTTTCATTAAGGTTTTATATTATCATATTGCACTTAAAGAATCATTAAATTCCTTAACTTAAGCATGTTTTATAATAACAAGTCTGATAATATAAGATAGCTTTAATTTATGGTAAATCCTCATTTTAAATGTAGGAAAATCTCACAATTCAAATGATTGATTGATGTGATTAACTATTGAAAGTGAAAGGACAAAGAAAGGGCTAAACTTAGAAAAGAGATGTTTGTTCAATACAAACTGGAACACCATTCAGTTATTGGGTCATATCTAGAGCTGTAGATCTTGGATTTCAGTCTGGTTTATATGGATAGAAAGCTAAGACATAGGTCTAAAACATTCATGAGAGTCTAAGACTCAATTCTGCCGTTTTGAAGTTCAAATCTTAGCAACAAGAGAGATGTCTGAATCTGTCTTACAGCCCAGACATTGTTCAGTGTTCAGCCCATATCTCGAGTTCTAGAAATTCAAATGAGCTCATTCATTTTTTAGTGGAAAGATGAGATAGATTCCTACAACTTTAATGCAGACCACTTTGCCGAATTCTGATTGTATCAATGCCATTGCGTCCAGAAAACAAATCCATACCTAAACCACCAAGTCCACTAAGTCAATAGTTGGCCACTAAATCAATAATTAATTACCAAATGAATAGTTCTTTTTAGCTTATAAAAGGAGGCATTTGCTATACATTTAGGCATCTTGGTTTTCAGATCAAGATCATTTTCTTGCTTTTCTCTGTGTAATGTTCAAGTTTTCTTTCATGTTATTTTAATCTCTTGTCTATGATTTTCATTTCCTTTCCTATACTTAGTTAACTTATATCATGAGTATGTTCTTATTTTGTTTATTTATGTTTCTCTTATTCATAATTTTTAGCTAAGTTTAATTTGTCAAGGTGAAAAGGTTTCACTAATGGTGTTAAAATATGTATAATATAAACTCAACATGGACTTCAATGTTTATATCCAAGAAAGTTTGTTATTAATATGTCTTATCTTTTTATCTTACTAATTCTTAATACCTTACTTGTGAAATGATTAATCTAGATTTGTGTTGTATAACATTTGGTACAATAAATGCTTGATCTTTCATAGTCTTCGGCCGACATCGTTGTTATGAGATAATTAGCATCATGAATTCCTAACAATATTTAAAAGTATGGTGTTACTAAAATAAGATAATTAATATGATCATGTTAAAAATTTATAATGAACTATTAAGGATAAATCATCCGATTGGAACCTTCTTTGTGTGTGGTTTCCAGTTGATTAA
>Ga0307515_10012868_pt1 | contig 15697 bp, 16 predicted proteins | sample 17_EM_MG_FD_194513 | JGI IMG/M metagenome (GOLD analysis project Ga0307515, IMG submission 194513) | Populus trichocarpa ectomycorrhiza microbial communities from riparian zone in the Pacific Northwest, United States - 17_EM | ecosystem: Host-associated > Plants > Roots > Unclassified | place... | reverse complement strand
AGCACAGGTGTCGGTTATACCATACAGTAGGCTATGAAAGTGCAAAGTATTTGTTGTACCAAGGGTTGTATAACACAAATCTAGATTAATCATTTAACAAGCAAGGTATTAAAAATTAGTAAGATAAAAAGATAAGACATGTTAATAACAAACTTTCTTGGATATAAACATTAAAGTCCATGTTGAGTTTATATTATACCCATTCTAACACCATTAGTGAAGCCTTTTCACCTTGATATAATAAACTTAACTAAACATTGCGAAGAAGAAAAACATAAATAAACTAGATAAGAACATAGTTATGATGAAAAACATAAACAAGAGATTAATGAAAGCAAAACTTAAACATACAAAAATACAAAGAAAGAAAGCAAGAATATGATCTTGATATGAAAACCAAGATGTCTAAATGTATGGCTAATGCCTCCTTTTATAGGCTAAAATTCGAAACTATTGATTTGATTACTATTTATTGAGTGAGTGGCCACCTCTTTACTTGGTGACAACCATTATCTTCTTGTCTGAATAAAACGTCATTGCTAACGTCAGAATTTGAACAAATAGTCTTCATGAAAGTTCTGGGAATTTGTCTCAGATTTCTAAAAAAACAAGAATAAGCGGATTTGGACTTCTAGAACTCGAGATATACGATGAACATTAAACAGTGTTTGGGCTGCAGGACAGATTCTGAATTCTCTTTTGTTTCTACAATTTGAACTTGAAAACGGCCGTTTTGAATCTTGGACTCTTCATAAAAGTTTTAGGCCTATGTCTTAGCTTTCCATCCATATAAATTAGACCTAAATCCATGTTCTACAGCTACAGTTATGATCCAATAACTGAATGTTGTTCCAGTTTGAATTGAACCAGCATCTCTTCTTTAAGCTTAGCCCTCTCTTTCTCTTTTCACTTTCAATAGTTAAACACATCAATAAATCCTTTAAATTATGGGATATGCCTGTATTCAAAATAAGTGTTTACCATAAATTAAAGATATCTTATGTTATCAGACTTGTTATTATAAAACATGCTTAAGTTAGGGAATTTAATGATACTTTAAATGTAATATGATGATATAAAACCTTGATAAAAATGCACTTTTAAGTATTAATCATTCATCCATTAGGGTTTGGCCAAAATATCAAAAACCTTTTTCCAACCTTTTTTTTTAGAGTCCAGATGTAGACTTTAATATCTGTAAGGTGTAAAATTACACGATAAAGTACACCCTTAGGTATTAAAGATACAAGGCGTAAAAATATGATGCTAAAATTCAGACTTTAGAGCGGTTAGGATTTAACCCGATAAGGTAGAGACTTTCTCATGAAGAGTGATCTACCTTGAACCTTAGAAAAGACCAACAAATAGAAACCCGACTTAGAAAAAAACAATCAAACAACAATGCAGCTTACCTTAGATAGGGTGCACTGGGGGGTGACGCCTCTTCCCCTTGCACAACCAGTCCCTTACTTAGACTCTCGTAGACCATAAGTTCCTAGTGACCATAATACTAAGTAGCGACTCCTGAACATTAATCATAATTTTTACGATTAGATCCAAAACTATTTCAAACACACAACACCTCACATAGGAGGCACGACAAAAGCCTCTATCGTCGCTAGACGACGTTGCGGCGCGACCCCGCGACAACAGTTAGTACACCTTTAAGAGAAAACATGGACATTGATGATGTATATAAAGTTGTGGTATTATACATCAAGGGGGTGGAATTGAGAGTGGATCTTATGCCATTAGAATTGTGTTGCGATGTTGCGGTCACACAAATTAATTACCCTAACTTAAAACACAACACATAAGATAGTATAGAACAAGCAAGGGGTTGATCTCACGAGGAAGGTTTAAGTGAGATTTTTATGCTATATGATATGCAATTTGGGGGGGTTTGGAAGTTATCTAGGCTAAAGCAAAATAAAACTGAAAACTATCAAGCAAAAATTAAATAAAACTGAAATTTATCAAGAAAACAAACCTTTGTCGCAAGTAAACATCCACTTACAGAAATCAGAACTGATCATAGAAATGAAACGTCAATTTATACTCTGAATATTTATCTTTTCTTATGTTGATTAGTTAATAGATCCGTTGTATAACTAATCCTAACCATCAAACAACCATAATGTCCGCACTAGTAATTTAATTCAATGGCAGCCTTAAGAACTAGATGAGTTGATTAATCTAGACAACATAACTATCTGCAGTTCATGTTTGATTTGATCAATCGAATGTCTCCCTAAGATTACTAATCTGGATCCGCAACAATGATTAATCTCAATTGCTTCACAAGTTTATATACCACAACTCCGGTTTTGATAGCAAACTTAGCAATAGATTGTTCACAATAATAACTTAGAGTCCGCTCTAGCAATTGAAATAAACAATAATAGGAAATAAGTATAGGAGAGCAGACATATTCATTCATCATATAAACTGAAAAGAAAAGGTAAAACAAATCTCACAGTTCTCGAAATCCGAAGGTTTCTGTGTCCTTGCAACCAAGAAAAAGAGTTTAGCATTACATGTCTATTGAACAATTAATCAAAAAAGAGGAATACATGATTTCAGGTTTCTTAGAGGAAGGGGGCGTTCTTCTCTCTTCTGGTCGTTCTCCTCTCTTCTCCTCTTTCCCTTCTCTCTTTCTTTTTATATCCTAGGAAACCCTAGTCTCTTTAATAAATATTTTCCTAAAAAAGGAGAAATAGCCTTGCATGAAATCTTCAAGCTTTGACTTAAAGGAGTTAAATTGCTGAAATGAAAACTTGGATGTCGGTTTGGATGCTTCGGGATGTAATTTGGACTCGTTTCTTCACAAAACCTGATTGCTAGTAGAATTCATTTGTCATCTTCAGAAAAATCATATCTCCCTTATATGAGATATTTTTTGGCTGAAATTTGGCACGTTGATGGGTCTTTGAGTAAGGAATCCAAAAAATGTCAGAAAGGCCGAAGGTCAACTCTAGCAGATTGCGAGATTTGACTTTAAAGGCTGCGATTTCCATGCTCTTCCTTTTTTTATTTTTCTTGCCTTAGATTTCCAGAAAGGTATGGATGTTAGCTTTCTAATGCCACTAGAATCACTTCATTTCGACCTCTAGAGCTTCCGCTCTGCATAAAACATCGACTGAAAGGTCAAGTTTGCCAATTACCTCCTATTTACTCCTTTTTGCATCTTTCATCCAAAAGTGCCTTCAAAACATAAAATAAAGAATATCAAGGCATTTTATATATAAAACATAGGCAAAACAATAGTTAAATGTTGGTGAAATTATCGAATAATATGGTTGCATCAAATACCCCCACACTTAGCTCTTGCTCGTCCTCGAGAAAGGATAGATAAAATCAAATTGAAAATAAATTATATTAAATTAAATCACTATGACTAATCTCTTAATCTCCCATCAATGTCCAAGAATATATGCATATAAACAAGAATACAATCAAGAAGGATAAAGAGTATAAATTTTCATGAGTTTATTTACATGCAAACTTCAAAACTCAATTAATCGTTGGGATTTAAATGAAATCTATGTCATGCCAAAGTGATAGGTCCTCTCATTGATATACACTCCAACACTCATGTCTTTAGGGCTTATGTGTTTAAATCTCTCAAATTTGATCAATGAATATGTTCTACCATCAGCTTGCTCTTCATTCTCATCTTCATTACTAATATATTACAAACAATGCTTGAATCAAAAGGTCTTACTTTTCGGTTGTAATGGGGCTAAGGTTAAGGTGAGGTAAAAGAAAGTAAAAGAAAAGGCTAAAACCAAAGGAAGTAGAGCATTCTAAAAAAATTGATTTTTCAAACAAGATATTCCATCAAAGCACGTAAATTTTTCATCTTTAAGCACCAATACTTAACTTCTTTTAATTTCAAGCTCCATCAATCATAAGATTTTAAGAATTACAAACACAATGGAACACTTTTCATTTTCTTTTTCTCTCTCTCTCTCTTTTCTTTCTTTTTTTTTCTCTTTCACCTTTTGCAATTTTGCCCATCTTTTCATCAAGCATCATTTTTTTTTCTTTTCACATAATTTCCAACCATAACCCATGAGATACCAACAAGTATATACTTTACTAATCCTTGGCTAGGGGAAAAGGAAAACATATAAAAATTTCAAGTTTACATATGCGTAAAGCAAAGAAAAGATAAACAAGCTCAAAAGAGGCTCACTAAGGATAATATGCTTTAGGTTGACTTTTTGGCTCAAGTGGTTAAAATTCCTAATGCCTTTATCATCTTCATGTACATATGTAATGCAAATGTAATCTCAACAAGATATGAAGCAAGTTCTAGAGATATATATATCATTGAAAGAATGCACAATCAAAGAACATGATGTTAAGGGCTCAAAAGCTTGCATTTGTATAACACTGAAAAGTCAATATGACATATTCTCAAAGTCAATCCCTAAATCAACTAAAAATTAAACTTGCATGCACACTCATTCATTTGATTTATATCTTCATCTATCTCAACTAATTCTCATACATAATACTCATACATAATACTCATATTCTCATAAACCATTGAGAGTTCAAAAAGATCAAACATAAATTTATTTTTTTTTATTTTTTTACGCAACAAAGAAAACCAAAATTCTCTCAATACCCCAACACTTTAAACACAACATTGTCCTCAATGTTGAAATAAAAGAAAAGGAATATAAGATAATAACAAAAATAAAGTAAAATGCAAAAAATAAAATATAAGGGAAAAAGAAAGCAAATCTGTTTTTTTTTTTTTTTTTGCCTTTTGTGTTGGGTTGCCTCCTAGTAAGCGTTTTTGTTTTATGTCATTTGCTAGACATGTTGCATGCTCATTCTTCATAGATTGGTTTAGCTAACTCCACAGAAGCGATGAGTTCTATCGTCCAACCTTCATAGAAAGTTTTCAAATGATGTCCATTGACCTTAAGCACTTTGTTTGTTTCTAAACTTGTAATTTCAACTACACTATAAGAAAAAAAACATTAGAAACAATAAATGGTCCAATCCAATGAGAGCGCAACTTTCCAGGGAAAAGTTTCAAACGTGAATGATAAAGAAAGACTTTATCTCCAACATGAAACTCCTTTCCTGTAATCATTCGGTCTTGAAGACTTTTGGTCCTTTCTTTGTAAATCCTTGCATTCTCATAAGCATTATTCCGAATCTCTTCCAACTCTTGCAGTTGCAACTTTCTTGCAATCTCAGCAGCATCGTAATTCAAGTTACATTGTTTAATGGCCCAAAAAGCTTTGTGCTTAAGCTCCATTGGTAAATGACATGTTTTTCCATAAATCATCATATAAGGTGACATTTCTATAGGTGATTTGTAAGCAGTCTGATAAGCCCAAAGTGCATCACCAAGTTGTAGACTCCAATCTCGTCGGTTAGGTTACATTATCTTCTCCAAAATGGACTTGATTTCTCGATTTGAAATTTCAGCTTGGCCATTCGTTTGAGGGTGGTAGGCTGTGGAAGTCCGATGAGTCACATTGTAATTGCGGAGTAATTCTTCCATTGAACGATTGCAAAAATGAGTGTCACGATCACTAATGATAGCTTTAGGGATTCCAAACATGTCAAATATATGAGTCATGACAAAATATAAAACAACCTTAGCATCATTAGTTCGTGTGGCTTTCACCTCAATCCATTTGGACCATAATCAACAACAAGAAGGATATAAAGATTACCAAAAGAATAAGGAAATGGACCCATAAAATCAATATCCTAGATATCAAAATTTTCACTTACAAGAATATTCGTTAAAGGCATTTGGTTCTTATGAGTGATATTACCTGTTCTTTGGCATTTTTCACATGATTTGCAAAAGTGATATGCATTCTTAAAAATAGAAGGCCAATAGAAACCACTTTCAAGTACCTTGTGAGTTGTTCTTTTTGCTCCAAAATGCCCACCACAAGAATGAGAATGACAAAAAATGAGAATGAAATGAAATTCATGTTGTGGTACACATCTCCTAACTACTTGATCCACACAAAATTTCCACAGATAAGGAGTGTCCCAAAAATAATATTTAACATCAGCTTGTAACTTATCTTTTTGAGATGTAGACAAACCTGAAGGGAATTCTTTGGTGACTAAATAGTTCACCAAATCAGCATACCATGGTCTTGTTGAGGAATGTAACACACACAACTACTTTTTGGGAAATGTCTCTCTTATTGTTTCCGTTTGTATATCCTCGGTCCTCAGTCGACTCAAGTGATCAGCCACATGGTTTTCGACACCTTTTTTGTCTTTGATCTCAAGATCAAATTCTTGTAAAAGCAAAATCCACCTAATCAATCTTAGTTTAGACTTCTTTTTCTTCAAAAGATACCTTAAAGCTACACGGTTAGTAAAAACAATGACTTTTGTACCAAGTAGATATGACCTGAATTTTTCAAGAACAAACACCACTGCAAAAAGTTCATTTTTCAGTTGTATGGTAATTGCATTGCGCTCCATCCAGCATGCGAGAAGCATAAGTGATAACATGCAAATTCTTCCCTGTTCTTTGCTCAAGCACAGCTCCTACCGCATAGTCACTTACATCACATATTATCTCAAAAGGTTCCTCCCAATTTGGTGGTTGGATGATAGGGGTAGATGTGACACGCCTTTTAAGTTCATCATGGGCATCTTTACATGCTTGATCAAACACAAAATCCACTTTTTTGGCTAATATTTTGCACAAGAGCGCTGTAATCTTTGAGAAATCTTTGATAAAGCATTGATAGAAACTTGCATGGCCAAGAATAGAACGAACTTCTCTCACGCATGAGGGGTAAGGCAATGATGAAATAACATCTATTTTAGCTTTATCAACCTCTAATCCACGCGAAGACACAACATGCCCAAGAACTATTCCTTATTCTACCATAAAATAACAATTTTCATAGTTCAAGACAAGGTTAGTTTCAATGCATCTTTTCAAGACCAAAAATAAATTTTCTAAACACTTATCAAAAGAATCATCATACACCGTGAAATCATCCATGAAAACCTCAATTATTCTTTCAACATGGTAAAAAAAAAAATACTCATCATGCGTCTATGAAAAGTTGCAGGTTCATTACAGAGACCAAAGGGCATTCTCCTATATGCATATGTACCAAATGGACATGTAAATGTAGTCTTTTCTTGATCCTCAGAATTAATAACAATCTAATTGTATCCACTATATCCATCAAGAAAGCAATAAAAACACTTACCTGCCAAGCGCTCAAGCATTTGGTCTATGAATGGTAATGGGAGATGATCTTTGCGTGTAGAAAGATTAAACTTTCTATAATCAACACACATTCTCCATCCACTTGAGATGCGAGTAGGGATGAGTTCATCATTTTTGTTCTTTACCAACGTGATTTTGGTCCTTTTGGGCACCACATGGATTGGCGCCACCCATTTACTATCCATGATGGGGTAAATGACTCCTACATCTAACAGTTTCAAAATTTCAGCTTCCACTACCTTCATCATAGGCGGGTTCAACCTCCTTTGCATTTCCCTTGTTGGTTTCGCATTATCCTCCAATAATATGTGATGCATACACATTAAGGGACTAATTCCCTTGATGTCGGTTAAAGTCCATCCAATGGCTGTTTTATGATCACACAACTTCACAAGTTTTTCCTCTTGCGCACTTGTCAACCTTTTGCTATGATAACAGGAAGTGTATTGTTGTCTCCAATGAATACATACTTCAGATTATCAGATAAAGGTTTCAATTCTAACTCGAGGGTCTGTAAAATAGATGACAACAACTTTTTATATGAAAGTACTAAATCAACAAATGCATTATCAGGGGGAATGGTTTACAAAGCTTGCAAAGCCAATGCTGATTCGTGCACGTTTTGGGGAACACATATGTGCCTTTCCATCTCTTCTATCTCGGTAAAATCATAGCCATAGCTCAAAGTTACGCTTAATCCATCCTCACAATCAAAATCAAAAACTTGTTGCACACACTTATCAACTTGGTCATAACATGTGATAGAATAAACATTGTTGTAAGGATATTTCATTACATCATGAAAATTAAATTCAATCCTTTCATCTCCTACTTTCATGGACAATCCTTACCACAATCAATTTTTGTATTAGCAGTTTTCAAGAATGGTCTCCCAAACAATATAGGACTCTTGTTTGATGAATCACAAGAATCACGTTCCATATCAAGAATATAAAAGGCGCATGGAATAACCAAACTATCAATCTTGACTAGGACATCTTTTATCACACCAAGTGGATAAACAAAACTACTATCCGCAAGTTGTATTACAATACTAGTTTTATTCAAAAGCTCTAGACTAAGAGAATCATAAACATGTTTAGGCATAACACTAATGGATGCACCTAAATCGCACAAGGCCCTTTTGAAATTAGCATTACTAATAACACATGGGATAATAAACGCATATAGGTCCTTTTGCTTCAAAGGCAGATTCTTTTGAACAACAACAAATACAACTTCACTCATACTTATCATTTCGTGGCCTTTTAGCTTGTAGGCTCTCTTGGTAGTACACAACTCCTTCAAGAATTTGGCATACTTGGGAATTTGCTTGATAGCATTAATCAAAGGAATGTTGAGTTCCACTTTCTTGAAAACCTCTAAAATCTCTTTTTCTTTGTCCACTTTCTTAGACCTAGAAGAACTTATAGGAAAGGATGAAATTGTTTTAAAACTGGAATTCATTAAATGAGGACTTACCTTTGGAGTGTTGGTCATTTTTTCAATTTGTGGAGGAGGAGGATGTTTTTTCTTTATACTCAATTCAGTTTCTATATCCTCTTCTTCCTCCATCTCAATTTGTTTCGACCTTTGCTCTTCAAGTTCTTTTCCACTTCACAACATGATCACACTAATATTCTTTTTTGGATTCAATGCTTGAGAGGGCAACTTTCCATTCATTTGTGCCTCTAATTTCCCTACACTTGAAGCTACTTGCCCCATTTGTTTCTCTAAGTTGTGAATGCTTGACCTTATTTCCTGTTGAAAAGACATGACATTTTGTTGCAAGGTCACAGTGTTAAAAGATAAAGTTTCCATCATCTCATGAAGATCATCACTCGATGACCCCATAACATTGGAGTTTGTAAATGCAGGGGGCTGTCTCGCTTGGTAATTCTATTGGGATTGAAATCCATTAGACTGGAACTATTTGCCTTGATTGCCTTGTTAAGGCGAGTCCCCATAATGTACGTTCGAATGATCTCTCCCTTCGGGATTGTATGTGTCGAAAAAAGGATCATACTTACACTGAGGTTGTCCATTGAATGCTCCATCAACTGCATTAGCTTGTTCAATGTAATCTTCTTGCATTTTTGGGCATATATTCTGAAGCATGTCCTTGTAAGAAGCATATGCTACAAACTTTCACCTGTTGTACATTTCCACAAGCCAAAGAACGCACAAGAGAAGTAAGATCATTAACTTTATTCTCAAGGTTAGAAATATTTACCTCATTTACTTGTTTGTTTAAGAAGTCTCCACAGATGCCAAACTGTTTTGAGTTGGCTGTCATGTTTGAGATCAATTGGCGTACAACCTTGGATGTCTTATCTACCAATGCCCCTCTTGTAACATCCCCTGATCTGGGATAGAAACAACCATCTCATGTCAACCGAGAAACAGAGTAATTAATTTTTTTTTCCTATATGTATACACACACACACACACACACACACACATGGTGTTCATATTAAAGTCTACTGAAATTTTGACGGAGTCTCCCCTATACCGGAAGGTCCCAAGTTATCGACATTTAACCTATTTACACTTCTAATAACCCGCATCTTCTAACTCAATCACGACCCAATCATCCTGGGTCTCAATCCTACATACATATCAACCACAATATTTATGATATACATTATATAACAAATATCATTATGGATGGATAAAAATATAAATACGCATTCATGGAACATGGTTATATGAACTACATAGTTAAGTTCATCTAATCAAGTGTAAATATTAATTATATAAATTAAGTTATACAAATGTTTTCATGTTTACAAAATACAAGGGTATACTCCCTAGAACCTAGATTACAAAAAGTGAACATAAGCTAGGATCTACTCCTGTCGTGCATGCGATGGTCCTGAAACAAAATATATATTATTGAAACATGAATATCACAATAAATATAACAACACAAATATCTAACAATTTAAAAAGGCAAACATGCATTCATATTTTATTCACTTCTCCCTTCTGGTTTTCATTGGAAACTCTTTCTCATTCAACTACTAAAAACCGTTTCCTCTTCCATTATTAACCTCCATTCAAGATTTAATAAGATCAACCATGATTATTTTCGCTTAACACATTACTGATACCAATTTCATTGGTATCATCATCACCTCGTAGGAGTTGATGCAAGATGATCCCCTTACCCAGGATCCTAACATACACTAAATGTATGCTAGCCAATATATGGTGATCCCCTTACCCGGGATCCTAACATACACTAAATGTATGCTAATCCATACCCCATATCACACTTCTCATATTTTCTTTGTCCGCGATAATTTCATCACTTAGCAATTCACATAACAACCTTTCACCTTGATTACACATACATTCAGAATACTATCCAAAATATCGACATCATTATGCAAACTTTCCTCCTTTCACATAATATCTAACATTCGGTAATTCACATTTCACATCAATAACATACTAAATCATGGAATTTAACTAGAAAGTATAGGAGCGGATCACCTACCTGCAGTAGTAGCTTTACTCGTGCTCCCCTGTTGCTTCCGCTGCACAACGCCTGTGGTCCCTCCTGGTAATCACAGGCATAATCTCATAAGTTGTCTTCATTCAAGGATACATTTCATAATAACCATATTAACAACCAATACAGGTCTTTATTTCAATTATTCATTTCTTTATATTTTACGTTCTCTCATTTCATCTATTAATATCGTCATTCTTTGTCCAACTATGGTTATCATTCTTTTTTATATATATTTGAACTGTTACTGTTTTAAACTGTTTTTGTTTTTGTTTTTGAACTGTTACTGTTTTGAACCGTTACTGTCATGAACTGTTACTGTTTTGTTTTTGAACCGTTGCTATCTTCAGATGTTGCATTTCGACCTCTCCTCATATTTTTAACTATATCCAGAGTTCTAGAACTCCGTTTCAAGTGAGATTGCTCTTGTCGGAAAGCTAACACAAGAGCATACAAGTCCTCTTAAGAAAGGAGAACCCAGCTCTGCCCCCTAAGATAGCTAAAATTGTTCATCAACTAATCAGTCCTACTGCCCTACAGAGTCAGTCAAGACTCAATCTCGGTTGGTAAACCATAACTGGAGTTCTACATCTCCAAATTGAGCAAGACCAATTTCCTTAGTTTGCTAACATCCAAACTATAATTTCTATGAGGAACCTAATCCTAATTCCCTCATCCTCCTACCCGAAATCTTACCAAAAGTCAAGAGACGAGCATGTCCAGATTCGCACCCTTTTCCATTCACACATAACATTCATAAACTACATTTTCTGGATAAATTATCATGGTTTCATGCCCCCAATCACATACCACACATGAAGTAACTTAATTTTAACAACTAATACTTTTTCTCCAATTCAAGTCTAAGAACCCTAATCTATAATTCAACATCAAGACATCAATTCATAATCGAATTTGAAATGAATTATAAGATCATTTTTAGAACACCTTACCCGGTAAGAATTAAGGTTTCAATCTTCAACTAGTTGAAGATTTTTTACTCCCTCCTTCCTTTTTTGTTCCAATGACAGTCGGCCCTCTTGCTTCTCTTTTTGTTCAAATTTGCTTATTAATCCTTTGCCCACAAGTGTTTATTCCATCTATAAACCCTTAATCTTGGATGGGTTCTTGAAATTTTGGTGTTTCTCTCTTGATTTTACAAGAATTGATACAAAAACTCCCTTTTTTCTTTTCTTTTGGTTGCTGCAGATTTTTGATGAGGAGAGGAGTATTTATACTCTATAATTTCTTTTATTTGTACTTAGGCTTCATTTTCTTCAAATGTATTATTTTTGCCCCCACATCTTTTTTTTTCTTTTTATAATCAAGCTATACCTCTTTTCATTTCTTATAACTCCACCCTAGAACTTTTAATTTAGCTTATTTCCCTCAATTTTATCCAATCCTCAACATTTTTGGGTTAATTTATAATGTCTTGAAATATTTCACCTTGAAATTTATATTCCAAAAATTTCCGATATCCCATTTTATTTAACCCTATGCATGAATTTCTTCACTTTATTTCCATTTAGTTGGTTTGCAATTTACGCAACCTTATTTTCACGGGGTTTACACCTCCACTTGCTGCATCAATGATACTATGGTCAGGAGGCATCAGTCCTTCATAGAATTATTAAATGAGAAGTTAATCGGGTATCTGATGATGAGGGCATTGAATGCACAGTTGCTCAAATCTTTCCCAATACTTAGATATTGTCTCTCTATAAGATTATCGAATCCCATATATTTCTTTCTTTATGTTGGCAACTCGAGATGCTGGGAAATACTTCTCAACTTAACATGCTCTTCGTCAACTCCGTTTAGTTTCATGCCAACACAAACCATTTAGAACTCTTTGAGATGAGTATAAGGATCTTCTCCGGCAAGTCCATTGAATGTTGGTAGCAAGTGTATAAAACCAGACTTGAGCTCAAAGTTGACATTGTTATCAATGTTTATGCACAATGGGTAATTCTCCATGTTAGGAGCATCAAGCTCCTTGAGTGTCTGTTGTCGTGCAATAGTCATGGTCTTGACACGAGCTTCTTTTTGTAACCTGCGTAAAGTGTTTTCAATTTCTAGATCTACCTGCACTTGACTCTGGTTAGTAGAATGGGTTACATGCATAAATCATCAAGAAAACTCCAAAGAAATTAGCCACACAAGAGATTGAAAACAATGTAAATTGAATGAAAATCCTACGCTAGAAAACTAAAACTGTCTAAAAACCCTAGAAAACATCGGAATTTGGCCTCGATAGGGTGGGGCTAGTGGCCAAAGACAACTAGTCCTATTCAGAACGTCGTTTCCCTTCAGGAAACAAAAAAGCCAAGTTCTAATTCCACCAAAAAATCTATTTTGAACAGTACTGTTGTCGTATATGAACAGTATCACCGCAAGCAAAAATTTTGTTTCTCTTTTTTTTTCAACAAAATAAATAACAATCACAGCAAATAAAAATCAAGCATAAGAATCAACTAAAATCTCATCCCCGGTAATGGCGCCAAAATTTGTTGTGAATGTTCTCCCTAAGGTTAATAATCTGGATCCGCCACAATTATTAATCTCAGTTGCTTCACAAGTTTATATACCACAACTCTGGTTTTGATAACAAACTTAACAATAGATTAGCCCAATAATAACTTAGAGTCCGCTCTAGCAATTAATATAAACAATCATAGGAAATAAGCATAGGAGAACAAACATATTCATTCCTCATATAAACTGAAAAGAAAAGGTAAAATAGATCTCACAGTTCTCAAAATCCGAAGGTTTCTGTGTCCTTGCAACCAAGATAAAGAGTTTAGCTTTGCATGTCTCTTGAACAATTAATCAAAAAGAAGAAGGAATTCATGATTTCAAGTTTCTTAGAGGAAGGTGGCATTTTTATCTCTTCTGGTTGTTCTCCTCTCTTCTCCTTTTTCCTTTCTCTCTTTCTTTTTATATCCTAGGAAACCCTAGTCTCTATTTTACAAAATAGTCCTCCTTAAGTAAACAGTTTACATTTAAGTACTTCAATAACGATTTTCCTAAAAAAGGAGGAATAGCCTTGCATGAAATCTTCAAGCTTTGACTTAGAGGATCTAAATTGCTGAAATGAAAACTTGGATGTCGGTTTGGATGCTTCAAGACATAATTTGGACTCGTTTCTTCACAAAACCTGATTACTGGAAGAATTCATTTGTCATCTTATAAAACTCATATCTCCCTCATATGAGATCTTTTTTTGCTGACATTTGGCACGTTGATAGGTCTTTGAGTCAGGAATCCAACAAAATTAAGTTTGCATCAAATGGACTTTCATAGCTCAAGATATTCAAGTTGTAATGGTCAAACATCAAGAGTGGCAGATTACGATATTTGATTTTGAAGGCTTCGATTTCCATGCTCTTCTTTTTTTTATTTTTCTTGCCTTATATTTCCAGAAAGGTATGGATGTTAGGTTTATAATGCCACTAGAATCACTTCATTTCAAACTTTAGAGCTCACGCTCTACACAAAACATCGACTGAAGGTCAAGTCTGCCAATTACCTCCCATTTACTCATTTTTGCATCTTTCATCCAAAAGTGCCTTCAAAACATAAACAAATAATACCAAGGCATTTTATATATAAAATATAGTCAAAACACTAGTTCAATATGGGTGAAATTATCGAATAATATAGTTGCATCAAATTGTATGACTTTGATTTAATTTTGGGTATGGATTGGCTGAGTAGACATAAAGCACAAGTAGATTGCTTTACTAAAACTATGGTTATTCAAGGGGTGGGTAAGAAAATGGTAGTATTTAGGAGAGAGAGAAGGGTAGTCCTAAATTTTATAATTTCGGTCATGACGGCTAAGAAATTGATTAGGAAATGGTGTCCTGCATGGTTGTCTTATATAGAGAATTCAAAAAAGGAAGCACAAAATTAACGAATATTTCCATTGTGAGAGAATTTTCGAATGTGTTTCCATAGAAGTTACCTAGACTACCCCCAATCAGGGAGATTGAGTTTCCATTGAAACTCTTCCAGGGGTCAACCCTATAGCACAATCCCCTTATAGGATGGCCCCCATAAAATTAACTGAACTGGAGATCTAACTTCAAGAATTGTTGGACAAAGGATTTATACGACTAATCAACTCGTCTTGGGGAGCCCCGATGTTATTTGTGAAGAAAAAGGATGGCACATTTCGGTTGTGTATAGATTATCGTCAGCTAAATAAAATAAAGTGACGATAAAGAAAAAGTATCCATTACCACGAATAGATGATCTGTTTGATCAGTTGAAGGGTGCGAGGGTATTTTTTAAGATAGATTTGAGGTCGGGGTACCATCAGCTAAGAATCAAAGAACATGACTGATGCAACCATATTATTCGATAGTTTCACCCCCATTTAACTAGTATTTTGCCTATGTTTTATATATAAAATGTCTTGATATTCTTTGTTTTATGTTTTGAAGGCACTTTTGGATGAAAGATGCAAAAACGAGCAAATTGGAGGTAACTGGCAGATTTGACCTTCAGTCCATGTTTTGTGCAGAGCGTGAGCTCTAAAGGTTGAAATGAAGTGATTCCAGTGGCATTAAAAAGCTAACATCCATACCTTTCTGGTAATCTGAGGCAATAAAATAAAATAAGGAAGAGCATGGAAATCGCAGCCTTCAAAGTCAAATCTTGCAATCTGCCAATGTTGACCTTTGGTCATTTCGACTTGAATATCTGGAGCTACAGAAGTCCAATTGATGAAAAATAAATTGTTTTGGATTCCTGACTCAAAGGCCTATAAACTCTCCAAATTTCATCCACAAAAGATGTCATATGAGGGAGATATGATTTTTCAAAGATGACAACTGAATTCTGCCAGCAAACAAGTTTCGTGAAGAAACGAGTCCAAATTACGTTTCGAAGCATCTAAACCGATATCTAAGTTTTAATTTCAG
>Ga0307515_10012867_pt1 | contig 15697 bp, 4 predicted proteins | sample 17_EM_MG_FD_194513 | JGI IMG/M metagenome (GOLD analysis project Ga0307515, IMG submission 194513) | Populus trichocarpa ectomycorrhiza microbial communities from riparian zone in the Pacific Northwest, United States - 17_EM | ecosystem: Host-associated > Plants > Roots > Unclassified | place... | reverse complement strand
ACGTATCTACAAGTTGTAGGTAGTATAATAGTTATTCTTATTTTTCTCTTGCTTGAGGAAGGGCGAGGAGCTTAGGGCTCCTCGCCACGCTAGTGCCGCGGCGACACGTGACGGCAACTTGCCTGTATTCCCAACAATATCTTTAGTATTTATTTATAAAATTTATATAAAGGCTTTAAATATTTTTAGGCCAAAAATAGGGCTTTAATAAAGGGGCTAAGCTTTAAAAAAGCCAATAGTAATTAATTTAATAATACAATGACCCTAAAGAAGCCCTATAATATATATTATATAGCTTAAGGCCTTTATAATAAGTATATACTTAATTAATACTTAGTTACTTTTATAAAAAATAAGCTAACAACTTTAAAGAGTTATTATAAAGGCTATATATATAGGCGCTTAAATATATAGCTTATAATTATAACTTAAAGACCTTGAAAGCCCAAAATTATATAAATAGATAACGGTAGATCTAAATATAATACTAAAATATAGAGATTTAATTAATAAAGCTATAGTGGAAGCAGAGGAAAAAAGGGTAAAGGGGCTAAAATTAAAGCTTTAAAATGCGCTAGATAGAAAGCCTAAAGCCGATATACTAAATAGTATATAAGGGCAAATAATTAATTTAATTTCGTTGAGTGTAAATAGCTTCCAAGGTAGTGTGGCCGATTTAGTAGGGTAACCAAGTTCTATGGGTCCGAGCTTATACAATAGTATTAGCTATAGCCATTAGGCACTATATATTAAATTCTATAATATACCTAGGCCCGCTAGCGGGTGTATTATTATCCTCCTTCTCCTTCTCCTTTTCCCCTAACGAAGGAATATCCTAAATATCTCTAGAGGAAGTAACAGGTGGGGGGCGCGAGGGACGAGAGCGATGACCTAGGGGCGGCGCTAGGCTAGCCGGCGTAGACGGCGCAGAGGCGGCAGACGACGCGGGTAGTAGTAGTAGTAAAAGAGGTGGAAGATGTGGAGAGAGGAGGAGAAGGAGTTTTAAGAATCTCGTCGATTATATTATTAAAATCCGACATTTTAAAGGGCTTAAAGAGGCTATAGGTGTTTTAGATCTAACTTCTTTAAAGGCGAGGATATCATATCTATATAGAACGAACAATAGCTATTGTAGTAATAGGTAAAGAATATCTAAATAGCTATAAAACTATTAGTATCTATTGTAATAATAGAAGGATAACTAACCAGTTAGAACTCTAGATTCTTAAAGGTTTTATAGACTACGTTATCTGTCGTCTTACCAGCTCTCTCTATTAGATTTAGTAGCATTACAGCGGTAGGTAGGAAGAACGTCGAAGAAGCTGTATTTAAGTTGCTGTAGAAAGACTTTACTTTGGTAGTAGGAATAAGGTTTATTACTAAAACGCTAGGAATTAGTATATAAACTTTACCTGCCATATAAAATTAAGCTTCACTTATATACCAGACGTAAAAATTTAGATAATATATATGGTTAATATCCCAGATTTTTGGGTGTGAAAATGCGGAGATTCGAGCTTTGATGTTCGCGAAATTTTCATTATTGGTTTGGCACATTCAGTCCGCCATACCTTCATGCACACAGCCCCGCGAGCCCCCAGAGCACAGCCCCAGCACGATTTAAGCATTGAAAGCTGGCTGGATTCCTTTATCTTAATCACCCATTACTAGATTCTAGGACTCGCATCGAATTTGCGCACCGTTCCGCGCGAAGTTTGCCAGATTGGTTGTAACTATTACTGTGCAGGTTAGACACAGGTAGGAAAGACATAATTGATCCTGGGAATCGCTCTTGAATTCCCATTTCGCCCCAGCATGGCCGCACGCACCAGTGTGCGAAGTACTTCAGCGATGCTCTACGTTGTGGAAGAAGGGCTTCGCGCCCCGTATCCATTTGCTCCGGATCTCGTCGAAGAAAATGCATTGCTACCGGGTATAATCAACAGCGTCGCGAAAGATGGCGGAGCTGAGTCTGAAGTTCCAGGGTTTCCCGAGGGCGGTGCTGAAGAATCACTGGACGCGACTGAGTCGGAGTCGAAAAGCTCCAATGCGGAGATAAGAAACCCACCAGAAGACCATCCGCAGTTAGAAAGGGCTAGGCATAAGGCACAAGAAGTCAGCCTTCCTCTGAACGACATTCCTTATGTTCGCCTTGCTATCGACCAGTTAACAACGCAAGAAGAGACCTCTGGAGAATCCAGTGACGGGTCAAGCCAGACAAGCATCGCTGGCAGTGCTGGTTCTCCGCAGGCCAGGTCCGAAGACGTGAACCAAGTCGGTAGAGCTGCCTTGGGTAATTGGATACACCAATATCCTACCATAGGAGTACCTGATATTGACGATGCTCTGGACGATATGGACGACTTGCTAGATATCGGCGAACCGGATTTTGCTGAACCCAACGACTCCGGATACAGAAGCCTATCAAAAAGTGAACCCGTCGTCAGAGAGACGCAAAGACACTACATCATGGAACAAAATGTCCCACGGTTTGATCTCACTGATGTTGCCTTATTGCCCCCTTCTACCGCGTCTTCTATGGCAGGCGACATTCGGGAGTCGAAGCACAATAACACTAGTACGATGGCGAGCGAATGCAGTAGCATTTGCGATGAGTCAGGGGAAACTCGTGAAGAAGAAAGCGCATATGGGAATGTCCCAATACCTGGCAGGCCAATGTTCGCTACGGGTTGGTGTGACCGAGGCTTCCACGTGGATTTTCCCCGCAATGAAAGTGAACCTCTGCAACAAGGGCGATTTCTTGGTCAAGGTCTTAATGGGCCCGTTTACGAAACGCGATGCAAGGGCGTTGCATTGGCATGGAAACGGAAATATCGGCGTTCGGGCTTTGGCCCACGCGAACGAAAAGAGATTGATATTATGAAAAAGTTGAGCCACACGCACATTGTGCAGCTTGCTGGGTCGTACACTCTTGGAAAGTTCTTCGGTCTCTTGATATGGCCTGTTGCCGTGTGCGACCTAGCAACACTCCTGGAGGACCTAAATGTGGTCAAGAAACATCTGACATTAGGTATCTCCACAGCGATAGAGGATCCCGAAGTGCTAGAACGCCTCACCGCGCTAGGCTTACCCACCGACGGACTCCAGGAGCTTCGCACGGCTATAACGCGGCGTCTATCACGCAGCTTAGGATGTCTCGCTGGAGCAGTAGCCTATTTTCACGGTGAAGGTATCAAGCATAAAGACATGAAGCCCTCCAATATTCTGCTCTCACGAGGCGGCGGCCTTTGGGTGACCGACTTCGAAAGCTCAACAGACTTCTCTTACCTTGCTTCTAGTGTCACCGAGGAAGGCGAGCGCGGGACACCAAAATACTTTGCGCCGGAAGTAGCTGCACGTGAACTATGCGGTCGCCCCGCAGATATTTTTGCCCTTGGCTGCATATTTCTAGAGATGATGTGGATGTACGTTGAGACGAATACCCTCGAAGATCTCAAAGAGCTCCGCCCGAAAGAGGACAGCCTTTTCAACTTCTTGTATCAAGCCAACCTCGATCAGAAGGATGCCTGGTTCTCGAGACTCCCGGTTGCAGCCGTGTTGGATCGTCATCTCGCCCTGGAAGTTCGACAAATGTTAGCGCTCGAGCCGGAAATTCGTCCTACGGCATCGGAGCTGAAAACTTTCCTGACAGCGATCGAGGCCCTGAATATCGCATCCACGGAGCCTCTACTACACGCTAACTGCTGCATACCGCGGTCTCTATCTAGCGAAGGTAAAAAACCGCTCCCAGAGCAGCAATCGCAGAGTGACGCCAATCCATCAGCAGCCTCCAGCGGGCCTCCAGCAGCGGCTACTGATGTGGTTCTTGGCTTCGAGCGCTGGGAAGCTCTTCCACCACATTGGGAGGGCCTGACATCATACTGGATTCGCCGCCTAGATCTGAATTCTGAGGTATTGCAGCGAGACCATTTAGTGGAGCAGATGTTGCGACAGATGACCGACCTCACGGCCGCGGGCGCGAACCTCTTTCATGCCGTCGTCGAGCTGCAGCGCTTGCGTGCGTCGTCCGAGCGCAAGTTCCAGAGGTGGTTCATTGAGACGCGGCGGGAGCTTAAGGAGAACCTCGGGGAGCGTGGTAGGCTTGTTGCCGCGTTAAAGGCGGAAAAGGCACGACGTAAAGTCGCTGAAGCCAATGCCGCATCTGCTGAGGCAGCATGGAGAGAAGCGGAGGGGAAAGTCGCGGAGAAGAAAGACTCGGAGAAGAAAGACGCAGGTAAAAAAGACTCAGATAGGAAAGAGACAGGGTGATGGGGATCACTCAAAATTGAGGAGTTGAATGAATCGATGGTGTTTTGATGACGTGGCTTTCTTTTATATCCACAAAGGGACAGTAATCTCTGCCACGATCCTTCTAACTATCAGGTCACACAAGCAACAGCCTCTCCTCCCGACTGCATCAGAGCGCAGGAAATGGCTCCGATTAAAACACTTATGTAGGTGAAGATTGTCGCAAACGGCATATAAGCCGTCGTATCTGTTACCATTACTTGCTAGAGAGGCGTAGGCAGTGAGGAAGAAATAGGTTGCGACTGAGAAATAAAGATTCGGAAGTTATTATCAGTTAGCCGAACAGACTCTACAGTTGCTAATATATTAGAAGTTGTAAAGGAATATCTATGCTTTAATAATTAGATATAATAATCTATACAATTATAGTAATAATATTAAATAGTATAGTAATCCTAGCTAAGACGAGTGGGATAGGACACTAAAGATAGCATAGATCACAATAGAGCTAGTAGAACTATATAATAAGTAGTAAGTAAGTTATATAATACTATATAACGTTATACGCATTATATATAGGATATGTAAGATATATTATATATTATACATTGTAAGGCAGTATTGCCAGGGTGTACGGTAGGGAGCAGGCAAGCCGAGCATGAGTCACATAGGGAGTCGGTGGAAGAGGACGATATGGTAATGAGGGTAGGCAATAGCCTGAGTACAGAGACGAACCGATGGGGGAGGAAGGAGGCTGCAAGCCCGAGGTGCTTATAAGGAGGTGCCAAGCCTAGCCTTCGGCTAGGCCTTGGCTACCCCTTAGAGCTCCTAGGCGATGCAGCCAAGTAAGGGACCAAAAGTACCCTTACATACATATAATACATATAAGGGGATTTCTTAGGCATTAGGAATTATACTTAAGAACTTATAGTTTCTACTATAGATAGTTTTCTCTTTATAATAAATCTTAGAATTAATTAAAGTTAATCTACTAGGTAATACTCTATATAGTTAATTTTATTATCTTTATCTATCTATATGCTTAGCCTATTAATAAGTTTATTACAATATTACCTATAAGGCTTCGTTATATATTTACTACAATAGTTATAGTAGATAGCTTTATAGGATACTATCTAAGATATAAACTATAATATTAGTATAGACGACTACGTTAAATAGTGCATAGGATACTAATATAGGAGGAACTAGCGATATTAACTTATAAGTAGTTACTATAACGGAGTTAAAAGCGTTTATAGACTAAGCAGATAATAATTAAGTAGTACTAAATAAATAATATATAGAGATAAAGAAAGAAAAGATTAAGTATAAGGGGTATTTTATCCCTTACTTAGGTGCACGCTAGGGAGCTCTTAAGGGCTACTAAGGCTAGCCTTTGGCTAGCCCTTAGCACCTTCTTATAAGTTCTTTAAGCTTATAGCCCTTTCTCTCTTTATCGGTTCGTCTCTATACTTAGGCTATTGCCTACCCTTACTACCATATCGTCCTCTTTTATTAACTCTTCTTATAACTTATACTTAGCTTATTTACCTCTTACCGTACACCTAGGCAATATGCCTTATATTAAGACACTATTAATTAAGCGATTTATAGGTAAGGGGTCTAAAATTAGAGGATTGTTAATATAGATAAAGTTTAAAATATAATAAGGAACTAAGCTAATAATGCTAATAGGTTAGATTATATACGCAAAATATAAGGCATATTGCCTAGGTATATGGTAAGAAGTAGGTAAGCCAAGCATAAGTTATAAGGAGAGTTAATGGAAGAGGACGATAAGGTAAAGGGTAAGTATAGTAATACCCTAGTACGGAGACAAACCAATAAGGAGGATATAAGGGCTATAATCCTAAGGCAGCTTATAAGAAGGTGCTAAGGCCTAGCTAAAGGCTAGCCTTGGTAGCCGCCAAAAGATCCCTTATATAAAATTATTCTTAGTAAGGAAGGCACTTAAATAGTTTAAGCCTTACCTTATAGAGATATAGGAGAAGCGAATAATAACTACTAACCTAGAGGTTAAGTATATATTCTTAGGTTAAGAAAGATTTATAGATAGGTTTAATAAATATATAAAGATCTAGAAGTAGTTATAATAGCTAAAAGAAAGCTATATAAACTAGTACAGTAAAACCTCTTTAATACGATACCGTTTTTGCAGCCGAGCATATCGTAATGCCAAGGGTATTGCTATACTAAATAGTCACGTGATGCGTTAATAAGCAGAAAAAGGGAGGCTAACTACCTTAAAAGGGTATAAGACACTTACTATATGGGCTAAATAGGACTCTCCCCATACAAAATCTTATCTGGTTACAACGATTTTGGTAAAGCTACCTTAACAATATCGTCAAAAGTTAGATTATCGTAATATTATACCAAAAAAGGCTTAATTAAGGGGTGTAGATTGTAATGTAGAGGATATCGTTATATACCCCATATCGTATTAAGGGGGTTTGACTATATAATAAATATTAGCAATAGAGTATATAATATAGTTTTAAACGCTAGTAGTATAAGTTAAGTAGAACGCTAAGGCGCTAATAGTATAATATTAATAAAGACTTAAAGAAAAGGTCTAAAATATAAAAATACTAATATAGGATATAATAGCTATAAGATAAGATAAGATATTTAATTACGCTGTTGCGGTTCCCGTTAGAGTCTATATAGCGGGTCTATATAGGTATATATATATATATATATATATATACATAAAAGGGAAACCATATAGCTAGGCCGGATAAAACCTCTCCTTCTTCTATTATACGGCCTATATAGCCTCTCTTATAATTAGTGGCTGCTAAGTATAAGTAAACGTCTCCTTAAGGCGCTATAGAAAGGCTATCTTAATATATCCTTCTGGGTTTATCCGGTGGGGTATATAGCTAGGGCTTAGGTTTCATTCCTAGCTGCTCTAGTTATTTAGGTAGGGCGTAGGCTAGTGGCCCGCTAGGCTAGTAGTATAGAATTTTAAGGGGGAATAAAAGGGGGTTTATAGGGGTTTAATGTATAACATATAACTACCAACTATATCGTTATATCGTTGTGCGCGGCTCTATAGCTGTAATAGTGCCAGTATTAGGATATATTACTTACTAGATTCTACCAAAGTTCTGCTAAGTTACTATTTCTATTAAATTCTACTAACTTACCAAATTCTATTAAATTCTGCTAGCTTACCAAATTACTAAATTCTATTAAATTCTGCTAGCTTGCCAAATTCTATTAAATTCTACTAACTTGCTAAATTCTGCCAACTTCTACTAGCTTGCCAATTATTAAGTTCTATTAAATTTTACTACATTGCTAAGTTCTGCTAGATTTTACTAGATTCTACTATACCTGTAGTATTTTACTATATTCAGCAAATTGCCGCCATATTGCTATAGCTTGCTATACTCTACGGTTCTCCCCCTTTTAGAGCACTTCTTAGCCTCCTCCCCCTATCGCCCTAGTTAGCTCTGTTGCTGGTAAGAGGTATAGTAGGAGGGTTATTTATATAAACTAGTCTATAACCGCCTTAATAGCTTTTAGCTTAGCTAAGAGCACTCTATATAAGGACGTTCCGGTATAGTAATATATTTCCGCTTAGCTAGCGGCGTGCCTAGGGCAGAACACTACTATATATATTATTAATTGTTGGTTATAGCCGTATAGGTAGGCCGGAGTTAGGTACCCTAGTACTTTTTAGCGATAGAGGTATCTATTAAGCCCTATATACTTAGTTCTAAATAGCGTATTAATTGTGCTCCCTACTTTAGTAAGCCTCGCGTAGTGTTTAAAGACCTTTTTACTCCATCGCTTAGCCTAGGCCGTTATATTATAGGTAAGTAGGCTCTAGTATTTTCCCTACTCCCTTTTCCACCGCTTTTTAAATACCTCTTATACCTTGGCCCTTCTGCTCTTCCTATACTAGGCTTTAAATAGATTTGCTAGCCGTTTATCTATCCCTAAGATAGTAGCCACTATCCTCTTAAGCTTATCCCGTTTAGTAGGCCGTATTACTAGCTTTATTCTAGGCCGGAGCTAGTACTAGTAGGCTATTATAGCCCGTATAGTATTACATTCCCTCTTAATATACTCTCTTACTAACCCCTCCTATATCCTCTTCGCGTAAGCTATAGCTAGCTTTTTTAAGTATATCTAGAGTGGCGGAAACCCCATCTTATACTCTAGTACTGCTATTAGCGTTAATTTATACGCCCCTGTAATAGTGCGGAGGTATAGGTTTTACGCTACACCTAGCTAATATAGCTTAGTTTTACTTATCTCCTTAGGCTTTGTTTACTCCGGTAGCGAGTATTAGATACTATATTTGTATAAGATTACTAGCCGGACTACGGCGGAGTATATCGTCCGCGCCTTTTAGAAGGAGGCGCCCTATATGTAACGGAACCTTATAGCAAGTACTACGATAGGCTCGTTATTGGGCTAGGTGTATAGGTGATGCAAATTAAAGTCAACAACGTAATAATAACTGGTGGAGTGGTTGCCTAACAGATTAACTCTAATTGTATTCTAAGAATTACTACAAGGAAGGAACTATCTAGGTAGGGACTAAGGGTCCTTAAATACATAACCATACTCCTAAGAAATCCTTCTTATACGTAATATACGTGTGCTCTATTTGCTCTATTATAGATCTCGCAGATTATACAGATTATATAGATCACATTATATAACTTATACTACTATTCCTTATTATATAGTTCTACCGGCTCCATTCTAGACCGTGCTCCTATTAACTAACTAGCTTCTTTTAACTCTTCTCTAAGTAGTCGTAGTATTATACTTAAAGCGTCTATAACACTATCTCCCTTCTCTCTATTTTCGTCCTTAAAGATTCCTAGTATCTCTAGGCTGTTTACTAGAGGTATAATATCCGTCTAATTAATTTAGTTAATATCGTTGCTTATTATACCTAAAGCAATTTCTTCCTCTTCTACAGTTCGTCGGTCTCGTATCGTTACTGTAATATTATCGTTAGGTAAGATAATGCCGTCTCCGTACTCTTATTGTGCGAAAGAGGGGTTAGTTTATATTACGTTAGTAAGTTCTTCCTCCTAGTAACCATCCTCTTATTTAGAGTGCACTAAAGCAAATATTTAATTATTCTGTAACGTTTACTCTATCTCTAACGCTAAATATACGCATCCTATTACTCTTAATAGTTATTAAGTTCCTTAAGTAATTTATTATAGGGTCTTGTGTTTAATCTACTGCTATAAAGCTCGATAATAAGCTCTTAGTGGCCCTGGCAGAACTTCGTCATTCTTGCGATGCTAAGGAGGAGGCTGCTGCTGCTTAACAGCGCGCCCTTAACTCCCGTCTTGCTGCATCTACCCAACTAATTCGTCTTAAAAAAGTCTATAAAAAGGTTTATTCTAAGGAGTAAAAACTTATAAAATAAGGTCTATAGGAACTTAGTAATAAGAGAACTAACTCTCTTCCTATAAAGGAAATAACTCTAAGTAGTTTAGCAGTCGCTCTTCCTAGGTCCCCCTTAGGTAACTCATTCTTTAGTAATTCTTTTTTATTAATATTACCTAACCTATTTTCTTCTAATACTCTTATACCTTTCCTATAGTATTCTTTAGATTCTCTAGTGGTTCCTAGGTAGTCTTATTATAGCCTATCTACTTTACCTTATACTATGTTTTATTATTAACGTCCTTATAACTAATAATCTTTAAAACTTACTATTTATCTTCTTCTTACCTTCTATACGTGTCTGCTTTATAAACTAGTAGCTTAATATTTCCACGTGCTGGCTCTAGTATTGCGATATGCTATACTAGGTAGATTTTTATTTTAGCTAGTAGGTTTAACTTAAACGTAACTAGTAAAATCCTCTACGTAATTTTAAAAGGTCCTAGTCTAATATAGTCCAATTTCTTACTTAGTCGTCAACTCTTAAAAATTTTGTATAGTAGCTACACTTTATCTCCCTCCTTAAGATCTGGTCCCTCAGATCTCTTAGCGTCGTAGTATTTTTTTATCCTTTGCTATACTACCTTAGCTATTTCTATAAGGTTCTTATAAAGATTTATTAAAGTCTCTATTCTACTTAGCTGTACTACTTATCTTCTTTACTTAATATAGCAATAACGATATTCTTAGCTTATATCCGTAATTCGCCTTAAATAGTAAAATACCTATTCCTTCTTAAGGTGTTATATTGTGTATAAACTATGTAACTAGTAATAGCAATACCTAATTATTCTATACGTAATTAATATAGTGCCTTAAATACTACTCTAGTATCTAGTTTAATCTTTCCGTTTAACCGTCTGTCTGCGGATAATATATAGTGGAAGTTGCTACTTAAACTCCTTACTTCGCTAAGAATACCTTCTAAAATGCTACTATAAATCTTAGATCTCTATCTAATATAATCTTGCTTAGTGCTTTATATCTTATAAATACTTCTTTTATATAGATTCTAGCGACATCTTCCGCTGAGATTTCTTCTGTATAGGCTATAAAGTATCCCCACTTTGTAAGCTTATCTACTATTACTAAGATTACGTTATAATCTTATCCTATAATAGGATTTTTTTAATTTTAGTAACTTAATAATAAAGTCCTATAATATAACCTCCTATAGTCTCTTTAGTATTTTAATAGGTTATAGCCCTCTATATAGCTTATACCTCGTTAGTTTATTTCTTTAGTAATCTAGATACTCCTTTATAACTTTTTATACTATGCCTTAGATTCCGTTAATAATATACTCCTCCTAGAGTTTCGATACTAAGCCTATAGCTCCGTTATATCCTTAAGTTAGTCCTTTATAGAAATCTTCTATAAAATGCTCTGTAATGCTTCTTAGGATATACTTTACCTCTCTATGCTTATACAGTATCTCTTCTCCTAGATATTCTAACTGTTCCTCTAGCTATGCCTTAAAGATTCTTTATACTTAAAAGCTCTCTAGTAACTTATAGACTTTGTTTAATTCGTTATCTTCTTAAGTTGCTATAATTTTTAGATGATTATATCTAATTAATTTATCTATATCCCTTTGCAGTAAAGCCCCTAATAGCTTCTTATTATTTTATAATTCAGCTTTTTAACTTAACGTATTGGCTCGCGTATTATCTATACCCTTAATATACTAAATCTTAAAATGGTATTCTATAAGCATCTCTACCCATCTAACCTATCTTTAGTTAAGTTCCTTTATTATTAGGAATCCTATTAGGTTCTTATAATCTATCTTAACTATAAATAGTTTTTCTATGCCTTATAAGAATGCTTTTTATTCCTTTAGTGCTGTAACTATACCTAATAACTCCTTATTATAAATATTATAGTTTAACTCTAGTAGTGTTATCTTCCAACTATAGTATGCTACTAGGTGCCATCTATCTAGATACTTTTATATAAAGTATACCCCTAGTATAAAGTCTAATATATTTATTTTTATAACTATCTCTAGTCCTAGTTAATAGATTTTAAGAACTAGCTCTTAGGTAAATAACCTCTTAACTTCCATAAATAGTTCTTATTATTCCTTTCCTTATACCCACGGTTCTTCTTTCTTTATTAACCGCGTAAATGGCTTAATATCCTTTAACTATTACGCTATAAACCTTCTGCAGTAATTGCAAACCCCTAAAAATAATCTTAACTGCGTAACGTTCTCTAGTTCCTACTAATTTACTATAGCCTTAATCTTCTTTAAATCTATACTAAGTTGGCCTAGTTTAATAATAAATCTAACAAAATCGGTCTTTCTAGTAAAGAACTCGCATTTCTTAATTGCTACTAGCATATATTCTTCTTGTAGTCTCTTTAAGACCTATTTAACGTGTTCTCCATATTCTTCCTTAGTTATTAAGTAGATAATAATATTATTAAGATATGCTATAATAAATTTATCTAAGTGTTCTCCTAATATACTATTAATACGCTTTTAGAACGTCGCTAGTATATTTATAAGCCCGAATTGTATAACTAATGGTTTATATAGTCCTTCCTTTAACCTAAAGGCTGCCTTTTATTTATTGCCTTCCTTAATTCTAATCTAATAGTATGCCTATCTTAGATCTATCTTTATAAAGATTTATATATTGCCTATCCTATCTTAGATTTCGCTAATTAAGGGTAAAAGATACCTATCTTTTCTGGTAATGCTGTTTAACTATCTATAGTTAATATACAGCCTTAGTTTGCTATTCTTCTTTAGTATAAACAGTACTGGATAACCCGCTAATAATTACGATGGTCTAATATATTCCTTTTATAAGTTTTCTTAAATAAACTCTTTTAATGCTCTACCTTCTTCTTTAGTAAGCTTATAGATTAGAAAGAACCTTAAACTTATTCCTAGTTCTAATTCTATCTTATAGTCCCATACTATATATTTTAACAGCTTTTTACTTTCTAGCAACTATAGTTTCTTACTATACTTATGGTATCTTTTTAGTATATAATCTAACCCTTTCTCAGTTTCTTTATATGTCGCTCTAACTTAGTACTATACTAACTTAGCTTATTATTATATCTTGCGGCGTTAAGTATCTTTAATATTAACCTAACCTGTAATCTAATTAATCTTTAGATTATATTCCTATAACTAAGGTATTCCTAATACTGCCTTATTATTCCCTAATAGTAATATATCGAAAGACATCTTAACATATCTCCCTTTAAAGGTTAGCTAAATAGGTCCTGTTTTAAGATTAATAATACCTCCTCTATAGGCTATTAGATCTCCTAAAATTGTTACTAATAGGTAAAAATGCTCCTTTTTCCTATATAGTAACCCTATTCTTTTAACTACTGCTAATAAGATATAGTTTCTTATTGCTCCACTATCTATTAATGCCTTAAACTATTAATCTTACTACTTTACTTATAAATTTAGGTATTAACCTTAAATTCCTTTAAGGTCTAAGGCTCTACTACTAGTTTCCTCTAGTCCTATAGGCCTCTACTTTTCCTAACTATTAGCTGCTTAATTCTAGTTATACTTAGTCTAACTTAGGCTAATACTTAGTTTGCTTTTTATCTTTAATATACTATAGATAGGTATTCTCTAGATATTTCTACCACTATTATCCGTCTAAGTATTCTTCCGTAAGGAATCTTCCTAGTTAAAGTATTAAGTCCCCTTATTCTTAAACTTCTATAGGGTGCCAACTATACATATACTTAGCGTTTTAATATTTTGCCTTATCTAACATCTAATATATTCTTATTGGGTATTTTTAGTTTTTATCTTTAGGTGCTCTATATATATTATACGCATTATCCACGTATACTATCTACAATAGTGTATAATATACTTAGTATCTTAGGTTAACTTTTAGCTCGTCTTTATCCTTAAGTTTAACCCTTTCTCTTATTAATCTAAGCGTTGTGGCTTTATTTATAGGTACTAAGATTTATCTTTCGCTTCTCTAGTCCTCTAATTACTCCTTTAGATCTTTTAATGTTATAATTAAGGCTCCTTTAATATAAGTTATAGCCTTTTCTGTAATCGGGTGGTCTTAAACAACTTTTTCATCTAACTATATATAGAAATCTTCCTACTTATTATTGTGTCGCTGTTTATACCACTTTTGGTATAACCCTTTAAGTATATACAGCTTATCCGTAAGGAAGTATCTTCTTATTACTGCATTGTGACAGCCCTTTATGTGTTATTCTTTAAACCTAGTTAGAATCCCTAGATCCTCTTCTTATTCTAGTTTAGTAAGCTACTTAGCCCTTAATGTGCCTACTTTAGGCCTATTAGTGATTCTTTATATAGGTGCTCTATCCTTTATATAACCTAGTATACTAGATCTTTTATCTAGTTTCTGCTCTTGCTATGCAGTAATTCTTACTCTAAATTCTGCTATAGTTTCTTTCTTTTCGCGTCTTGTGAGTAGATCCTTAAAGTCTTCCTGCTTCTTAATCTTGGTATTAACTTTTTAATCTTTAGGCTAAATACTGCGTTCCCCTAGTAAGTCTTCTAGGTCTATATATCTGTCTCCTAATTTAATTACTATTTATATTGCGGATTCTCTAATCTTATTAGTAGTCCTCATTTGTTTATTAAAATCTTAGTTCTATAAGATTCTTAATCCTAAGCTTACTTCTAACTTAAGCTTAGTTCCCGCCTTAGTCCAACTAGGCGTCCATAGTATCCTCGTCTCGTCTTAAGAGTCTTAAATCTTACTTATCTTATCTTAAGAATCTTATACCGTGGGAAACTTTTCTCCTAAGCTTATTTGTATATCTTTAAACTAAGCTACTACTCTACTCTATCGGTTTTTGTCCGTTATGGGTTCTTAAGCTATCCTTATCCCGTCTTTAGAGTCTTAGATCTCTTTTATCTTATCTTAAGAATCTTAAGCCTTTAGCCTTTTGCCTTTATTAAGGGGTAAGCTAGCACTAGTAGTCGTCTGCTTACTTAATCGTCTTTAGATATTACTCCTTCCTTTTTATAAAGTAATAGATGCCGTATCTAATGGTGTTATAATGCCCGTTACTAAACCTTGCTCTATAGTGGTCTTAGTTTCTACTTCTATTATAACTTCTTTAAGGTTTATACGCTCCTAGTAAGCTGCCTTTATTACCTTGTTATCTATAAATATTTCACCTATATTAAACTCGTTATCTTTAATATCTAGTCTACGCGATAGTTTATTAGTCCCTTTATACTCTATAGATTTTAGCTTTTATAGCTAATAGCTTACGCCATACTTAGCGTCTTTATAAATTTGGTATGCGTTATTATAACAAAACGCGAAACTTTTAATTAAATATTCCTTTGTTCCTTATAGTATACTATTATCCCTCTATATATATATGTTTTTTACTAGTTAGGTTCCCTTTATTATATAATAACTCTAACTATCTTTATAATCCCTTATAAAATAACCCTGTTTCCCATAATTTATATAAGCTCTATCTTTAAACCACTAACTTTGCTATAGAGTCCGCCTAAACATCTTCTACTACTAAGATCCCTAGTTTAGCCTCTACTCCCTAGTCCTATAATTACTAGATCCTTAACCTTTAGGTTTTTATAGTTTCTTTAGTATTACTTAGGTCTATTAGCTCTACGCTATACTATAGTTTCTAACTTAGCTTAGGTTATTACGTACTTTACATCTTATATAACTATAGAACTCTATCCTAACCTCTCTTGGCCTATTCCCTTTAGTAAATCCTATTATTAATCTTTATCGCTTAATCTATTAAATCCCTTAAGGTATCCGTATCTTCTATTAAAATAATTACGTCCTAGACTTTAGCCTTAAGTCCCTATTTATACTATGCTATAAGCGCCCTATTATTCCACTTAACTTATATAGCTAGCGTTTAGAACTACGTTATATATTTAATTGCTAAGGTTCATTACATAATATCTTAGAGTTTTCTTTCTACTGTGGTTACTACCTCTAGGTCTCTAAACATTTATATAAGT
>Ga0307515_10012866_pt1 | contig 15698 bp, 2 predicted proteins | sample 17_EM_MG_FD_194513 | JGI IMG/M metagenome (GOLD analysis project Ga0307515, IMG submission 194513) | Populus trichocarpa ectomycorrhiza microbial communities from riparian zone in the Pacific Northwest, United States - 17_EM | ecosystem: Host-associated > Plants > Roots > Unclassified | place... | reverse complement strand
TAGGTAGCCTACTAGTAAGTTCCTGCCTCTGTAATTTTATATAATAGCTTAAGTATAACTATAATTGTATCTTTAGGATACTAGTGGCGAATTTGCTCTAGAAGGTATACTAATATTAAGCGCTAAAGGTGCGTCTCTAATTAGGTGTAGGCTTAAGTAATATCTTATAAATAAACCGCTATTCTATTTTTTATTAAGGAGGGAGCTAGTGTAATAATAACTTACTAACTAGCTCGTTGAATTATAGGAAATTGCGTAAGAATTACCTCCTTGCTATTATTGTTATAACTTTAGATAATAAGTCTTAATTTCTTAAATAGGGCGTTAATAGTTTTACCTTTAATCTCGTTAACTATTCTTAACTTAAAGATACAAACTTTATTAAACTTAGTAGGGTTATACTTCTTAAATTTAAAGACTCCTTTTATAATAAGACCGTTAATCTCCTGCTTATTGGATGCTTGGAAAGGAGCTCCTGGGGTTATAATATAACCTTCCTTTTAAAGCTATTTTGCGAGCTTAAAGTTAGCCTTCTCTTTAGCTATTATAAAGGCCATTAATAACTTAACTTTATTCTTAATGGCGGCAATAAATTGTTCTTTAAAATTAATAAGATGTTAGCGATTTCGTAATCCCTTTAGGCGACCTCTACCGCGTTATGGTTATAGCGTATCTACTATAATTATATCGGGATTATAGTCGTCTTTTAGAGCACGTTAATTGTGGTTCTCTTTTAAGGCATCTTCTAGGGTATCCTATAAAGGCTTAGAATTGTTATCTTTGTAGTAAGGCTTAATAATAGTTAAACGGAATTAAGTGGGTCTATAAGGCATCTAAATAGTATAAGTTTAACTATTAATTATAATAAGTTAATGTGGGCCTAACTATTCTCCCTTTTTACGCTATACGCGTACTTTAGACTAAAGTGGTAGATTAAGCGTAGTTAAGGTATTTAGGCCATTTCTTATTCCTAGTGCGTTATTAACCTGGTGTATAGCGTAGAGATGTTATACCTCCTTTATTGCCTTATAAATAGCCTTAGCTTATTATATAATGGAGGGAGATAGTAGAGAATTGTTAGTTATTTAAGGGTAGGCGCTAAAGACTAGTAATGTAGGTATAAGTCTATCCGGGCTAGCGGAATTATTAATAGCTTTAATAGCTATTTATAAGGTAAGTTTTTTACTAGCGTCCTTTAGTTTTAAAGAGATAATCTTATATGCGCGGCGTAATAGCGCGTGATATTACTCTACTTTTTTAATACTATTATGCGCCTTAATGGGGACTTCCTTAACCTTAATTGCTATTACCTTTGTCTATTATCGGAACTCTATAGATAAGAAGTTCTTTCCTATATTATAGATAATTTAATTAGGGGGTTCTAGGTAGATATTAATCTAGTATAACTAAAGGGTATTCTATACGTTCCTAGCTAATATATCCTTTAAGAATCGTGCGGCTTAGAAGGAGGTTAAGAAGTTAATAATTTAGAGTACTGGCTTGCTGCTAAGATATATAACGTTAACGATAATACAGAAGTTAAAGTTGTAGTTATCTTTAAGGGTAAACTTAAATCGGCTAGGGGACTTCTGGTTTATTTAGTAGTAATAGTAGTACTTTATAAGATGCTTAATTGCCTTAACCTTAACTTTATGGCCTATTTGCTAAAGAACTCTAAGTAATTAATAAACGGATGGGTGGCCAAAACGATGGTGCAGTTGGCGTAATTCTAACTTAGTTAAGTAGCTCTAAGTAATACTCTTTTCTAGTTAATAAAGGAGCAACTAGGGGTAACCTTACTTACGTATAACGGGCACCCGATTATCTCCCTAAATAAGTATATTCTTAAGGTTATTAAGCCTAATGCCTAATTTATTTATATCTTTAATGCAAAATAGAAACAGAGTGTTTGTAAGAATAATATGGAAAGTAATGTATCCTAAGGGGGTTTGGACCCTAATTGTGCTAAGAGAGATTATAGTACCCTTACTAAAATGAATTGTATATTAGCCTGCCGTTAAATAGTTAATTTAAATAGAGTTATTAAGCTGCTAAAGGGCTTGAACTTAAGGTTCTCCTACTATAGATACTCCTGCGGCTTTAGTATCTGGTATAATACTATAGAAGACATTTGCTAAGTATCTATTGTTAAAGGAGAACGCGGAGCTCTCCTTTGGCTTATTAAAGATATCTAACTTTATAATAGAATGGAGCGTAGATTAGTTATTAAAAATAGTGATGGTTTGTATACTATCTACCTTACTATACTTAGTGAAGTATTGGTTAGGAGAGTAGTTTTTAATTTCTATATTTATAAGGAGCTGTTTAGTCTTATTAACTTTACCCTTAAGATCTTCTACGCCTTTATATTAAACTAGGAAGCTTTAAAAGTAGGCCATAGTAACCTTATAATTTCTAACGTTTTTTATACTTTAACGGAACTTATTATATGCCTCTTTTTGCTTATTAAGGGAGTGTCTAGTTAACTAGTAATTTGGCTTTTTATAAACGTAGTACTTCTTTTAGCAATTACTTCAAAATAAACCTCTATGAGGACCTCCATAATTACCTTATAGTTAACTTTAATTATACCCTTTGCCGTATTCCCTACCACGGCCGCTATATATTTGATTAGTTTAGTTATAATTATATTAGTCGGGAACGCTTAGTTAGGTAGGGCTTTTGGTATAAAGCTATTAAGATTCTTATATTTATATTGCAGTACCTATAGCGGAGCGTAGCTTAGTATATACTCCTTTAAACGTATTTATAGGTTTATATAGCGCCAAGTTGCACTTAGGAATGCTACGGCATGCTAAGATAACCTAGTCCCTTAGGCTGTTCTTATTTTAATAAGTTTTAGTAAATCCGCGTTAGATTTTCTAGAGTTTATTAAAGAGTAGTTAAAGGCATTCTAAATAAGTCTTTATTGGGTTAGAAGCAATAACTCTTTAGAATATAGTCTCTCGCTATTCAGATATATAAAGTTAGCAATTTTTATTAGTCTTAAAGTAGGCTCTAGTAAGCTAAAGCATTATATTAAAGCTATAGTTTTTATCCGTAATATAGTTGTAATAGAATATTACTACCCGTCCCTTTAATATAATAGAGAAAGCGTGGTAGTACTAGTGGTATTAAATTCTAACCTTATTATAACAGTTATAGAAGACCTGTAGTTTTACTCTGAGTATATCGTATAGTTCTCCTTTAAACTTCTTCTTTTTATCTAAATATACCTTTATTAGATTTGTGACTTCTTATAGTAGAGGCTTACCGGTTAGCTGGAGTGAAGGAGGTAAAGGCGGAGTAACTCTAAGTGGGAGAGCACCTCTAGGTAGAAGAGTAGCTCTAGGTAGGGGGTTAGTGTTCTAGGGGTTTTAATACGAATTAAAGTTGCCTTCTAAAGAATATAGGTTATTTTTAGGTTTCCGTAGTTGATATATAATCTTAGCTTTCGTCTATATTAGTTCTTCTATATTAGTAATAACGGCCTAAATATTGCTAGTAATTGGGTTACCGTTCTTAGTAATGTATACCCCATTCTTATAGAGGAAATCTTAAAAATCCTAAACAATATTAATATTACTAAGTGCCTAGGTGTTAGCGGTCTATCCTGTGAAATCCTCCCTAAAATATTCCTATAGCTATATATTGGCGTAGTGTCTACTTTAGTAGAATATAATATGGTATAGGAGAAAGCTATTAACTTATTTTGTGGTATAAGTTATTATATTAAAGGTAAATTCGTCCTAATTTTTATTAATAAGTTTCGCGTATAAAGCTACCCCTAGTGGTAAGGAGTCTTCCTAGTCGTTTAAAGTAGGCATAGCCATATTTTTAGAGGGAGGGAAGTGTTATTGGCGTAGGGATTGTCATTTAGTACGCGTTTGTGATATATATTTATTATTTAGTACGCGTTTATAATATATATTTGCAATTATGGGGCTTAGGACTAGTTTTGGCCTTAAATCGCGAAGACTTATAAAGCGTGTTGTTCTATGTAATGGACGCAAGAATCTGTAATCTTAGAAAGGCTTAGGACCAGTTCTAGCCTTTAGATCCTTAGATTTATAGAAGAGTTTTATTTAAGATTTAGGACTAGTTCTAACCTTAAAAGACAGCTTCCTCTAGCACGAGTAGCACTAGTATAGTGGCTCGTCTCTTCTTAGTGGAATACCTTGCTATTCTATAGTATAACAGTAAAGTTAACTACTAATTAGTGTTGGTTACACAAGGTAATATCACGTAGCTATAGTTCGTAGATAGTATGATAATTGTTCTATATATCCTCCATAAGGGAGGGCGAGGAGCTTAAGGCTCCTCGCCACGCTAGTGCCGCGGCGACACGTAACGGTAACTTGCCGTACGTAACGGCAACTTGCCACACGTGATGGCAATATGCCTCATATGGTGACCACTTGCCTTTATTCCCAACAAAAATATATTAAGAATTATTATTAAATATAATTTTAGTAGTTTAAGCTGCTTTGTTATAACTAAAAACTATATATCTTTATAATAGGGCCTATACGCCAACACACTACGTAGGCACCTATAAGGCACCTACAAGCAAACAGCAATTACAATCACAGTACGAGATCACCACCAAGGAGGCCTCACAACGAGCCAAGAAAAGGAAGCTAAAGGAGATAGTTACGCAAGAGAGCTCTATATAGGCAGAGGAAGCCCCCCAAAAGGTCAGCTGGCCGCGGACTTTTAATTATTTTAGAAAGGAAATGGGCCAGAGGACCCTCCAATTAATACTCTAAACAGCACTATATGGTAGTATACACGCCCTAATTCAAATCCCAGCAACCTAGGAGCCTCAACTAAACACGGAGTTTAATATAGAGGTAAAAGTAGAAGCCTAGATCTAGAGAGAGGCATCTAAAGGCTCTAAAACTATATTACAAGGAAGCAAACGGACGCTAAAGGGCACCAACTTAGCTAACTCAGAGGCCAGTATAGATCTCTCATGTTAGGACACCGGAAAACACTTATAATTATATAGTATAATACCAACAACAGTAGGAACGGCGTACTACTTTACTTCCTATAAGAGGTGGAGCAGGCGGACCCCTAGCTGGATATATTAGCTATCTAGGAGCCGTGGCGGAGGGACTAAGGAAATATAATATATACTACAAAATCCTACCACCTAGTATACGCGGGAGTAGGCAACATAAGGGTCTGCTTCTATATAAATAAGGCTATTAACACAAACAAGTGGGCGCCTATACACTACTTAGTAGACGTATATATAATTAAGCTAAAGGGCTGCAAGAGGACTATCTAGATTTATAATATTTATAACCCCTAATAGACAAACAGCAGTATCCATATACTACCAAAGCTGCTAAGGGCCAAAGAAGAACATATACTATTAGGTAATTTTAATCTACACCACCCCTTTTAGGGGGGTGTAACAGTAATATACGCGGATAACACGGCGGATAACCTTATCCGCGCCACAAAGGCAGCTAGCCTAAGCCTAGCCACTAAGGCGGGCATAGAGACATAGGCAAAGGGCACGTTAAGGAGCACGCTAGACCTAGTATTTACGTCCCCCTAGATTACTAATAGGCTGCTATAGAGTTAAAGACAAGACCGCTGGCATATAGGGTTTAACCACTTTCCTATTATTACGGAGGTGGACGTAGAGACGCTAAAGGGGCCCCCCTTACCTAAAAGACCGCTATAGAAGAAAGCTAATTAGAAGGTAGTATAGAGCGAGCTAAAGGGCCGACTCCAGCCCCTATATAAACTCCCGTGCGACATAAGAGATAAACTAGACGCACTAGCGGAGGCTATACACCAGGCAATTAAGAATACTATACTAAAAATAGTACCTAACGCGCGGCCCTCGCCGCAAGCCTTTAAAGCATAGTTAGAGGAATATATAGAAGTAGTAAAGGAAACCCAACAGGCCTTCCAGGCGTAAAAGGTCTCTTAGTTAGTACCCGACTAAATTAACTATAGAGTCGCATAAAATAAGAAGAAAAGGGTAATCCAATAAGAGGCTAATAAGTTATAGAGAAGGACTATTAAAAAGTTAACAAACAACCCTAAAGGGATATAGAGAATGGCAAAATAGGCGCGTACAGCGGACGGGAAGCCAAAGGCCCTACTATAGTTTCCTCCTATTAGTAGACTAGGAGAGGAGACCCTACACCACAATAATAAGGAGAAGGCCACTATCCTTATAGAGCAGTTCTTTCTACTGCCGGTAGAGGCGGACCTTAGTAATATACTAGGGGTTATATACCTAGAGCCGCAAACAGTAAAGGAAGTAGTTAAGGAGGAGAATATTATTACGGCCCTAAAGGGGCTTGCCCCTAATAAGGCCCTAGGTCTAAAGAAGATTACTAATTAATTCCTTAAAACGTGCGGAGAACAGCTAGCCCCAGTGCTAGCTAAACTCTTTAGCAGCTATATAGCAATTGGACATCACCTAAAACCGTTTAAAAACTCTATTATAGTAGTCCTCCGGAAACCGCAGAAGCCATTCTACACCACGGCAAAGGCCTACCAGCCGATCGCGCTACTTAATACCATTAGGAAGCTACTTAAGAGAATAGTAGCTAGCCGACTATCTAAAATTGCGGAGAAAACGGGTATGCTACTGGCTAGTTAGATGGAAGTAAGGCTAAGGCGCTTAACGCAGACAGTATTGGAGCTACTAACCCAACAGGTATATATAGTATGGAGGAGTAACCTAAACCTAGTAGCCTTATTACTTAGCCTTAATATCTCCAGGGCCTTTAACCAAGTCTCCTATAAAAGAATAATCTATAATATAAAGGCCTAAGCTATACCCCACTAGATAGTACAATTTATAAAGTCCTTCCTTAAGGATTAAACAACGAGGCTCTTAATTAGAGGATATATAGCATAAATAATATAAACGAACACCGGTATACCCTAAGGCTTAGCGCTATCGCCAATCCTATTCCTCTTTTTTGCCTATACACTCCTATTAGAGCTGTAAGGGGGAACTACTACAGCATTTGGATTTATTAATAACTCTAATATACTAACGTATAGTAAGACTATAGAGGAAAACTACAGAACTATAGAAAGGGCGCATAAGGTATACACGGCGTGGGCACGCCAGCATAGGGTAGTGTTTGCCCCTAAAAAGTACCACCTTATCCATTTTATAAGGAGCCATAAGAAGTTTAATATAAAGGCCACAGCTAATATATAGGGCTTTATAGAAGGCCTAGTTAGTAACCTACGTATATTAAGGGTATAGGTTAACTTAAAGCTTAAATAGGGACCGTATATTAATATTATTAAGACAAAGGCAATTACCTAAATAGCCGCACTAACCTAGCTTACGGCCTCTATATAGGGCGCCTTCTTCCAGAAGGCACGGATAATATACTCCGCCATAGTCCGGCTAGTAATCTTATACGGATATAGTACCTAGTACTCGCCACTGGAGTAGATAAAGCCTAAGGAAATAAGCAAAACTAAGCTACGCTAGCTGGGTATAGTACAGAACCTATACCTCCGCACTATTACAGGGGCGTATAAATTAACGCTAATAATAGTACTAGAGCACAAGACGGGGTTTCTACCGCTTTAGATACACCTTAAAGAGCTAGCTATAGCCTACGCGGAAAAAACGCTAGAAGGACCGGCAAGAGAGCACATTAAGAGGGAGTATAACACCATACGGGCTATAATAGCCTACCAACTCCGGCTTAGAATAAAGCCACTAATACGGCCTACTAGATGGGATAAGCTTAAAAGGATAGCGGCTACTATCTTAGGGACAGATATACGGCTAATAGACTTATCTAAAGCGTAGTATAAGAGAAGTAGAAGGGCTAGGGTATAAGAGGCGTTTAAAGAGCGGTAGAAAAGGGAATAGGAAAAGTACTAAAGCACGCTTACCCACTATATAACGGCCCAGGCCGAGCTATGGAATAAGGAAGTCTTTAAACACTACGCGAGGCTTATAAAGGTAGAGAGCACGATTAATACGCTGCTTAAAACCAAGTATATAGGGCTTAATAGATACCTCCACTACCGAAAAGTACTAAGGCACCCAACTCCGGCCTACCCATGCGGCCACAGCCAACAATTAATAATACACATAGTGGTATTCTGCCCTAGGCACGCTGCTAGCTAGGCGGAAATATATTACTATACTGGAATATCCTTATATAAAGAGCTCCTAACCAAGCTAAAGGCTGCTAAGGTAATTGCAGACTAGTTTATATAGACAAACCTCTTACTACACCTTTTAGTTACTAGAGAGCTGGCTAGAGTAAAGAGAGGAGGCTAAGAAGTGCTTTAAGAGGCGGAGAATAGATACTACAGAGATGGCAGAATATAGCAGAATTTTATAGATAGCAACCTGGCAAAAATTGGCAGAACTCTAGCAACCCGGCAAAATTTAGCAGAACTTATTAACCTAGCAGAATTTAGCAGAATTCGGCAACCTAATAGAAGCTAGCAGAATTTTAGCAACCTAATAGAATTTGGTAGAGTTTTAGCAACCTAATAAAATTTGGCAGAGTCTTAACAACCTAATAGAATTTGGCAGAATCTCAGCAACCTGGCAAAATTTAACAGAATTTAGTAACCTAATAGAACTTAGTAGAGATTAATATCCTAATAAAACTTAATAAAACTTGGCAAGGTATAGAGCTGCGTACGTTAACGCAGATATAAACAACGGAACCTTCTACACCACCACCAGCCTTATAGGCTATCGGCCTACGCCCTACCTAGATAACCGGAGCAGCCAGGAATAGAACCTAGGCCCTAGCTATACACCCCACCGGACAAACCTAGGAGTACGCATTAAGATAGCTTTTCTATAGCGCCTTAAAGAGACATCTACTCGTGCTTGGCAGTTACTAATTAGAAGAGAGGCTATATAGGCCATATAATAAGAGAAGAAGAGGTTTTATCCGGCCCGAGCGGTATGGTTCCCCTCTTATACATATATATATATATACCCATATAGACCCGCTACATGGACCCTAACGGGAGCCGCAACAGCGTAATTAAATATCATAATATAATATATATATCTTTATATATATAAATAAGGCTTAAATATAAATATATTTTATATTTTATATACTTATTATAATATACTAGCCTTTATTACTTTTAATACTAAACTAGTTTTAGGTTGCAAAGAAAATGGCAATAAAGGCCAGGGGGAAAAGGGGGGGGGGCGAGCAACGGGCGCCCCCTAATGACTTTGTAAGGGCGCGGAGAGACTTTAAAAAAGATTTAAAGGAACGATATAAATTCTATCTAAATCTAAGGGTATATAGTTCTCGCTAAGAATAAGACGTTGCGTAAAGAAGAGAAAGGAATAATAAGAGAATTATATAATTAAATAGTTAGAGGCTTAGTAGTCAATGCGTGCATATATACGCACGCGGTCTTTAATAGACTTTAGTAGAATTTAATTAATCTAGTAGAATTTGGTTAAAGCGTCGGAATTTATCTATTAAGTGTTTTATTAAGACATTTCTACTATAACTAGGCTAGTCCCGTTATAATAACCCCCCCTTTTAGCTAAAGGTCTAAATAATTTAATTTTAGTTAAGACTTATAACTTATCGCGTGTTATATTTTCGCGTTAGGTAGCGGTGTAAAGTTTTACTAATTCTATTATTAAATAGGCCAATTAGGATTTTCCATCCCCAGGATAGAAAATCGCTATTAGCTTAGTTAAGGCGGTAAGTAAAACTAATGTAAGGAACTGGGAGTTCCTAAGGTTGATATGGTAGAAAAAGGCTTAACTCGGCACGATTGGTCAATGAAGGATACTGTCTGTATTTAACATATCACAAACAGCTGTCTCCCTACTGGAGCAGCTGCTCGTGGTTTTATCTGGCGCCGTCTAGTCAGGACTTTACTAGATTAAGGCAAAGCCTCCGATCGGTCCAATTCTATTTACAGCTCGGACTAGATATACCTTGTCATCCTGACTCAGGTCCGCTCAGGCTCCGTATAAGGCGGTGAGTCCTCCTCTGCTCCGATTGTTACCAGATCGTCACTGTTCGTAATAACTAATATCTTTATAGTAGGTCTTGGTAAGGCGGATCTAACTAATTAGATAACTTTAACCGGCGGTTAAAGTTCCTTAATATTTTGTGTATTACGTGATTATATTATAAACGTTATGACATATTTTAAGTTCTTTTTAATTTTAAGCTTCCTGCTATTGTGTTTTATGTATTCGTGTTAGGTGGTAGTTATTTGCCTTTATATCGTATCTATTTAGCTAAAGTAGGCTATAAAGGATAGTCTTTATAGAATTCTTTTACTAGGGAAGGCGTATTAGTCTTAATCTAGTTATAAGTTTCCTAAGTTTGTATTTTATATTCTTTTTATTTAATAAGGAGTTTAAATTATTTAAATTGTGTTTTTTTATTATATATTGTTAATTAAGTTAATAAAGTAAGAACTGTTACTGTTGTTAATAATTATAAAAGGTAGTGGTGGTACTTTACGAGTTATAGGCTTACCCTTTAAGGGTTATAGCAAGTTTATATAAAACGTTAGATATATTTTTATCTTAGTTAGTAGTTTAAGCTTATAAGTATATAGGCTTAGTTTCTTCTTAATTTAGTATAGGCCCGTAAACTTCTAGTCTAGTTTCTTTAAGGGTTATTAAGTCTTTAGGTTTCGTATATTTAGGTAAACTATATTACCTTTCTTAAAGTCCTATGCAAGAGCTTATCTTTTATTTATATGCCATTTCTATACTATTTAAGCGTACACTAATTTACTTTATAATAGTTCTATTAACTGCTTTATTTAATTAGCGAAGTTATACGCGTTAATTAGTTAAATCCTCTTAATTATAGGGCCTGTTGTTCCGACTGATACCGGTATATACGATATTCCGGAACATTTCTGCCTCATTCTGGAATAAGTCGTCCTTATTCCAGAATGAGTCGTATATCGCTTTAATCGACCTTATTCCAGACTACTTGTCTCATTCCAGAAAAGATCTTTAAAGGTTAGGCCAATTGCTAGGTGGTATAGTAGGTAGAGGCTCGCCAAGGCCCACACGCATACTACGAGTCGTGAAGCTCTTTAAAATATATACATTTTATGCTTTTATTTTTCTTTATATCTAGATTTAATATCACGTGTCTATACATTGCTTGGCTGAAAACCCTACAACTTAGGTATTTAACTAGATGTTCAACACGGTTAACAGCATTATCGCTTGCAACTGCACTCAATAGGTCGTTCTTTTCATTATAGATTGCTTGCGATTAGTGTTCTAAGTGGCCTACATAATTTATTAAGGCCTATAACCGACTTTCCAGCCAATAGCACCCGCTCGAAAACTCCTCGCTCTACTGCCCTATTATCTACCTCCTTATCTACGATTATCCCATCTACTAAACATACTATAGTTTCATCTTTAGAAGAAGAAAGAGCTAGAAAATAAGATAAGAGGGCCCAATAACTCCATAACCTAGAGATCTAAAAGAGAGAGTAGGAGGAATAGGCATAGATCTAAAAGATAGAATAGGAGGAATAGGCACGGATCCAAAAGATAGAACAGGAAGAGGAGTTTCACCAGGCAAGGCTAGCCGCTCTAAAGCAGCCTGCTTCACTAGAGCACCCCTCTACCGCTAAGGCGGATAAACTAGGTAAGTTTTATAACCTGCCGGAAGGCTCAGGCACGCTTAAGCTCAACCTCCCTAGCCTAGCTAGAAGAGACCTCTATAATATATAGAAAGGATTCTTCCGCCTAGAGATTTTAGCACGTTTACGGGTACACTCTGGCCGCCTAGACCTCTCTAATGTAGCTACTATTAAAAACAGAAAACTTGTTTCAAAGAGACCTACTATTAGCCGCAAGGTCTACGAGAATAAGGAGGTCTGGTTTACTGGGTTTATAAACTATATAGTAATTGTAAGCACTCTCTGTATATGCCCAACTAACCTCTATATAAGGATGTTGCTCTAGATAAACAAGATCCGCGACTACTCTATAACCTATAACTGGACCTCTATCCTAGACCTCGCACTTAACTACTATAGGGGCTTAAAGTCCGTGGTATAGCATTAAAGAGATCGCGAAAGAATACCTCCCCTCCCCCTACCTCTAACAAGCCCTATTACAGCTAGAACAACCAGTAGGCTTATAGAGATAATCCATATTATTACCGCTATATATGCTTTAAATATAACAAAGACTACCTATTAAAGTTGTGCCCTAGGTAGCTTACCGCCGTAAGTAGTCAGACCCAGGATTTAATAGTAGATAAAGATATTTTCCTAGGTTTAACTATCCAGATGGACCTGCCATAGGCGTTAAGGCTTTAAGGCAGGCCTAATTTAGTACCTCTTTTTAAAACCTACTTGCAAACAACTTTTCTGGCCGACTTACTATCACCCCTAAGGCCTCTCGCTTAGAGTACGCTCCTTTATAGGTACCCTAGAAATCTCCTAGCAATTTTATAAGGCATCCTTACCTACAGGGCAAAGATAGGTACCTCATTACCTATGCTATTTAGTGTTTGCAAAAACCACCTCTCCTTATGCGATAACGAAGACCTTATCTCTAAAAAGATTATTACTAACCTGGCCCTAGGCCGTATACAGGCCACCAACTCTATAGTTACCTCACCCCTAGGCCTAGTGCCTAAGGCAGATGGCGGCTTCCGCCGTATCTACAACCTCTCCTCACCTAAGGGATCCTCAGTTAATGACTTTATTAACCTAGCCTAGGCAACACTATACTATACCTAGGTAGAGACTATACTAGCACACGTAATTATAGCTAGTAGGGGCTGCTACCTAGTTAAACGAGATATTAGAGATGCCTTCCGGATCGTGCCCGTTTTAGTGCGGTCGCGTTACCTACTCGGCTTTATTTAGAAGGAAGTTATATATATTAAATGCTATCTGCCATTTAGCTTACAAACAGCCCCATTTCTCTTTAACCTATTTACTAAAGGTCTTTACTAAATCCTAGCATAATAGATCGACTCTGCTATTAAGCACTACCTTAATGATTTTATATTTGTGGTTAAGTATCTAACTATACTACTATTACTAAGGGAGGTATACCTCTCGGTTACCGACCAGCTAGGGGTACCCTAAAATAATACTAAAAATATTAAAGGTACGGAGGCTGAAGTACTAGGTTACACTATTAACACTATAGCGATAGAGATTAAACTCTTACTAGTTAAGTAATAAAAAGCTATTAATTAGGTAACTAAAGCTCTCTAGAAGGGCTGGCTATTATTACAGCAAGCCTAATAACTGGCGGGCCGCCTAGTATAGTGCGCAAAAGCTATCCGCCTTAGGCGCTCGTACTTTCGCTCCTTATAGGACTTTATAATAAAATGGCCTATTAGGCTATTAAGATATACGCGCCGGCGCCTCCCCCTAGAGCTTAAGGAAGACCTTAACCTCTGGCTTAAGGTTCTTATATTAAGTAATAGTGGACTATTCTTTAATAACAAGGAGAGGCTATAGTTTTATTTATTTACTAACGCCTTATCGCTTAAAGGCTACGGAGGCTTCTACTTTAGCGGAGAGAATAGCTACTGGCCTAATTACGTAGCTTCCCTACCCCAGGCCTAGGCCTTTAGCTATTACCCCCTACTAGACCAGGTAGATAACTATATTAACCTAAAAGAAATATATACTATTACAGAGGCATTTAAAAGGTGGTTATCGGTCTGGCGGTATAGGTCTCTCTATATTTATATAGACAATATAGTTGCTTATAGCGGCATCTAGAATAATATTATAAAAGGTTCTGGAAACTAATTACTCCAAGAGATACTTATATCCTTAATAACAAATAATATTACTATAACAACTATATAGGTCTCTAGCGCCAACAATAGGCTTACTAATACTCTCTCGCGATTTAACCGCAAGAAACTATTATTAATATGCCCTAAGTAGCAAATAAATAACGGCTTTTTACCAGATAAATAACGACTATATAGGTCTCCAGCGCCAAATAGGCTTGCTAATATTCTCGCGATTTAACCGCGAGAAATTATTATTAATGTGCCCTAAGTGGTAAATGAATAACGGCTTCTTACTGGATAAATAACAACTATATAGGTCTCTAGCGCCAAATAGGCTTGCTAATATTCTCTCGCGATTTAACCGCGAGAAATTATTATTAATATGCCCTAAGTAGCAAATAAATAACGGCTCCTTGCTAGAAAAATAATACCTCTCTTTAGGTGGCTACTAACTCTTATAGTTAACCTAGAGTTATTTAATTAACCTCCCCCGACCTTCTAGAGCGAGATTAGTAGGTCTTACTACTTTTCGCTACTTATATGGCATAGCTTAGCAGCCAATATAAGGAAGGGCTACTCCTCCACTATTAAAAGCTGGGAGGCCTTCTTAGCCCTAAATGGTTTATTACCGTATCCAGCTAAGAAGATGGACTTAGGGGAATAGATTACTTGACAAGCATTCGGTACAGCCGCCCCCCTAATAGGTAGAGTTAAGCTAGAAACCCTCTCTAATTATATCTCTATAATCCGATCTTGTTATATAGATCTAGGTTACTTAATTGCTGCCTTTAAAGACTATACTATTAAGAGGGCCCTAGCGGGGGCTATGTTACTATTCCCATCTACTAAGAAGACTAAATTACCAATTATAAAGGATATCCTAGATAAGATTATTACGCTTAGGCCCTATAAGGCGGATGCAAATATAGATGCGGCATTTATAATGGCGTTTATAGGTTTCCTATATATAGGAGAAATTATATACCTAAATAGGAAAGCTAAGGACTTTAGTACTATAAAGGCCCTCCGTAGCGACGTTAGGATCGCCCCTAACAGCTATTTAATAGTCTTCTACTTAAAACGGAGTAAGACAGATAAAACCTATAGTAGCGTTAATATCTAGATCGCCGCTATACCGGGAGATCGTCTATGCCCCATAGCCGCAATAATACGGTTATTTAACTATAACCCCCGGCCTCTATTAGATCTATTATTTAGCGTTAATAATAGAGCTTTTTTGGCGCTAGTAGTGCGTAAGATTCTATTAACCCGCCTAGCTACTGGCGGTATCTTACCTAACAGCTACTCTAACCACTCCTTCTATAGGGGTGCAGTATAGTATACGTATAATTATAGCTTCGCAGAGTTATAAACGGCGTAGTTAGGTTAATGGACATTAAATACGGTTAAACTTTACTATAACACCTTAGAAACCGAATAACTTTAATTAAACTTAAATTTCTAGCGGAGTGTGCCTATACTGGCTAGGTAACGGTGCTAGAGGCGCGTCACCTAGCACGTTCTGCCATATCTGCAGAATATGGCAGAAGGTAATAGGCAGAATATGGCAGAATATAGTAGAATGCAACTGGCAGAATATGGCAGAATGCGATGGGCAGAATATAGTAGAATACAACTGCAGAATATGGCAGAATATGGCAGAATATAGCAGAATATAACAGAATGCGACTGGCAGAATATGGCAGAATATGGCAGAATGCAATACTACACGTACACTACGTCTATTACACCGTGTTAAAGCATACTAATATTAGTATATTGCCGCGATATTGCCGCAATATGCCGTATATTGCCGTCTGCCGTTCTACTATGCTGCTAAGCCTAAGGTAGAATTAAGACTCTATACTTTTCAGACTACGGAAATTACCCCCGTTTTAACTTAATTCTTTGTGGGTGGCAGGC
>Ga0307515_10012865_pt1 | contig 15698 bp, 21 predicted proteins | sample 17_EM_MG_FD_194513 | JGI IMG/M metagenome (GOLD analysis project Ga0307515, IMG submission 194513) | Populus trichocarpa ectomycorrhiza microbial communities from riparian zone in the Pacific Northwest, United States - 17_EM | ecosystem: Host-associated > Plants > Roots > Unclassified | place... | reverse complement strand
CTCTCCCGATGGGCGGTACATCATCTCTGGATCCTCAGACAAGACAATTCGAATCTGGAATGCCGGGACTGGTTCTGCAGTCGGCAATCCTCTAGAGGGGCACACTGACTATGTGTGGTCAGTTGCTTACTCTCCCGATGGGCGGTACATCATCTCTGGATCCTCAGACAAGACAATTCGAATCTGGAATGCTGAGACTGGTTCTGCAGTCGGCAATCCTCTAGAGGGGCACACTGGCGATGTGCTGTCAGTTGCTTACTCTCCCGATGGGCGGTACATCATCTCTGGATCCTCAGACAAGACAATTCGAATCTGGAATGCCGAGACTGGTTCTGCAGTCGGCAATCCTCTAGAGGGGCACACTGGCGATGTGCTGTCAGTTGCTTACTCTCCCGACGGGCGGTACATCATCTCTGGATCCTCAGAAAAGACAATTCGAATCTGGAATGTCGAGACTGGTTCTGCGGTCGGCAATCCTCTAGAGGGGCATACTGACTATGTGCCGTCAGTTGCTTGCTCTCCCGATGGGCAGCGCATCATCTCTGGGTCCAATGACAAGACTATTCGAATCTGGAATGTCGAAACTGGTTCTACAGTAGGCAAGCGCCCAGAGGGGCACACTGACTATTTGTCGTCAGTTGTTCGCTCTTCCCCCAATGGGCGGCGTAGCATCTCTGCATCCAGTGATAGGGCCATTCACGTGTCGGACTCATTTTCACACGTACCCAGCCAGCTCCCTTCCTGTGGTATACAGAATCGACGGCCTGACGTGGAGGGTTGGGTCAGAGATTCTATGGGCGGCTTACTCTATTGGGTACCCCCGGACTGTCGCAAAGGCCTCCATTCACCTGCTCTCGTCACAATCCCTCTCACATCTCCTATTCGGTCGGTTTCTCTTCAATTTGAAGAGTTTGTGTTTGGAACCTCTTGGACCCAGATTTCCAATATCGCACAGCCCTAGTCTTTCTTTATTCTCGACCCTGTGCTTGTAGCGTTATGTATTGATTACTCTTTGGTTGCTGTACTTGTCGTCCCTTTTTCTGGTTCTCACTTTGTCACGTGTGGGGTCAGGGCAGCTCGTGCGTGGTGACGCCAGAACAGCTCCTGCTCATCAGGAGGGAGAGAATAGAAGGATTTCTGTATTGGAGAGCTTTTAGGAACGCCCTGGCACGAGCGTAATGATGGGTACGAGGGGTAGGAAGGTAGAAATAACACACAAAGACCGTCCTGCTGTACGCGATCCGCTTATTTAGTCTATATCTCTACCAGTGTACTACATGGTATATTATATTTAGAGCGCAATGAGTCAGATGTGGTCATCCGTACTTTACTATTCATCGTCACTTCGTCACTGGTGTTTACAGAGCCTTGACGCGAACGAGCAATTCCTCCAATGCCCCTTGTGCCGCCAAGAGGTTGCTGTATACGGCCGTGAGATGCTCCACCCTTTCCTCACCAACGAGGTTCTCCTTTTCATCGAGCTCTCGCTTGTATCGAAGTCGTCTCTCAAAAAGGGGGGAGGTCACCAAGTTCTTCGCGGCCATAAAGCTCGCCTTAGTGGTTCCAAGAAGAGCGTTCTCCCCTTCCTCCCTCAGTTTCTTGATCCACGGATCAACGATCTCGCCCTTGAATCGGTCGTGAAGAGTATACTGGCGGTTAAAGAGCGACGACTACTGAGTGTTGATTACTCCACGGATTTCTTGGAAGGCAAATTCATTAATGTTAAGGGAGGGTGGCACAAGGCCGCCTAGAAAAGAGTTAAAGGATATATACGGAAAGCAGAAAGAATCTTACCAACACGGTTCTCCCAATCATGGGATAGTGGTTGTAGCTCAGCCTGTTTGATCATACCTCGTACAACGTTGAGGAGTTTTGCATTTGCTGTACCAGCCAGATCAAGGATTATTGCAGTATATTCCCTCTTGAGCGTCTCAAGCACCGAGCTGAGCTCATGTTGACTGAGACGTAAGAGATCCTTTGCTTGATCTTTAGTCTCTGTAATGAAAAAATTGCTGGACTATGGGTCATACGATGAATGGGGATCATCACAAAGTCCAAGTGACTCACTCCGGCTTCCGCAGGAGAGGATTCTTGTAATTTGTGAGCACCTCCATTACACGAATGGACACACCAACGCTGCATGATCGGGGTACCCATTCAGTGGTTGTGGCCTATCCAGGATGCTGCGGCCCACTTACTCCTCTCTTCCTTCTCGAGGCACCCGGGTGTCATGGCCAACGTCCATATCCTCTAATGACATACCACTGTCCGGGAAGGTCTTCTTAATCGTCTGGTGGATCAACCCGCACGCCTTCTGTGAGATCACCCCTAATTCCTGTTCCAGGAGCAAGCGGATCTCCTCAGTCTGTATAGACTCTACCCTACCCCATGTATCCAAGATCGCTTGGGACATCTCACGCGCCCGATTATAGTTTCTTGCTGCAGTGTCGTATTCGTATTCGGTCCGCGTTGCCTCAAGCAGGAGCTTTCGTCTGTGGGGACTAAGTCGAACGAAGGCAGGCTAGACCGAAGCAGGACACACTCGTATACACTGCTCATTTCTCGTAACTGTCTGATGACAGTATCCGCCTTGCTAAGAAGCACGTTAATCGAGCATTAATGTGTTCAGCCTTTGGATGGCCCCGGGAACACCGCTGGCACGGTGTTCCGCTTGGAGTGCGTCGCGCCCCATTTTCTCGGTGAACAGGTCATAAGTAGCTCGGTCCTCCACCCCTAGAATTTTGGCGGCGCACTGGACGGCTATTCAGCGCAGGCTATTGAGAATAGTGGTCCACGTACATGATAACCCGCAGAATCCTTATTCCAGATGGCCTTGAACGGAGGTTTGGCTACTTGAGACCTGTCAAGTAAATCTCGCACGCTTAGACCCATGACGGAGGAGCAATGGATAACACGATTTGTATCCAAAGCACCTCTCGGCCAAAATGCCTTAACCAAGGTCTCCAGCTGATCCATATTTTCCTGCGAGACTTGGTCCAGGTGAGTGCAGATAACCACGTCCGCCCTCCCATTGAACCCGCTCCCGACAAGTTCAGGAAGATGCTTCCAGTCACTACCGGAAAGCTCATTGAACGATACGATCGGTTCAAATCGGATGCCACGAGGCGGATGAGTGATTCAACATTGACCTGGGGAAGGGAGGTCAGGTGGGATCAAAAAGGGAACCTCACATCACGGACACCTTCACCGACATCCTGGTGGTGAATCAGTCACAAAGGAAGTGGTGTGTCCACACCTCGGAGACACTCACTGGTAAGTCGATGAACTAGATACGAGGGGTCAGCAACTGGGAAAGACCGTCGGAACACTGCGACCAACCTCGTCAATACCATCCATTCGGTGACCACGCACTGAGCTGAACTCGACCGTCAGCAATGGCCAGTCAGCCTCGCTCATATCACACTTGAGACCGAATTGTTGGCACAATCGGGCGATATCGTTCAATTGAACTAGCCGAAAATGGTATTCAGTTGAAAGTAGATCTCTCCAGCAAGGCACGAAACAGACCAAGGGCTTCACCTCCTGTTCCCCGACCGCCATTCTAGGTAGTTGACACCCAGGTGTCTCGAACTTCAACAGATTATCGCGGGTAACAGCGTGCATGACGATCCACTGGCTGTGTATCGTCCTGAGTAAGATTCAGCAGCGGACGGTAGCCTCATCTCTCGGGGTTGGTAGGTCTGCACCCTCTGATCATACTGAAGAAATTGCAGTATCTTCAACGCGACAAGGAATGATTTGGCCTGAAATCGTAATTCAGGGACTGTCTGCCCTTCGACATGGCGAAGACGGCACGGCCAAGCTGTATAAAGCCGCTCTGCAATGATACTGAGTACAGGTCGGCATGAGAGAGTTCCAGACTCACCATCTGATGGGAGAATCGACCGGCCCATGAGCGCATTCAAGGACAACGACTTGTCGGCCTCGACCGTTCTGCAGAACGCAATCGTGAACTTCAAATGTACTATTGCGCCCTGTAGCGCCCTTTCCAGCTTCTCTACTACCCTCTCGAACTCTGGTCGCTTAGGATCGTCGGAGGGGTACGCGCTGTGCTTCCTTAGTTGTTCTACTGTTCCGCTCCATAAGAGCTCAAACAGCGAGGTTTGCAACGCAGCAAGCCCTCGAACCTGACCATTGTATCTGCCAACATGGTCACCACCCAGGCCTTGCCGATTCGTCGAGCGAACTTCTCGTGTCGAGTAGCGGTCTCATGATTGCAGTTGAGGATCGCGAATGTAGACACGGTAGGTGGCCTGAAACCTTCTGGTGAAACGACGAAAGGATAGACGTGAAAGGCGCCAAGGACGGAATCGAGGGCGCACGCGACGCGGTCCTGAATATTGCCGATCTTATCGATAGAGGAGCGACGACCGGTCCACTGCTGAGAAGTCACGTAATAGTACCATACAAGCTTGGAGGCGTGCTCATTGTTCTGTTGGCACATGAAGATCTTGTTGGCCACGTCCTTGAGGTCGCCGATGAGCTCGTGGCCATGTCTCGGATGAGATTTGGCACTGATTATATCGATGACAAGCCAGTGGGATCCTCTAGGCTTCTTGCTCTCGGAGGGATTCATCGTCGCTCTATAGTAATCGCCCGAGAGCAGTGATAGCGTTGCCTCGAGCGCTCTTTCAAGGCTCCCATTGCACCCTTTCCTTCCTGTCTATGATGTCGTAAACTATTAGCTCTATGGGCATATGAGCTTGAGCGCAACCCAATCACGTACCGTTAGATGAAGCGCGTATAGAAAGAGCTCTCATGTAGGTCAATATCTTTCTCCATAGCACTGAGGAGGGGCTTGTATACCATTGTATTGGACTTCAAACTCTCGACCTCTTTGCGGAGCTCCTTCAGAGCTCGTAGCGTCTCGTGTTCCAGCTCGAGCTCGAGCTGCAGCGCCTCGTTGATCACATTGCACACCAATGTGGCTCCTACGCTAACTAACTGCATAGTAGCAAGGAGCGTTGGGGGACTCGGCATGGGGGGCGAGTGACGAGATTAAAAAAACGTCGTTCAGCGCTGCGAGTGGTAGCCACAAGTTTACGGCGAGGTACCTTCGAGTCGATATGGCCTTTATATTCACCAAGAACCTAGCACATTGTGCAGGCGGGCGACAGAAAGCTGGGCAGAGTTGTGATTGTTGATGATATCCGCGGGAACAAACCTTATTTTCTGTTTATGGCTTTCGCGCCACCATGGAACGCAACGCCGTCCCATGGCCCACTGCCGAGTATTGCGTCGTTACTGTCGTTTGATTGATGTGATGTGCTGCTTAACCAAGCGCACTCCTCAACCCTGCGCATCGACATCGACGATGACCTCTGACGCTCACGGTTCCTCTCCCCTGCCACATGTCGTGTGTTAGCGGGCCCCAACAAGCAATATTCGTTTCATCGTACTCCCGGCTGCGCGGCAGCTGCGCGGAAATTCTAACACAACGAAGCGCGCCTTCTTTACCCAAGCACTTTGGGGTGATGTAAGCTCATAATTCGTGGTTCATGGCTCACTGGTATCCAATCCACTTCGTCTATCCCTTCAATACCTTCCACACCCCCAACTCACCGCGCTTTCCTACCCTTGCCTTCGCTCCATGCGGACGTGAAAGGCTTTTAGCTCAGTTTGTAATACCTGTTGGCACTACTTAGTTCTCCATTGACCAACTATGATACCAAACGGACATTCAGTTATAGCCTCTATGTAAAATCGTGTATTTCGTTGGTACAAGCCTCTCCAGTCTAGATTCCTTTTCCTTCTAACTGCAATATCTCAAAACTTTCGGCCCGAAAGTGATACTCTCCCGTACTTCCGCCCCTCCTAGTATCTTAACATGGAGTTCACCGTCAACCCAACGGCGACTGGTCGCAGTGCTGATTCCACACGTGGTTGAGAATGTCCTTCTCATTCTTCCACGTGCGTCCCCCGATCCTATTGCACAGTTGACAGTACCACTGGCCGTCCACCTGTCCCGAAAACTCCTGATAACCACGATGACCCACCCTCGACTTCCGTTTCCGACCGACCTTGAGGGCGTCTCTCATGACGACGTCGCCTGGGGGAAACACAGCTGCTAGCCGTTGGATGGCGTCCGCATCCCCACCCGCTTCGGTGCATGTTTGTTGGATCTGCCGGAGAGTGAGCGTCGACATTTCATTCCGGTAGTGCTTCTTGTTCCGACTTTCCAAGGGGGTTGAAGCGGGGCCTGCGATGGCCAACTCGGGAGCCTGATAGACGTCTTCCGATGTTTTCTGGGGTGGAGAAGGATATGAGGTGTACTCTGTGGATAAGGTGGAGAACCAAAGGTCGAATATGCCAACCCAGCCAGATGGGTTTGTTCCCGGAGTGCCGATGCGCAGAAGGTCAAACAGCGGCCACCACTGTTGAATCCACCTATCGAACATCTGAGCTAAAAAAGAGGGACCAATGAGGAGCGGGTCGCTGCGCCCTTGGCTGATCATCCATGCACGGCGTGCTTGGAGTCATTGGAGGAAGAGGGGGAAAATGACGTCCGCCTTATTTCGATCAAAGGCCTCCTCGACCTGAGTAGATTCAGTCAGCATGGCAGAGACTTCATGTCGTGGTGGTCCGGCGTGGGATAGGGGGGCAGTTCCGCTTGGTCCAGTGGAGCGGGAAACCGAACTGAGGCTCAAGGGTGGGGGTGGCGAGGTGGCCGACGGGCCAGTCGGGATAGGCGTTGCTTCTAAAAAGGAGCGGTCAGCGATGAAGCCTCGAACTATTTGTGGAAGATATAGCTTGCAAGGAAGATGAGTTGACAGGGACAGACGAACCGTAGCCGTAAGGAATACTCTGAGGGAGGTGTTCGAGTTGGGGGGCAGGAAGACGGTAGGGATCGGACGCGCGAGCACTTTCTGGTTAGCGGGGGTTGCACATGTTTCGACGACCGCGATATCAGAGGTTGTAGGGGGGCCAAAAGGGTTACTAGCATTGGAGGAGGACAATTGCGTGATGTTTAGGGGTGTGGTGATGGGATTCCCCGCAAAGGACGACGGGGTAACCGCAGCAGCTGAAGGAGGGATAGCGGGGAAAGGATGGGTAGCAGAGAATGCGCGCATGCGATCGCCGCTTGGGGTTCGGGCCATAATCGGTGACTCTGGGGCCGAAATGGAGGTTTTATAGCTCTAGTGACTGTACCCAATAATGATCCAGAAACGCTCCAGCAACGCTCCAGCACTGTCGGTTGTGTGCGAAAGTCTTGCGCGCGTTACGTTGTCATGAAAGAATAATCTGCGACGACATCGACGCATCGGCACACGTCCCTTGATTGATTAAGATATCTCGAAAGTCCCTCGCGTGTCGTCATAAATAGATCAGTCTAGTCAGTAATCCGACGGGTATGGGTGGACTGAGCTTGCATTGGCGTTGGCAACATTGGCCCAAGAAAGAGGCCAGCCTGGCTGGATGCCCGCCTGGCTGGCTGCTGGCTGGTTTGCCGGGAGAATTCCGACTTATGAATGAGTGCTTACTCGGCGGATATGTCAGGGCGGACTATAGTGAATGAATGGCTGCTTACTTGGCGGAGTGCAACGTGGAGAATGCATCTCAATGCAAATGCCGCCCAACGGGCAGAAAGAGCGCATGAGTTCTGAATGGGAAACAACATAAGCGCTCGTGGCCGTCTCCGCTGAGGATCTGATCGCCCGAATAGGACTTACTCTGTTCCGTTCCTTTCCTCCTTTTCTTTCCTTTTCACACCGCCACGTAAGCCACGCCACCACCCACCCAGCACCAGCTCCGAACGCGATGCGAATGGTAAGACATCGACGTCGACATCGCAGGGAGCCTCAATACCGCAGGCGCAGCGCGTCAGCGAGCGAGATTAGGGTACAGAGGAGCGGGCAGGTGCTTTCTGTGTGTATCACCACCGGGGTTTCTGAACAAGACGGATGCAATCGCGTAGATTAAGGTACGAGAGAAGCTCGCGTAAGCACTAAAACACGAGTGTACAGTAACGAGCAGGAAGCCTGTCATGGGAAGCCCTTTAGAACCACCTCGTGCTATTATCGGTGGGAACCAATCAACAATTCGAAGTGTATGGTAAGAGTCACAACACACCCCATACAGCTTCTGGATGTCAGGACCATCCATATTGACAAAATCGCCCTATAGAACAAATACGCGATCCCTCGCAAAGGCCAAATAAAGTTTGGTGAGACCTATCACATACATGATAGAGTTCCAGCTGGAAGACAACCGCTTACCGTCTTATACGCCCGGCCCTGGTGTGGACGGCACCTCATCCGCAGGCGAGCCGAGGCTGAGGCTCGCTGAACGCCAGTTTCGCTATCAGAATGAGACAGCATCTTCTGCTCCTCTTGAATGAATACCGATTAAAGTTTCTCAGTACCCTCGGAAAGGGAAGCCCATCTTGTAAGCGCAGCTGAGCACTTCGTTGAATGGTCCATCCTTAAAAGGAAATATGGAAAAAGGAAATTCCTTACAATGTATTTCAATTTGGGTACTGTGAGAAACGTGATACCAAAATCAGTAAATTCACCTCGTCATAGAATTAACCTGAATTCATTCTATCGCGTCAATTTCGCTTCTATACCCAAATTGCTTACTTTTACAGAAGTCAAGACTTTTAGGTACAGATGTTGGTGTCTATGAGCACACACCTCTGGAAATTAACTGAAGCAAGGACTACACGGCTGCTGACAAACAAGCTTCCTTGAAGTCCTTGAGCGGAAAAAAGAGGCATGAACTTCAAAGACAGAGCATGGCCGAAAGATTGAGAGGGGTGGTTGGTGGCTTCACACGCCACATACAGTCTCTCGAAGAACTAGGAGCCCATGGCAAGATCAGAGACTAGAAAATATCGAGCCAAGGGGTTCAACGGTAGTGGGATTTGGATATATGAAGAAAGGAGTTAACAAACACTGATAAGAAACGAAAGCAAAAAAAGTTCGGTTGATCTGGCAATTTAGATACCTTTCCCTTTATCCTCTTTCACCCATTAAACTACGTTATCTGAATATTTGCGGCCCAAAAGTGATACTCTCGGGCATCTTCCGCCTTTAGCTTTCCGTCCTATCGGGCCCGCGCTGGGATTCCGGTGCGCGTTACCATGTCGGTTGACTCACTCACCTACTATCTCCAGTTCCACACTGACTGCACTCGTTAGTTCTCTACCCGCTTCCGCCCGAGCGCCCGTCGGAGTTGTTGGCGCGGCCGACCACCGCGACACAGCGCAGGGTCACGAATGCGAAATGGCCAGAGCGCCTGGCGAGCTTAGGAGCAAGATGTCGAAACCTGTTCATCCAAATTCGTCCGTCTCTGGCTTCAGTGTGGGGCTGCGCTCCGTTAGCGCGGCAATTCGCATGGGCCTACCCTGAAAGTGAGCCATTGGGAATTTTCAATGTGTGGCATGAGAGGATGACACAGGGCTATCCCGGCCGATTCAAGCACTAGAACACAGTAAATATTGGCAAAGTCTGGAAGTTCACGGCGAGACGTCATACTCCTAGTATCTTATTATAACATGGGGCTCACCGTCAACCCAACGGTGGCGGGTCGCAGTGCTGATTCCACACGTGATTGAGAATGTCTTTCTCATTCTTCCACGTGTGGCCCCCGATCCTATTGCACAGTTGGCAGTACCACCTGCTGCCCACCTGTCCTGAAAACTTCTGATAACCACGATCACCCACCCTCGGCTTCCGCTTCCGACCGACCTTGAGGGCATCTCTCGTGACGACGCCGCCTGGGGGAAATACAGCTGCTAGCTGTTGGATGGCGTCCGCATCCCCGCCCGCTACGGTGCATGTGTGTTGGATCTGCTGGACAGTGAGCGTCGACATCTCATTCCGATAGTGCTTCTTGTTCCGACTTTCCGGAGGGGTTGAAGCGAGGCCTGCGATGGCCAATTCAGGAGCCTGAGAGGCCTCTGCCGGTGTGTCGCTGGCACTGCCCGATGTTTTCTGGGATGGAGAAGGGGGTGAAGTGTGTTCTATGGATAGAGCGGAGAACCAAAGGTCGAATATGCCGACCCAGCCAGATGGGTTTGTTCCCGGAGTGCCGATGCGCAGAAGGCTAAACAGCGGCCACCACTGTTGAAGCCATCTATTGAACATCTGAGCCAAAAAAGAGGGACCAACGAGGAGCGGGTCGCTGCACCCTTGGCTGATCATCCATGCACGGCATGCGTGGAGCCATTGGAGGAAGAGAGGAGAGACGTCGGGGAAAACGATCTCCGCGGTATATCCGTCAAAGGCCTCCTGGACCTGACTAGAGTCAGTCAGCATGGCAGAGACATGATATTGTGATGGTCCGGCATGGGATAAGGGGGTATTTACGCTGAGGTTGCGGTTGATAGTTCGGCTTGGTCCAGTGGAGTGGGAAACTGAACTGAGGCTCAATGGTGGGACTGGCGAGGTGGCCGACGAGCCAGTCGGGATAGGCGTTGCTTCTAAAAAGGAGCGGTCAGCCACAAAGCCACAAACTATTTGTGGAAGATATAGCTTGCGAGGAAGAGGAGTTGACATGGAAAGACGAACCATGGCCGTAAGGGATACTCCTGAGGGAGATGTTCGAGTTGGGGGGCAGGAAGACGGTAGGGATCGGACGCACGAGCACTTTCTGGTTAGCGGGGGTTGCACATGTTTCGACGACCGTGACACCAGAGGTTGCAGGGGGGCCAAAAGGGATACTAGCATTGGAGGAGGACAATTGTGTGATATTTAGGGGTGTGGTGATGGGATTCCCCGCAAAGGACGACGGGGTAACTGCAACAGCTGAAGGAGGGATAGCGGGGAAAGGATGGGTAGCGGAGAATGCATGCATGCGATTACCGCTTGGGGTTCGGGCCATAATCGGTGACTCTGGGACCGAGAAGGAGGTCTTATAGCTCCTGGGTGACTATACCAAATAATGCCCCAACAACGTTCCAACAGCATTCCAGTACTGTCGGATGTGTGCGAAAGTCTTGCGCGCGTTATCATGAAACATTAATGTCCAGCGCAGTGGTGCACATCCCTTGATTGGTCAAGGTAAGGAATCCGGATGGCGATTGAATTAAACTAGGCACGTTCAGTCGAAGTGAATGAATATAATGCCCCAGATTTCCGAAGTCGCCATCCGCCAAGGGCCCTTCGCTGTCATTCTGTCGTCTGAATGGGAAACAAAAAATAGCAGGTTCGCGGATAAGGAACGGGACAGCCAGAAGGCGCAGGCACAGCCACCAACTTTAACAGGTGGGCCAATTCCTCCCCGAGCCCATGCCATGTAGTTAGAAAAAACGCTGTAAAGTATGTAGACCTTTAAAATAAGTAGTTCTTTGCGTTTCAAATTGCGCACGCCCCCCTATTTGGGCCCCATTTTGGAAATTTTTGTGTGTCGGCCCAAAGGGTTTTTTTTTAGGCAAGAACGGCCCTTTGGGAAGTTTTCCATTTTTCAGGGCACAGCTTTTGAAACATTGTCACGTGATCTTGCTTTGTACTATCTTGCTTTGTAAAAATCTTGCTTTGTATTCACATTAGCTCCGTGAATGACGAAAACCCACACATAAACAATTGAACTAAAATTATGGGACGCCACAAGAAGTCAACAAAGTTACGAAGAATCAATCTCTCAAAGACTCCAAGCCACAAGTGTCAAGGAGTGGCGCGCGATCGGGCACCTACAGAAGCGAAAAACAGCGAAGAATTCTTGGAAGTTATTACGGAAAATACACCCTGGATTGGTGATCAAGATGAATGGGATGGTAGATGGCTACTGTGCTGGATTGGACGGGCCACAGGCTGCTTGGGCCTGCAGGAAGTACCATGGCCACTGTACATTGCCACCAGAGGCTCTTTGGGAGGCGAGAACACACGCTTGAATAGAGTATTAATTAATGAATTTTTTGACATACGAAACTAGCTACAGATACAAAAAAAAAAAAAATGGACACAAGAATTTGAACCAGTGAGGCTGGGTTTTATGACAGGTTTGACAGGTGGCTGTACCTGCGCCTCTTGGCTGTCCCGTACCTTATATCGCACAGCCGAATGTCACAAAGTTCGGTGCACCTCAGGCACTTAGTGTATACAAAAATTATCGCGACGCGAAGAGCCTGCTCAAAAGGGGCCATGAGGATGGCGATATGAGGACGGCCGTCAGCATCTATGCTGACTGCTGACTGCTGACGGTAGACCCCTTCAGGGGGGTAAATTTACTAGGCAGATTGGGGCCTGAGAGGCCCCGGATTCGAGTGCCTGAGGTGGCCGGAACCTCATTCCCGCAGGCGAGCCAAGACTGAGGCTTGCAATCGTTCCCTGAACGCCAGCTTCGCTATCAGAATGAAATCCCATCTTTTGTTCCTCCTTGAATGAATACCAATTAGAATTACCCTACCCCCGGGAAATGGAAGCCCACCTTGTAAGCGCAGCTGAGCACTTCGTTGAATGGTACATCCTTGGAAAGAAATTCCTTGCAAACTGAATTCAAACTGGGTACTGTGAGAACTTGATACCAAAATCAATAAATTCACCGACGGAACTTACATGTCGCGAGCAGTTGTCACAACTTGCGGAGAATCCTTAAACGAAGTAGTCGAACCCTCAACATTGACCGAGTACTGAGAAGAGCCTTTTCAGAGAGTGGATAACAGTTAAAAATTTGGGAGCTGAATCCCACCTTGTAATGGGCTCCAGCGCTGTATGCGCTCGTTGATCACCCGCAGAGTCAATGAGCAGTCACTAAACACTTACTTGTGAACATAGTGTCGGGGTAGCATAACGCCGACTGTGGGTCATGATAAATAGTGTGAAAGCCACCCTTTCGGTGGGCGATATGCACGTACCGTGGAAAGCTCTTTGGAAAGGAAACCGTCTAAACATACCACCGGCGTTGGCAGAAACCTGATACTGCTCGAACATTGAATCGGGATCATACTTGAACGTATCGGACGACGTCGAGACGAGCCCTGCTGACCCCTCTGCTGAATCGTCGGGTCTGGGGCCGGGGCCGAGGTCGGGGTCGATGTAGATGTGATACACGTTGCCACTAAATATATAGATAGATACCAGATATACACAATCTGATGAGCGTAGGAAAACGAAAAGTGCGTGCATGGGACGTACGCGGATCCTAATGGGTATATATCCGCCCGCATCCACTGCCCAAAAATAAGACGAGTGATGGGGCCTTGTTGTGTACCGCTAGACCAGGAGTGCTGCCGGCGCAATGAGGAGGTGAAATCTTTGCTCGGGTAGATTTGAGGAAGGCGGGCATCCGGGTTGAGAGGTTTCTTGGGAGGCGATAAGGACCGCGACCAGACCGATCTGAAGAAAAAAGAGCAAATAGCTCCACACGTACTTTGCATTGGGAGCATTCCCAGAACTCCCACTTGGTCCTAGGGAGACGACTTGGATTATAAACAGACAGTTTGGTGTCGAGTTGTTACCTATCTTACCTGCATGTTAGTTTTCCGCATTCAGGGCAGCACAGCCCCTTCCAATACGCGGAACTATATGCTTCCAAGCCCTTCAAATGCGAAGTAGAGGGTATAACCGAGAGATGTCCGGGTTCCAACCCGAGGCCACAATCGGTGGGAGGGGCTTCGGTGTGCAAGGAACTCGCCGCGTAGGTAAGGGTTGTTTGCGTTGATAATCTGCCGTCGGGAAACTACAGCGAGACGGGTCAATTGCTGTCTAATGCGAAGAATTCCGAACCTTACCATGGAGAACTCGGAGCAGGACCAGTTGGTGCAGAACCAGCCCTGGGTGTAAACCTGGGGAGAGTGTTCACTGCACGCACTGCACATTCGCGTTACTTTACAACTGTGTGAGCTTTGGTGAAATCTAGATATCTTTGAATCAGAGGCGTACCAGGTGCAGTTTCGGATTGTGCCCCAGGGACCGATAATGGCGCTTGTAGGTTCGCGACGGTAGTATCGCTGGTATCCATGGTCGTAGGCGGATTCACCTCCGAGGGGGGTCGTCGAAGCCACCATGGGACGCCTTGTTCCGCCACCCATTCAAAGAGGAATCTCCATCGTACGTACAATGGTACCCCGTCTATTCCAGCTTTCCCGGGCTCGTACTCGCACCAATAGGACTTCACTCGATACCACCCCAGCACCGCATACGAGCTGTCATCTTCGCCTTCCTCGCCGTCTACGTGTTGCGGTCGATACCCGAGGGACCAAGGAAATGGACCATACTGCTTCCCGACTATCACTACGAAGCGGGTCTTGTTCCTCCACGCATTTTGGAGCGATTTGACCCCCAGGTCGTCTGGCGTCTAGTCCCTTCCGAGGTACATCGTCATATCCTTCGAGACCTTCGCACATTCCCCTGAAACGGGCACGGCGTTGGGCGGGATATAGGGGTCGGTAGGTCTGCATCCCCGACCATACTGTTGAAATTGCGGCATCTTCAACGCGGCGAGGAATGGTTTGGCCTGAAATCGTAATTCAGGGACTGTCTGGCCTTCGACATGGCGAAGACGGCACGGCCAAGCTGTATAAAGCCGCTCTGCAATAATACTGAGTACAGGCTCGGCATGAGAGAGTTCCAGACTCACCATCTGATGGGAGAATCGACCGGCCCATGAGCGCATTCAAGGACAACGACTTGTCGGCCTCGACCGTTCCGCAGAACGCAATCGTGAATTGTTGCTGCTCCAAATGCACTATTGCGCCCTGTAGCGCCCTGTCCAGCTTCTCCACTACCCTCTCGAACTCTGCTCGCTCAGGATCGTCGGAGTACGCGCTGTGCTTCCGTAGGTGTTCTGCTGTTCCGCTCCATGAGAGCTCAAACAGCGAGGTTTGCAACCCAGCAAGCTCTCGAACCTGACCATTGTATCTGACAACGCGGTCATCCACCCAGGCCTTGCCGATTCGTCGAGCGAACTTCTCGTGTCGAGTAGCGGTCTCATGATTGCAGTTGAGGATCGCGAATGTAGGCACGGTAGGTGGTCTGAAACTTTCTGGTGAAAAGGCGAAAGGATAGACGTGAAAGGCGCCAAGGACGGAATCGAGGGCGCACGCGACGCAGTCCCGAATATTGCTGATCTCATCGATAGAGGAGCGACGACCAGTCCACTGCTGAGCAGTCACGTAATAGTACCATACAAGCTTGGAGGCGTGTTCATTGTTCTGTTGCCACATGAAAACCTCGTTGGTCACGTCCTGGAGGTCACCGATGAGCTCGTGGCCATGGCCCGGATAATATTTGGCACTGAGGATACTGAGTACAAGTCATTGGGCTCCTCTAGGCTTCTTTCTCTCGGAGGGATTCATCGTCGCTGAATAGTAATCGCCCGAGAGCAGTGATAGCGTTGCCTCGAGCGCTCTTTCAAGGCTTTCCATTGCACCCTTTCCTTCCTGTCTGTGATGTCGTAAATTATTAGCTCTATGGGCATATGAGCTTGAGCGCAACCCGATCACGTACCGTTGGATGAAGCGCGTATAAGAAGGGCTCCCATGTAGGTCAATATCTTTCTCCATAGCACTCAGGAGGGGCTTGTATACCATTGTATTGGACTTCAGACTCTCGACCTCTTTGCGGAGCTCCTTCAGAGCTCCTAGCGCCTCGTGTTCGAGCTCCAGCTCCAGCTCCAGCGCCTTGTTGATCACATTGCACACCAATGTGGCTCCTGCGCTAACTAACTGCATAGTAGCAAGAAGCGTTGGGGGACTCGGCATGGGGGGCGAGTCATGAGATTAAAAAAACGTCGTT
>Ga0307515_10012864_pt1 | contig 15698 bp, 17 predicted proteins | sample 17_EM_MG_FD_194513 | JGI IMG/M metagenome (GOLD analysis project Ga0307515, IMG submission 194513) | Populus trichocarpa ectomycorrhiza microbial communities from riparian zone in the Pacific Northwest, United States - 17_EM | ecosystem: Host-associated > Plants > Roots > Unclassified | place... | reverse complement strand
GGAGCTACCGACGGTGCTATTGGCGGTGGTACGAGCTACTGACGGTGTACCGACGGTGCCTGCTCTTAATAGGGAACGCCTGTAATAACAGGCTTGATATCTTAGAGAATGGTCTGTTATTACAGGCGAACTATGCCTTGGATAGGTGTGCTCGAGACCCTATTCTCAATGCTGGAGAGAAGCAGCTTTGGTTTAACACTCACGACGAGTCAGTGTTCTATGCCAATGATAGGAGGAAGACTCAGTGGTGTCATGCAAGTGATGATTGCAAGCCTCAAGCAAAAGGCAAAGGTGCTTCAATTATGGTTTCAGACTTTCTTTCACCAGACTATGGTCGACTGAAGACAGATGAAAGGTGTGTTGCTTTTATTTATTTACTGCTGAGTCTGAGCTTGTTCCATAATGCAGAAATGCTTGTATTCTACTCAGGCCAGGAAAAAACTGGGATGGATACTTTAGCAGTGAAGATCTTATAAAGCAGACATCCAAGGCTATCGATATTTTTGAAGAACTTCAACCAGATGGCCAAATGCTCATCATCTTTGACAATGCCACTAGCCACCATGCCCATTCTTCTGATGCTCTATCAGCACTCCATATGCCACTTCATCCAAAACTCTGGGAGACTAAGAAGCAAACTGCTCGCATGAGGAATGGCTCCTTCATCACCAACCAGTCACAGTCCCTCTACTATCCTGACAACCACTCCACATACCCAGGGTGGTTCAAAGGGATGAAAACGATTCTACAGGAGAGAGGTATTCAACTTGACAAGAAGACTTTAGCACAGTGCAACAAGGATGCTTTTGGAAAATGTCAAGATAAATCTCTTACCTCAAGATGCTGCTATCGTCGGGTTCTCTACAATCAGAAAGACTTTCGAGACCAGAAAGGTGCTCTCCAGGAGCTGGTGGAGACCCGTGGTCACATTTGCGACTTCTATCCCAAGTTCCACCCAGAACTCAACTTCATTGAGCAGTATTGGGGAGCATCCAAGTACTCTTATCGCTCTTCTGCTCCATTCTCAAATATTGAGGTTATGGAGGATATCATGATTGAATGCTTAGACAACGTACCCTTGGTTCAGATCAAAAGGTATGTGATTCTTGCTTGTATATTACTGGTGCACCATAGCTAATATTACAGTTCCAAGGTATGCCAATCGATCTGCTCGCTTTATTGATGGTTATCGAAAAGGATTGACGGGAGCAGATGCTGCTTGGGCTAATCGTAAATATCATGGCCATCGCACCCTTCCTCTGGATATCTTTCATAGGCTGCATAGTTAAACATAGTATGAGTATTATAAAGATTTTATTTATTTATTTCCGCCATCCAAACTTTTGAGAATTCCAAAATCTCAGATTTGGCGGTCCATTTTCCTTTGTTTTCCTTTTTGGGAGGGGTGCCTACTTTGATTGGCGCCTACCTTACTTGAAACTCCCACAAACCCGATAATACGGTAATAGATAAATTATTCATCACCATTCTATTTTTCCACAAGCTATTAGCTCCACACTGGGCCCCTGCAGTTCCTGCATACGCAGCCCGCGAGCCCTGCTAACAGCCTGCGAACAGCCCCCCCGCAGCTTGCGAGAGGCCTTAAGGCCTTCGACTCGGGGGGATAGATGTGGTATAAAAGTGGAGAAGGGAAATTCCGTAGCGACCAACCAGCTAACACGCGTGGGTCAGAATGGGTTGGGAAACAACAGAGAATAGAGATGACGGAGGGAGGAGGGGATGGAGGCAGTAGGTTTGAAATGGGAATAGCAGGGAGTCCATAGTCAGATTATTGTGAATGAGCACTTTAAAATTCGTGAAGTAGGGTAGTGAGTGCAACGCATGGGTGTGGCTCTATATAGACCGAATCAGACGCATAAAGAGGGGAAAGCGAGAGTTGTTGAAGGTCATGGATCATGCCGAGGTCTAAGCGAGGGTGTCGTCAGCTGATCGCTGACCATAGAATCGCTATTGTTGAGAGGGTGGCGTTTGGTAATTGTTAATACACTCGGTGTGCGTCGAGACTCGGGTCGTTTGTCGGTGCTGATAAAGGTGAAACCACATTCGGCCGCAGAAAGGCCAAGAAGTCGGGATCGAAGTGGATTCGGTGTTGAGGCCGAGAGACGGGTGCAGTTCTAAGGACCGCATTATTGCGGTGGGTACTGGGGATGTCTTACTCGACTAGATGTGGGAACGTGGAAACCATCTCACCAAGGCGACAGGAAGGTGGAGACGCAACAGGAGGATGGCCAGGAAATGGCTGCCCGCTTACCACATGAGAGATTAGAGCATGTAGCGCTTGCTCGACGAGGAAATGGTGTGATTCATACCTTAGATCGAAATCATTTCCCAACTTTCATCACGCTCCAGACACAACCCTCCTCGTCGCTAGGGGACTCGCCGAACTGAGTCGAAGAGTACTCTTCGCCTCCACCGCTACCAGAGATCGCTGTGTTTGCTTGGCGATCGCTTATCATGAGAGGCTGGGCGTATTTCAGATCAGGGTAGCGAAGTTATCGTCTTTGTCTTCGCCCTCGGAAGACCAGAACTCGAAGGTGGGATGCAAATGATAGCTGGCGAGTGCGCGACGGACGTGCGGTCTGCCTCCAAACTTCCGCGCACTGGAGCCCGAGGGGGACCGGCAAAGAAGGCCTTGTTGAGAGGAATGCACGGCGTTGGAGAGTGGCTTCAAGCCTGGTGCGTCACCTAGAGCGCATCCATCTGTGGAAAGCGAGTGCACAGGGCAAGGGGTTGTGGAGGCAATTTGGGAGAGCAACCAATGGCGGGTGGGGTGAACAAGGAGAATAGACAAAAGTGTAGGGTTCTGGGTGAGGTGAGCCAATTTGAGGACGGGGTTTGAGCGCTTCTGAGGCCGGTTCTTGCAAGTGCTAGGTCGAGGATTAAGGGCGTGTTGGGTAACGGGAACGGAGGAGTGGGAGAGGTGGGCACGGGCGGTAGGGTTGGTGGGAGTGGGAGAGAGGTTTGGTCTGTTGGTCTATTGGTCTGTTGGCGGTTGGGGATAGTCGATCTGTCGTCGCCGTCGTCGTCGTCGTCGTGATATAATCGACAACCAACTGGCCTCACCGAGATCACCGAGATCATATCTAGCAAGCGGGCAAGTGGGCTGGGGGTTACGTGGCACGTGGCATAAGCACGTTGGTTGCTATTGTGGCTGTAAGTGAATGCGGAATGTTCCGCGGTGGTGGTTGGCTCGCGCGAGGCCGCCGGGTCCAAGTCCGGTCGAAAGAAGCACGCCATCGTTCAGCTTTCTGTAGCAGCAATACGCGTTACACCCCGCTGGTTCCACGTTCCAAGTCGCTTTTAAGGTACCATCTGCACTTTCTCCCCTATCCCTATCCTCCACTCTAGTCTTCGAAGCCAAATCAACATGGACACTCAAGCACCCAAGCCAACCCACTTGTGAGTATCTAGGCAGCTAGCCCAGCATTCGTGTCTGACCACCGAAAAGCTTGCATTTAGATCGTGCGGCGCCTCACTCCGATCTAGGTCACACCGCTGATCGTGTGCGTCATACAGAAATCACTTTGCGAGCTGGTACATACTCGGAGTATCACTTGGTATTGTTTGTGGGAAATGAGAATATAGAAGTACAGTCGAATGGTACCAAGACCTGGACACCAGTACAACTCTTGTACGCCCCTCGTTCTCGCTGTGTATATTCACTGAAGGCTCTGTGTGTGCAGGGATATTTCTCCGACATCCGAGATGCGCGTGGAGATCCAAAGATCCACTCGTATTCTAGCTTGGATGAGGAACCGACAGGCGAACGAAGTGATCGACCTACAAGCGATTTCCGATGAATATTGGGACTCCACCAAGCCTGAGGTTACTATGACGAGTCAGTCGTGATGACCGATTAGCCCGCTCATGTCTAACAAAAAGGCAGAGAACATTGCCATCGGAAGTAGACATGTATCTCTAGAATTACGGTTCTCTGCGAATGCTCCCGTTCGTCCCTTTATGGAAAAGCACCTCGGCCAGCTAACAATATCCGCATAGGCGGAATTTCTACGCTCGTCTCTCCAAGACCTTGAAGAATTGATGAAGGGATACAAGCCATTGATGAGTAAATCGATGGAGAGGGCTGTGGGAAAAGGGATTCAAATTAGCGCTGTATTCGCTGAGGTCAGTTCTGCCCGTATGGAAAACAGCAAGACGTTGACACCCCTTAGCTCGATCCGATCGCAAAGGCTGTCCTCGGTGTTGCCAAAGTCACATTCGAGGTTCGTGCTTTCTGCTGGCGAGTCAGGAGAAGGGTTAACGCTTGATCGTCCAGCTCTTGAAGGAACAAAACAAGTACGATCGGATGCCATCGAGCCTGTTGGATCAGTTACAGCGCATTTCGCCTTTGGCGGGGATGGTCGCAGACAAAATCGTCAGCGAAGAGACCGAGATCTTGGTTAAAGTCATCCCGCGAATGTTCGAAGTAATGCAAAAGATCGCCAATTTCTTATGCGAGTACGTCAAGCGTGGGCGATTTAGTAGGTTGTCTCTTTTCTGGATGGATTCCGCAAATGCTGATGATCGCAGAGCGAGCAGGAGATGCGCTGGTTCGTTCGAAGGACAAAGAAATGATGGAAGAGATGGGCGAAGAGCTAGCAAACGTTATTGAAGACTTCCTGCGTGCAGTCGATGTCGAGGCCCTGCGCCTAGTCAAGGGGATTGGTACGCACACATTGTCTCAATATCGTGTGAGCCCATTCTCAATAGCTCTGAGTAGAGCGTCAAGTAGGGCTAGTAGAGCAAGATCTCCTTCTACTCAAGCGTCTTAAACCAATCGAGACTGGCTACGACCGGACCCTCCGCTGTATGGAAGATACACGCCAATCTCGCCTCAAAGAAATCGAAGAGTGGGTGGCCAATACATCGGAGAAAGATCTTCTCCAGACCAATACGTACTGGGTCTACGGCTTACCCGGAATTGGCAAAACATCGTTAGCTCATTCGATCTGTGCACGCCTCGACGATAAACGACAGCTTGCTGGGGCGTTTTTCTGCCGGAGAGATGATCCGAACTTGAGCAAGCCCGAGAAAGTCCTCCCAACTCTCATCTACAAGCTCGCGGAAATGTTCCCCACCTTTGGAAAGATCGTGGCGAATTGTCTTCGTGACAACCCAAATCTGACACCAGAGTCGATGAAGCCCTCACTCCTCCTTGACCTGCTCGATAACCTTCCTAAACGTCCAAACGATTCCCTCGTCTTTGTCATCGACGCATTCGACGAATGCGGCGACTATCGTACTCGTCCACGCCTCCTGAAGCTTCTGACAGATGCGACTACACGTGCTTCGTGGCTGAAAATCATCATCACCAGCAGACCTGAAACCGATATCCGACGGTTCTTTGCCCAGTCTTCGTCCTTGGTATATGATTTGTCCACAGATCAAGAAGCCAGCGATGATCTGCGAACCTTCGCTCGAAGCGAGTTTGACCCGATCGGTCAAAAAAGGTATCTCTCAGAGGATCTCTCCGAGCCTTGGCCAGGAGCATCGCTCTTAAACAGAGTTATCTCTCGGGCGAATGGTCTCTTCATCTTCATCAAGACCCTTGCTCTTGCCCTTGAGCATTGTGAGGACCCCACAGAGTACTTGAAGACAGCCTCCGAAGACTCAGGAGGTGCTGGGTCGGAAGCTCTACACGTGCTTTACTCAAGTATCCTAAATTCACGAGTAGTGCATCATAAAGCCGAGTTTCAGCGGATGATTGGAGTCCTTCTGACAGCGGCTCCATACCGTGCTCTATGCAAGGAGACAATTGCAGAGCTGGCGAGAGTAAAACCAAACCTTGTCAAAACGTGGGTGGATGACCTCAGCTCCTTGCTATATCGAGACGAAGGGACCAACGGAGGGATTCGTGTCCGCCATTTATCAATTTCAGAATTCCTTGTCAGCGACGACTGTCCCCGCGACTATAGAACCAACCGCCAGGACGCAAACATGCAACTGGGAATTACTTGCCTCAAAACGATGGTTCACCAACTCCGCTTCAATATCTGCGGGCTGGAAGATTCCCGACTCGCTAATGCGGACATCCAAGACCTCCCATCCCGAATCACAAAGAACATCCCCGACTGCTTGCAATATAGTTGTCTTTATTGGTCAAATCATCTTTGTCTTGCTCCCGACAACGATCCGCGGGTATGGGATACCTTGGAGGAATTCTTTAAGGGATTGTGCCCTCTATTTTGGATTGAAGTATTGAGCATTTTGGGAACGGTTCCGATGGGTGCTCCGAGCATTCGAAGCGTGATATCCTGGGCCAAGGTGAGTCCGGCTCCAGCTTGTATTGTGGGTAAGTCTGATTGGCGGTAGAATGGCAACCCGACTCTTCTTGAGAGAATTCAGGACGTTTGCCGTTTCATCATCGCCTTTCGCACCCCCATCTCTATCAGCGGCCCGCACACATATCTTTCGACCCGACCCTTCTTACCCTTACGCTCAACTTTATCAGACACCTTCAGCACGAGGTTTACTAAGGGCATCAAGGTGATAATCGGGGGACTGTTGTCATGGCCAGCACCGCCATCGTCATGGATTGGACATACTGGCAGCATCACTTGCATGAGCTATTCCCCCAATGGGCGGCAGATCATTTCCGGATCCGTTGACATGACTATTCGGATCTGGGATGCTGAGACTGGTGTTATAAGTGGTGAGCCCCTCAAGGGGCACACCGGCTGGGTGCGATCCGTCGCCTACTCTCCCGATGGGCGGTACATCATCTCTGGATCGTGGGACAACACGATCCGAATCTGGGATGCAGAGACTGGTGCTGCAGTTGGCAAACCTCTGGAGGGGCATAGCTCGGATGTGTTGTCCGTCGCCTACTCCCCCGATGGCCGGTCCATCATCTCTGGATCTGTTGACGGGACGATTCGAATCTGGGATGCAGAGACTGGTGCTGCAGTTGGCAAACCTCTGAAGGGGCATAGCTCGGATGTGTCATCCGTCGCCTACTCCCCCGATGGGCGGTCCATCATCTCTGGATCTCATGACAAGACGATTCGAATCTGGGATGCAGAGACTGGCGCTGCAGTTGGCAAACCTCTGGAGGGGCACAGCTGGTATGTGTCGTCCGTCGCATACTCCCCCGATGGGCGGTCCATCATCTCTGGATCTGGTGACAAGACGATTCGAATCTGGGATGCAGAGACTGGTGCTGCAGTTGGCAAACCTCTGAAGGGGCATAGCGAGCATGTGGATTCCGTCGCCTACTCCCCCGATGGGCGGTCCATCATCTCTGGATCTGGTGACAAGACGATTCGAATCTGGGATGCAGAGACTGGTGCTGCAGTTGGCAAACCTCTGGAGGGGCATAGCTATCGTGTGTTATCCGTCGCCTACTCCCCCAATGGGCGGTCCATCATCTCTGGATCTGGCGACAGCACGATTCGAATCTGGGATGCGGAGACTGGCGCTGCAGTTGGCAAACCTCTGAAGGGACATAGCTCGCCTGTGTCGTCCGTCGCCTACTCCCCCGATGGGCGGTCCATCATCTCTGCATCGTGGGACGAGACGATTCGAATCTGGGATTCAGAGACTGGTGCTGCAGTTGGCAAACCTCTGGAGGGGCATAGCGACTATGTGTCGTCCGTCGCCTACTCCCCCGATGGGCGGTCCGTCATCTCTGGATCTGTTGACAACACGATTCGAATCTGGGATGCAGAGACTGGTGCTGCAGTTGGCAAACCTCTGGAGGGGCATAGCGAGCATGTGTCGTCCGTCGCCTACTCTCCCGATGGGCCGCACATCATCTCTGGATCTCGTGACAAGACGATTCGAATCTGGGATGCCGAGGCTAATGCCGGAGCTGGTGGGCCTCTAGGGGGAGAAATTATGAATGTCCTGTCGGTTGCTTCCTCTCCCAATGGGCAGCAGAATGTTTCTGGGTCTAATAGCAACACCACCCGTGTGTCGGGGCCATTTTCACATCAACCGTCCTCATCTTGTAATCCGCTCCATGCTCGTTTTTATTCAAAGACTGACTCACACGGCTGGGTCAGAGACTCAGACCGCGGTTTACTCTATTGGGTGCCCCTAGATTGTCGTCACGGCCTCCATTCGCCTGCTCTCATTACAATCCCTTTGACATCTGACGTTCGATCAGTCTCTCTTGATTTTGAACACTTTGTCTTTGGAACCGATTGGACCCAAATTTTCAGCAGTGCACAGCGCTAACCATCTTTTCTTCGTTACCTTTTGTATATAATCTGGTGTATGAGATGCCTGATAGTTATTGAACCTCCATCCCGTTGCCTTAAACTCCTCATTTTGTCACAAATGGCCAATAAGGGATATGCATCCCACTCAGTCGAGAACGACTACGGACGTACACTCGCAGAAGCTGAGGGGACCGATGTCAAGAAGGTAGATGATACGTCCCATTCGTGGTAGCCCAGCAGAATACTATTTATTTGCACAGACAACCAACAGCGAGTCGAACTATCCCACTATCGCTATGGACGAGCTGCCCGGCCCTTGAAGAATTCACCACAGACCTCGAGAAACTATTGTTCGCAGCGGCCCGCCCACCCACGCCGCACTTGTACAAGTCACCAGTACACAAGAAGGTGCAGATTCAATGTCATTTAATGACATGCTCCAATTTGCTCGCAATTTCCAATGCGCCTGGCTGTTACGTTTCGTAGTTCAACTGTAATGAAAGTAACGTCTAATAGCCTGGGTCTAAACCTGGGGACTCTTCTTTCAGTCCCACGGATATACGAAATCTAGTGCGGACTAGTTACGTATACATGCATTTGATAGTATAGAGTAAGAGCCTGACACTGGCCGGCAGTGTTGGATGGATGGAGTGAATAAGGCGAAGGGATTCTGAGACTCAACAAATGCACAAGGTATTCTTTAGGTTCTAGACCTCAGATGTAACTCAGAACACAGTGTACGAAATGTAATAGAGTGCGTAGTGTGGAAATGGAGTAGCGTGTGCAGATGACAGTGATGTCTTTAGTACCAGTTCTTTATCCTGGACCTATTGTCCCTTGCACTCCGTATCTCTTATTAGATAGGATTGCTAGTGGGCTCTTAAGGTGCTATGGATAAAGGATTGAGTGGTAAAAAGTGATATTCCAAAGGTCCACCACGGAGCCCCTTATATAGGAGCGCGCTCCGCAGTGAGATACGTGTCCACACAGATATGGCTACATAATCCTCCCAGATGGTATGTTCCAGCAGCGTCTACGTAGTCACAGACCCTTAGGTATTACATAGGTTTCCCCGTGCCTTCCCAATTGCTTTGTGCACCACCGCGGTGGACAAAGCAAGGAGGTCCGGCGTGATACATGTGAACAATCGGCCCAAGAACACACGGGATTACCCTACCGAAGGATAATACTCAAGAAGAACCCACAACCAGTCCCAGTTCCCAACAGATATCCTGTTCCTCCGCTGACTTGTGCGTTCATCAAGTCATAACTTCCCACCAGTACCTGTTCTATAACACTGGCCCTCTGTATGGAAGGCAAAGTTTACTGCTGTTCGATGGAGGTCCATAATTTGTGTATATTCCATGCAAGTTCCTTTCGCCAACAATCACTGCAAATAGAGGGCACCGGGCCCGGGCGGTTTTTGTCTGGGTTTGGTGGCGTGGCCAGGGAAAAAACAGGCCGGGCCAGACGGCCACACACGTCTGGGTTATGACGTAATTTGGTCACTGCCCGGGCCTGTTTTTGTGCCCTGCCTGGGTTTTGAATTGCCAACTCCACAAGCTGTTTAGGTGGCGTGCCCTGAACCTGTCAGCTATCCCGTCCAGTTTTTGTCACCAAAACACACATGTTCACGCCTGTTTAGGTGATGTGCCCTGAACCCTTCAGCTATCCCGTCCTGTTTTTGTCACCAATTTGTGTACCCAGCCTCATTGGAATAAAATAGGTTTTAATATTAAAATTTACTACCGAACACTACAGATATAAAAGCTGGATACATGGGCTGGCAACAAGGAGAGCACAGTAGTGAGAAGGAGAGAACAGTAGCGAGGAGAGCACAGTAGTGAGAAGCAGAGCACAGCAGCGAGAAGCAGAGCACAGTAGCGAGCAGGTAGCGAGAAGCAGAGCACAGTAGCGAGCAGGTAGCGAGAAGCAGAGCACAGTAGCAAGTAGCAGAGCACAGTAGCGAGAAGGAGAGAACAGTAGTGAGACGGAGAGAACAATAGCGAGGAGAGCACAGTAGTGAGAAGCAGAGCACAGTAGCGAGGAGAGCACAGTAGCGAGCAGGAGAGCACAGTAGCAAGTAGAAGAGCACAGTAGCGAGAAGCAAAGCACAGTAGCGAGAAGGAGAGAACAGTAGCGAGAAGGAGTGGGTGGTGGTCGGGTCCAAGGTTGAACCCAAAAAAACAATAAGTCCACCCGAATTAGGCCACATTTGTGATGCTGGATGTGTGTGTATTGGGTGGGTCAGGGAAGTATGTGCATGGCCAAACTGACCCACGGACATTTTACTCTGAATTTTAGATGCAATACTCAGTGGCGGCGGCATCAGGAATATCTGACGAATATTGCCGGATGGCATGCATGGTGGCCGGCATGGTGGCCATGGATGGCCAAGTGACAGATGATGATGACGACAAAGGGATGATGGTGGGGTGTGTGATGGCCGGCGTGCACTGGACATGCCCTGGCCCGGGCAGAACATATATCCCGTGCTGTTTTTTACGCTGTGCATGACGAAAAACCCATCCCGTTTATGTGACGTTTTGGCCATTTTGCTGACCAAAACCGGGTGCCTAACCCAGCCGGTTTTGCTCAACTTTGGTGGCATAAACCGCTGGTGGGCACCAAAACAGCACGGGGCTGGGACCCTCTATTTGCAGTGAGTCTTGTACAATTTTGACACCAATAGATAATGCAGTTGACGTAGCAGTACTGTTGTCCAGGTGAATGTCACAGAGGTGGTGGGTTACCTGCTTCTTCTTTAAGTCTACCTGTGGCAACAAGCTCCTGACGCTTTTCTTCCCATTCTATATTTGCCCCCACCCACAATGCTTTCCGAGCAGCAAATTCTGTTTGTGCCATTGCTCTTTTTGTCTTGGTTTTGTTCCTTTTTGTCATCCATCAATGCTCTATCACCTATAAATCCAACCCATGTAGCTAATGTCTCAGTCCCGCCTGAGAATTGGGACCCCCGAGACAAAATCTTTTCCCTTCCTTCAGGAGGAGCCCTCTTCGCAAATTTCAATTCTTAAGTGTCAATAACGCGACCTGTGTAGCCAAGGGGCCATGTTACCTCATCATCTCTTGACTACAACCAATCAGGAGGCCAACATCATGCTCCAAATTCTGGGCACACTGCTGCCTTGCTTTCCAGTCTCACCACTCAAGAGGAAGCCTACCAAGCAAAAAGGTGGGTTCCTTAGATGTTACTTTATGTTTCTGACGAAGCAATATAGGTTCCCATATGGATTCCAGCCCAGCAAGCTCTCAAATCCGGCCATTTCTGTGCACAATGGACATTGCAGATGTAAAAGCAAAGCGCTCACCCAGCAGACATTCCAAACTGTATTTCAAGTTTAATTACATGAAATAGTGACATTTACTTCCCATGAACTCCCTCCTGTCACCCATGGCTCACTAGATGGTCCTGCCCAGTGGGTGGTACACCACTGTAGTCATTTTCCTTCTGTACTCCTGTTCGCTAATCAAACATTAGGGGGCTCCACTCCAAGGAATATGACAGAGGTCTCACTTGTTGATGAAATGCTTTGTGCTGTGGATAGCAGTCAGTGTGGTTCTTGAATTCAAAGGCAACTGTGTACCAGGCTTGAACATCAGCATTTTGAATCCCAACTATTGTCTCAAACACCGCTTCACCAGCAAGGTAAGGGTCCGCACCGAATCCTGACCAATGTTCAGTCCTTCCTAAGTACTTCGGTTCACGTGCGGGTCCGACCTTCAAAATTCCGGCCACCTTCAGGAACTCAGCCCATGTTCCTGAGGAAGGATGAGTGGCAGCCACTGATCCCTGAACGTAGTTCTTACATCATAGGGCCCAAAGCAATGTGGACTCCCTTGCCGCGAAATTCGTGGCCCAGAGCTTCGGCTCTTGCTCGCATGAAACAGCGGTCGAATCTAAGGGGAAATATTTATAATTACTTATAGGTACCAGGAAAGCATGCAGGTAACCCACGTCGCTGCGGTTGTAACACCACCGGGGAAGATGCTGACATGGTCTGCAAAGCACACAGCAGGCAAAGACCTGGGAAATTTTGATTCGGGATATCAGGGATATTTCCAATGCACCGACCTTGACAGAGAAGGGACACTGTAAGAGTGCGAATCATGTCACAGGTTCGAGAGTATGATGACAAACTGTTTCGCCAGCCCACACCAGTGGCTAGAGTAACTTTCTCAGTAAGATTGAAACCCTTCAGGTAGTCCTTGGCCTGTTCAAGGGCAGCGGACCAATCCGGACATTGCCATTCGCTTGTATGTTATTGGGGGTATTTGAGGAGCATGATAGGTCAAAAGAGACTGGGCAACAGTGACCACATTGGTTGAGAATATTAGCGTAATCAATGAGAGCCCTGCAAGTGATTTCATGACCAATGAGGGTGGCGGGCGAGACTTGAAGCTAATGACCCCCCCCGTCCATTGGACAAACTGACAGTTGACAGGTGTACAGTACTTTACCACTCACTGGTCACGACCAGTCACTGGTCATCTGCTATCCACCGCCTAGCTAGATAGAAGATGTAGACTTTAATACTATTGATAATAAAATGAAAGTAAGCCTATACCTTTTCTAGCCTTCTAGTGGCACAGCAAGGCAATTGCGTGGTGAAGTGGACCAAAGTGGCCACTCTGAGTTCCCATCTCAACCTCGAGCCCTCATGTACTTCGGATGTAGCATGAAAAATATTAATAGACCCAAAATGAATCTAGGATTTGATTTTCAGATATAAGGACAGAGCAAGAGTGCTACAATCGGCCTACCTCCCTGTTGCACTCACTCTACTGCAATGGCCAAAGGCACCAAACCCATAAAGCATGACAAAGTTTTTTGCCAGCATCATGAAGAGCAATCAGGGCTTGCTCTTGCCGAATATAACCACCTTTTGGCTTTGGGAGGCAAGCCACGACCCAAAGCCATTGCCAATGCCATGGACGATGCTCTGTATACACAAGGATATTATATTTAGACTCTAAATTATATACAATATTATATACAAAATGAAACAACAGGTTTTGTCTCTTGAAAATGTCCGTGAAGGTAAATGACCAGTGAGTGGTCGAGGCCAATATTTGACATCCTACAGTTCGACCCATTCCCGATGATTTCTTGCAGTAGTGCAGTCACACAATAAACATAAAATATAGATGTATCTATAAAATGGGTTTTCTGCCCAATACGAGCTCATACGGAGAGCCCAAAGGTGTCCCAAAACATCTTGACCAGTGACCCATTAAGTACTGTATATCAAATTGAGAATCACCAGTAGGTCATCTGACAGGATCTGACAGGCAGATATCAAATTGAAAATCCTCTACATTTCACACCCCGTTTCTCAATTATGTCCCAAAAACTGTCGGGCCTGATCAGGCCCAAGACTCTGATCAGGGTGGCATGCATCTGATCAGGGGTCGGCGGGTCTGATCAGGCATCAGTGGGTCTGACCAGAGACTGCTCCACCTGATCAGAGAGGGACTTGACAAATCCCCAATTATTGTTGAAAATAAATAAAAAATAAAAAAGTCATTTTGTCATACATATATTCTAGCATCGTTGTTAACAATAAAAAATTACCATTTGTAGTGTTTTTACTGTAAGGTTGGGCCTCTTTGGTTTGGGGTTTGGGGGTTTGGGGTTTGGGGGTTTTATTTTCACAAGGGCAGGGTAACGAACTTGAACTCCCCCTCCACCGTGACTTCTACCCCCAATGCAAGCACAGCTTGAAGATGTTGAACAGGTACATTCAAGCACATAAATGGCGCATCGGATGTGTTGGTTTTACAGGCAAAGATGACAGGCACTCAACCACCCAGACCATTGTCTTTGGTGGCACCATGTACCTGAGGTGTGTTATCGTCACGGCTAAACTAAGTACTAATGTAGGTTAGACTGAACTCTAATTAGAAATATTTTCCACTCATCCGAAATACAGCACTGGATCTCAGGCAGGTTCTTTAGGCCTAGGATGATACCCCCGTTGTCGCCCCCACATTGATCAACCCTACAACAAGTGCAGTTGCTGATCCTTATCTCGAAGAACAACTACCACAATGAGTTTCACCATTGCCTCATTGCCTGCATCACACAGTTGTCCAACACCATGGCCTGGTCAGCATGGTCTGCAACGCCCCTCATCCACATAAACATGGCTTCTTACCTCCCCATGTATTGACTCCTGCTCAGGTTCAACAGTGGGCCCACCAAAACCCACTGTACTTGAGCACTAGCTCAGCAGGGCTCCAGACCCGAGTGCTCTTTCAGAGCCTCACAATAAAATGGTGTGTACCAACCCCCCCCCCTGCAGCCGTGGCTTTAATTACCATTTCACTAGGCCTTTGTAGGTGGGCTTCTGCCACTCATCTCCGAGGCCACCCAGACAACCCCCTTTGCACCAACATTTGTCCAATTCACTACGTATGTTCATCTTATCTCTTATGCACCCTTCTATTATCCCTAATACATACGTCTCCCTAGAGTCAATATACGCACCATGGCTGGGGCTATAGTGCATATATTGACTACTATTCCTGATACCTCTGTCTACCTGACCACTACTTGTCCATTTTTAGGTCATTCCTCAACCACCTCAACCCCGCAATCTCCTCAAAACTCTATTGGAGACCTTCTGGGAAACGCTCCCCACTGAGTATCACCACTCCAACCCACTTACCAACGATCAAGTCAACCACATCATTGAACGATATTACTTTCAACAAAGGTGGTCTAAGCCTGAATGGCAAAGCAGCTCGTCAAGTGCTCCAGCTCCTGCACACTGCCCAGCCCCAATGGGGCACCTTATTCCAATGGTACTGGAGTTGGATATATGCACAACGAGGAAGGTGTACGGGCAAGGACATGACAGGATGTACCCGCCTCCAAAGGGAGAAGCGGAGCCAGGTGTGGTGGTGGTAAGCGGTGGGGATGATGGTGTAAGCTGTAGTTTACATTCATAATTCGATTCATTTCAACCTACAAGAGCCCCCTAAGAAGGATTCTGGTCAGGCCCAAGCAGTCTGATCAGGACACCAATGTCCTGACGGAACAGTCTGATCAGACAGAAGTGGTCTGATGAAGCAGTCTGATCAGACTTGTTCACCCTGATCAGATTCCTGAACAGGCCACCTAAGCGAGTCTGATCAGAATTTGGGTGTTGTCTGAGCAGAGCCATCAGCCTGATCAGACATAATGGGCCTGATCAGGCCCAAGTGGTTTTTGGGACATACAACCTGTTGCAGCCACTTTGACCAAAAATGTTTTTTTGTGGCTGGCCACTTTTGGCCAAAAAATCGAAATTGACCCTGTTGCTCAATTAAAAATTGTAAAACATTATTAATAAATTCTATGTTGTATAAGAAAAATCATGGGCCCACGCCGCTTGTATTTGAGTAAGATAGCTGCTTCTGAGAGAAAACCTAAGGCTAGGCCAACGAAAAAAATTATTTGGCACTCCTAACATCTACAACAGTCTTTACTAATTACAGGGACCTTGTAGAGAT
>Ga0307515_10012862_pt1 | contig 15700 bp, 2 predicted proteins | sample 17_EM_MG_FD_194513 | JGI IMG/M metagenome (GOLD analysis project Ga0307515, IMG submission 194513) | Populus trichocarpa ectomycorrhiza microbial communities from riparian zone in the Pacific Northwest, United States - 17_EM | ecosystem: Host-associated > Plants > Roots > Unclassified | place... | reverse complement strand
GCCATTACTAAGGGAGGTATACCTCTCGGTTACTAACCAGCTAGGGGTACCCTAAAATAATACTAAAAATATTAAAGGTACGGAGGCTAAAGTACTAGGTTACACGATTAACACCGCGGCAATAAAGATAAAACTCTTACCAGTTAAGCAATAAAAAGCTATTAATTAGGTAACCAAAGCTCTCTAAATAGGCTAGCTATTATTACAGCAAGCCTAATAACTAGCGGGCCGCCTAGCATAGTATGTAAAAGTTATCCGCCTTAGGCGCTTATACTCTTACTTCTTATAGAACTTTATAATAAAATGGCCTATTAGGCTATTAAGATATGCACACTAGCGCCTCCCCCTAGAGCTTAAGGAAGACCTTAACCTCTAGCTTAAGGTTCTTATATTAAGTAACGGTGTACTATTTTTTAATAATAAGGAGAGGCTATAGTTTCACTTATTTACTAACGCCTTATTACTTAAAGGCTATAGAGGCTTCTACTTTAGCGGAGAGAATGGCTACTAGCCTAATTATATGGCTTCCCTACCCCAAGCCTAGGCTTTTAGCTATTACCCCCTACTAAATTAGGCGGATAACTATATTAACCTAAAAGAAATACATGCTATCGCAGAGGTATTTAAAAGGTAGTTATTGGTATAGCGGTATAGGTCTCTTTATATTTATACAGACAATATAGTTACTTACAGCGGCATTTAGAATAATATTGTAAAAGGTTCTAGAAACCAATTACTCTAAGAAATACTTATATCCTTAATAACAAATAATATTACTATAACAACTATATAGGTCTCTAGCGCTAACAATAGGCTTACTAATACTCTCTCGCGATTTAACCGCGAGAAATTATTATTAATATGCCCTAAGTAGCAAATAAATAACGGTTTCTTACTAGACAAATAATAACTATATAGGTCTCTAGCGCTAAATAGGCTTACTAATATTCTCTCGCGATTTAACCGCAAGAAATTATTATTAATGTGCCCTAAGTGGCAAATAAATAACGGCTTCTTGCCGGATAAATAACGACTATATAGGTCTCTAGCGCCAAATAGGCTTACTAATATTCTCTCGCGATTTAACCGCGAGAAATTATTATTAATGTGCCCTAAATAGCAAATAAATAACGGCTTTTTACCAGAAAAATAATACCTCTTTAGGTAGCTACTAACTCTTATAGTTAACCCAGAGTTGTTTAATTAACCTCCCCCAACCTTCTAGAGCGAGATCGGTGGGTTTTACTACTTTTTGCTACTTATATAGTATGGCTTAGCAGCCAATATAAGGAAGGGTTACTCCTCCGCTATTAAGAGCTGGGAGGCCTTCTTAGCCCTAAATGGTTTATTACCGTATCCGGCTAAGAAGATAGACTTAGGGGAATAGATTACTTAACAAGCGTTCGGTACAGCCGCCCCTCTAATAGGTAAAGTTAAGCTAAAAACCCTCTCTAATTATATCTCTATAATCCGATCTCGTTATATAAATCTAGGTTACTTAATTGCTGCCTTTAAAGACTATATTATTAAAAGGGCCCTAGCGGGGGCTATATCACTATTCCTATCTATTAAAAAGACTAAATTACCGATTATAAAGGACATCCTAGATAAGATTATTATGCTTAGGCCCTATAAGGCGGATATAAATATAGATATAGTATTTACAATGGCGTTTACAGGTTTCCTATATATAGGAGAAATTACGTACCTAAATAGAAAAGCTAAGGACTTTAGCACTATAAAGGCCCTCTATAGCGACGTTAGGATTGCCCCTAATAGCTATTTAATAGTCTTCTACTTAAAACGGAGTAAAATAGATAAAACCTATAATAGCGTTAATATTTAAATCGCCGCTATACCGGGAGATTATCTATACCCCATAGCCGTAATAATACAGTTATTTAACCGTAACCCCCGGCCTCTATTAGATCTATTATTTAGCATTAATAATAGAGCTTTTTCGGCGCTAGTAGTATATAAGATTCTATTAACCCGCCTAGCTGCTAGCGGCATCTTACCTAACGGCTACTCCAACTACTCCTTTTGTAGGGGTGTAGTATAGTATACGCACAATTATAGCTTCGCAGAGTTATAAACGGCGTAGTTAGGTTAATAGACATTAGATGCGGTTAAACTTTACTATAACACCTTAGAAACCGAACAACTTTAATTAAACTTGAATTTCTAGCGGAGTGTGCCTATACTAGCTATATAACGGTGCTGGAGGCGCGTTACCTAGTACGTTCTGCTATATCTACAGAATATAGTAGAAGGCGATAAGCAGAATATAGCAGAATATAGCAGAATATGGCAGAATATAGCAGAACATGGCAGAACGCGACACTGCACGTATACTACGTCTATTGTACCATGTTAAAGCATACTAACATTAGTATATTGCCGCGATATTGCCGTAATATGCCGTATATTGCCATCTGCCGTTCTACTATACTGCTAAGCCTAAGGTGGAATTAAGACTTTATACTTTTCAGACTACGGAAATTACCCCCGTTTTAACTTAATTCTTTATGGGTGGCAGGCGCTTTACTAGTAGGCACTAGGTAGAATTTAGGCCAGATCTCCAAAGTTTAGGCCTAAAAAGCCTTATAAACGCTACAATATTACCTAGATCCCGCCCTATAAGCCTATACCCCCCATAATTAATATATTTAAAATGGACTATAACCTATTTATACCGTGTGAGAGATAGATATCACGTGTCTATATATTACTTGGCCGAAAACCCTATAACTTAGGTATTTAACCAGATATTTAACACGGTTAACAGCATCATTGCTTATAACTGCACTTAATAGGTCATTCTTTTTACCTACCTACCCCCCTTTCAATGTATATTAGATTAGATACTTACAGTCCTATTTAGGTCTAGCGGCAGGCTACCCTATTAGGGGCACCAGGTAGGATTTAAGCCAGATCTCCAAAGTTTAGGCCTAAAAAGCCTTATAAACGCTACGATATTGCCTAGATCCCGCCCTATAAGCCTATACCCCCCACAATTAATATATTAAAAATGGACTATAACCTATTCGTGCCGTGCGAGAGATAGACTATAGCTTATAATTAGATATAATAGTATCTAGTAGTCTATAAATTTAGTAAACGTAATAGATATATAGCCGGGCTGCCTCTTTAGCATTAATATTTTTATAGCAGGGAATTAAGAACAGGCGTTTACTAAAGCGGTTAACTATAACTATAACTATATCGTATCCGTTACGGTCTATAGGTAGTATATAAAAGTCTATAAAAATATACTACTAAGGGCGCTCTAGTATTAGGAGTAGCTTAAGTAGTCCTAGGGTCTTATCCTATAGGATTATAGCTTTTCTATAGTCTTCGCAGTTCTATATATATTAATTAATATCCGCAACCATTCTCGGCTAGTAGTAGCGGCAGTTAATAATTTTATAGGTTTTATTCTTACTAGGGTATGCTATAAAAACTTAGCAATAAGCTTCGCGGATTAGTTTAGTTTATAGATTATTAACGTTAGGGACTATAAGCCGCTCCTAGTATAGGAGTAACCCTTCCTCTACTTTAAAATTAGGGTCTTTTTTTACGGCTCAATCGCGGAGGGCCTTTAGGGCGTTAGCCGTGCGGTTTATAGTTAGAAGGCAGTTAATTAGCCCAATTAGTTTGTTTAAGGTCTCCTCTATTAATGCTAGCTCCTTAAGGATCTATAGGTTAAGCTATTTAGGATAGAAGAGGGCGCGCGTCTAATATTAGGTTTTTAGCTTATCCTAAGGTCCTATATCTTATTCTCTTTAGGTTAAAGTATTAGCCTTAAAGTTTTATTTACTAGAACAATATATAATTATAAAAAAGAATTAGGAGAGTATCTTAGCCTATTAGGCTTATTGTTTAGTAAGCTGCTTTATAGTTATAAAGTACTTTAAGGCTTTATAGTCTGTATATATCTTAATCTGGGAGTTCGTACCTTTAAGCTCTATATACTATTAAAAGAGTAATTAAATAATAGCTAGTATTTCTTTATTATATACTTTATAGTTATACTTAGCTAGGTCTATTATTTTTAAGAAAAAGGTAATAGAGTACTATTTACCATCTAGATGTAACTATAATAGGATTCCTACTATAACCCTATTAAAGGCGTCTATTTCTAGCATTAATTTAAGGTCTAAGTTATAGTAATAAAGGATTAGTAAAGAGATAAGCTAATCCTTTATCTCTTTAAAGGCTTTTATATAGTTATTATTAAAGACAAAAGGAATATCCTTCCTAGTTAGTTATATAAGAGGTTTTACTATAATTCCGTAGTTGCGGATAAACTAATAGTAGAAGTTATAAAACCTAAGAAAGGATTAGATTCCTTTTACTATATAAGGGGGCTTCTAGTTATAGATTGCCTTTACCTTCTTAGGGTTAACCTTAATTCCTTTTATAGTTACGATAAACCTAAGGTATTTTATACGTTTTACCCTAAACTTGCATTTCTTAATATTAACTTATAAGCCTACGTTCTATAGTCTCTCTAGGACCTTTTTAATATAAACTTAATACTTAAGTTTGTTGTTTAAGTATATAAGAATATTATCTAGGTATACTGTGCAGAACTCGTTAAGGTAATTAAAAAGAACGTCATTTATATACCTTTAGTATATAGCCGGTCCGTTTATTAGTCTAAAAGGAAGACCTTTATATTTATAGGACCTATAATAGATATAAAACGTTATTAAATCTTTAAATATAGGGTCTATCCTAATTTAGTAGAAAGCTTAATAGATATTAAGTTTAGTAAAGATCTTTACCTAGCTTAGACGTGTAAGGGTTTTATTAATTAAAGGAATAGGGTACTGGTCCTTTTAAGTAATAGTATTTAGCTTTTAATAGTCAATGTGGGAGCAGGGGCCTCTATTAGGCTTTTTTATATATAGGATAAGAAAAGTAAAAGGAGCTTAACTTAGCTTAATAAACCCTTTATCTAGGTTATTAATTAAATATTACTTTATTACTTTTAACTTATCCATTAATTATTAGTAAAGGGGGCTATAGCCTAGTAAGTTATTAGCTTCTAATTAAATCTTATAATTATACGTTTAGTAAGGGGGTAACTTATCTAAGGCCGCTTTTGAGAATGCATCCTTATAATCTATATAAATAGTAAAAAAAAGGTGTTTAACTAGTTCCTCATTAGTTTCCTTAGCCGGCTTTTCCTCCCTATTATTAATAATTTAGTTAATTTTATATAGGCTTATTATAAAGACCTTATTATCCTTCTAGTATATATTAAAGTAAAACGCTATAGCGCTAATTGCGGCAATATCTACTATAGGGGTTTATATAATAATAGGGGTATATATAACTTTAGGGGCTTCTAGGGTACTAGCGTTATTATTACTCCTTTTAGCTCCTATTGCATCTTTTAGAGGTTATCCCTTATATCCTATTAATACGTTCTTTTCTATACCGGTTAAATCTACATAACTTAAATATTATCTATATTACTCTCTATCCCGCTTCTATATATAGAGTCCTCTTTAAATAAAGCGCTTTAGAAGAGTATATTTATTAATATAGAGTTCTTTTTAGCTTTACGGTAGGCGTTTTTTTTAGGTAAAGGCTAGGTTACGGGCCTAAATATCCTATTAGTAGGTAGGGTTAGCCTTTACGGCTAGTGTCTTATAATTAGTTTGGATTTCCCTAATAAATAAGGGTAGTTTTAGTCTATCCTCCGGCTAAATAAATTATCTTTATTATACGTTTAGCTAAATATTAAAATAGGATATCTATTTTTGGCTAAGGATTATATTATAGGACCCTAGGTCTAGGATGCAGAAAGGGATACTATATTAGCATTATCCATTAAAAGCGATATACAACTTTAAGATATAGGTAACCGGCTAACTGGCTTAGCTATTATAGCCTTTTACCTAAATAAGCTTCTCTAATTAGGTGGCTTTTGCATTTAGAAATTCGGCAACATTATTTATATAGGCAATATTTATAAAGGCAAAGCTATTTACTTTAGTGTTAATAAGGGTAGTTATATTTACTCTATATCTATTTTAAGATACTATATATAGAATAGTAAAATACTTTCTACCTATTAACTAACTAAGATTAATCTCTTTAAGATTAATAGGGTACCCTAGGGGGGAGTCTTTCCCTAGGGCCCTTCTTTTCCCAACTTATTAAACATTTCTCCTTCCTCTATCTCCTTAATATTACCTATATCCTTTAGCTCTAGGCGGGATAAGGTAAAGTAACCCTCCTTATTATAGTTATAGCATATAGCCGAGGTAGGGTTAATTAGAGTATTACGGCAAATATTAGTTAATAGTATAGTATATAGCTAGTTAGGCGTCGCTTACTAGTGCGTAATTATAACCGCTTTTAGTATAAGAGTAGTTATAGCTTATCTTCCTGCTCTAGCTCCTATAGGTATAGCTAGCGAGTTCTAATTACTATAGAGTCGCTTCTACTAATTAGGATAGGCTTTAATCTACTTTAGTTTTAAGTTTAATAATAGGCAATAAGCTATAAGTCTATTATAAGTTAGTAGGTCGTTTAAGGTTATAGCAATCTTCTTTTATAGCTAAATTATTAGCTTATTATATAGGTCTAATTAGTAGTTCTTAAGGGGAACCTAGCCTTCTTCCGTAAGGTATAGGAATTAAGTTTAGAATTTAGTAAAGGGTTAGTTTAGTTTTATTATTAGGTAATTATAGTTATACTAGGCGTCCCGTACTTTATTTAGGTTAATATAAATAGCCACTAGGTGCTATATTATCTTATTAATAGATATAAATTAGATAGGGGAGTCGTCCTTAAACTTAGCTTAAAGGTACCATTAGGCGTCCCTAGTGGTTCGACTAAAGAGGTAAAGCATTTTAGCTTCTTTAGAAAGGAAATAGTTATAGTTAATACGGAGCTTTCCTTGTACTTAAATCCTCTAATTTTTAAAGGTAGGGTCTATCCTATTAAATAGTAGTAGGGGGTTAAGGAGCTTAACGGACATTAATTACTTCATTATTATATCTATACTCCCTAGTGTATTATATTTAGTAGAGTAAATAGGTCGGCTAGGGCTTTAAAAAGGGGAAGCTAGGCTATTTTATAAGGCTATAAGGCTTTCTAGGATCTCTTATAGGGTCTCTTATATATTTCTTATTTTAAGATAATTGGCTTTTTAGCTAGTTACAAGGGCGCAAATCTGCTTACGTACGTCTATAACGTTATTATTATCTTTAATTTCTAATCCTAATTAGATCTTAGGTTCCTCTTAAGTAGAGGTAGCTCTCTTAAATAAGCTTACTTTAGGTGCCATTATTAGCTTCCTAAGGTTCATTAGTATTATACGCTTTAGTTTTAATTCTAGGGGTATAGGTCTAGTCCTATCTAGCTTATAAGATAGGATATTATCTAGGCCTTCCCAGGCAATATAGAGTTATTTTAGTGTCTAAGTATAGCGCGTTAATACGTCGTTATAGACGAAGTTTCTTTAGGGTGGGATATTATTAAGGCCTTTCCAGGTAAGGTAGGGTGAACTTAGTATAATGTTATGGCTTAAACAAATGCCTCTAAATTAAAGCTTAAACGAATGCTGTATTACAAAGATACTAAGCTAAGGAGAAGGGAAAAAGGGGTCGCTAGGACTAATGTAAATAAATATATAGGGTAAGCCGCTAAGGCGCTAGCTCTGGGCGAGCTAATCGCGGGTTAGTAGAATATAGCAGAATTTAGTAGGTAATGTGCGATAGCGCCGTTATAAAAGGGAAACTTTATTAACTTATATAGAAGGGATTAGTAATAGACTACATAACATAGTTCTAGATACTAGTAGTACAGACTAAGTAAAACTAAGGGGCGTTAATAGCTTAATACCGACGTGGATTAAAGGCTAAGGTTTAGTAAACTATATATTACAGAACCCTACTATAGGGGCCTCTATAAGAGAGCCCCGTGCTCTTATATACACCTCGCGTACAGCTTATATCAGCTACGCGTAGGTATATTACCTCCTTACGCCCTCGACCCTTATAATCGATCGCGTAATGTCTTATAGACTCCTTAAATACATACACTCTATAGCTACTGCCCTCGTTCTATAACATTACGTTACGCCTTTTTACTACTAACGCTTAGCCTATAACTAATTCTATATCTTTATAATACTATAGGCGCAAAGCTAATAAACCTAAGTAGTATTAAAGAAAATAAAAAATAAAATAAGAAACTATAGAAACCTAGAGGATAAGGATTAAGTAATTAAAGGTCTAAGGAGCAGAGGGTAAACTAGGGATCTTAATAGTAGAAGACGTTTAGGTAGACTCTATAGTAAGAAAAATGGTTTAAAAAAGGAGCTTATATAAATTACGGAAAATAAGGTTATTTTATTAGAGACTATAAAAGTAGGTAGGGTTACTATATAGTAAGAGGAATAAGACTAGCAGATAATATATATATATAAAGGGATAATAATATACTACGAAAAAAGCCGTAATAGTAGCGAAACCAGCCCAAAAACTACTTAATAAAGCAATCCGATATCGGAACCTTATTCCCCGCACTGAGAGACCCTATAAAACTACGTCGCCCCTAGCTATAAAGTATGGGGGATGACGGAGGGGCGCAAGCTTCCCGCTAGAGTTACGAAAATTATAATATAAGGGAGCTAAACTACGAACTAGGCGGGTAATAACACGGAAAGGATAGCTGCTAGCTTAACTAGTAATGGTAAAAATTAAAGGAAACGCTTAGATAAATTAAAGACGATCTTATAAAAGAGAAGGAAGAAACCCTATAACACTAGATACTTACTGTTGTTTAAGAGGTAATATAACACGTCGAAACCCTCTTAACGCGTTAAATAACCTAAGAAAAGGAGACTAAGGCCTAGCTTAACTAAATTAAAGCTAGTATTATAAAAATCTAAAAGGAAACGTATAAAGGAGGACCCTTAGGTTTAGGAGTTCCTTTAGTACAGGGCCAGACTTAGGCAGCCGTTACTGTATAAGCGGCCCGTATAGTAAACGTAGTTGCAGCACTACAGAGAGCAGCCGTACGCGTCCGGCTTAAGGAGCCCTAGGGCCATAAACTAGGGGAGCTTCTTAAGAATATTTAGAGAATAATACTAAGTGTATACGCCGTACGCACCCTTAATAGTGGGGATATAGACATTTACGTCCCCTCCTAAATAATAAAGGATTAAATCTTAAACGGACCAGATACGCTAGGACTTAAAATACTAAGAAAAAACTACCTCTTAGAAGTACCTAAGGTCCTATTTAAGACCCTAATTAATAGCAAAAGGAATATAGATAACTTAGAACTAACCTAATCTATCTATAAAGCTATAAAGCGCCTTATGCCTAGAGTAGCTATTAGCTGGGTTTAATGGCTACACAACCCTAAAGCGTAGGTGAAACGCTAGGCAAGCCCTAGTAGTGCCTAAAGAGAACCTAAGAAGACTAGAGAAATACTTATAATTAGTGTCCTAACCTAAGCAATTTAGTATAAAATTATATAAAGCGGGATAGTAATTAAATCTTAGCTTTTTAAGACTAGGCTATTTAAAAACAGCCTAATTATAAAGTAATGCTACTAATATAATTAATGGGGATATATATAAAGCGTATATAGAAAATAAATAAAATGCGGATAATGTGTAGGACTATATAGTACTATAGATTGCCCTAAAGAAAGGGTATCCTACGTTAATTGCGGTAAAGCCTATAAAGTATAGTAAAGAAAGGAGTATAGGACTTTTTAGAGCTACCTTAAGGGCATCTAAATAAAAAGGATAGCCCTCTTAACGCAGTCGCTCCGCATATAAGAAGCTATAGAAATAATATTACACCTACCCCTAATACTAGGAAACTTTATAATTATTACTAATAAAAAAAGAGAATAAGAACTATTAGGGACCTAAGAATAACTACTTAAACGGAGACCAAGTAAACTATCTTTTATTAATAAAGTAAGTAGAGATAGATCGCAATTAAGGCTCTGGCTACGTGCTAATAGAGTAATAATAGTAACTAGCGAAAATAAAGAGGAGCAGGATATAGATATAGATGAGCCTATACCTACCCTAAATAAGTAAGTGTATAATTATTTAGTATAACTGCGGAAATGCAAACTAAGGGGCATGTCGCCCCTTTTTTAATAGCGTTACGCTGGCGGACTACTAGGTCCTTGTAGTTTAGGAGCTAGTATATAATAGGTATACTAAATTAACATACTGCCCTAGGGGATTTATACTTATATATAACGCCCTCCCTATAATAAAGGTCTGCTTTATAGTCAGCTGGAATATTAATGCCGTATATTAGAAGCGTAGACAGTATAGCCCCTTTACTATAGCCCTTTAGGTGCGCCTAGAGGGGCTAGAGACTATAATTATTAACGTTTATAACCTATGCGAAGACGGCCCTTAGATTAGGACATAGCCGGAGGTTAAAAAAGCCATTAAGGAAGCTAAGGGAGAAATTATACTCTTAGGCGACTTTAACACCTACTACCTAATATAGGGCGGAAAGTATATAGCTAGCGAAGAATAGGCGGAACGCTTACTGGCCGAAACTAAAGCTAGAGGTCTTGTACTCGCCATACCTAAAGGAGAGCCTATATGGAAAAGAGGGCAATAGGAAAGTATAATTAACCTTATATTTATATCCCCAAATCTATATAGAAGAGTTAACTTCTATAATATAGTTGAGGAATAGGCCCTTATAAGAGACTATATACCTATCCGTATCTAAATTAATAACGCTAGCTATCCGCTAGTAGAACGCCGGCGCCTCGCCCTTACAAAACTAGACTTATAGGGCCTCCTTTAAAGTATTTAGGGGCTCAACTGGGCCATATTTAAAGACCCCCTACAAGCCCTTTAGGAAGGGATTAAATAAGTACTTAAAGAATACTGCCCATAAGTATAACCTAGCCAGTAGGCCTATTAAGAATAGTTACTATATGCTATATAGCTCTACGCTAGCGCCCGCTAGGCGCGGCGATAGCACTAGGACTATAACGACCCCTAGGACTTATAAAGATACCTAGCACTAAGCAACCAACTTTAGAAAGAAACTAGGAGGGTTAGTTATAATAACTAGAGGCGCTTTACTTATAAACTTACTAAGGATTAATTAAAACCCTATAATAAAGGACTCTGGATCCTATTAAAATAAAGTAGAAAAGTAAGTATAGCGAAGGCGGACCCCCATTTACTAGACCTTAGGAGGTCTATTAAGGACCCCTTAATAGATAATAATACTATAAAAGCAGATATTCTTATAGCTAAATTCTTTCCTAAGACTGGAATAGCGGACCTTAGCGATATTAAGATAGAGATAATAATGGAATAAAGAGTACTTAATATTAGCCCTATTATCTTAATAGAAGAAATTAGTAAGCTAATTAGGAGCCTTCTAAATGGAAAAGCCCTAGGGCTAGACGGTATACTAAACAAAGTTTTTAAAGCAGTTGCTCTAGTTATTATAAAAGACTTAGCAAAAGTAGCTAGCTACTGCTTTACTAATAAAACAATACTAAAAAGTCTTAAAAAATCTATAACTATGGTATTACGTAAGGAAGGAAAGAAAGACTACTCTCTCTTAGGCAGCTATAAACCAATTACCCTTAAAAACACGCTAGTAAAAGTCCTAGAAAAGTATATAGCTAATATTATATTAGAAGTAGCGGAAGAGTATAGCCTACTTCCTTAGAACTAGATGGGAGTAAGGCGCAAGTAATCTATACTATTAGTAGTAGGACTGCTTAGCTCTTACGTATAGATAGCGTAGCGAACGCGCTATAGGTGCGTAGTGTTAATACTAAGCCTAGACTTAGTAGGGGCATTTAATAACATATCCTATAAAAGGCTCCTCTATATTCTAAAAAGAAAAGGCTTTTTAAAGTGGCTTATAGACTTTATATAAAGCTTTCTAATAGTACGTAAGACCTATATTAAGTTTATAGAATATAAGAGTAATTAGATCTAAATATAGATAGGCATTCCCTAAGGGTCTCCCTTATCGCTAATTCTGTTTCTCTTTTTTATATTAAAACTATTAGAGAAATTCTAAAGTCCGGACAGCGGCACGCTAGGGTTTAGCTTTATAGACGATATAAATCTTATTACTTAGGGGGACTCCGCAGTAGAGAACTATTAATAATTAGAAGCCGCCTATAACTGCTATACTATATAGGCAAACCAACACGGCGCGGCGTTCGCCCCTAAAAAGTACTAGCTTATGCACTTTATAAGGCGATAGCGCCACGCCACTATAGACCTTGCGTCTACCGTACGTATTGCTAGCTATAAAATAGCTCCCTAGAAAACCAATATACGAATCCTAGGGATTTAGGTAAACCCTAAGCTATAGTAGAAAGAATAGATTAAGAAGGCAGCAACTAAAGGGTTAGTAGCCTTTAAAGTAATAGTAAGGATCACTACGTCTACATAGGGCCCATTAATGCGCCGCTCGCGCCTCCTATATATAGCCACCGTCCGACTAGCGATGCTATATAGCGCTTAAGTGTGGGGAGTACAGGACGACGGCGGAACGCTAGCGAAAAGCTTACTTAAACCGCTATAGAAAGTCTAGAACTAATGCCTCTATAGGGTTATAGGAGTATACCAGCAAACACTAACAGCTGCAATTAAGAAGGAAGCGGCTATTCCCCTAATCTAACTTTATATTAAAACGACAGCCCTCTAAAGAGCTGCCAAGACAGCTTCTAATAGGGTAGAAAAGGAATTAGTAGAGGCACTTAAGGGTATCTAGAAAACATTAATAAAGCGCTAGTAGAAAATAAAACGGCCACTAGTACTACTAGAAGTGCTTAGGGACCGTATAAAAGACCGTAAGAATAAAATATAGGGGTTCCTTATATACTAGAAGGATTATATAGAGTAGGAAGCTGTAATAACCCCTATAGGTGTAGCCAGCGAAACGCTAGCAGAGTGTAGGTGGAGCGCCGCTACCATATAGGAGGCCACTAGCACCGCTAGCGGGAAACTACCCTTATCGCGAAATGGGTAGACCTAGAATGGCGCTAACGGTAGTAGGTAAAGGCTAAAAACTATATAGAAACTACGTGGAAGACCCTATAGGGGAAACCTATAATCCTATTATATAAAGATCTAATAAAAGCAAAGGTTATAGCGCTATTTCTCCTTTATATAGAGGTAATAGGGCTTAACGCATAGCTTATATCTATTAGAGTACTAGAAATTCTCCTACGGTGCAAATGTAGGTGGATAAGGCAGATAGTATACTATATATTATTCCAATGTCTATAATACTAAAGGGCGGGCCTTATAGCATAATGTGCCTCTAAACGCCTTTAAGACGTCTTAAGTAATAAAAGAAGTGCCTAAGCGGCTGTAAAGTGGCTAGTATAGTTAGGTACGTTAGCCTAGTTTTAGGCTATAAAGGTAATAGACGCAGAGGATATAAAGGGATACTAGCCCTTTTAAAGCTTAGAGGACTGGTAAAAGAATATAGGTAAAAGGATATGGGTTAAAGGATAAGGGAAGAAGGGGCAGTGTGAGATCGTCCGCGAAGCGTGGTTAGTTGGCTTAATATGCAGACTCTAAGCTAGGTAGAAGGCGAGTCGCCGGCGCCCCGATATCGGAACGCTATCGTCTCTCCAGCGCGGCCCGTGATCGGGTTTTCTCTAAGATAGAGTTTTTCCTATAGAAGGTATTAGCCTGTGTGGACCCACTAGGGGGACCAGGACGGGCGGTAAATTGAATTTATTATAATATACTACGAGGAATAAGGGAATATTTAATTAAGAGTTTTGCGTTTTATTATAATATATACTAAATACGGCGTAAGCTATTGGCTATAGGAGCTAAAATTATTAGAGTTTAGAGAAACTAATAAACTATCTTATAAATTGGATATTAAGGACAATAAATTTAATATAGGCGAAATATTTGGTAATAATAAGGCAATAAAGGCAGCTTACTAGGAGTATATAAACCTTAAAGATGTTATAATAGAAGTAAAAACCAAAACCACTATAGAATAAGGGTCGGTAATAGAAATTATAACACTATTAGATATGGTATTTATCGCTTTATAAAAAAAAAGGATTTAGTAAGTAATAACTGCTAGTGCTAGCTTACTACTTAATAAAGGTAAAAGGCCAAAGGCTTAAGATTCCTAAAATAGGATAAGATAAGCTTAAGGACCTATAATAAACGATAACCAATAGAGTAAAGTAATGGCTTGGTTTAGTAATATATAAATAAGCTTAGGACAAAGTCTCCTAAAGGCATAAAACTCCTAAGACGAGATAAGTAAGATTTAAGATTCTTAGAATAAGTAAGAATACTATAAAAGCCTAATTAAACTAAGGTAGGAGCTAAGTTTAAGAAGGAAGTAAGCTTAGGATTAAGAATTCTATAGGACTAAGATTTTAACACATAAATAAGGACTATTAAGAAAATTAATACTAAGATTAAGAAGTAGAAAGACTTTAAGAATTTACTTATAAGATAAAAAATAAAAGAAAGTATAGAGGAGTTTAGATAGAGAATCTTTATATAGTAGGAACAGAAACTAAATTAGAGAATTAGTATACTAGGTTATATAAGGGACAGAGTACTTATATAAAGAATTACTAATAGGCCTAGGATAGGTATGCTAAGAGCTAAGTAGCTTATTAAACTAGAAGAAAAAGAGGATCTAGAAATCCTTACTAAATTTAAAGAATAATATATAAAGGGCTATTATAATATAGTAATAAGAAGATACTTCCTTATAGATAAGCAGTATATACTTTAATAGATATACTAAAAGTGGTATAGGTAACGACATAATAATAAGTAGGAAGATTTCTATATATAGTTAGATAAGTAAGTTATTTAGGACTACCCTATTATAGAAAAAGCTATAAGTTATATTAAAGGAGCCTTAATTATAATATTAAAGGATCTAAAGGAATAATTAAAGGACTAGAGAAGTCAGAGGCAAACTTTAGTACCCGTAAATAAAGTTATAGCGTTTAGATTAATATAGTAAAGGTTTAAACTTAAAGATAAAAATAAGTTAAGAGTTAACCTAAAGTACCTAGTATATTATATACTATTATAGATTGCATATATAGATAATATATACGATATATATAAGAATCTAAAAAAATAGAAGTACCCTATAAGGATATATTAGGCGCCAGATAAGCAATAATATAAAAATGTTAAGTATATATATAGATAGTATCTAGTAAAAGTTTAGGAGTCTAAAGACTTAATACTTTAACTAAAAAGATTCCTTATAGAAGAATGCCTTAATAAATAATAGTGGTAGAAATACTTAAAGAATACGTATCTATAGTATATAGAGGATAAAAAGCAAACTAGGTATTAGCTAAAGAGTAAGCCAAGTATATAAGGATTAAGCAGTTAATAGTTAGGAAAAGTAGAGGCCTATAAAACTAAAGGAAGCTAGTAATAGAGCCTTAAACCCTTAAAGGAATTTAAAGATAACACCTAAATTTATAAGTTAATTAGTAAAATTAATAGTTTAAAGTATTAATAGATAGTGGAGTAATAAGGAACTATATCTTACTAGCAGTAGTTAAAAGAATGGGTTTACCTTATAGATAGAAGGAGCAACCTTACCTATTAGTTATAATTTTAGGAGATCTAATAGCCTATAGAGGAGGGATTATTAATCTTAAAATAGGACCTATTTAGTTAACT
>Ga0307515_10012860_pt1 | contig 15703 bp, 10 predicted proteins | sample 17_EM_MG_FD_194513 | JGI IMG/M metagenome (GOLD analysis project Ga0307515, IMG submission 194513) | Populus trichocarpa ectomycorrhiza microbial communities from riparian zone in the Pacific Northwest, United States - 17_EM | ecosystem: Host-associated > Plants > Roots > Unclassified | place... | reverse complement strand
GGGTCTAGCCAAACCCGGCGAAACCCGCGGGTTGACGGGTACGGGTCCGGGTTTGGCCCGCCAAGAGTCTGCGGGTCGGGTTTTTGGCCGGTTCTGGAACCGAACCGACCCGTTTTTGCGGTCCAAATCCGGACCACTGGCGGGTTACCCGGACCCGTTGCTAACACTAGACTTCTCTCATATTAGTAGCGGTCTGAAAAGCTGCTTCTCATGAACTGTGCAATACGTAAGGTGATTCTTGCTAGTACTCCCAAATGTGACGCTTTTATTCCTATTGTGACACCTGTTTCTATAACTCCAGCGGAACTTGCGACGTCAGATATGATGTATTATATACCAGCAGAAGTCTTAGAGTATTTGATATTTGAGCATGAGTTGAGGTTAAAACTGCATCGTGAAGGGTCAGAGTACGTTCAAGGTCCTTATGGCCCATTAGCCAGTTAGTTGACTAGCGCATTAAATTCGACAAAGTCGAAGTGTTTTTGTGATGTGCTTTTGTGATGTGATCTCAATTCTACAGACACCGGCAACAAAGGACGACTGCATTGTGACTGTGATGAATGGCCTATTTTACCTATCATACTGGCCTCTGTGGCACGTGACGCCCGAACCATCGCGCTCGCTACAGTACGCGCAGCTTCTATTTGTCAGGCTTCTGGCTTTGCTGGAATTCAAGACTTCAAAGACGAATACAAACCACTGTTGAACTGGGGAAGGTAACCCGAACGAGCTACAAAAAGGCTGGATCGATCCAGAGAATACGGTACCACTGGCTGGAAGTGAAAACTCAACCATGCGTAGTAATTTAGGGTTGAGGGTTTTGCTTCTAAAGGTAACTTCTGGTGTGATAGTCAGTAGACAGCTTTTGGTCGCTAGGGCTATCTCAAAAATTCTACTAAGCCGTCTAACAGACTACTGGTGCGAGACAATAAAAGTCCTTTTTTACAACAGTTTCTGTTAGGGTCTTAATTATAAAAGCCGACCACCAGTGAAATGAAAACTGTCTGAACAACCCTCATGTCAACTACAACTTAATTGGCTGCTTATATTATAGCTAGCCACGCCACTCGAGTAAAGGCCTGGGTGGCCCGCGACCTGCCATGAAATTCCTCTAGCCACTATACATTCCAGTACAGGCCTTGCCCAACTCCAGATATGGTTTCTAGCGTTTACTGAAAACTATCAACCAGGAGCACCAAATTTCATGCGAAGCTCAAGCTACATCCGCATCATTCGCTAAGATTCTAACGAGAGCACCCCTCCACCGTCCCCTACTGTAGATATGTTTTATACTAGTGTGGTGAAGGATAACTCCCTTGCGGTGAAACTGGTAAATTGACACGTACTTCACATCATTCATCCGAATTTATCCAGCAAGCTACCCTCAATTCTATTTACGGGATTTGCATCCATTTTGGATGAAAATATGCTGAATCCGGAGCAGACTCTGCTCTATCTCATCGTGCCAATATGTCCCGAGGTCATTTGAGCGCAGGGCGGATTTCGGCACTGTAGGGTTCAGGGTAAAGCTGACCGAGAAACGAATGATATGCGAGAGCAACCTGAGAAAGCAAACAGGTTTTGCTTTGCTTAAGCCTACAACTAATGACTTTATACGATAGTAACTGAGATATGGTATATGTACACGCTATTTCAGTTGCCCTAGTGGGTGTATCGCTGGTCACTCAGTCGAACCAGGCATTAGGAACTCTATTACAGCAAAACCAAAAGACGCTTTAGCGCTAATGTACCAAAAATTTCAGGATTTCCATATTGAAAATACAGAAGTATCTACATTTCTCTTTACTAATATTGTACTTTCTTAAGTATTCTCCTTATGATAAGATGGTACTTTATGGATAAGAATAATGTGGTGTGTTAATAACTTTTAATACTTTTGTTATCTTTTTATCTTTAGGGTGTCTAGAAAGTTCTGGTTAGAACTTGTCTAGAACCTTCTTTTTGGTTCCGTTGGAAGAGGGATTTATCAGCGCTTGTTTTGATAGAACGCACCTAGATTGTTCTGTTATATTCTTTATGGTTCTTATGTATTTTTGTACAGTTGCTGAGTTTTTCTCTTCCTGTTTGAGTTATTGATCCACAACTGTGGTCACGGACAATCACTCCTTTATTATTGTATATTAGATACTGTTTCTCCTGTTTGAGAACAGTTCTTTAGACTTGCTCAGACATCGATCGGAATACTACAATATCTCCTCTCGAATCCTCTTCTCAGTATATCCTTGCCTTTCGAACACTTCTTGAAATCGTTATACTTGCAATACTTTTACTTTGCATACTTCTCCTGAGATTCTAATAAATCTCTTCGGACTTTCGCTGTTATAATCGAATATTCCATACGGCATTCAGCACACTGGTCTGAGGTTTACTATGGCTTCTCGCTATGCAGACACCATTGTGCGCATGCACTGAGCACACCACTCACTCTCAGGTTTTACAATCATACCTACATTTGCCACTTATTATCATCCGCACTCACGTCTGTCATCTGTATCCTTCACGGAAAGACCTTAGCTTGGTAATAGTGACAACTTACAACACCCTTAGATGCGGAGAACTTTCATAGTATAAGTATGGAATTGTCTCGATGTTCAACAAAACCTCTCATCCTTCACTGGAAGATTCACGGCTGATTCACGTGCATCTACTGACAACCCTCTACCTGTGCAATTGCTGCCTCTATTCGCCGGAGATCCACCATACTCCAGGCCTGACATGTCTACCTATGCCAACCTCACTCCCTCCAGCCCCACCCCTTTTTATCTTCGTTGCCACCTCGCCTCTGCCACTGTTGGCGTAATCGCCAATGCGGTTCGCACTCCCTCTGCTGCCCCACTCCCTTCAGCTGCCCAGCCGATCCAAGGTATCTCAGCCCTAACTCACAGGATGCATCCATAGTACCAAACAGTAACACAATCGAATAACTTGGCTCCGCTGTTATTGATGAAAGCTTTCGCCAAGTCAAGGGCACCAAAACTACACAATTCAGGCGTGGTTGGCACAAACTGTAAAAGAGGATACCGGTGCGGTCAGGGTATACTCGCGGAGCTGTTAACGTTTTTATAAGTTCCAAGGAGGAAGCTGTGTTGAGAATGATTGGGGGATGGCGGTGCAGTATTCTTCTTAGAAGTGTCGACGAATATATTTTATTCCCTGGGACTATGTACTGAGCATTAAGGAACAGACGTTACCTTACTTTTGGAGACCTTCCGCTTGTTTTCATTTGATGGCATTAATATTTGAGCCTTCGCGCAATTCATTAACATTAAGTGTTGGTAAATCGCAAATTTGAAGCCAGAAAAATTGATATGCAGTTGCGTGGTTGTCGTTTCATGCCACGAGTAGATATCTGGGTATTTGTTGTGCCCGAAATTTATTGAGGGAAAGGGCATTTTGGAGTGGTCACGTGCGGTTCGGGTGTTATTTTTCTAAGCGACGAAGAAGACTGATGTTGCGATAGATAAGATCGTGTGCAGTTGTGCTTCTTTAGCGTGGCAGAGACATCTTCAGTGTAGCAGAGACAGCCTCTTTGAGTCCTGTTCCCATTCCTGTTCCTCTTGCTCTTCCTCCCTCTGAACTCTCTGATTACATTATCACTATACATTTATATGTAAATTTCGGGTCGTTGTCTGAGTGGAGCGAAGCTCATGTATTACTGTACGGTGGAAGTCACCAGATGATCATCAGCGATTGGATGAGTGAAATTGGGTTAGCGTGAGCCCCAGGATCGACTTTCCCCTTTGCGTACCTAGGTAGATATACTAAAGTACATAAATGGTATCTGGTTCCGCAGGGTCTGCAGATATCATCTTCCAGCCCATTTTCCAAGGCCTAGCACCAATGGTGTCAACACGACTGTTCATCGTCTCTCCAAATACGTTGTCCAGTATCTTCAACGCAGCCTTTCTCTTGCAATCTCATATGATAACAGTACTATAAGCGCAAACCGTCCTTACCTACAACCTGTCTTCAATTACGAATACCATAAACAGCTATGCTACTGGGATGAGACTTAATACTGGCTGAATGTAAAGCTTTCGAGAAGGCATCCAATTCGTCACAAGATTCACATCTCTTGGACATTCGGGCATTGAAGTGAGTGATACGATAGGTTTGTAGTAAAAAATTCGTTGTAAACGCTTTTTAAACGTCTTCTTGTCGCATTTTAGAAGTCATTTCCCTATAGCATGCGCATACGCATTTCATTAAATACTACACGCTCTATAGGAACCCAGAATACAACCTCGCTGAAACGCAATTTGCTGAGAAATGAGATAAATCTTCTTTCAAACATAGCATTTCCATACCAGAATTATCATAAATTCTAACATCGATACTCCCTGTTGAAGTTTAGAAAGGGCCTCGAGTGTAAACGGTAACTGGATCCTCATTATTAGACTGCTCAAACCAAGCCTGCACCGTATAGTCTCTGGAGCTCTCGAGACGGCGAAGGTTATTGTCGGTGACGGCGTTGACGTTAGCTAGTTGTTTGGGGTTTGATTAGTATTCGGCACCGTGGATAAGATGGTAGGATAGAATGGGATACCTGAAGCGGACTGAGCAGTCTCGGTGGCAGCGTTGGCCATAGCTGCAAGAGAGGAGGGGGGCGAGTGGGCTGGAGACACTCTGGCAGAGAAGACGACAAGACTGGTGGAAGTAGACATAATAGTGTAGTGAAGCTATAGTTCTTTGATAGATAAAGGATGAAATTGCGCAGAAAAGTGGTATTAGCAGCCAGGTTGGTTGAAAAGTTTTCAAAGCTGGTGACGAAGGCCAGAAACCGATCGACGTTGGACACTGGAGTTATATACGCATACAGCTGAGAATACGGAACCATGCCCATACATCATAAGAATCGGCATTTGGATCTAAATCGTGGCCACTAGTCTTTGCGGCTGTGGGGAAAAAATTACTGTTGTCCAGGAGCCTCATCATGATATCATGCTGGGGCGATTTGGAGTGTTTTGAAAGGCGTGCATCCGAATTCCTTGGGAGTTTAGTACTGCAGCAGAACGAGCGTAGATACAGTTTCCTGTCTGCGCAGTGGAGTGCGGCAACCACATTCTAGAAAAACAAGGAAGTTAAGGTAAGGCATGTATGCAAAAACATCTTTCGCGGCAGTTAATATATCTTTTGGGTGGATCTGACACAGGGATTCCCTGTTAGGTCGTTGAATGTGGCCACTAATTGTGTGGATTGAGAACTGGCATTCGGTCACCATCCGCAAACAGTAATTGTAGGCACGAATTGTAGGTTCTCGCAACCACAGCGAATTGGAGGACTTCCCGAAAGGCCTAAACCTCAATTCTAACCGCCTTTGGAAAGTCTCTTAATTTGCGATTCCCAAATATGGGTATTTGATATTCGGATTTCTTATGAGAGCGCTAGAACGCCTAGAAAGGCTGTTCTATCCTACGGGAAATCTTCCATCAATTTGAATTTTGTGAGCATAGAGAGACATCCTCAAGGTAGTCCCAGTGTGTAGAAAAATAAATAAAAATGAAGCGCTCGCTACTTGGGCGCATCATTAAAGTTCGACTTACAACCTAAAATATCTCAGGCACAATCGGGGTCCTGACTCACTAAAAGTGGGAAGCCAACTCTTTTTTTGCATTTTCCTCGTAGGATGATCTGGTGATAGTATTATGAGGATCACTGATTCTCGATAGCTGCAACGACTGTGCTTGCGTAGGCCAAACCAGTGCTACACTATGACCAAACTGTCATAAAAGTGTATCATTAATAACCGGTCAGGCCTAATGTTACGATCACGTATTTAGGGATCTCTAACCATACCTAGTAACTTGAACCATGGTTTACGCTGGAATGTACGTAGAGTGCAAAGTAGTAGTGTGGTGTTGGTGATGTTGTTTGTTTGTTGTTTGTTTATTCATATTGTATTCACTCTAATTAGAGTATGACAAAGACCAATTCCCCTCCGCCTCCAGGCAAGCCGGCTAGATGGCGGAGCTCCCCACCCACTACCCAAAAACGAATATTCACCCCCTCCCCTCTTCTACCCCCATTACCCCAGGGCACCACATTCTAGTCCTCCCCTAGAAATGTAACTGTTCGGATCCAGTACCACATTCGCCTGAGTGCAGGGTCTCATTGATGTTATCGCAGTGAAATACCCGAACCATCCTACCGTGGGGCGTGAACAGCACCTTCAATGTGTCTACCGATTATTGCTGTTTAGGTGGGTTGATGCATCCATCGGAACAACTCGTACTGGTGCTTGTGTGCCTGAGAAGCAGGTCTTCCATCATAGCTCCTCTGAGTATTGTGGGTCAGAGCATGCTGTCCTCAGAAAAACTATTCATTGAACTACTGCGCTTTCACACCCTAGTTGTATTGTGTTGTCGATGGTGTCGGTTGTGACGTGTCGTGAAAACCATGTCGCTAACTTGCGTAAAACATCGAAGGAGGCGAGTTGCCCTGGAAGAGGGACTACTGTTCAAGGTCCATACTGAGTGGTATTGGGTGGTTGTCGCAGTCTGAGGTACACTTGAACGCAAAGGGTGAACCAGCTGTTAGGAGGGTGCTTCACTTGCAAGTATAGATACTTATGCACGGCCCTAGATCCTATCTCTTCCTAAGCGTACTTCCAACTGAAGTATATTGGCAACCAATATAAATCGAATACGCAAAGGGGACAAATGGTTATCGTTGTTTCCGATGCCTCAAGGAAAATGGCAACCAAATCCAATCTTGGCATTAAACAATATTAACAGTACATAAGCTTCCATATTTCCATATAGAAGCAGTTAACCCTTATTGGAGATTCCTTTGTTTTGAAGCCTTGCTAATCCCTTTTGTTCAACCTTAAGTTGTTTCCTCGTTTGGGGTAAATGGTTGATTCTTCCTTTCCAGGTCCGCCGTAAAGAATCAGCTTGATAATTATTGATAACTGAATCTTCTAATTCCTGTATAATTGATCGTTGCTGGATATCCCGGGGTGTTGAAGAAATATCCCTATTAACGATTTCTTCTTGTTCCTCTCGAATTGTATATTGAATTAACTTCTCTGAAGGGAACCGACAATTATTGAGGAAGTATTGCAATGCTGGATCAAGTTGAACTAATGCTGCTATCCACCAGATGCACTGAGCAGCGAATAAATATTGGCGTTGCTCAAATGTAACCAATAACTTCCCAAAGGTCCACAATAAAATATCACTTCATTCTCAAAGGTAATACTCATCTGAGGTGTGGGGCTGCCACTACAAAAGCCAATAATATTTATATAATAATAATAATAGATATAGATATCATAAAAACGCAATAATATTTTAGACTGTTCTTCACTGGTAGGTTTCTGACTGTTAGCTGCTAGAGCTTGTTCTTCTCACTGCCGTAACAATGTGAGTTCTTTATAGATGGACCCTCAGTTCAAGCTTGACTTCAGAATCTCGCTATGACATCATGATTGCGTGATAGCTTATCGCTGAGAACATCTCAAGTGCCTCATTGATAGTGCCATGAGTTCCCTTTGGTTATCGTGTTCATGAATAAGTAGTTTTGAGATGGTACGTCCCTCTGTGGGGCCATCCTTATGATCATGAGATCAAACGCACACTGTGTGAACTCATAACTTCAACTTTGACATCTTGCTTCCAATTTGTTCAGTAGTTGGAACAATGACAACCAGTGCGTCGATCATTGGTTGTCACAATATGTTTTAATACACCGGGAAAAATGACCTTATGTGACGTGTAACTCATAGAGAAGCTGTGTTTGGGTCCGTGATCAACAGCATATTCCGCACATGGCAGTATAAGGCCCTATGGACCTGTGTATTGACTAGATTACTATGATATGCATGCAATTATGTGCACTTGATAGTATACATCATGCTGCATTTAACAAACTTGAAACCAAACTGCCAAATGCACTTCTTTGCACGCTCCCAAGTACACTCTGAAGTACACTCCTGATTGCACTTGACTGTACACTCCCAGCCTGCTTGACTTACGCTCCCAAGACGCTCCCAAGAAAACTCCAAGTACACTCCCAAGTACTCCTCCGAGTACGTTCTCAAGTACCCTCCCGGGCATGCTCTCCAGGACGCTACCAATTTCACTTGATGGCACACTCCCAGCCTGCTGGACTGTACGCTCCCAAGTAAGCTCTCAAGACACTATTAAGCACACTCCCGAGCATGCTCTCAAGTACACTTCCAATTGGACTCGATGACACGCTCCCAGCCTGCTTGACTATATGCTCCCAAGTAACGTCTCAAGATGCTCTCAATCGCACTCCCGAGCATGCTCTCAAGTACACTCCCAAATGCACTTGATGACACACTCCCAGCTTGCTTGACTATCCGCCCCCAAGTAAGCTCACAAAATGCTCTCAAGCGCACTCCTGAGGACGCTCTCCAATACACTCCCAATCGTACTCGATGACATGCTCCCAGCCTGCTTGACTATATGCTCCCATGTAAGCTCTCAAGATGCTCTCAACCACACTCCCGAGCATGCTCTCAAGTATACTCCCAATTGCCCTCGATGGCACACTCCCAGCCTGCTTGACTATATGCTCCAAAGTATGCTCTCAAGACACTCCCAAGAACACCTCCGAGTACACACCCAAGTACACCTCCAAGTCGCTCACAAGTACAATCTCAAGAGGGAAGACACTCCCAATCTGACTTGACTATATGCTCCCATGTACGCTCCTGCATGCTCGATCCAGAGACTTGCTGAGTTGCAGAAGCAAGGCACCAGGAGGCGTGAGGCAGGTGACATATGGTGGGCAGTGTTTGGCAGGCGGCATGTGGCGTGTGGTGTGTGACAGATGGCAGGCGGCATATGGTGGCCGAAATCATAGTCTGAACCTTATCATTAGCGCACCCACTATGACAAGATCTCACGATGCCTCATGGTCACGGTGTTGAGAATTGTAACCGTATATTCCGCAGCAAAGGTAGACAATTCAAACTTGGGGAGAGCAGATCTCTGACTCAGGTTTTCCAGCGGAATCGGCTGCCCGCTTCCCATTGATTGTGGGCATATGTGTGCGCATTCGGTCTGGGGCTGATGGAGCTGATGGCAAGGGCAATGGCAATGGCAATAGCAATGGCAATGGCAATGGCGATAGTGATGGTGTTGGTAATAGTGATCATAGTACAGGAAGTACTTAGACAAGTAGGTTGGCTACGTCAAAGTCAGCATCAAAGCTTCCACAGACTAAGAGCCTTCCACTAGCCAAAGCTTCCACAGACCTAGAGCCTACTATTAGCCAAAGCTTCCACAAACGCAGAGTTTTCAATCGGCCAAAAGCTTCCCTTGGAAAACTCTACTCCTCACAAATATGCTCCTACATGCTCGATCCAGAGACTTGTTGAGTTGCAGACGCCGGGCCCCGGGAGGCGTGAGGCGGGTGGAGTGTGGCTGGCAGTGTGGGGTGGCATGTGGCATTTGGCAGGCGGCGGGTAGTGGGTGGCGGGCGGCCCAAATCATGACGTCGGTTAATATCATAGTCTGAAACTCATTTTTCGCACGCCCACCGAGATTAAATCTCACGATGTCTCATGACCATGGTGTTGACAATTGCAGCCCTATATTCTGTAGGAATGGTAGACAATTGGATCTTGGGGAGAGCAGATCTCCAACTTGGATTTTATAGCAGAATCCGCTGCTTGCTTCCCACAGATTGTGGGTGTATGCATGCGCTTTTGGATAATGGGCCCGGGCTGATGGTGATGATGGCGATGGTGATGATGGTGATGGTGATGATGGCGATGGTGATAATGGCGATGGTGATGATGGCGATGGTGATGACGGTGATTGTGATGGTGTCGGTGATGGTGATCATATTATCACAAGCACATAGACAAGTAGGTTGGCTATGTCAATGTTATTGTCATATCTTCTACAGACTCAGAGCCTTCCATTAGCCAAAGTTTCCAGACTTAGAGCCTTCCGTTAGCCAAAGCTTCCACGGTCTTAGACGCTTCTATTAGCTAAAGCTTCTGCAATCACAGAGTTTGCCATCGGCCAAAGGTTTCCAGTGGAGGAAAACTCTACTCCTCCCGAAGCACAGCTCTCAAGCAGGCTCACAAGCCGGCTCTCAAGTAGGCTCTAGAGCAGGCTTTCAATCGCCAGCGGGCTCTTAAGCACACTCGCAGCCATAGTGTGTATAGTACCAGTATAACAGCAGGCAGTAAAGACAAGTATAGGTCAATCTCTGGCTGGCAGCCATATATGGTTCCATAGGCCCACGTGCACATCTCTATGAATTGACTATAGATGACTATAGGCTGCGCGTCGTGCAGGGGTCAACGGGAAGCTTGCTATGAGCTGCGCGTGTACATCGGCAAAAGTGCAAATCGACTATATGCTGCGCTACACGCACATGTGCAGCTCATAGCAAGCTTCCGGTGGACCCCTGCGCGACGCGCACCCTATAGTCATCTATAGTCGATTCACCGAGCTGTGCGCGTGGGCCTATTGACCAATATATGGCTGCCAGCCAGAGATGGACCCATACTTGTCTTTACTGCCTGCTGGTATACTGGTACTGTACACACTATCGCTGCGAGTCTGCATGAGAGCCCTCTGGTGATTGAAAGCCTGCTCTAGAGCAAACTTGGGAGCCTACTTGAGAGCCTGCTTGAGAGCCTGCTTGAGAGCCTGCTTGAGAGAGCCGCGCTTCGGGAGGAGTAGAGTTTTCCTCCACTGGAAGCCTTCGGCCGATGGCAAACTCTGAGTTTATGGAAGCTTTGGCTAATAGAAGCCTCTAAGTCCGTGCAAGCTTTGGCTAATGGAAGGCTCTAAGTCTGTAGAAACTTTGATGCTGACGTTGATGTAGCCAACCTACCGGTCTCAGTGCTTCTGGTACTATGAACACCATTGCCGACACCATCACCATTGCCAACATCACCATTGCCATCATCCCCATTGCCATCATCACCATCAGCCCCGGCCCAAATGCGCACACATATGCCCACAATCTTTGGGAAGCAAGCAGCAGATTCCGCTTGAAAATCTGAGCCGGAGATCTGCTCTCCCCATGAACCAATTGTCTACCTTTCCTACAGAATCTAAGGCTGCAAGTGTCAACACCATGGTCATGAGGCATTGTGAGATTTCGTCTTGGTGGCCACAGTAAAGTTAAGATTCAGACTCTGATACAGACTGACGTCATGATTTCGGCTGCCTGCCACCTGCTACCCGCCACCTGCCACATGCAACACGCCTCCCACCAAACATTGCTCGCCACACGCCACCAGCCTCACACCTCCCGGTGTGGTGCAACGGCAGAGGTAGACGGGAGAGAGCCCATCGTCACCACTCTACCGCACCTCTCGTGGCATTCCAAAGGGAATTCGTGAGAAAGTGCGGTTCTGCCTCGAGGAGTGTAGGAAGAGGGTGAGAAGATATGAAACTACCTGGCCGTGAGGATCGACACAATTGCGTGGATCCACGAAATCGCGGAAAGTATTACGGGGGTGCTTCCACCAAAGTTACTATACTTGTAAGTATCAACAAATACTTTAGTACTTGGTACACGGCCATAGCTCTTATTGAAAAGTCTTATGCGTATCTCCAGATGAATTGTATTGGTAGTCTGTATAAATCGTATACACAAATAGGACAAATATGTATAGTCGTATCTGATGCTTCCAAGTGAATAGGAACTAAATTGTATCGGTGTATGATACAATATTGACAGTACATATAACTCTTATAATTAATCCTCGGTGATTATTAACTATAGTAAGGTATATGGGTAAATTTATTCTTGATGATTAATTATTATCGTAAAGTATATTCGTATAATTTATCTTGATGATTAATCTATTTCATAGCAGCAATAATTTCCCATAGATAGTGCAATCTACATTGACACGTATCTTCACATCAACCCTCAACTAATTCCTTGATAAATCTGGCATTCAGATACAATTGGCAATATTACGTCTTCTGCGTAATCTCCCTCAATTCCTCATCTTTTACAGACTCAACAGTAGATATCAATTCTAGTTCACCTTATACCTTCTAATTGATTAGACCGTCTTTAATTAAGGAAGTCCTCAAAGCTTGTAGCTGTTACTGGGGTGCCTACACCTTACTAACTATACTTATAACAAGTATCAGTAGATACTTAGTAAGTACTAGGTACACAGCCATAGCTCTTATCAAAATCCTTAAGCGTATCTCCAGACAAAATGTATTGGGAGTCTGCAAAGATCGGATACGCAAAGAGGACAAATATGTATCGTCGTATCAGAAGCTATTAGGTAAATAGCAACCAAATCATATCATGGTGTAATACAATATTGACAATACATATAACTCGTATAATTAATCTCGGTGATTGATTAATATCATAAAGTGTATTTGTATGATTAATCTTGGTGATTAATCAATATCGTGGCGGTAATTTTTGCCCGTTGATAGTGCAACCCAAATTGACACGTATCTCCACAAATCCCTCACGCTAATTCCTTGATAAATCAGGCATTCAGATACTATCGGCAATATTACATCTTACGCATAATATCCATTTTGTATTAATTTGGCGTAACTTTGTATTCGGCTCGTAAACGATCTCTCATTTGTTTTCTCTGTTTTTTACTTTGTTTGCTGAAGCATTGCTTCAACTCGATAATAGTAGGTTCTTAGTATTTGGGTTTGTTTTTGAATACTCGTCCTGACCTTGTCGTATTAAGCTGCTTCTGCTCATTGGATCTGGGTAATCGTGTGGATTCTTGTAACGGTAATTCTTCCTCAATATCGGAATTATAATTAAGATCCAAATCAGGAATATCGGATTCCAGAATTATAACTCGGCTGTCTTCCTGGGGTAGTGTTAGCAACGGTTCCGGGTTACCCGGCTGCGGTCCAGGCTTGGAACCGGACCAGATGGTTTGGTCCGGGTTGTCACTCGGAAAACAGGGGTACCCAGCAGGTGCGGGGACAGGTTCGAACCGAACTGCAGTTCAATTTTACTGTTCCTACAACTTTGGCTCCAATTAAGTATTTGAATTCTCATCGTATTGCGACATGATCTATACGAGAAATGTGCAGATTGATGCCCTGCTTCATCAACCATTCCCAGATTCGCGATCTAATCAATATTCGTTGACTCACTTCGAAATTAAGCTGAATATCATGCCAAAATGACCACATTAGCAAAAACTGAAATGGCATTCTCAGTATTCTGAGCATTTTGAAATTCAAGTTCGCCTTTTCTCAATTATGCGATGTACTCTGGCTGGAAATGTACTCAGTAAAATTGTTTTCATATCTTTGCAGGATTTTCAAACTTCGTATAGTATTCCCAAAGGGGTATAGCTTAGTCTGTTACATTGTTTTATAGTCGAAAGTCAGTCTAGTTTTAAAAATGAAATATGTAATAGACGTACTACTGCTTACTTAGTAATATTATGAAACTTTTGGTTTATATATCTTCATGACAAATCATAATCAAACTAACCATATTTGGAATACCTCCAGCTGTAATCAATAAATAACTGAATATCTTTAATAATATTTCCTATTTGAGTTAGTTTGTTTTTGATTTGTCATTTCGAAATAGTAATGCCAAGTTTCATGTCATGACTCAGCAAAGTATTCTATGTTCATTACATTTTTCAAAAATAAAAGTAGCTGACTTTAATCAATTGAAAAATGTATCCAACTTGGCTATACCTATTTTGGAACACTATACCAAGTTTGAAAATCCCGTCAAATTGTGGATGCAATATCACTGAGTATAATTCATATAACTGGACCCAACAAAATCGACCAAATGCGAACTTGACTTTCAAAAACCTTCAAAATGCCCAGAACGCTCAGAATACCTTTTCCACTTTTTGCTGATGCAGGTTTCCATCGCGACTCAACGGCAATTCATCCGATTGCAAATCGGAGAATGGGAGAATAAAGAGGGCGTCAAACTGCATATTTCACATATAGATTATGTCACGATGCGATGAGAACTCCAATACTTAATTGAAGCAAGAAATGTTGACTTTTGAGGAGCGGGTTTTGTGTGGAAACCCGTTGCAATGGTCCGGTTCTGGGTCGGAACCGGACCCGGAACCAAACTGGGAATTTGGACCTGATGCTAAGACTATCCTGAGGTAATGATGGTGTAACGATACAGTCCCTCATGTACTCTGACAGGAATGTGTTATATTCAAGATGATACCTTAATAGCTCCGTATATTGAATACTACTTACCAGCCACCAATTACACTGTGCCGCAAACCAATTATCCTCCTCCTGAAATCGTCATAGCAATAATGCAAATGCGCATGCAATAATGTCGTGGTTGTTTGTGAATATTTTATCAGGCATGGGGCGGGGGAACCGCGTACAATCCTAATATATAATACTAATATACTTTATAATAATAATAATAATAATAGTAAAATAAGAACTTGAAACTTAATAATATTTCAGCTGCGTCTTTCGCAGGTAGCTATCGTTTATTACTGTGGGGCTACCCTTCCACTTCCGGAGCATTGCTCTCTCTGTATAGCATTTCTTGGGCTACTGAAGTTTATGTCCGAACCTTAGCTATGATCTCATCTGTCATATCTTAGAGTACTCTTTTATTACCAGCCAGGATCCTAGATAGAGAACCACGCATCCCAAAGGTTATCATGTAATCGTCTGATTGGTTTTAAGGTGTTACTCCGCTGACACGTCAGGCCATCATCATATGATAAGATTTAATCAAACAGTAACTTCAACTTAGATATCTTGCAAGTCATTTGTTTCGGATAGCCAATACCTCTCCATCACCTGATGTTGGTATTAAGTGGGCTTTAGTAACCAGCTTGCTTTATAAATTATGACACAACCTTCACCATATAGGCTATTTGGCATATCTGCTTCAGAGACCTAGGTGGCGACCCACCACTGATCCGTCGAGATTTGACTTGTGGTACCACACCAGTATTATTGAACTGATAGTGATTAACTCCACTCGTTTGATCCATGCCAGGGAGTTGAGAGTTTATTGGGACTTATTGACTTTGCCCAACGTCTTCAGCAATCAGATACACCATGCTCAGGCCGAGACTATTCTCTTTGACTGGGGAGTGCCCAAGTTGTTCTGCTCCACAAGGGATTGGCTCGAGATCCCCCTTCATAGCATATTGGCTAACGTCCGCCTGACACGTCAGTCACATTTGTGTAACTGTCGTGTCTAGTCCCCTTAGCTCAGTTTGATTGAATGTGGCAAGAAATAACTGGCATCAATATAAGCCTTGAAGGCTTATCGACTGGCCAAGGTTATTGCATCATCAACTCAGTTCTCCCGTAGTATGTGAACTGTCAATGAATCCGCCAGCAATGAGCATCAGCAAAAACTGAAATGGCATTCTCAGTATTCTGAGCATTTTGAAATTCAAGTTCGCCTTTTCTCAATTATGCGGTGTACTCAGGCTGGAAATGTACTCAGTAAAATTGTTTTCATATCTTTGCAGGATTTTCAAACTTGGTATAGTATTCCCAAAGGGGTATAGCTTAATCTGTTACATTGTTTTATAGTTGAAAGTCAGTCTAGTTTTAAAAATGAAATATGTAACAGACGTACTATTGCTTGCTTAGTAATATTATGAAACTTTTGGTTTATATATCTTCATGACAAATCATAATCAAACTAACCATATTTGGAATACCTCCAGCTGTAATCAATAAATAACTGAATATCTTTAATA
>Ga0307515_10012859_pt1 | contig 15705 bp, 16 predicted proteins | sample 17_EM_MG_FD_194513 | JGI IMG/M metagenome (GOLD analysis project Ga0307515, IMG submission 194513) | Populus trichocarpa ectomycorrhiza microbial communities from riparian zone in the Pacific Northwest, United States - 17_EM | ecosystem: Host-associated > Plants > Roots > Unclassified | place... | reverse complement strand
CTGGGTCTATGACTATGCGGCCTATCTGGTCCCCGACTGGCCCGACGGCGTCGACCAGGTCGCGGCCCTGGTCGGCTCGGTCATCCGCACCATCCCCCATCCCGGCGGCTCGCCCGGCGTCGTCAACCCCGCCGGCGTGGTGTGCTCGTTCTACGCGGTGAAGGCGGACTGAGGGTCACCGACCTCGGCTCGCCCGACCTTGACTTGAGCCATCCGAGGACGGCATTCGGCGAGCCTGAAGAGCGCGCCACGGGATGATCGACCGATGACCGGAAAGCGAAGGGTCGGGACCGAGCAGTCCGTCACGCGCGCCACGATCCTGGACGCCACCCAGTCGCTGATGGTGGACGAGGGCTACGCCTCGGTCAGCGCGCGCCGCGTAGCGGCCCAGGCCGGGCTGAAGCCCGCGCTGGTCCAGTACTATTTCCCCACCATGGATGACCTGCTGCTGGCGGTGTATCGCCGGGCGGCGGATCGCTCGATCGACAACCAGGTCGCGGCCCTGGCCTCGCCGCGCCCGCTGCATGCCCTGTGGGCGCTGAGCAGCGACACCGCGCACGCCGCCCTGGCCGTCGAGTTCATGGCCCTGGCCAACCATCGCAAGTCGATCCGCGCCGAGATCGCCGCCTACAGCGAGCGCGGGCGGCGGCTGCAGGCCGACGCCCTGCGCGAGATCCTGGCCGACACCCGCTTCGCGCCCAGCGCGTTCGCGTCCGCCGGCGTCTCCCTGCTGCTGGCCGGCGTGGCGCGCGGGCTGGTCATGGAGCACGGGATGGGCATCTCCGGCGGACACGACGAGGCCCGCGCGATCGTCGAGCGCTGGCTGGCGGAGGTCGAAGCGCCGCACCCCGGTTGACCGGGCCTCCCGCCAAATGCCATACAGTCGTATAGCGCGCTCGAGAACGCGAAAACGACAAGGCGCAGGAGGAGACCCGATGCTGATCGAGGCGACGCCCAACCCCGTCCGTGAGGATCTGTCGCCCCGTATCGGATCGGCGCTGACGCTCGACACGCAGACCCTGCTCGCGGGGACATACGGCCCCGACCTGCGCGCCCTGCTGGAGGAACGCGGCGTCCTGCTGTTCCGCCGGCTGGGTCTCAGCGACGAGGAGCAGGTGGCGTTCACCAGGACCCTGGGTCCGATGGCCCAGGACATCTTCAAGATCAGCATGGATCCGCTGGAAAACCCGCTGTTCGCCTATACCAAGGGGGCGTTCTACTGGCACATCGACGGCACGATGTCGGACGTGCCGATCTTCGCCTCGATCATGAGCTGTCGGCGCAAGTCGCCGGTGGGCGGCCAGACCCAGTTCGCCAACACCTACGCCGCCTATGACGACCTGCCGCCGTCCGAGCAGCAGGCGCTGGAAGGCCTGCGGGCGGTTCACATGTTCGAGGTCTCGCAACGCTACGTGAACCCCGAGCCCACCCATGCGGAGCTCCAGGACTGGCAGCGTTTCCAGCCCGTGACCCTGCCGCTGGTGTGGACGCACCGGTCCGGGCGCAAGTCCCTGGTGCTCGGATCCACGGCGTCGCACATCGAGGGCATGGACCTGCGCGAAGGCTGGAACCTGCTGACCCGCCTGCGCGACCACGCCACCCAGCCCCAGTTCGTCTATTCGCACGAGTGGACGGTCGGCGACCTGCTGATCTGGGACAATACCGGCACGATGCACCGCGTGCTGGCCTACCCGCACGACAGTGGCCGCCTGATGCACCGCACGACGCTGCAGGGCGACGAACCCTTCGCCTGACAGGGGCCGTCGGGCTTAGCTTGGACGCACAATCGGGAGGACGGGAATGTCGGGGACCGGACCCATCGCGATCGTCACGGGCGCCAGTCGCGGCGCCGGCCGAGGCATCGCCACCGCCCTGGGGCGCCACGGCTGCACCGTCTATGTGACCGGCCGCTCCGAAAAGGCGGGTGACGCCAGCGTTGCGGGCACCATCTACGCCACCGCCGACGAAGTGACCGCCGCCGGCGGCAAGGGCGTCGCCGTCCGGGTGGACCATGCCGACGACGCGCAGGTGCGGGCCTTGTTCGACCAGGTTCGCGCCGAGCACGGCCGGCTGGACATCCTGGTCAACAACGCCTGCGCCATCCATGACCAACTCACCGCGCCGGGCCATTTCTGGCAAAAGCCGCTGGCGATCGGCGACATGATCGATGTCGGCGTGCGCAGTGGCTTCGTCGCCAGCTGGCACGCCGCGCCGATGATGGTCGAGCAGGGCAAGGGCCTGATCGTCTTCACTTCCGCGCCGGGCTCCGTGCACTACGTGTTCGGACCGGCCTATGGCGCGCACAAGGCCGGGGTCGACAAGATGGCCGCCGACATGGCCGTGGACCTGCGCGAGTCCAACGTCGCGGCCCTGTCGATCTGGATGGGCTCGCTGGCCACCGAACGCCTGCTGGCGATGATCGCGGACGACCCGGCCAAGTACGGCCATCTGGCCGAGGCGCTGGAGACTCCGGAATTCACCGGCCACATCGTCTGGGCCCTGTTCAACGACCCTGACCTGATGGCGCTGAGCGGACAGACGGTGATCGGCGCCGACATGGGTCGACACTACGGCGTCACCGACCGGAACGGCCGGTTCCCGCCCTCGGTGCGTGAGACTCATGGGATCGTCCCGCGCGTCCCCTACCCCCACATCATCCGCTGATCGAGGAGCCCATCATGGACGAGGCCGGCCTGGACCGCTTGCGGCGCGACGTGGATTTCCTGCTGGATCGGCGCGCCATCGAGGACGTGGTGCACGCCCACGCGCGCGGCCACGACCGCTTCGACGTGGCCCTGCTGCGCGCCGCCTACCATCCGGACGGCGTCGACGAGCACGGCGCGGCGGCGATCAATACCGGTGCGGACTATGCCGACTGGGCCAACGCCATCCACGCCGGCGGATCGCGGCTGTGCCTGCACAACATCACCACCCACAACTGCGAGATCACGGGCGATGTCGCCCATGTCGAAAGCTACGTGCTGGTCGGCCTGCTCAATCTGGACGGCAAGACCGCCCGCTTCATCAACGGCCGCTATGTCGACCGGATGGAAAAGCGCGACGGCGCCTGGCGGATCGCCCTGCGGCGCTGCACGGTCGACCTGCTGATCTCGGGCGACGCCGGCATCCTGACGCTGCCGCAGTTCCAGCAGGGCGGCTTCATCAAGGGCGCGCGCGACGACAGCGACGTGTCCTACCAACGCCCGCTGGACCTCTCCACGCCCGTCGAGCGGTGGTGAGCAGGCATGGTTTTCCGTCCGCCCCGCGACGTCACCGCCCCTGCCACGCGAGAAGCCTTGCCCAGGGCGGGCGAATAGGATGTCTATGCGGCCCTGTTAACCTTCTCGCGCGGGGGCGGCGATGACCATTCAGAAGCGGCTGTGGGACCTGGTGGTCCTGGCGATCGTGATCTTCGCCGCCGCCTTCGCCACCGCGCCCTGGTTCGCCTTCCGCGCCCTCAAGGCCGCCGCCGAATATGAGGACGTGCAGGCGATCAGCGAACTGGTCGACTTCCCCGCCGTGCGCGGCAGCCTGACCGCCGAGCTGAACGACAAGACCCCGGCCAATGTCGCCCCGGCCGAGCCGCCGTCGATCTGGCGCGATCCGCTGGGCGTGTTCCGCAAGGCCATCGCGCCGATCGCGCCGCCCGAGCCCAAGGTCGACCGCTACCTGACCATAGCCGGCCTCTCGGCCCTGACCCGCGGTTACGCGCCGGGCGCCGCTCCGAGCGTACCGCCCAAGCCGGCCACGGCGATGGACAAGGTCAAGGCCGCCGTCGCCGGTCCGCACGCCACCATCGCCTACTGGGATCCCAACCGGGTGCGGATCAGCATCAAGCGTCCCGGCCAGCCGGACAAGGCCACGGTGTTCACCTGGCGTCGCGACAAGCTGTTCACCTGGCGCCTGGTGCACGTGCGCCTGCCGGCCGACGAACGGTGAGGCCAGCCCACCGGCGCGGCGCTGGACCGCCCGCCATCGCCAGTGGTATCGACCATGGCCTTGTTTTGGCCCCAAGCGTTCGGGGTCGCCCCCCAGCTTCGTGGTAGCGCCTTGACCGATCTCCTGCTCGACGTGCCGCAGCGGGTCTTGCCGTTCTTCCTGCTGGTGGCCGCCGGGGTCACCCTGGCGCGACTGCGGCTGTTCGACGCCCGGATGTCGACCGGGCTGTCCAGCTACGTCTACTGGATCGGTTTTCCCGCCCTGCTGGTGCATTCGCTGTCGCGGGTCGGCGCGCCCGACCGCGCCCTGACCCTGGGCCTGGCCGCCTACGGCGCCTGCGCCCTGCTGGTGGTGGCCCTGATGGTCGCCGTCGGCGTCGCCCTGCGCTGGACGCGCGAGGAGCGGGCCGGCGGGTCCCTGTCGGCCAGCCTGGGCAACAGCGCCTTCCTGGGCCTGCCGATCGCCGCCGCCGTGCTGGGTCCCGAGGCGGCCCGCCTGTCGGCCGGCGCGGTCGCCGTGGACTTCGTGGTCGTGGCCGCCGTCGGGGTAGGCCTGCTGGGCTGGGCCGGCGGCCGCTCGACCTGGCGCTCGCTGATGCAGGCCCTGCGCAACCCGATCGTGCTGGCCGCCATGACCGGTTCGGCCATGGCCCTGCTGGGCCTGTCCCTGCCCGGCGTGCTGGACCGCTCGGTGGCCGCCGCCGCCGCTTCGGGCAGCCCCGTGGCCCTGGTCGCGCTCGGCGTCGCCCTGGGCCTGACCGGATTGCCGGCCGCCGGCGTGTCCTGCGACCCGACCGAGGAGGAACCGGCGCCGGTCCCGCGCTGGGGTCCGGTGATCATCGCCGCCGTCGCCAAGCTGCTGCTGATGCCGGTCCTGGCCTGGTTCGCCACGGGACTGGTCGACGCCCCCCTGCCCTTCCGCCTGGGCGCGACCCTGCTCGCCGCCACCCCGACGGCGGTCAATGTCTTCATCCAGACCAAGGCCTACAGCGTGTTCGAACGCGGCGGGGCCCGGATCGTGGCCCTGACCACCGCCGTCTCGTGCCTCAGCCTTTCGGCGGTCGCGGTGCTTCTGGAGCGATACGCGGCGTCGTGACGTCCAGGAGTGCCGTGTCGCTCTCGTCCTTCAGGCCCACCCCGGTCAGGCCCAGCCGCAGCGCCTCGCGCGCATGCCAGGCCAGCTTGAACGCCGCCGCGTCATAGCTCAGCCCCTCGCCTCGGATATTGGACACGCAATTGCGCTCGGCGTCGGTGCGGCCGACGCGTGGCGCGAAGGTGATATAGGCCCCCAGGCTGTCGGGCGACGACAGGCCCGGCCGCTCGCCGACCAGCAGGATCACCAGCCGCGCGCCCAGCAGCTCGCCCACCGCGTCGCCCAACGCCACCCGGGCCTGGCGAGCCACCACCACCGGTCCCAGCCGCCACCCGGCCTCGCGAACCGCCGGTAGTAGAGCCTCGACCAACGACGCGGCATGGGCGTGGACGGCGGTGCTCGACAGGCCGTCGGCGATGACGATCGCGAGGTCGCAGGACCCCCGTGTCCGCGCGGTCAGGGCGGCGCGGGCGGCCTCCGACAGGCTCCGCCCCAGGTCCGGCCGACGCAGGTAGGAGGCCCGGTCCGGCGCGGCGCTGTCGACGATCAGGGTCTCGAGCCCCAGACCCTCGATCGCCGCCGCCGTGGCCTCGGCTTCGAACGGCGCATGGACCGCATCACGGGCCTGGGCGTGGGCCAGGGCGAAGCCCAGCACCTCGGCGGTCGGCAGGCTGGAACCGGTCCGACCCAGGGCGATGCGGGCCGGGGTGTGGCGACGCAGGGCGGTCCAGGGATCAGGCGTGACCGGTGCGCTCACCCGCCCACTCCGGCGGTCAGCAGCGGATGGCCGGCCGCGCGCGGCGCCAGGCGACCATCCGCCCCCACGATCCGCGAGCGCTCCAGCCAGGCCTCGAACTCCGGCGCCCGCTTCAGACCCAGCAGCTCGCGCACATAGAGGGCGTCGTGGAACGAGGTGGACTGGTAGTTCAGCATCACGTCGTCGGCGCCCGGCACGCCCATGATGAAGGTGACGCCCGCCGTGGCCAGCAGGGTCAACAGGCTGTCCATGTCGTCCTGGTCGGCCTCGGCGTGGTTGGTGTAGCAGACGTCCACCCCCAGCGGCGCGCCCAGCAGCTTGCCGCAGAAATGGTCCTCCAGCCCGGCCCGGATGATCTGCTTGCCGTCGTAGAGGTATTCCGGTCCGATGAAGCCGACCACGGTATTGACCAGCAACGGCTCGAACGCCCGGGCCACGCCATAGGCGCGGGCCTCCAGGGTCTGTTGGTCCACGCCGTGATGGGCCCCGGCCGACAGGGCCGAGCCCTGGCCGGTCTCGAAGTACATCACGTTGTCGCCCACCGTGCCGCGCCCCAGCGACCGGCCGGCCTCCAGGCCCTCCTTCAGCAGGTCGAGGGTCACGCCGAAGCTGGCGTTGGCGGCCTGCGTGCCGGCGATCGACTGGAACACCAGGTCGACCGGCGCGCCGCGCTCGATCAGCTGGATGGCCGTGGTCACATGGGTCAGCACGCAGGACTGGGTGGGGATCTCGAAGCGCTGGATCAGGTCGTCCATCAGCCGGGTCAGGTCGCCCAGGACATTGAGGCTGTCGCTGGCCGGATTGATGCCGATCACCGCGTCGCCGCAGCCATAGAGCAGCCCGTCCAGGATCGAGGCGGTGATCCCGGCCGGGTCGTCGGTCGGGTGGTTGGGCTGCAGGCGCACGGCCATGGTCCCGGGCAGGCCGATGGTGTCGCGAAAGCGGGTGGTGACCTTGCACTTGGAAGCCGCCAGGATCAGGTCCTGGTTGCGCATCAGCTTGCTGACCGCCGCGACCATCTCCGGCGTCAGGCCGCGCGCCAGGCGCGCCAGGGCGGCGGGCGCGGCGATTTCCGACAGCAGCCAGTCGCGAAACTCGCCCACCGTCAGCGACGCCACCGGCGCGAAGGCCGCCGCGTCATGGGTATCGAGGATCAGGCGGGTGACCTCGTCGGTCTCGTAGGGGACCAGGGCGTCGGCCAGGAACGCTTTCAGCGGCACGTTCGCCAGGGCCATCTTGGCGGCGACATTGTGCTGGGCGCTGGTCGCGGCGATCCCGGCCAGCACGTCGCCCGACCGCAAGGGCGAAGCCTTGGCCATCAGGTCGGCCAGGGTCTCGAAGGTCCAGGTCGTGGATCCCAGGGTCGCGCGATAGGCCATGCCGCGAAGGTGGCGCCGATTGTCGGGGTGGGGAAGTGTTGGCTGCTACGGGCGCACGCTCAGAGCGGGCCTGCTCCTTCCGTGCGCACTGATGGGGACAGGCCCATGGGCCTGTCCCCAATTTCAGCCATCGTTCCTAAGCCAGTTGCCGCGCCCGCGCCGCAGCGCTCTTCACCGCGTCGACGAACGCCTCGCGGACGCCCTCGGGCAGGTCGTGGCCCATGCCTTCGACGATCCGCAGCTCGGCGCCCGGGATGGTCGCGGCGGTGTCCTTGCCGCCCTCGACGTGGACCAGGGGATCGGCGTCGCCGTGCAGCACCACGGTCGGGGCGGTGATGGTCTTCAGCGCCTCGCGGCGGTCGCCCGAGGCCAGGACGGCGATCATCTGGCGCAGCACGCCGAACGGATGGTAGGCGCGCTCGATGGCGGCGCGCAGCAGAGGCCGCTCGGTCTCGGGATTGACCGGCCACGCCGGGCTCTGGATGGCGATCTGGGCCTTCAACGCATGCTCGACCAGGCTTTCCAGGTCGGTGGCTTCGGGCCGGGCGAACAGCACCGCCTGGGCCGCCGGGGTGGCGGGCGGCACGGTGAGATTGCCGGTGGTCGACATCACCGAGACCAGCGACAGCACCTTGCCCGGATGGCGGGCGGCCAGCATCTGGCCGATCATGCCGCCCATCGACACCCCGGCCACGTGGACCCGGGCGATCCCCAGGGCGTCCAGCAGCCCAGCCGCGTCGTCGGCCATGTCGCTCAGCAGATAGGGCGCGCCGGGGTCCTTGCCGCCGGCCAGGGCGCCGAACACGGTGGGCAGGTCCGGCGTCGCGACATCGTCGAACCAGGTCGACAGGCCGATGTCGCGATTGTCGAAGCGAATGACCCGGAAGCCCTCGGCCGCCAGGCGCTCGACCAGCGACGCCGGCCAGCGGGTCAGTTGCTGGCCCAGGCCCATGATCAGCAGCAGCGGCTCGCCGCCCTCGGGGCCGGCGATGTCGTACTCGATCTCGATGCCGTTCGCGGCGACCTTGGGCATGGGGCTTCCTCTCGTTGCGAAGCGAAGTCTAACGGCTGTTTGATTTCCGCCAAGCCTCTCGTGACGGGTTGAATAGACAACGCTGTCAGCTAGGCTCCGCCATCGCCGACGACAGGCGCGGGAGGACACGCATGCTCAAGACCCTGGCCGTCGCCTTGGCGCTCTGCCTCGCCACGCCCGCCCTCGCCGCCCCGCCCCCAGGCAAGCCGCTGAAGCTGGCGGACGTCCCCAAGCCCGCCGGCCCCGTGACGTCGCTGTTCAACGGCCGGGACCTGAAGGACTGGGACGCCTGGCTCGGCTATGCCGACCCGGCCCTGACCTATACCCGCCCGGCCGTCGCGCCCCTCGGGGCGACAGCCCGGAGCGCCGAAATCTTCAAGGTGGTGGTCGAGGACGGCCGCCCGGCCCTCTATGTCAACGGCAAGACCTGGGGCAGTCTGGTCCGCAAGGGCGACTTCCGGAACTATCACCTGCGGCTGCAGTACAAGTGGGGTCCGGGCCGCTGGGCGCCGCGCGAGACGCAAGCGCCCAATAACGGCCTGCTCTACCACTCCCACGGCGTGCCCGGCGCGGTCTGGGGCACCTGGAGCCAGGCGGTGGAGTTCGAGATCATGACCGGCTCGATCGGCATGGTCGTGCCGGTCGGCGAGGCGATCAGCGCCACGACCACCGTCGTCGACGACCCGGCCCTGATTCCTCCCAAGCTGCGGTTCGCGCCCGGCGGCCGCGACAAGACGGTCAAGGGCGGCACCGCCGACTGGAACATCGAGGCCTATAGCGACGCCGAGAAGCCGACCGGCCAGTGGAACACCCTGGACCTCTACGTACTGGGCGACCGCGCCGTCCACGTGGTCAACGGCGTGCCGGTGCTGGAGGTCCGCGACCTGAAGGCCGACGGCGCGCCCCTGACCCATGGGGCGATCCAGCTGCAGTCGGAAGGGGCCGAGACCTTCTTCCGCGACATCACGCTGGAGCCGATCACGCGTTTGCCGAGGGTGGTGGTGGAGTAAGTGGCCCTTTTGAGAGATTGGAAGTTGGTAGGCCCGGAGGGACTCGAACCCCCAACCAGACCGTTATGAGCGGTCGGCTCTAACCATTGAGCTACAGGCCCCCATTGCGACGCGCGCGTCCCGGTTCAGGAGGACGGGTCGATTAGCATGGGCTGCACGCGGCTTAAAGGTCCGGTTCAGGTTGGAGCTGTCAGGAGTGGAACCGTCCGCCGCCGGCCGCGCTTGTCGAGGCCGGCGGACGGGACGACCAAGGTCGCGGCGCCTGCCCCCAAGCCGCATGGAGAACGACGACTATGACTGCCCTGATTTCCCGCCCCGCGCCCTTGGCCGCCTCGGTGGCCATCGTTGGCGCCCTGCTGGCCTCCGCCGCCGCCCTGCCCGCCTATGCCGCCGACGACGCGGCCTTCCGCGCCACGACGCTGAACCTGTCGGCCTCGGGCGAGAGCAAGGTCGTCCCGGACCTGGCGACCATCACCCTGGGCGTCCAGACCGACGGCGCGACCGCCGCCGGGGCCCTGAGCGCCAACGCCACGCGGATGACCCAGGTGGTCGCCGCCCTGAAGAAGGCCGGGATCGCCGAGCGCGACATCCAGACCTCCAACCTCAGCGTCAATCCGCAGTACGTCTATGCGGACAACAAGCCGCCGAAGCTGACCGGCTACCAGGCCAGCAACCAGGTGACGATCCAGGTGCGCGACCTGACGAAGCTGGGCCAGACGGTCGACGCCACGGTCAATGCCGGGGCCACCACCGTGGGCGGGATCAGCTTTGGGCTGCAGGATCCGCAGGCCGCCGAGGACCAGGCGCGGCTGGACGCGGTCAAGGCCCTGCAGGCCAAGGCCGACCTCTATGCCCGCGCCGCCGGCTACAAGATCGTCCGCCTGGTCAGCCTGGGCGAAGGCGGCGGCTATACCCCGCAACCGCCGATGCCGATGTACGCCATGGCCAAGATGGCGAGCAACGCCGACAGCAGCCCGGTCTCTGCCGGCGAGCTGAAGGTGCGGGTCGACGTGTCGGCGACGTATGAGCTGGCGAAGTAGCTAGAACAGCGAACACTTGCCCCTACGGACCGCTTCGCGGTCGTCTTCCCCCATGGGGGGAAGAGCCGCGTCGCGAAGGCTCCGCCCCCTATGGGGGCGGACAGACCGCGAAGCGGTCAGGTGGGGGCAAGTGGGGAGCCTACAGCCCCGCCTTGGCGAACGCTTCTTCCACCCGTTCCTGCACCTCGCGGCCGGGCAAGGCGCGTTCGCCTTCCATCACCGCGACATAGGACAGGCCGCGATCGGGCTTGCCCGGGCCGACCGGGACCGGGCCCATGGCCCAGCCGACGGTGTTGACGCCGGGGCCCGAGGGGCAGCTGGCGAAGCGCGAGGGCTTGCCGATCGCGCCGTCGAGCACGGCCTGGGCCGTGGTGGAGGCCCCGCCGCAGGTGGGCAGGTTGCGGGCGCAGGTGATGTAGCCGCCGCCCGTCCAGACCACCTTGCCGGCCTTGTCGGCCAGCAGCACGCAGGTGTTGGGCCCGCCGATGGCGCGGCCGACCGAGTCGGCCAGCCGAACCTCGTCGACGCCTTTGGGCAGCTTGGGCGAACAGGCGGCGAGCGTCAGGCCCGCCGCGATCAACAGGCTGGAGACCTTGAGCGCGGATACTTTCAAGGTTGGGGGCATGCTCAGGCCGCCGTCTTGATGTGGTTGCCGTCTTCCAGCAGCACGACGGTCGGGGCGTAGTTGCGAGCCTCTTCCGCCGGCATCTGGCAGTAGGTCACCACGATCACCGTGTCGTTCTTCTGCACCAGGCGGGCGGCGGCGCCGTTGACGCCGATCACCTTCGAGCCGCGCGGCGCGGCGATGGCGTAGGTGGTGAAGCGGGCGCCGGTGGTGATGTTCAGCACGTCGACCTGCTCGTTGGGCAGGATGCCGGCGGCCTCGAGCAGGTCGGTGTCGATGGCGATCGAGCCTTCATAGTCCAGGTCGGCCTGGGTGACGGTGGCCCGGTGAAGCTTGGCCTTCATCATCGTCAGCAGCATGGCGAAACCACCCTATCCATTTGAAACATTGTGGGATTTTTCGGCCCGCTACACAGATGAGCCACGAACAGTCAGGTCCTATAGCCAGGAAGCGCCGCCCATTCAATCGCACTGCGGTAGAGCCCTTGTTCGCAACAAAGGTTAACAGCGACGCTTGGGCGCCCTATGGTCGAGATAACGGCGTGATGCGAGGGGGCTCTCATGCGACTGATCACGGGATTGATGCTGGGCGCCGCCCTGGCGGCGGGGGCGTTGGGGGCGGCGGTCTCGCAGACGCGCGACCCCACGGGCGCGCCCATCCCCGGCGCCGCGGCGCCGGTGACCACGAACAACGCCACGGCCGCTCAATTGGCGGCGCGGCGCGCGGCCCTGGTCGCGGCGCGTCAGCAGCGCGGCGGCCAGGTCGACTGGCAGGCGGCGGTCGGCGGGCTGCGTCAGAGCGGCGGGGTCGGCGAGAAGCTGGCCCCCAATCTCAACCAGGCCGCCGTCGACCAGACCCGCGTGCCGATCCTGCTGCCGGTGGACGAGACCCTGACGGCCGGGGCGCGGCTCTATTCGTTCGGCGACTACTACACGATCACCGCCGACGCGCCGGGCATGGGCGTTTCGCTGAGCGGCACGACCACCGTCGTTCCGATGCCCGCCAACACCCCGCTGAAGATCGACCCCGTCGGTCCCGAGGGCGTGACCTCGCAGCGCACGGTGGACGGCCAGCTGATCAGCTTCACGCGCTACGGCGTGCTCTACACGGTCGAGGTGCGCTGCGACGCGCCGACCGATCCACGCTGCGCCGACGACAACTACGCCCGCGGGCTGCTGGCCAAGACCACCGCCGTGCTGATGGGCGCCGCCGCCCGCGCCGCCGCCGGCCTGGGGGGCTGAGACGATGCGCAAGCTGCTTCTGCTCTCCCCGCTCCTCCTGGCCCTGGCCCTCCCTCTGTCTCTATTGGGCGCGTGCGACGACAAGACCAAGCCCCCGGCTCCCGGCGTCGGCGGCGAGGTCAAGACCCCCGCCTCGCCCGAGCCCGGCCCGCCGACGCCCGAGGACGTGCCCGGCGACGGCGGCGCCGAGCAGCCGTCCAGCGAGCCGAACCCGCCCGCGCCCGGTCCGCCCGCCCAGCCCGCGAACCCGCCCGCCCCGTCGCCGGTGACCTTCAACCACAACCCGCCGGGCGTGATGCCGAACGGCCAGGGCCACGGCTACCTGGACCGCACCGTGTGGTCGCCGGCCCTGTGCTGGCCGCTGCAGGACGACGCCTTCGCCAATTCCCAGGTCTATGGCCACGGCGGCGGCATGGGTCCGGCCGGCACCAGCCAGTGCGACAGCGCCAACTACAGCCTGCCCTGGCGTGACAATTTTTGCGAGGCCCGCTCACGCGACAATCCGCTGTGCGCCGGCGGCGGCACGGGCCACCAGGGCCAGGACATCCGTCCGGGCACCTGCAAGAAGAACCTGCACTGGGCGGTGGCGGCCGAGAAGGGCGTGGTCACCGACATCGGCAGCTACACCGTCACCCTCGTGGCCTCGGCCGCCCCGCACCGCACCTATCGCTACCTGCACATGCAGATGGCGGCCCTGGCGGTGAAGGAAGGCGACACGGTCAATGCCGGCCAGAAGCTGGGCAAGGTGGCCAACGACTTCGGCGGCACGCCCACGACGATCCATCTGCACTTCGAGCTGCGGGCCGGCGTGGCGGGCACGACCACCGACGGCAAGGCCGTGGTGCTTCATACCTTCCTGCCGCCTTATATGAGCTTGGCCGAGGCCTATCAGCGCAAGCTGAACGGGGGCGTCTGTTCCTGATCCGCACTTGCCCCCTACGGGCCGCTTCGCGACCGTCTTCCCCCATAGGGGGAAGAGCCTTCGACTAGCGCTCCGCCCCCTCGCCGCTGACAGACGGCGTAGCCGTCAGGTGGGGGCAAGGGGGTCAGCTACTTGCGCTTCGAGAAACCCCACCATCTCGCTCAACACCGGCGCCTTGCCCCGCAACGGTCGCGACAAGGCCAGCACCGTGTCGGCATGGTTCAGGCCGCCGTAGTGTCGCTCCTCCACCGCCACGCCCTGGGCGCGCAGGGCGGCCGCCAGGGCCTTGGTGTTGCGCGGCTTGACCGTGGTGTCGGCGTCGCCGGTGGCCAGGAAGGCCGGCGGGCTGTCGGCGCGAGCATAGGCGCCGGGCTGGGTGGCCGGCAGGTCGGGATAGTCGCCGAACGTCCGACGGGTGATCGGACCGTCCAACGGCAGGAAGTCGTAGGGTCCCGACAGGCCGGCGAAGGCGCGCACGACCTTGGGGTCGACGCCGGCGGCCTTCAGGTAGCGGTCATCCAGGGCCAGCATGGCGGCGTTATAGGCCCCGGCCGAGTGGCCGATCAGCACGATCCGGCTGGGATCGCCGCCCAGCGCACGGGCGTGATCGGCGGCCCAGCGCACCGCCAGGGCCCCATCTTCGACGAACCCGGGATAGCGCACCGCCGGATAGAGCCGGTAGTCCGGCACGATGGTCAGGAACCCTTGCGCGGCCAAGGCCCGGCCGACCCAGCCGTAGTCCTGCCGCCGCCCCGAGTCCCAGGAGCCACCGTAGAAGAACACCGCCACCGGCGCGGGCGCTGTCTCATGCCGAGGGGCGTAGACGTCCAGCCTCTGTCGAGGGTCCGGGCCAAAGGCGACCCCGTGCTCGGGAGAGCGGGCGGCGTCCTTGGGCACGAAGGTCGCGAACAGCGACAATGGCGAGCAGGCCGAGACCATGGATCCCGCCAAGGCGATCAGGCCGACTCTGCGCGTCATCGATCCGACCATGCCTTCTCCCGGTGAACGCCAACGCCCAAACCCGCTACGACGAACACCGCGCGCCGGACGCTTCTACAGCCGGTAGCCGCCCGCCAGGATCTTGGCATGGACCGCCTTGGTCAGCTTCACATAGCCCTTGGCCGGGTCGCGGAAATACAGTGGGTCCTTGGTGTTGGCGGGATCGAAGCCCTCCTTCACCAGGTCGATCTTGCGATATTTGAAGGTGCCGGTGGTCTCGATCTCGGGCTGCAGGCGCACGAAGACCGGACGGGCATAGGCCGGCAGTTCGCGGTCGACATATTCGGCCAGGGCGCCGATCTCGAACTCGGCGCCGACCACCAGGGCCGCCATGCCGGCCTTGCCGTCCAGGTCGCCGACCGGCACGCCGTAGACATTGACCTCCTTGACGCCCTCGACCGCCGACAGGCGCTCGGACACCTCGCTGGTGGCGACGTTTTCGCCCTTCCAGCGGAAGGTGTCGCCGATCCGGTCGACGAAATAGAGGTAGCCGTCGCCGTCCGACCGCATCAGGTCGCCGGTGCGGAACCAAGCGTCGCCCTTGTCGAAGACGTCGTGCAGGATCTTCTTCTCGGTGGCGGCCTTGTCGGCATAGCCGGTGAAGTTCGAGCGGGCGTCGCCGGCGATGTGGCCGATGCACTCACCGATCTCACCGGACGCGGCCTCGATGCAGCAGCCGTTGGGGCCGCGCACCGGAGTCTCGGTCTCGACATCGAACTTGACGATGCGGATGTTGAACTTCTTGCGCAAATAACCGGGGATTCGGCCGATGGCGCCGCGGCGGCCGTCGAAGTTGAACAGCGAGACATTGCCCTCGGTCGCGCCATAGAATTCCAGCACCCCGCCCACCTTGAAGCGGTCCAGCATCACGTCCCAGACATCGGGACGCAGGCCGTTGCCGAAGATCAGCCGGATCTTGTGGGCGTGCTCGTTGGGCGTTTCCGGATGGTTGGCCAGATAGCGGCACAGCTCGCCGATATAGACGAACATCGTGCAGTTTTCGGCGACCACGTCGTCCCAGAAGGCGCTGGCCGAGAACTTCTTGCGCAGCACCACCGCTCCGCCGTTCAACAGGGCCGCGCCCACGGCGCACAGGCCGCCGGTCGCGTGATAGAGCGGCAGGGTGATGTAGATGCGGTCGGTGGCGCGGGCGTCGGTCGAGCCGGCGAAACCGCGCATGTACAGTTGGGCCCGCATGTGGGTGATGCGCGCGGCCTTGGGCAGGCCGGTGGTGCCGCTGGTGAAGATGTAGAGCGCGGTGTCGCGGGCGGTCAGGCCGTTGCGGGCGGTCAGGCGATCGGGCCGCAGCTGGCTGCAGCTCTTCAGGGCGTTGACCATGTCGCGCTGGTCCCCGTGCGCGGGCCCCAGCACCCACTGCTGGACGTGGCGCTCCAGCCCGCCCTTCACCTGCTCGAAACAGGGCGAGGTCTCGGCGTCGACGATGCAATGCAGGGCCTGGGAGATGTTCAGGCAGTGGGCCAGGGCCGGGCCGGTCAGCTGGTTGTTGATCAGGGCCGTGGCGACCCCGACCTTGGACAGCCCGTACCAGATCGCCACATATTCCAGGCGATTGGGCATGAACAGCGCCACGGTCGCGCCGCGGGTGATCCCCTGCCCCTTGGCCCAGTGGGCGTAGCGGTTGGCGATGGCGTCCAGCTCGGCATAGCT
>Ga0307515_10012858_pt1 | contig 15705 bp, 9 predicted proteins | sample 17_EM_MG_FD_194513 | JGI IMG/M metagenome (GOLD analysis project Ga0307515, IMG submission 194513) | Populus trichocarpa ectomycorrhiza microbial communities from riparian zone in the Pacific Northwest, United States - 17_EM | ecosystem: Host-associated > Plants > Roots > Unclassified | place... | reverse complement strand
TAAGTAGAAATATATATATATTAAAAAACATGAATAGATAGCAGCAGTACACGAGAAAATAGAATGGTCTTGTTTGTGTCCGGTCTCTCTTTCCTATATTGGCTCTATAAATAACACAAGCCCCCTGCCTCTCTCAACCAAGCCCCTTTCTCTCTCAACCAGCCCCTTTTCTTTCTCCCCACATTATTTTAATTAGCAAAGCGACGAAGCCTCAAATTTCCAAGAACTCAGGTAAGAAAATCTGAACTTGGTCTTTGTTGCTCTGTTTTCTCACTCAAAATGCCTTTGTTTTTTTTTATATATATATCAATTTAGATTAATTTATATATTAATTTAGACTAAATTCTTTGATCGAATCATTTTAAAAACACACATCCAACGTTAGTTTTATACCATTTTTTTAAATTAAATACAAATAAATTAAAAACAAATAAAAACTCATTAATCAATAGATGAATCTCTCGTGTCAATGAAATAAAACAAATTTGAGTATTTCACAACGTTTGGAAGAAAAAAAAAAACTAAAATTAGGGTTTGACTTGTAGGTTGGTCAACAAAATAAAATAGGGAAAAAATATCGGTATTAACTCATGGTAATTGGAATGGAATATTCAATCAAGTGAAGGTTTAATTTTCAATAAGACTAAACAACGGCGAAGGCATTTCATAAATCTAAAATTGATCGTCTACGATTAACATTCTCTCCATCCTTCATTTCAGTATTTTTTTTCCCTTTATTTCTCTGCACTTCCGTTTCAATTATTGGGTATTACTTTGATCACCTGCGTGATTTGATCGTTCGATTGAGTAGTTTTTGATCAATTCTTCATTTAGTCAAAACCTAAACCTTTTTTGATTCATTGACTGACTGTGTAGGTGATTGATTGCTCGCCATGGTTTTCTTTCGAAGCGTTCCTCTTCTTTCCAGGCTTCGTTCTCATGCTGTAACTTCTGCTGTTCTCTCTCTTTACAAGCCTCCATTTTTTTATTTTTTGATAGAAGGATGATTTGATTTGATTAGATTGGATTAATGCAGCAGCATCAGGTTCAGAAACAGTCAAACCTCAGCAATTCTTTCAGATGGATTCAAACGCAGACCATCTCTTCTGATCTTGTACTCATCTTTTCTTCTCTCTCCTCCATATCTTAAAAATCATCGGGATGGTGTTTAGGGTTTTGATGTTTTTGACGCGGACCAATGTGGTTTCTGTTGCAATTTGTTATTTGATCTGCTTCGTTTTCTTTTATAGTGATTCTTTTCCTCTCTCTCTCTCTCTCTCTTGAATTTTTAGGACCTTCATTCTCAGCTGAAGGAATTGATCCCAGAACAACAGGTATGTATTTCCTCGTTTAAAAAGCAATGATAATTTCTCTTATGTCTTAACTTTTTGGTGCTTGCACCTTACACTCAATTAACTTTGTCGCAACAAGTTTTTGTACAAAATCTGATGAAGCTAGTTCTTGCAGATTGCTACAAGTATTCATAGTTTCTTATTTTTCATTTCGTTGCAGGAGCGCCTGAAGAAGCTTAAGTCAGAGTATGGAAAAGTTCAATTGGGAAATATTACTGTTGACATGGTAATTATAGTTCTGAGCTTTTGCTGTTTGTTTTTAGATCAATAAGTCACAATTCTGTTTAATTTCTATTAATATAACAGTTGTTATTTGTTGTGTAACTTCTGATTGAATTATTTGTTCACTGAATTGGTAAGGTGCTTGGGGGGATGAGAGGAATGACTGGATTACTGTGGGAGACTTCATTACTTGATCCAGATGAGGTATGGATAAATATTAATTAATCAATCATCATAAACTATTCTATTTCTCTTATTTTAAACAATTTGATTACAGCGGGTGCCGAATTGATTTAGGATGAGAGAAAAATCATCAAAACAAGAAAATTGATGTAGAATAGAAACAAAAAAATCACAAATAAGAGAGACAATCTTGATCTTAAAGGACTAAATCAAGAGCACGCCCAATCTTGTAAACAATCCAAGTCATTATTTCCAATTGAAAACTAATTGTCTCCTTAGGGTACTCATTTACTGACACCCAATAAAATAAGTCATAATAGAAATAGGAAACTAGAATAATAAGATTAAGCCCAATTTTTTTTTTTCCCAAAATAAGTAGACTTGAAAAAATCTACTATAGGCCTGCATCACATTTCAGTTATTGTGCATTGTTTCTCAGGGAATTCGCTTTAGGGGCATGTCAATTCCTGAATGCCAAAAATTGTTGCCAGCTGCAAAGCCTGGTGGAGAACCTTTGCCAGAGGGTCTTCTTTGGCTTCTTTTAACAGGAAAGGTACACAACATCATAAGTTATCTTAATCTCTTGTCTCTGGAAAATTTTCTCTCACCATCATTTAGCATTTCTTCTCTTCTTTTGTTTTAGGTACCAACCAAAGAGCAAGTCGGTGCCTTATCGAAGGAATTGCGTGACCGTGCCTCTGTTCCAGGTCCATAGTTTTTTTTTTTTTATGAGAAACTGCGCCGCTAATAAGTTTTTTAGCAGCTGGATGGCACAGTATATTTCTTGTGGCAGCTGGTCCTGTTTAATGCATCCCTCTCATTGATTTTCAACTGTTTATTGACCTGGAAGTATTAATTCTTTTGTTTGCATTCGTGATTAGCATGGCGAATGACCTCTTGTTCTTGGTTGCAGATTATGTCTTTAAGGCCATTGATGCCTTACCTGTCACTGCTCATCCAATGACTCAGTTTGCAACTGGTGTTATGGCCCTACAGGTAGAGAAATGCTCTGACACCCTTATATATATGTGGCCCACCTTCTGTCCTCTTTTATCATAGCTTAGATTGTATTTATCATCACAGTTCAGCTAATTCAAAATGACCATTATTGTTTTTGATTTTCTGATACGACTTTTTGAGAGCTTTTCTATGTCATGCGTGACCAATTGAGGCTCTAAGAGATAAAATTGTGGAGTGGGGAAAGATTAACTGAATAATTTAACATATTATCCGGAAGAAGACACATTAAATAGTGTTAGTTGACTTGTATTTTTGTATTTGTTGATGGTCTTTCAGGTTCAGAGTGAATTTCAAAAAGCCTATGAAAAAGGGATTCATAAATCAAAGTAAGGTTTTTAGGATTTTTCTCCTCATTTATTAGTGTTATATGTGTTATGCTGGTGTTATAACAATGTAAATTCATAGGTACTGGGAGCCAACATATGAGGATTCTCTTAGTCTGATTGCTCGTGTGCCAATAGTAGCTTCATATATTTATCGAAGGTCAGTGAGCATTTTATACAGCATTCAACCTTGCATATTGTGCCTGATAGCATCAGAAAAGGCTGGGGCATGGTGTTGAATGTAGTGTTTTGAAAACTTTCGCTACTCCTGTATTGTGGGGATAATTTTTTTTCTTGAGCAAGAACTCTCTGTGAATATTTTCATCCTTAAGCCACTTTTGCAAATCTATGAGCGTGCAAAATCTCTCTCTCTCTCTCTCTCTCACACACACACACACAAACACAAATTTCTGGTAGTTGGGTGTTTTATGCAGGACTTAATTCACTGTGCTTATAATATTACATTTCATGAAATTGATTTTGATTTCCTTGATCTTTTCGTTTTTCTTGAAGGATTTACAAAGATGGGAAAGTTATTCCTATGAATGACTCTTTGGATTATGGTGGAAATTTTTCACACATGTTGGGATTTGATAGTCCTGAAATGCAAGAGCTTATGAGGCTTTATGTTACAATCCATAGGTTTGTATATCTTGTTCTTTTCTTGAATTGAAGAAAATTCTAGTGACTTTCATGTGATGCATGTGGTAAACAGAGAAGCATTTTATCATGCTAATTTTTCTTTCTTTTCTTAATGTGATGCAGTGACCATGAAGGTGGGAATGTCAGTGCTCATACTGGTCACCTGGTAAGTTACTCGTATTGTGTATGGCTTCTTATCCAGTTAAATGCTAATGCATATGGTTTTCCTTGAATCAATGTTGTGCTGTGTTCAGGTTGCTAGTGCACTTTCAGATCCTTATCTTTCATTTGCAGCTGCATTGAATGGTTTAGCTGGGCCACTCCATGGCTTGGCAAATCAGGTATGGCAGCTTAAGTCCTATCTTCTGATCCAGCTTACTCTCTATTCTCTCTCTCACCTAATTCTTCGTTGATGTCCTTTCTTCTTCTGTTCTGGGGCTTTGGAGTAGGATCAACATTTTAGTTTGTGCTGAAGAAGATATATTAAGAACAAGGACCAAAGGTCTTAGGTTGTCCCTTTCTGTGGGCGCTATCATATTACCCTAAAGATTTCTAATTGTTGACACTTGACAATGAGCTTGATTTCTAAATATGCAACTTGAAAGTTATGGATCTCTTAGATTATAAGGTACCCAACTTGCGTTGTATTTTTGAACTAAAGACAAGCAAAAATCTGGACTCAAGAATGCTCTCTAGAAGTTCTGATTGTTTTGGTATTGGCTATAGACACTCAAACTGTCACGTATCCTTAGTAACTGCAAAAGCAAAGATGCCCGAACATTGTCACATATCTATGCAAATGGGTGGGAAACCATGTCTGGCAATAAGAGTTTCTCATTTATAGGCAATACTTCACTGAAAACCATTGAATGGAGCAATTCATATATAAAAATAGAAATAAAAAAAACCTTTTTGCAAATTGTGAGTACAAAGTCCATGAGTGATATTGAGACTAAATCACTTGTTAATATAAAAATGAGGAGATCTTATAAAACTTAACCAATATATCAGGCATTTGTTGCTCTTGTTTGCCCCTCTTTTCTTTGTACCATAAATAGATTTATAAACCAAAATGTTTCTCTTGCTATCTGTGTAGGGTTTTTCACATTTATTTCTAACATCAAGATCACCAACTGTGTAATCTATTACAAAAAACAAGTTCCTTTGAATGCTGGCATCACTTTCTTTCTGCCGTAGATGATTGTTATTGCTTCTCTTCTTGCTCATCAGAATTTTGTGGTTGCAGGAAGTTCTCCTTTGGATCAAATCCGTGGTAGAAGAGTGTGGAGAGAATATAACCACAGAACAACTTAAAGACTATGTTTGGAAAACATTAAATAGCGGAAAGGTAGTTTATGACTTTATGTCATTTTGAAATAAGAACAGTTGGCTGATGCTTTTCAAAATCTATAAATATCTTAGTTCCTCTCACATTGTTACTTCACAATAGTCCTGCTTCTGCTTTTGTTGTGTTTAATTCACACATTTCTCTTCATTCACCACTCCCTTATTTTGCAGGTTGTTCCTGGATTTGGTCATGGAGTTCTACGCAAAACTGATCCAAGATATACATGTCAAAGGGAGTTTGCATTGAAGCATTTACCTGATGATCCATTGTTCCAGCTGGTTGTCACTTTATCCTGATCATGTTACATTAACAAGGCCATGCCTTTTTAATACACATGGTTTTTTTTAATCCCGTGGACAATTCTTTCACTAGCTAACCTAGTTTTGACCTTACAGGTCTCTAAGCTATATGAAGTTGTACCTCCAGTTCTTACCCAGCTGGGCAAGGCAAGTTGTTTATCCTTTTGCTCTAGGCTGAAAACATAAATAACATAGAATAATGCTCGTCTTTTAGGTAGTAAAAATATCGTCTGTATTTTTGTCCATGGATCCAATTGCTTGCAAATTCTGATGGTCCTGCAATCCTATCTGGGAGTGGCTTCTTATTCTAATATGGATTTTATTTCTGCTTTTAGGTTAAAAACCCATGGCCTAATGTTGATGCTCACAGTGGGGTGTTGCTGAACTACTACGGTTTAACTGAAGCTAGGTATTCCATTTATGTTTCTTTGAATAATATATTACCACATTGACTTTTCAATAGCAACTACATAACTTATGAGGAAAGATGATAACACTCCTTTAAATTGCTTTTTGATAGGTACTATACTGTACTTTTCGGTGTATCAAGGAGTATTGGCATTTGCTCTCAGGTTTGTTCTACAGTCATTATCATTTTCTGTGATCCTGTTTGATGCCTTAGATTTTACTGATACACTTTTGTTCATTCAGCTGATATGGGATCGAGCTCTTGGATTGCCGCTGGAGAGGCCAAAGAGTGTTACAATGGAATTGCTTGAGAATCACTGCAAGAAAGTTCCTGACAACTGAAGAAGAATGCCATCCTGTTTTCCTCAGTAATAATTTATCAGAAACACGAGTTTCGTGTTGGATAGAGGACTGGTGTAAAGTTAATGAGTTCCATTGTAGTCAAATTTCCAGGCGTTTTCAAACTCAGGTGTTGAGTTTTTTCCGCAAAATTTGCAGTGACAACTAGGTGACAACCCCAAATTTCATTTTGATCGATACCAACTTTTTATAGTGAAGCTTGTTGAGAGTAAAGTTATGAACATGAATCAAAGCTTCATGGAGCCCATTGAATAAAATAGTGCTGTGTTGCTCATTTCCTTTTGACTCACATGACACTCCTTTTCGTCCTAGTTTTCCCTGTCCGCTCACCTGGCCTTCTGGCTGGATTTGTTGTTAGCCTAATCCTATCTATTTTCGTTTTTAAATCAGCCCCCACAGAGCTAAGCCTCTTTCTTCAACACCTTTTTTGGATTTTTGGACGTGATAAAATCTGACTTTCTCATTTCTCCTGATATGATCGTTGCTCATTTCATGTCTCTGATCGTGTTGAAGCTTTTGCTTAATATATAATGCTGGTGCACTTGAAACACATTCAAAGAGGAGAAATGGAGAAATGAGTTGCGTTGGTTCTCATGTCGATCTAATGCAAGCTACCATGTTTAGAACTATCTGCAATCATCTGCATGGGTTCCTCATGAAATATGAACCTGTCCTTTCGAGGTTTCTATTAGCAGTCATGTATTAGGTGGAATGCTCTCCTTGGTTAAAAGGTGTAATGGGGAAACACTTTGCCAGTGTAGATTAGAACTAATGGAAAGGACAGGAGTGCTCAACATCGAGCCATAACCTCTCCGCCGCCACATTTCATGACCCATTCAAGACGGTGAAAAAAAATCCCCTGCTTTTGAGCTGATTGGCAACTCTTACCCTCCTACATACATCAAGTTAGCTGGCCATGGAGACTCTAACATTGATGCACACCTCATCAATGGTTGGAATCCAGCCTGTGTTTTGCTGCAAGTTGAATAAAATAATAGTAATAATAATATTCAGTCGACAAAATCACATCTTAAAGAATAATAATATTCAGTCGACAAAATCACATGTTAAAGCAAAAAAATAACAGTGTCGAACAATGAAAACAAAAAAGAAAAATAAGTAAAAAAATTATGTTGTAGGATTAAATTTGAAAAAAAATAAACATATAAAAAAATAGCAATTATAAGTTGAAAAAAAAAATGAGACTACTCGGGTCAACCCGTCTACCCTATATATCAAGTTATGAGACCGAAATAATCTGACAAAAAGTAAAATGAAGAAAATAATGAGACCTATTTTTAAAAAAAATAAAAAAACAATGCTGAATGTTGAATCATGACATGGAAAAGATTAGAAAAATAGCAATTATAACTTATAAGCCAAAAAAAACTTGAGCCCATCTCGGGTCAAGTTATGAGATCGAGATAACACTACAGTGAAACGAAAATAAAAAAAATCATGAAACCTAATTTTTAAAAAAACCAATGTCAAATTATGATATGGGATAAAAATAAGTAAAAAAACAAAACACGATGCCAACCCTTGTTAGCTTATAAAACCCGTGTCTCGGGCTATTTGATCGAAAACACTAGATATGAGAAAACCACAAAGATCAATTCTCAATAAATTAAATATTGAAAGATGAAATAAAAAAATTAATAACACAAAATGATCCAAAAAAAATAGTTATTAAAAGGCAAAAAAAAAAAAGAGCGTGAACCACCTAGGTTAACTCGTCAAACCAACGGGCCAGCTCATAAGATCCGGATAAATCTATAAAAAAGATAAAAAAGAATACCATGAAGCCTATTCTTTTTAAAACCAACATCGAGTAATGATACTAAAAAAGAAAAAAAGTCTATAAGAAAATATGGGAACCATGTCAATTTACAAAACTCATGACCCGGGTTATATGATTGGAACTTGGAAGTATCATATTCGAAAAAACCACAATTCTTAATTTAAAAAAAAACTAATTGTTAAAGGGTAAAATTAAAAAGAAAATCAATCACAAAAAAATTCAAAAGAAGAAATAAGTTCCAAGATAAAGGTTAATTTTGTGATTTTACTATGCTAAGAATAATGAAAACACACAAATGCCCCTGCAGCAAGGATTAATTAATTATGACATAAAGTGTAAGGTAGTAATTAAATTATGCAAAAAACATGAAATCTCAAAAAGCCTCCTCTGAGAACGAAATATGTGAGTGTTTTCTTTTAAAAGCAGAGAAGGTTTTTTACTTTTAAGAAAAAAAGATAAAATACGTTTGTATTCTCATTAAAAATAAGAACAACAAATGAATCACATGGAAAATATTATTTAACCCATGAACTTAATCTTCTGACTTGATTTGGGGAAGGACAAAAAAATATATAATTTTACTATTACAATCCATCCACAGTAAATTATCTCTTGTACTGTCGCGTGATATCTCATCAGCATCCCCTGTATATTTTTTATATCTACTATGAACTCCAAGCAACAGAAGCAACAAAAGCCACGAGATCCAATCAGACCAAATTAATTGATATATAGCATCTCATGACGCCTTAATCAGCACATTCTCAGTCCTCAATCTCAGCACGATGATTTGTTAACGTATAAGAGCATCACCTTCAAAACCATAATTTCTTTGCCCTGCCCTGTTAAGAACAACGGTTGTCCAGAACCTCAGTCAGCTTATCGGTTATGGTAAGCGCATCAGCACTCGATCCTCCGTTAATCTGCCAAGCAATTCAAAGTACATTCGCAACATAAGCAGACCAAGTTAAATTTCATAATAACAATAAATGCAGTTATGGCAAATTAATGTTCGTCCAGACCTTGGTTTTCAACTGAAAACAATAGTTATCGCAGCCAATGTAGTGACCGGAAACAAACCGGAGATCTAAATGAAGCTTATCAAGAACCTTGGACGCAGACAGCAAGCAACTTCTTCTTTCGGTGAAGGACTAAATGATAACTTCATCAACTATATAATGTGAACATCGATCTATCTCTGTATCGTCAGTAAGCTTCTTAGAAAATGATATTGATCCATTATTAATATTATTGCACGAGTGATTATACCGTGATCCAAGAACAGTAGGCTTTGTATTAACGTCGACAACCCCACATTTCTTCATTTTCGTTCTCCCCACCAGTTGTTTGAGTTCATCGGCTGTTCGGACAAGTTGTTTGATGTAATAAACAGCGTCTCCGGCCACAGCTGCTCTATCCTTCTGTATAGTAAAATAAATAAACGAGTCAAGTCTAATTCAAACAAGAATATTTAATGATATGGCATGGCAAGAACCTTTCTGGAACGATTTTCAATAAAATTGCTGTCTTCTTTGACCCTCCGTAGGAAAGGAGATGAGCAAAGTAGGGTCTTGTATCAGATCGGAAGACAACGTCAATCCAAGTCGAGGATCAGGTACTTCTTCCATGGAGGGCTTAATTTGCTGTTAAGTATCTGTTCAAGCTAGGAAGAGGAAAATATTGAAAACCAAGATATAGAATTTAGTTAATCATTCAACTTATAAAAAATCAAAAGAATAAATTAGAGAGTGATTAGGAGTTGCATGCATTCATATGCATGAGATTGTGGCAGCTGATTTACTAGTACTCCCCCATTGATCACACTTTCAGTTTAACGGGCATCCTAAGCTTCATTAATCAATTGTGTGTCAATTTTATTTTTATTTTTTTTATCTTTGTGTATTTTAATTCAATCAATTATTATTTTTTATTTTTTTCTTAAATTCTTTAATTTATCTCTTGTGCTCTTAAAATTGTTTATCAACCCAGTAAATAATATTTATTAAATCTGAATGTTAAATATATATGCTATTTAAATAGCATTATTAAATATTATTTTTATTTATTTATGAGAAGAGTTTTTGTATTTGTGTTATCTAGGAAGATCTATAAAAAATAAAAACTAGAGGAAATAAAAGTCTATGAGTACATTATTTTTTAACCAATTTGGCTTAGTTTCATAAGAAATATAGTTATGGGTTTGCAAATATGAGGTAGTAAGATATAATCACACTTGAAATATAGGGACTAAAGAATAATTTATTCTACCTTCATCAAATCTCTCGAATATTTTTTTTTATGGCACTGAATAATTCCATTATCATATTTCCATCGGAAATAGTAAGAAGAGAAGAAAAATGGCTTCTTCCTTTTCTTCTCCCAAACTGATTCATGGGTTTCATGGTCCAAATAGTTGCAGTTGCATACCTCATTTTCACTCTATCAAACTTGGCAGCAACCGCTCTCAAACCCCTCTCAGTTTCAGGTGTTCATAATCTCCAAAAGTTTGCTTCTTTTTTTGTTTCGTTCTTTTATTAGTCATCATGCCTATCAATGCTTTTGCAGCTGTTTCTTTGTTTTATAGTATTTTATATTTCCTGGGTTTTCTTCTTTTGCTCATTAGATAAATAAGAGAGTGAGTAGTTTGGTGCTTCTGAAGTAGAAACCCACTTGTGGGCATGCATTATTTCTTGGATTTAGGCACTTGGTTTAAGCAGTGAAGAGTTATATTCTGTATATCAGTTTATATCCTGGTGGTTCAAAAAAAGAAAAAAAAAAGGAACATGATTTCATTTTCAGGGACGAAAGTTCAGATCTTTGAAATTTATATTGGTGTTTTCGAATGACAACATTGTCATTTTCTAAAGCTACACTGAATGTTTTGCAAGTGCTTATAAAGGAGTTGGGAATGGTGAGTGCTGGATTATAAAAAAGGAATGGTATTGAAAAGTACTAGTTCTTATTGATTGAGTTTGAAAGGTAGCATTGGAATCAATGTGATTTTGATGACTCATTTTGTTGAACAATTATTGAATGAATTGCGAATACACAATTCATTTCTGTAAGTGTGAGATCTGATCCTGGTACTTTTAGAGGTGCATTTAACCATTTGAAATTGATAGGAAATGTTAGCAATTTAGGACACATACATTGGCAGCATGAGTGGATCAGATCTTGGCTTCCTTATTCTTTTGCTTTTTTTTATATATATATATAATTGATTAATTATTGGTGTTCTTAAAATACAAATACATATTGCTAAATAAGCAAGTAATGCTCTGAACAATTTCTTTTCCCCATTACAATTTGAAATCTAATATTATTAGCAATTGGAAGAGAATTTCAGAAAGTTGGATGTGTTTACTACCATAGTTTGAATATTGAAAAAAATCATTCGAAAACCTCAAAGATTTGGTCATGTACTCTTGCAAGATGTCGATCAGGGCAAAGCATGAACAGAGCATAGTCGCAATGTCAGATCCAAATTGTCCTTTGACAGAGGTAGCTCAACTTTGTTTGATTCTCGATGATTAGAGCTTGAAGCTACGTCACAGTCCTTCTCTGGTGGTTTTTTATTCAGATCAAAAGCTTTTCCTTTCTTACTTTTAGGACATATGTTGGCACATTTCTTGCTGTCATTAGCATTAATCAGACTGATAAAATCTTTCGTCACGGGTTCCTTCAATTCTTCCCACATTCGAATTTTGGTTGCAATCATTTGGGGTTGCTTACCTCGTGCACGCTGATACTAACAATAAGCAAAACATATTAAGAAGTAGCAAACTCTATTGAGGATTCTGAAAATGATTTAAATTTCATTTAGGCATAGTAATCACTTACCTTGAAAAGGGCGCTCTCATGTTGTTTCTTTTCCATTGAGAAAGAAGCAAATGTCTAGGATGAAAATGGAACAAGGTGCGTTTGGTGGCCTTGAGCGAGAGCTTATATAGAAAACTTATTTGAAGGTTTATGATTATTATTTTGACATCTCTAGAGATTACAAAATCTTGCATCTTTGGAAAGGTGATCCTAGAAAATCACTCATTCAACCCCGTGGATTGAATGTGTATTTATCACAAACTCTGGATTTAGTTTTATATTTTATTTGAAAATTGCATAATAGATTAATTAATGTTACTATAAGCATACTTCTTTTAGGCATCTCGCCTGGTATTATTTGGAGCAACTGATAATTATCACAATATAATGCTGATTCTAAGATGCATGAGAAGAAAATTTTCAAGTAAATTTATTTGTTAACTGTTGTGGAATTACTATGCTTTGTGTCAATTCATGGATGATGTGCTTGTGAACATGAAATCCACATCATGGCTCTAAATGTCCCAATAAATTGTTACACCACCCTTCCTCTACACTTTTTCTCCTAAATACGTGTCGAATAATTAATATTTTTTTATGTATAATGTTTGCTATGGTCATGGATAACTTTCCATATGAGTTTCTCCACCTACTCTTTCCACGTTATTAGTTGTGCGGTGGCTAAATTGTGGGGCCAAATGGCCGCGTAAACTCTTGGATTGTATATCCTTGCTTGGTATGAGAATGATATTTGTCACCGTCTCCTCTGCATTGATACCATGTATTAGGCTAACTCATTAGTTCTTGTTATCAAGTATGTGCTTAAGCTGATACCGATTAAATTTGGCACTGATTAAGTGCTGAGGTCTTCAATGGCCCTTATATCTCTGTGCTTGCTGGGTTATACGTTTGTGTTGAATATCGTAACAATACTAATGTGCTCTTTCGGCTTGCTCTTTACAACATTACAAATTTCTCAAGCTCCTCCGAAGTTCTATTTGATTATACTTTTTTGTTCCGTATGCTAATTATGCTTTGGGTTAACCAATAGAGTTGGTTTATAGTCACACAGTTTGGTTGCCGGAAGATACAGTAAAGAGAAGAAAAATGGAAGTGTTGATTGGATTGCGTCTATATCTCTGACCTTTTGGATGTTGTCTATGTGGATATAGTTTTTTTTTTTTTAATGGCATGTTAACTCCTTTTGGAGAAGGCCTATTTGGTTGATCAAGGGGTATGAACTCATTTGTTAAAATGCCCAATGACATTTGTTTATTTTAATATCTTCATGAAGACTTACTTTGATATGGTTTGGTATGTTGTTGAATGGATTGTATCATCATCCCATATGTATGAAGTGATGAATTTCAAATTCATTTGGATTAGTGTTTAATTACAAAATGATGGAACCACATGGTAGCTGCATAAAGAAAGCAGCAGTGAGGCTAAAGATGTTGATTATAGCTTGAAAAGTTAGCAAACTGTCCGAATTGTATCCAAGACTTGATATCTTATGCTCGTAGCTTTTTCAAATGAGATATTTGTTTTACATGTTTGTGTACACATCTGTTGGTGAAGTACTTGTGTGCTGTTGCTCAAACCAATGCCTTTGCACTTTATATCAAGTATTTTAATTTCTTTTGGGTCCAGGTTCAGAAATGCCGCAAGATTGCAGTTAAGGACAAGGTTATATACTGTGTTTGCTTCAAACTCCAGCCCTTCTGATGGAGATTCCAGCGAAGAGAAATCCGGCGGGACAATATCCAGCGATGATGCCCAAGGTCCTCCATTCCTAACTATTTTGGCAGGATTCCTAGTTTTTTCCCTCTTATGTTGGGTTTTTGGGTCTATCATCGTGTGGCTGTTTGGTCTAATTGTTAAGGTGCCGCTTTCCAAGTAGATCGAATATTGTACTGTTCATTTTCGGAGTAGAAGCTTGACCTCTACTCAACAAGGACACAAGAAACCACGTATGTCAGATGTTTGGACATGTAAATGGAGAACTAGGTTGACCCAAAAAAGTTTGTACTTGTAACTGCAAGTCTGCAATCACTCCACCTGGATTCAAACAACCGCTCTAGTTTTTTTTTTTTTTTAAAGCAAACAATTAGTTGAAACTTGAAAAAAACCCCAATAACAGAATAATATAGTCGATGCATTTAGTTCCAATTAGCTGTTAAGAACTAGCCTGAGACTTCTTTTTCCTCCTGTCAAGGCACTAGCTTGCAACCCCAGCTAAGTTGATGTACAGAGAACAATCAATGAGAAGCTTTAATTTATCTAGCATCTTATATAGGGGCCTCATGTTGAGACACAATGGACTTATAGGAGAACAAAAGAGAAACGGGTGTCATGGCACCGATTTAAGGAGGAAGACGACCAAGCAACAAGACGATATTTCTGCACAATGTGATAATCCAGAGAGCTAACTTGTCCTTCCGGTACCAGTTACCTGCTCCACGTTACATTAGCTAATGCATGATATTTTATTGTTAAAAGGGAAGGTTAAGCGAGTATTTAAAAATGTGTTAGTTTTTGTTTTTTGTTTTTTGTTTTTTTTTTGTGTTTAAAAAGTATATTTTGATTAAAAAGATATCAAATTAATATTGTTTTTTATTGTTTTTCAATGGTTTTGACATTAAAAATTAAAAAATATATATTTTTTAATACATTTTAAAACAAAAAATACTTTCGAAAAAATCTTCCACAAAAATTATTACCAAAATGTATTAGAAATATTGGGAAGACATAAAAGGTTATACAACAGTGTCATTTCAGAACTCGAAGCAGAAACTAAATCATAAGAACAGGCCTGCAAGAATTATTTGGGATTTTCTCCTTTCTCTTCGGATTTATCATTGCCAACTGATGCAGTAAAATTCCGACGTTCATCAGCGTTAGCAGTAATAACTGGCATCCATACATCAGCAGTGTCACTTAAGAGTGACTGCACCTGTGGATCTGAAGCCAGAGCCGAGGATATCATTTCATCCACATCATCTAACTTGGCTGATAATTTATCCAACTCTCTCGCTATTTCCAGCTATTGATAAAATCAATGCACCCACATTAAGCAAACTCTTGAAAGATTTATGGTTACACTCTGAAAGGGGAACATTGCTTTTGGGGGTGGGGGTTTTTAACATCTGAAAAAAGTAAAGCAAGGACTTTATTGTACCTCATCAAGATTATTTGTCGACTTTGATGGAAGTTTTGCAACCTCCAATCCAAGTGCTTCAATTTTGGAGCGCAGCTCAACTTCTTCCTCGTTTGATTGCGCTTCCACCTAGATTAACGAGACCAGTGAATGAAAAGAAACACTGACAAAACATCAAAGATTCATAGGACCGAGAGATAAATATTAAGCAATTAAGTTATGCCCTGTGTCCTATTTGTAACTGGGGATCAGCCCATAGAGAGATTCCCCTTCAGCCTGTCATGATTATGCATTGCGTCTTCAACTCCATCACAAAAACGAAGCTTCTCTTTATATAGGCATCTCTCGAATTAACAAGAGAAAACAATACCAAGTTGCATGAGGAAAATTGGACTTTCTGATCAGTTAACTTAAATAAGACAACTGGTCCTTCGAGGAGAATTTCAGAGCCAAAACCTTTTCAGCTGCAGGTGGAAGGGGTAAGACAGTCATGCTCAATGAAGCTAATAAAGCACGCTTCCCACCACAATACAACCCATACAGTGTGTGCAAAATACAAACTCCTGAATTGCAAAAACAAGTTCACATCATTGGTACATTCCATGGAGCATATCAAATGCAGCTTCTTATTACATAATAAGCATCAACTGCTGCTACCCCATGTACTTATGAACATTCCACGGAATCCTGCTCCTATGTGAGGCTTCGTTCTATGACGTTCCTTGAGCACTTTTTTGCTCTCTGAAGGCAATTCAGTTGCGTAAACCTCCA
>Ga0307515_10012857_pt1 | contig 15706 bp, 15 predicted proteins | sample 17_EM_MG_FD_194513 | JGI IMG/M metagenome (GOLD analysis project Ga0307515, IMG submission 194513) | Populus trichocarpa ectomycorrhiza microbial communities from riparian zone in the Pacific Northwest, United States - 17_EM | ecosystem: Host-associated > Plants > Roots > Unclassified | place... | reverse complement strand
AAGACAGAGGGCTATGAGAATTATTCGAGCCGTTCCTGAGAGGGGCACCGTTAATCTGCCATTCCTAGTATCTTCAGCTACAATGCTGCTGCCCTCGTCTATAACAGCCCACGTCCAAGGGAACATTATTTTATATATTTATACACGCAATTTCCAGTGGTACATTACGGGTAGGATAACAGGAAGTCAGGTAACAACGGGTGGTTTGGTGTTTGTTTATTTTAAAGATGGTTTTAAATTCGAGTCTTGTGAATGGGGTGGAGTACATTATTATTGGCAAAGTTTTACTTTTTAGTGGACTGACCTAGCTTGACCGGATTAGTTGAGATCCAATGAACTTACATACAGGGTTTAGATAAAAAAACAATAGGTTAGATCGATCAGTTTTTTACCACTCCACCCAAACTGTTTAAAAATTAATCGAATTTGGATGGTGTTATATACCATGATACGAGGGAATATGGTTAGTTTTTTTTTATGAAAGTATATAGATAGTTTTTCGTTGAGTCCATGTTCAATCCTTATTTTTCTTTCTGTTGTTTTTTGTCATGTTTTTCAATTTATTCATTTATTATCTCTGTTTTATAATTTTAAATGAAAGCATGATCATGTTTCCATGTGATATCATGTTTTTCATTGATGCATGCCGTGTTTAAATGAAAGTATTTTACTTTTTGCGCGGTTATTAAATTATTTCTTGAAAAGAAGAGAATTAAAAACTATTTTGTTTAGCAAGATCTTGACCATAACTAATATTATTATTACAATAAAAAAATTCAAATGAGGAGACCAGAACAAGCAAATAAGCTCCTTAATATTTTCAGTTACAAGTTTTTCAACCTAGAAGAAGTGAAATTGTATAGTATATACTGTGCTATATAATCAAGTAGATTTTTTAATTAGATGGAATACTATTATATTTTTTTCATACTATTTGTTTTTAATAAATATAAGTTACTTAAATATATAAATGATATAAAATGTTTAAAGAGAGAGAGGGTAAACTCTCAGGTTTTTTCTTCTTAAGAATAGATATCACTTTTCCTCCCTGACACAGGAAAAATACCATGGGCTAGATCTGTAAGATGGCTTGTTTCCGGTTTAAACTTGTTTTAGCCCAACTCTAAGCCCATATATTGATGGATGAGAAGACTCCAATTGGCGGTGGGGTCCGACCACCAACGACATTTCGTTTTTCTTTACAGATAAAAATTTGACTCAAGCTCTCTCGACGTCTTCTCGTCGTTCTTTGCACCTGTTAGGGTTAGCGCCCATACTCTCTCTATCTCGCTCTCCGATCGCAATTGTGCTCTGCAAATCTCCAAAACCCTCCTTCGCTCATTTTCACAGGTACGCGATTCAATTCTGTTGTTTTTTTTTTCTATTTTCTGACATGAGCAAGAATGGTTGCTTACTTGCTGGATTGATTGTATCAGATTACAACCAAAGCCGTCAATTTAATCAACCATGGCCCGTCGAAGAGACGAAGACGACGACCTTGAAGATGAAGAGTACGAGGAGCAGGAAGAGCAACTGATGGATGAAGAAGAGTATGAAGAGGAAGAAGAAGAGGATAGAGGAGCGGCGATTAAGAAGAGACGGAGATCAGATTTCATTGATGATATCGCGGAGGAGGAGGATGAGGAAGAAGAAGATGATGACGATGATGAGGATTATGGTGGTGGAGGTGGTGGTGGAGGTGGAGGTGGTAGGAAGCAGAAGGGGAAGAAGCGGCGTGGTTCTGAGTTTTTTGATGATATTGCGCAAGTTGCCAGTGATGACGACGAAGAAGAAGAAGATGCCGAGGATGGTATGTTTAAATTTTAAGTCTTTTTTATTGTTCAGTTATTGTGGTAAATTCAATGCCCTTAATTGTACTTTTATATATGCAGATTTTATAGTTGATGATCATGGAGCTGATTTACCTGATGAGGCTAGTGGTAGAAGGATGCATCGGCCATTGCTGTCGCGTGAGGATGATCAAGAAGATGTTGAAGCGCTTGAGAGAAGTATCCAAGCTAGATATGCAAAGTCAATGCACTCGGAATATGATGAAGAGACTACGGAAGTGGAGCAACAAGCTCTTTTGCCATCCGTTCGGGATCCAAAATTATGGATGGTCAAGTGTGCAGTATGTTTATCATTGGTCCTTGGACGTGGCTTTCATATTTATGTGTACTATATGTATTCATGTGCTTATTAAATTGATCTTTAATGTTCATCAGATTGGCCGGGAACGGGAAACGGCTGTTTGTTTGATGCAAAAATACATTGATAAAGGATCTGAGTTGCAAATTCGGTCTGTTGTTGCTCTTGATCATCTTAAAAACTATATATATATTGAAGCAGACAAAGAAGCCCATGTGAGAGAGGTATACTTCTTCTACGAGGCTTTTCAGTGATTACTGAATTATGCAACTTTTGATGTTTTCATATATGCAACTGTGATGAATGGAATATGTGATGTATTGATTTGCTTCTGCTTCAGGCTTGCAAAGGCTTGCGCAATATTTTTGGGCAGAAAATCATGCTTGTCCCAATCAGAGAAATGACTGATGTTCTTTCAGTTGAAAGCAAAGTAATTGATCTTTCCAGGGACACATGGGTCAGGATGAAGATTGGGACTTACAAAGGAGACCTTGCCAAAGTATGTTTTATAACTTCTATTCCTTTTCACTTTCTTGTTCGCAGATTTTCTTGGCTGATTTTTCAAGCTCTTATTTTGAAGGTTGTAGATGTAGACAATGTGCGGCAGAGAGTTACAGTAAAGTTAATTCCAAGGATTGACTTACAGGCTCTTGCAAACAAACTGGTATGTTTTCGCTTAGATTATTGCTCTTTGTGATTGATAGTAGACTTTTTGGACTTGGAAAATTGTCTTGTACAAAGTTATGTCTCATAACAATGGTGAATTCATATAGATTCACTAGGCATTTCCTTTCTATCATCATCATTACTTTGCCAATGCATGAATGCAATGAAACTGTATTGTACAAAGTTATTTCTCTGATTGGGACATACTGTGATATACCTAGCTAGAAGTTATGTCTCGTCACAATGATGAAAAACTGTCTTGAACTAAGTTAGTGCACTTTCATAATAGGAAGTTTTGTTACCCTTTTTCCTCAGGAAGGCAGAGAAGCACCAAAGAAGAAGGCATTTGTACCTCCTCCACGTTTTATGAATGTTGATGAAGCTAGGTAGATACTGGTTGCTTCTTTTTCATTGAAATATCTATACTACCGAATCTTTTTTGTTTATTATCCAATTATTTGCTGGCCTTGTAAATTTTCAGGGAATTACATATTCGTGTCGAGCGAAGAAGAGATCCGATGACTGGTGATTATTTTGAAAATATTGGCGGGATGCTTTTTAAAGATGGTTTCTTGTATAAAACTGTATCAATGAAGTCAATTAGTGCTCAGAACATTAAGCCATCATTTGATGAACTTGAGAAGTTTCGATCACCTGGAGAGAATGGAGATGGTGATGTTGCCAGTTTGTCAACCTTGTTTGCAAACAGAAAGAAGGGTCATTTTATGAAGGGTGATGCAGTTATTGTTGTCAAGGGAGATCTGAAAAGTCTAAAGGGATGGGTTGAGAAAGTTGATGAAGAAAATGTTCATATTAGACCTGAAATGAAGGGTCTTCCGGTAAATTTAAAATAATCATTGGTCATCATATGTTGTTAAGGATCACTTGAATTTGCTGATCTGCTCAGCCTTTCATTTATTAATACTCAATAGTATTTATTGGCAGAAAACACTTGCAGTGAATGAAAAGGAACTATGCAAGTATTTTGAACCTGGCAATCACGTGAAGGTTGTATCAGGCACACATGAAGGTGTCACCGGCATGGTTGTTAAGGTTGAGCAGCATGTGCTCATTATTCTATCTGATACAACAAAGGAACATGTGAGTGATGTATTTGTTGCATGAATTAGTTTTCTCTGCTTAGGAATTGCTTTTTGACAAGAAAACTAATGTGTGGAAACAATGTTGATATCTGTTATCTTCAGATCCGTGTATTTGCTGATGATGTTGTGGAAAGTTCTGAGGTAACGACAGGTGTTACCAAAATTGGGGACTATGAGCTTCATGATCTTGTACTATTGGAGTAAGTCTGTTTGCTTAAGAATGGTAATTGTTTGGTCCTTGTCATTTGAGGTCTTATCTGTTATTTTGGTTTGTTGTAGCAATATGAGCTTTGGTTTAATCATTCGTGTAGAAAGTGAAGCCTTTCAGGTTAGTCATCACTGGACTGTCCACATTTCCATGTTTATCTGTCACCTATGTCAGCACAAGGGTCATCCTTTTGCTGCAGGTTCTCAAGGGAGTTACAGAGAGGGCTGAGGTTGCACTTGTTAGACTAAGAGAGATCAAATGCAAAATTGAGAAGAAAACGAACGTGCAAGATCGGTACAAGAACACAGTATCGGTGAAAGATGTTGTTAGGATCATTGATGGTCCTTGCAAAGTAAGATTCTTTTCCACTGTTTGATTTATCTTGCTATCACACACGCATATAGCTTACAGCCTCCTTTTTGTCTTCTTAGGGGAAACAAGGTCCTGTAGAGCACATATATAGAGGAGTCTTGTTCATCTATGATCGGCATCACCTTGAGCATGCTGGGTATATTTGTGCTAAATCCCACTCGTGTATTGTCATCGGAGGATCACGTTCTAATGGAGATAGAAATGTAAGTATTTCTTATATTATTTTAGCAATAAATATTCTTTTTTAGCTGAATTGTTTTTGCATGTAGCTTTTAATTTTAATGATCTGGCCTTCTTTCAGGTTTATTTGGTATGAAGTGGATTAGTGTTCATAATTATCAAATGTTGCTGATAAATGCTAACTGAATATGAGCTTAAAAAGATGGTCGATGGTCATTGTCACTAAATTTGCTTTCATCTATCAGTAATTAATTGCATAGAGAACCTATTGCTAGATGCATTCTGTTCTTAAATTATTTTTTGGTTTAAAAAATTTATGTTCAGTTATTGTTAAAATTATTTTTTGGTTAAAACTTCTTTTATAATCATTATTCATTAGTAATTTATTCAGGCTACGAGGACATGATTTTTAAAGCGAAAATTGACTATATCAATCAACAGATATAATTTAAACCAAACTGTCCTTTATCTCACTTGTTATTAAAATTTCAGGGTGATTCCTACTCAAGGTTGGGCAGTTTTAAAACTCCCCGAGTACCCCCTTCACCAAGGAGATTTCCTAGAGGAGGCCCTCCATTCGACTGTAAGTTTTTCTATGGTCCAGCTCTCTTCTTTAAACATCATAATTGGACTTCTTAATTTGTTATTTACCTGAGAAAGGAAAGGACATTTTCGTTGCAATGGTGTCATATTTTTCTCAAATCAAGTCTAATATCAACTGCTTATTGAATTCTGCAGCTGGGGGAAGAAATAGAGGTGGAAGGGGAGGGCACGATGCTTTGGTTGGTACCACAATAAAGGTACGACAGGGCCCTTTCAAGGGCTACCGTGGTCGTGTTGTAGATATCAAAGGTCAATTCGTTAGAGTTGAACTAGAATCACAAATGAAGGTTGTTACAGGCAAGTATTCATCTATGTCCGGTAAAAAGCTAGACCCTTGTATTCCTGTTTGTTTCATGGACAATGAATGCTGTTTTATGTGCAGTTGATCGGAGCCACATCTCAGATAATGTGGTTGTTTCAACTCCATACCGGTAAATCGAACATGCACTGAAAATTGTTTGTAGTTTGATGATTCTATCTTTCTGACTATATGTTTTTCACATGTTTTATCAGTGATGCACCTCGATATGGTATGGGAAGTGAAACCCCAATGCATCCTTCTCGGACTCCATTGCGTCCATACATGACACCAATGAGAGATTCAGGAGGTTTGTTCTTTTTATACAAGTCTACTTAGATTTTGGATACTTTAATCAATCACCATTCTGGTATATGAAGTCTATTCAGATTTTGGATACTTTAATCAATCACCATTTTGGTATAGGTGGGATTAGTATATGCACTTATGTGTTTATCTCATGTTTGCAGCGACACCTATTCATGATGGCATGAGGACACCTATGCGTGATCGAGCCTGGAATCCTTATGCACCAATGAGTCCTCCAAGGTTTGAGCATGAATTTTGCTAATACTAATTGTTTTCCTATTTTAGTTTTCTTTTCATGATGAGAATTTGGAAATTGGACCTGAATCCTTATATTGAATATTTGATTGATAGTCACTTGAAGAACTTTTAGTTTCATTTAGTTTTAGTCATTCCCTGTCATGAGTAATTGATTTTTCAGAGGCATATTTGGGTTTTTTTAGAACTGCTGATGGTACTAATTTGCTTAATTGCAATCTGTCTAAAATATGACCTTCATTTAGTGGACACAGCTTCATATGCAATAAAATGGAGAAAGAGTAACTGGTAAAATGACAGTTGCATCAGAAACAGTGTGAATAAGTTAGATTTGAATGATTGGGCAGTTTTTCCTCCTTTTCACAATTATTGATTTAAAACGTACACATCTAGGGGAATGTATACTAGTTGTATCAATATCCCCGAGTTATCTTGGTTCCTTAATGAATTGGTCTTAATTGTGTTGTTGTTTCACCTAAATAATCAAAAATAAATGAAGAACAAACCATAATTTAACCTTATATTTCTACAATTTACTTACCCTGTCACAATAATTTCACTCCATTTTTGATAGTTAATTCCCATGCCTGCGTGGCATATTGGTTCACCAGATTGATCATAAATCATAACCACATCCCTTAAAGTTGTTTCAATGACCTTCATTTGTCCCATTTTGCATTTTAGAACTAGACATTCTTGTCCTTTTGTTTTGTCTTTTAATTAACATTCTTGCTTTGGTTGATTTACAAGTTATTTTCTTTTGCTTAATTTAAAACAGTTGGAGACCTATTACATCTATCTACAATATGGGAAATTGTCTGTCACCATGGATAATTTTCAAATGATGAATTTAGGCAGAGCTTAGAATTAGATGCACACCAAAGGATAAATATTAATCTTGCTTTTTTATTAGCTTCAATCTCTTTTTTTCTGTCCAACAAACTTCTTTTTTAAATTTCTTAACCATTGTTGCAAATAGAACATGCTTAATATGCATTGCATGCTTCTGTTGTCTGTTGTATCTGATGCAAAATAGTGTCCTGCATTTCATGTATTTTGACACCGTGACATCATTTCCTTCAAAAAAGTATCCTCTTTCAAAATTAATGAACTTTTGGCCTTGTCACTTTTATGCATTGTAACTGAAGCATGGTCATTGGAATTGTTTCTGCAAAAATGCAGGGATAATTGGGAAGATGGGAACCCTGGCTCTTGGGGAACCAGTCCGCAGTATCAGGTAAAGAACTTGGCATGCCTTGACCCTATAAATAATTCAAGTTATTCTGTGCTGTTATTATATGTGTGTGAAGTAATGAAAATGTTCTTTTTCCAGCCAGGAAGCCCTCCCTCTGGAACATATGAAGCTCCAACTCCTGGTTCAGGCTGGGCTAGCACTCCTGGTGGTAATTATAGTGAAGCTGGAACACCAAGAGATAGCAGTTCTGCATATGGTAGTTTATTTTTCAGTTTCCTATGTACTTTAAGCGGTGATTTTTTTATTGTAGCTAACTTCATGCACCTCTTACAGCCAATGCTCCAAGCCCGTACCTGCCATCAACTCCTGGTGGCCAGCCTATGACACCCAGTTCAGCGTCCTATCTCCCCGGCACTCCTGGAGGGCAGCTAATGACACCCGGAACTAATGGTCTTGATATGATGTCTCCTGTTATAGGTTTGTTTTGCACTTTCTTATTTTTGCCATTTGTCCTAGTTATTGTGTTCGATCTATTGATATTTATTAGTTTATATGAATATATCTAGGAATGTCCTTTTTCATTGTTTGGTTTTTGGTTTAGTCTGTGTCTTGTTAAGCCATTTTTTCAGGTTGGATCAAGTATTCCTGAGGTGAGGCCATGAACGGCTCTGCCATACATGAAAAGAAGAAAATTAATTCTGTTTTCAATTCCAGAAAATGAGTTGGTGCTTCGTGCATTTTCTTTTCTTTTCTTTTGGTGGCTTTGGTTTAGAAGTTAGAACTTAATCCGCATGGTGAAGGGGCTCTGAATAGACATAGCATATGTATGGAATTTGATCAGCTTTCTACAAAATTTTGTTTTGGTCTACTGGCATATCTAGTGTTATTTTTACTATATCTAGGTTTGGTTTTAAAAACTCACGAACATCCTTTTAGCAATTATGTAAGTTGCAATTCATTGCATCACAGGTGGAGATGGTGAAGGACCATGGTTCATACCAGACATATTGGTTACCGTTCACCGGACTGCAGATGAATCTGCTGTTGGTGTCATCAGAGAGGTGCTTCAGGTATGTCTTTCAAAAGCCAGTTGGGAAAAAAATCCATTTTCTTCTCTGTTGATTATTAAGATTCTGTTTGAGCTATGGCTTTTGACTTTGAATCATAATACAAAAGTTGATTTTTATTATTAACTTGTGAGAAAAATAAGTTAAAATGACTTCAAGTTAGTAGACTGTTTGGTAAAAATGGAAAGGCAATTTTTTCTTATTTTTAAGAAGGAATTTAATGCAAGTTAAAATCCCTAAAATTTCCTACTTTTGATTAACTTAAAATTTTGACTCAATTTTATAATGAACCTTTGATTTAAGTTAAAAGTTATTTCCAATCAAATATGCTTTATGACTTTTTATGAGTTAAAAGTTAAAAAAATGACTTGAATCAATCCACAAAAGTCATATCAAACATAATCTAACTGGATGTTTGAAATCCATGTGAAGTTCCTCGAATTGTTTCTATGAAGCCGCACTGATTTATTTGGAAGGAATACAAAGTAGAATTTCTGTAGTAATGAATTCAGCTCTATACTAATGCTAGTGTTGGTGGACCAGGATGGCTCTTGTAAAATAGTCCTTGGGGCTCATGGCAACGGAGAAACGATAACTGCTCTTCCTAGTGAAATTGAGATGGTGGTGCCAAGGAAATCAGACAAGATCAAGATCCTGGGTGGTGCACATCGTGGTGCTACTGGCAAGTTAATTGGCGTTGATGGCACTGATGGAATTGTAAAGTTGGAGGACACTCTCGATGTTAAGATATTAGATATGGTTATACTGGCAAAACTTGCACAGATGTGATTTTCCTGAGAATACACGAATTAAAATTCAAGAATTTTTTTCCCCTGCAGTTCGACTCATATCTTTATCTTCGGTCTGTATCAGTGTTTAAAATTCCAAGCTACGAGCAGCCTCTATCATACAAGTAGGCTAAGTAAGAATTATCTGTAAATGATCGAAATGAGAGTTCTCTGATTTTCAGAAGCGAACATGCAACTGAAGTTCTCGACAGAATGGATGTGTCTTGGAGAGGGTTCGGAGGTAAAAACATGGAGAAGTGTTGGCAAGTAAGCATCAATTTTAACAGCGAACATGCAACTGAAGACTTCTTTTTTAGATAGAAATTAAAAAAAAAAAATTAAATCAATTTGTAAAACTCATATTAAACATAACTTTAGTTTGCTGTGTAAAGATTAATTCAGAAACAAAAAGGAATCACATTAAAAATATTTTTTTTCTTAGAAATATCTTATTGAGAAAATGTACTCATTTGAAAACTGAAAACTAATTAATTAGGAGAAAAATCTCTAGTCTCGAAATTAAATTCAATTAATCAAATACAAGAACACGGCAACATATGTGCATGGAGTATCTATTAATCTTGGATCAAACTAATTAATTAGCAGCTTGTCCATTTCCATTTCCATCTTTATAACCTTAACTATTTGTTAATGGATCTCTTCATCGTATCGCTGTTCACGAAGGAGTTGACAAAATATGTGCATTTCATTTTCAAAGCGAGCAATTCAGATCGATATCGTTGCCTTCTCCTCTGTTGATAATGATTACGCCTTCGTTTTGAAGAATATCTGGGTTTTAGGGGTTTCCCTTTATCTCTGCTATCTTGCTGATATATTTCAACAGGATGTTATGGAGGTATGGCTGATGAACGAACATAGTATCTCTGAATCTTGGACCAGGATAGTTGTCCTTGAAGACGCATCATCATCGGAGGTTACTTACAGTGATGAAGATCTTTGGAAATGGGGATGTTTTGTTCCTTTGTCAACCATATGTATATTTATATAATCCTGGGACGGTCATAGAATTCAATCAACTACAGCTCCCATTGATCACAATCCCAGCTTCGCCTCTCGCACTCAAAGATAAAGATAAAGATGTGGGTTTTTCCTTTCGAGCAGAGCTTCTTGCTTACAACGTGTAGCTGAAACATTGCATTTCATGAATTTCTGGTGATTTATTTTTATGATCGTCTACTTTTGAATTGCAATTCTATACTACAATTTATTTCAAATATTCAAGTAGAAAAGCTCTGGACTTTATTCGACTTGAATTGGTAAAAGTACATCATTTACCTAACTTGCCATCATCTCTAAAGAAACATCTTTCAAGCGTGTGCGAGGAATTTCCCTTCTTCACTTTGGAGAATCCACTTGTTTACCAATGTATTCCATGCACTACGTCATGGACAGCAAGTACAAATACAAATTCACTAACAGCAGAGTATTTTCTGTCTCTTTTGTTTTTTACTTGAAAAGAAATTGAGATGAAAAACAGAACTCTGGTTGGATATATTTGTAAAACTTAATCTGAAAAACAAAATAAACATTGATGTTAATCTTAGTTTTAAATAACATAAGAATCAAACTTTAAAATATGTTGTTTGGATGTTGTAGGAAATATAACAAAAATATGCACTTTATTGGAAGAAAAGCTTGAAAAAATTAACTTGTTAATTTAAAAAAATATCATAAACTTCATCGATCATTTATTTTTTAAAAGTGGATTTTTTATATATTTCTGACCAAAAAAACAAAACAATAACGACGACAGAAGCCACTTTCTCCTGTCCGAAGGTCGCTTCACATCATCATCTTTAGAATGAATCGTGCTTTATTAAATTATAAATCTCAGGACCTGAAGGTGATGGTGAACTCAAGCCAGCACATGAGCCAAATGCTAACCAACAAAGAGTCTTGTTATTTCTTTCACACAAGCTATATCTCTATTGATATTTGATACAAAAGACTAAAAATCACCTCACCAACTTCGCGCTAGGAAGGAAAGCCTAACCACAAGAAATGCTGCAAGTGCAAGAGCAGACAAGGCTGGTTGCAGTACTGAATATCTCAACATGCATCCGAAATCACCTGCAGCCACAAATAATAATGGCGACGGCCACATTACACACAGATAGTGAAAAATCTTCGGCAAAGTACAAGAAGAATTTCAATGATCAAAAAGATAAATAGGCACAACAATTTCAGTTGCTTTCAAATTATAAAACTTTACAGTGATGGTTCCCCAAATGAAACCCGAATAATGAGCAAGAAATTAATCTGCAGGCTGTAAAATTTAGATAGAATAGGTATCAAAAGGACAAACTAGCATGGATGCCAATATGAATTTGCACTAACACACAAATACTAGTAGAAAGAAGTTAACAGAAATCTCATTAGTTGAACGAAGGTGAAAGGGAAAAATAGCATAAACCTAATAGAGGTCGCTGTTTTCAGCCCCATCTTGACACCCGCAAATATCGGTTCGCATTGTGGACAACCATCGCAATGCCACTCAGACCCTCATTAATTTAACACACCTAAAACAGACATGGACATTCTCGAACCCAGGCAGGCTAGTAGAAGATGGCAGCTCATTTCAAAATTTACGGTTCAAGATTCAATAATAGCTAAACCTCATAATCCCAGGCATATAGCTTCTTACAACTCCAATAAAGTGGTAGAGAAATACAGCATGCTTCCAAAATCAAACACTTGATCTGCAAGGCAATCTGTCATCACATGTATTTTATGCAAAACACCTAATTATGGCTAAACATCATTATCCTCCATTTCTTAGCATCTCTAGACTGACAGCACACTTAAGTTCCCTTCCAAGGTAGTAACTCCAAAATTCCTACTTGTAATCACTTCGAAGGATTTGATTTATATCCAGTTGGATCAAATCATCTTGAATATCAAATGGAAAAATAAAGGCCTTCATTTAATGCAATAAACTATCCGCCTTGGCTCTTATCTCAGGCAGTATTCTGAGATCCACAAAATTTAACAATATTTGACTTAAGGTTTGAATCTATCAGGTTCCTCTTGGGCATTAACTGCAACTTCTCTCAGCTATAATTTACAAAATCTGGCAAGCAATATAAACGCATGCCACTCCAGTCTCCAAAGACTTACAAGTATCTTGCAACTCTGCCTGGTAAACAATATTAGTAGCAACAGAACAAAATCAGTCAGTTTGTTCATTTGTTTACTAGTGCTTCAGATCACAGTTGCTTGCTTTGCCCTTTCTCTAATCCACCGGTTTGATTTAAGTCATGCTTCCAACTTTCATAAAATTAAAGACAGACTGCCTAATTTCAACTTAAGCTAGCATTTGCAGTGCATCTTACTCTGGCAAAAAAACGCAATGCCTTTATGCAAATGTTTATAGGAAAAGTAGAACAAGCTTTGTTCTAGAAGTTGGTTTGTTCAAGAAGTTGTAGATATCCACAAACTGTGACAAGTGAGTGACAACCTCTAAAGTAATAACAACCTAAATAAAAGCCAAAACTTGGATGTCACTTTTTGTGAACCTGCTAACAGCACACAGCCAGGCTCCATATCTACCCTCACTGAGGAACAAATGCACATGGGTCAAGAAACATGAAAATTCTCAGATTTTCAAATTCTGCCCACAATGTGAAACCCTGACTGTAATCAGCAAATGAGCACCAATCCTGAAGTCAAATAAAGATAAAACTAGACAACCATACTCAGTATGTCAGTACCTATCAACGAGAACACTAAAACTACAGATATATCCACTCACTGAAAATGTGAAATGCTGGCGCGTCCAGGAAAAGCCAATAAAATGCTATTAATCCTTTAATCAAGCAGCACGAAGTGCGATAAATCTTGACCACACATTCAGCCATGAAAACATCACAAATACACACGCTAGAGTTTTCCTTTTCAGTTACAAGCATCCTTCTAAAATCTAACGTAATAATATCTGGTTCTCAGCAAAGCAGCTAACTTATCTGCCCAGTACAGGAAGCATTCATTATCGGCAAAAGTTATTCTTCTTTTAAAGATTCAAAGCTTCTATGTTATGGTTGCTGATTACAACAGGTCAAAAAAATAGATGGAGCCAGGCATATGTCATAGATGTGTAATACCTTAACCTCTTCGTTCTGCTGCTTTCACCTGCTAATTCAAACAGTTGATCATGCAACACAGAGACTGTCCCCTCAAATAATCTTTGGATTACATATATACCAACTTTACACACATCAGGATCAAAATGCCTTCAAATGGTATCCAGTAATTTGCAGCTAAGGTGAAAATTCAAAAACCAAAAAACCTCGGAAAATTTCAGCTAGGCTCCAGCTCGATAACAGATGTACCTTTTTTGTTCTTTTGAGAACCCACATCAGGTATACTTATTATGACCTTGAAAACATAGATCGTAGTAAAAGGCCAAAACAATATTTGTTTATCTTCAATTCTGATGCATGGAGAGGCACATTTTAACCTCAATTTGAGCAAAAGAGGGTTACATTCACCATCTTACAAGCAGCTGAATTTAGAGTCCAAAGCGTTTTTTCATATAGAAGTCATACAACTGTTGGTTTAAGAGGACTGACTTCAATGGAAACTTGAAGCTTTTCCACACTATTATCCATCATGTCAAATTTTTTATAATAAATGGAGAAAAGAAAACCTAAGAGTTAAAACCTAATAAATGTGGATTATACCTTGCTTACTTTTGAGGCTCTCTTTTGAAGGATCCAACAGGAACCGCACTAGAAGATTCGTGATTTTCCTAAATAAAAGGCAAGTGCATAAACTTGTTAAGATGAAGATTACAGCATCAAACATTTGAATTTTAACATGCATGCAGATGTGGTTTAAAGAAAAATAAATCTATAACGTATGACTGATGTTGAGAGCATCGATACCTGGTTAGTTGAATTTTGTCCATGTATCCGCTGAGGCCTGGCATTAAGATCAATCAAATTGTTGTCCATTTTTCCGTCGCTATCTGTGTTATTCTCTACCATTGGAACTGGAGAGGCTCTGTGGTTTTGTTTATTTTCTCTAGCTGTGAGTTTAAGTGGCTGGTTTTGGTCCCTCCTTGTTTCATTATGATCAAGAGGTTGTTGTCCTTGCTCCTCCATCCGGCCAGGTTTATCCCCAGGAAACTAAATAAGACAATCAAACAAAAAATGTTAATTCGGATAGCTTCTTACATGTTTGATACAAAACTCAAAACACTTCGATTCCGAGTGACAAACCTCAACCCTCTGCCTCAACAGGAGATATCTACCATGGGTTCTTTTACCACCAACATGTACTATCATATCGCATTGCAAGCAGAGCGAACTACCATCTATCTCACAGTAAAAGAAAGCTGCATGCACATTTCAAGACAAGGAAAAACAAAACTCCTTGAAAAAACTTCAAAAACTCGCATCCCATGAAAAAGGCCAAAATAATCAGCAAAGGCAGGCCGGCATACCTGGTGCATTTTCACATATGTCACACTGTGGAACAGCGCTAGGATCTGCAAGTCCTACTCGCACGTGCCGACTAGCTAGCTTGTTGCACAAATGAACCTGTTCCAGCACACAAACAGAGACCCATTTGCATAAATATGACAACTTCGATGATGCTTACTTAAAAAGACCAAAACTTGCACTCCGCCATCAAAAAATTATCAAATCCAGAGCTTGATACTTTACAATAAAAGATCATCACTTGATAGACTCAGCAAAGGAACTGGCAATTTTTACTCTTCCAGTACCAAAAAAGAATTCATTTTGCAAATCCAATCAAGCCCATTTCAACTTGAGCAGAATTATTACCTTAACTCACTTAATCAATTCTCGTTAATCAAATCAAATAAACCGGGGAAAAACTATAAAGAGACAAAAAAAATATTGTAAAAATAAAGGTCGATAATCACCTTCTCGTCACAGGAACGGCAAAGAGCGGCTTCATCAGCTGCACAAAAAAGAATCGCGGCTGCGCTCTCACACACGTCACAAATCGTTCGCATTTCTGGTTTTTTAGAATTAATTTAGGTTCTTTCTTTATTTTTATTCCCCCTTCAATCTCTGCTTTTTGCTAATTCTCCTTTCTCCATCTGAAAGCCATTTGTTGATATCCTGGAAGGATAAAATTGTTGAAGTTGATCACTTTTGAATTAAGCAGTTGGTGACATGATAATTCAGCGGGAGAGAGAGAAAGATAAAGATTTAAATGGTGAAGAGAAGGGAGTATAGTAGAGGAGTGGAGTGGAGAGACAATTGGAGCTGTCTTGAGTCTCTGAAATTGGAGCGAGGAAGAGGAAAAGAAGGAAGGAAGTCTTTGCTACTTCTGTTTTGCTATTAATATTTAGTAATTGTGGTGGCTATTATTATTTTTTAAGTGTTTTTTTATTAAAAATATATTAAAATAATATTTTTAAAATTTTTAAAAATATATTTTGCATATTAACATATAAAAATATTTAAAAATATAAAATAAATATTTAAAAAAAAAAAAAACTCAATTTCAATAACGTTTA
>Ga0307515_10012856_pt1 | contig 15706 bp, 22 predicted proteins | sample 17_EM_MG_FD_194513 | JGI IMG/M metagenome (GOLD analysis project Ga0307515, IMG submission 194513) | Populus trichocarpa ectomycorrhiza microbial communities from riparian zone in the Pacific Northwest, United States - 17_EM | ecosystem: Host-associated > Plants > Roots > Unclassified | place... | reverse complement strand
TTCGCCGACAATCCTGCATGCAGCCGATTCTGCCTCCGCTCCTTTACAGCCTACGCCCGGTCGAATCACGTCAAAAAACGCCAGCTCAGAACTCAAAGGGCCGACTGAGGAACTCACCTCGTTGAGTTTATCGAGCATCGGGACCGTCGTTGCCCAGTCGACGCAGGCGTCTGTGATGCTCACACCATATTTGAGCCCCTCGGGTCCCTCGGGAGGGATGTCCTGGCGCCCAGCGTTGATATGCGACTCAATCATCACACCTATGATCGAGCGTTCGCCCGCCTTGATTTGCCCGCAAATATCATCGAGCACTAGAGGCTGGTTATTGTGGTCCTTCGAAGAGTTCCCGTCTGTTTGCATACACAGGATCAACGGTTATGAGAGTGAGGAGAGTGAGGAGACGATACGAGGACGCACGCGAGCAGTCAATCATGATAGACGGGTGCGAGTCGGGACGCGCTTTCTCTGCTGCGGCTGCGGCTGCTTTTACATACTCCGACTTGTAGTTCGGCCCACTGTTTGCGCCGCGGAGGATGACATGCACGTCCTTATTTCCGATCGTCCGCACGATCGCGGCGAGACCTTGAGTCCAGTTCAGTCAGACTCGTGGCCGGCAAATATCCAAACACAGACCCTGTTCCGTTACACCTAGAAATGCATGCGGCCGTTCTGAGGCGCGCATCGCGTCTATCGCGATGGTCATCGAGCCATCAGTTCCGTTCTTGAACCCTGCGTGAAAGAAATGAGAGGTGCTGCCATGTCGGAGTTTGAGATACATGCCAACGGGGAAAGAGACACCAGAGGCTAGCTCTCTGTGCAGCTGCGACTCGGTCGTTCGGGCACCGATTGCGCCCCAGCTGAGCAAATCCTGGAAGCCGAGACGAAATGTTTAGTCACGGTTGTCAGGCTTGCATGGGATTACACAGACGACTGACAGAGATGAATTGCGGGGAGATGGTATCGAGCAGTTCGACGCCGACTGGGATGCCCATAGCCGTGATATCGCAGAGAAGCTGTCGCGCCATCCTCAAGCCTTTGTTGATCTTGAACGACCCATCTAGGTCTTAATGATGGGTCAGTCAGTCAATTAGGTACTCGCGGGTTACAAGAAAGGGTGCACACCAGGGTCATTGATCAGGCCTTTCCAGCCCACCGTGGTTCTGTATAGTCAGTAAGTCGTGGTGCTCTTGCGAAGATGGACGAGGAAGAAGGAATATATACCTTGGTTTCTGCAGGTGGGAAACGGATCAGATGCTTCGCACGGAAAGGCCGATGGGCGGGTATCTCACCTCGCTATTGGATGAAAAGAAGCTGATCAGAATATGTCACAACCAGGGAGTTGTGTGACTCACAAGTAGGTTCTCATGACGATTTGAAGGCCGTCCCACCTGTGGAGATGGCTTTTGAGGAGTTTCGCGTACTCGATGGCTTGCTCTGTCGAGTGGATCGAGCAGGGACCTACGATTACGAGTACGCGGTCGTCGTGGTTCTGAATGATTGAAGCAGATACATGGCGTGCTCGGGAGATGGTCAAGCGAGACTCCTTCGAGGGCTGGATCTCTGTTCAAGTCAGGTCAGGAAGAGGTCGGTAGACTATGTATGGAATCGGGGGCAGTCGGGTATACTCGCCGTGTTTGATGAGAGCGGGTTGTGCGAGCGGGTCGTAGCCACTAACCCTGCGGTCGTCGATGTTGAGGAGCTCTTGGTCCGTGGGTGTACCTACGCGGGCAGTGGTTGTCATTTGGTTTGGTTGTGAGTGGATCTAGGTAGAATTTGAAGACGTGGAGGGGGTCGAAAAATAGATTAAAGGATGACTTGGATCGTCCTGTTTGTGTTGCCGTTTAGCCGCTAGCCGTCACTTAGCCTAAGCCGAGCCCGTTCGACCGCGCCTATGCTCTCATATGGCGAGTACAAATAGAGTAACAACGCCTTGGTTCTGTGTAAAGTCGACTCTGCTGGGTGATACTCGCCCAGACTCTCCACCAGAATCGCAGAAAAAGGTGTTCCTCAACGTTTGCACCCAGTCGAGCGTGCCAAAGGCGCCAGAAATCCCCGCCAGCGTCTTCCAAGACCGCCTCGAGTCTCCTTCCGAGTCCGATCGCTCTCTTATTCCTATTGTGCTGGCCGAGCCCAAGGAGGACGTTGATAAAGGTACGTCCAAACCAGTCTATTCCACATACTGCTTCTTTCAACTAACTAGCTTGCATTTTCTTAATCCTCATTTGCGGGTAAACTCAAGCGGGGAAGCCATGCCTGGTTATCGACTGCATCATCAATCCGGAGAACAAGGGATTGGAGCAGAAGCACGGCAATTCATTCAAGACGTACCTTATTGGTGTGACTGCTACCCACCCTTGACCACGCCTTCCACTGACAAATTCTCCGCTCCAAAGGGGTCGTCCTTGATCAAGTTGAAAGAGAACAATCTTGGTGGTTATCGAGAGGTACGCTGTATCTTCAATGCCTCTCATGAAGTGTCCACCCACAGACCCCCCCCTTCGATCCGTTCCCTTCCTTGAGCGGTCGATTCACAGTGTACTAACTGTCAATTCTCACCTCCATAGAGATCTCCATTCCAAATATCGTCTATAAAGGACAGAAGGGGTCAAAGAGAACCCCTTCCAGCGTTCCCTCTAAAGCAAAACCGCAATCAATCCCGCCATCGAGCTCAAAAGCAAAGGCCAAACAGCAGCCGTCGTACACACATAATGTCATTAAATCTGTCAATGGCGATATCATCGAATACAGAATAAGCCTCCCAAACACGGTGAGTGGCCCCACACAAACAACATCATAACGGAATCGTATAAAGTATCAAGTCCGAAACTGCGATCGCCCATAAATAGCTTCCTCCTGGCCTCCTTTCCCTTAACGTGACATCGTTATCGAATCGTGAATAATGGTCGTGCGCAGGCGAAACCCGAAGCTGAAAACGCAACACTCGACCTTGAGCCCCGCCGAGTAATCTTTGAATCTGCCTCGTACGCGCTTGAAATCGCCCTGCCTGGCTCGAGTGTGGTGGATATGGATGCTCCCGTCGACGCTGAATTCCGCACAGGAGAGAAGGTGCTCATCGTCCGAGCTAAGTTGGTTGCATGACTGAGAGTGAGTACACTGTGATAAATAATTAGTAGGAGGCGTACAATTTGTCTAGCATATAGTTGTGGGGGAGAGGTTTGCGCTGCGCAGGTCGCGTGTGCCAAAGTTTCGTGTATAGCAAGCTTTGCTGTTACACGCGTAAATACCGTGATCGGTAGGGAAGGTAGATGATACTAACCAATATGGCTATAGAATGAAAGGGTCGTAATGCTTCGCTCAGCGGTCCAGAGAGTAAAGCGGATGAACGTACCTCGTTCCCATGGTCCAACAGGGTAGAAGAATCAAGGCGCTATTAATTGAGTGTCAATAGCCGCTCCTAATGAGAAGGTGCATGTCAGCGCACCTTAGTACAAGCCGTGCATGTAAGGCAAGACTATGTGTTTGCACATGAGCGATATTCCTGGGACCCAACCAATAGAACGGACCTTGTGCCACTTCTTCCCCACCGCGTTGACCTAAACCAAATCGTCAATGTCCCTCCACTGACACGGGTACGAGGTTTAACTCACCTGTTCCGCAAAATAAACAGCCTTCCCACACTTTGGACAAGTAGGTGAGGCGCCTCCAAATGTCTTCGTCCGAGCTGCGCGTTCAGGGGAGGAGAACATCCCACCCGTCCTCGAGGATGTGAGGGCCTGCGGCGTCCGTCGCATATAGAAGCCCCCCGTAGACTGTGAGAAGACCGTTTGAGTGCTCCCACTTGCTCCTTCGAAGGCAATGGATCGTTTGGGCGATGAGGTTGGCACGTCTGATAGCTGGTCTTCAGATTCCTCGGCTGGTGTCGCAGGCGAATGGGACCGTTGAGCAGCCGGATCGGGTGAAGAATCCATCTCCATCGAGTCATCTGCTCCTACTTCCAACGCGGGCTGGCCAGGTGATGAGGGTGCGTCTCCTGTTGTGTTGTTCCGCCAGCGTGTTTGTGGGGATGCTTGCGGAGAGATATTTGCTGAGCGTAGATCTACCGGGTGAAGTTGATATCAAGCCGCGACGCGTTGTGGGCGAGAACGAAACCGAAGCGGTACCAGTGTAATTACAAGGGTTGTCTTACCTCTGGTTCCAAACTCTCTGACGTGACAGGGTCCGCTGGAACGAGGTGTTAGTCACGGTATGGTTGCTGCGTTTGAGGTGGAGGCGTTACCAGTAGGGCTAAAAGTGAACGGTGAGTGTTGGGACCAGGTGATGGGAGAGTGGCAACACGAACCTCTTCATTGTGTTCGACCAAAGAAAACGAATCTAGACGCCTCGTGCAGCTGAAGCAGGTTAGGCAGCTCTGCGGACGCGTCAGCTGCTGGCTTCTGGCTTGGTGCGAACCATAGGCGCTGTTCGCATACTTTATGGTATATCTACATAAATTCCATATTGATGACCGTATCGTGTGCAAATAGCGTTCATATACGCACCTTTCTCCCTGGTCCCATTACCTTGAGAGAGAATGCAGGTTAGACAGCCCGATCTCAGAGAAGGGGAACAACCTCACTTGCTCCGCGGCATAGACCGCCTTCGAACAACGTGGGCAAATAGTGGATCCTCCAAATGGATGCATATTGCTTATTTCTGGATAAAATACGTCCAGTCGCCTAGTCGCCTGTGAAAGCTGGTAATGACAGAGTCCAAGTGACAAGTGACACAACTTGGAGCTGACCGCGCACTGCGGGTCCTTCTCGGCGACTCTCTCGACGATCGTGGGGATCTCAAGGACGAACAAGATAGTTGTATTCTATGACAGCACGATCGTTTGAGAGTCTCGCGTCTGAACGCCGTCTCAAGAATCGGGTGACGGACGATGACCTCTTCAAGCAAGTAGTTCTCGTGTCGGTCCTTCCTTATGTTTACTTATTATTATCACCTGCAGTTACACTCTCCGTGTTGCGTGTGTCCTCCTTGTCTCTTGGCCGTTGCTGCAAGTTAACATATCTGCCACCCAGCTACCTGACCTACCTCCTCACTCCCAAGCCTTCCGAATATCCTATCACATCATCGGTTATCTCAAGAGACTCACGCGATAGGGACTCGAAGGACGTTTCCACCAAGATCCACGCCTACACTTCCTCAATTGCCGACTCCTTCACAGACCTCCTGAGCGATTTTGCCGGAAGAGATGGCGGAAAAGTAGTCAGGTTTCCAGAGAGGCTCATCAAGGTGCTTGAGGGCAAGTTGCAGGATATCTTTATGGCCAAGGACCCACTGTACAGAGTCCTCCTTAACCCTCAGCTCCCTTGCTAATACGAACGCGTTTCAGATATACCGACCTACGAACCCGACGTATCATGGGTCTCTTCCTGGCCGCCTTGACTCAAAAAGATTCCCCACTCCGGCAGCAAACCCTCCGCAATCGTAAGATCGAGGAACTCATCCTCAGCTTCGTCACTACTGCCACTTCCTCCCTCCGAAAAGACACAGACCTCGGACCTGACGGATGGAAACTCGAGCTCAATAACCAGATTGCACACTTCGTCCGTGTTCTCCGTGACGCCCTCCGGCTTGTCAGTCACGTACCCCCCGAACTCACTACACGCATGGATATGTATGCGGACAAACTGGTACCTCAGAATGCCGCGGATGTGGCTCGTGCAGCGAGCTCGGCATACCCTGAACCCACTACCTCGACCCATTCGACCCATTCGACTCTCAGTATTCATGATATGCCCCTTGTCAAGGTGGTAGGAAAGCTGTTCGACAAGACGGATGACGAGATGTATAGAGAGGTTCAGGCTATCCGTGCCAAGTGCACTGAGAAGGTACGCTAAGAGCCCACTTAGTCCAGAGTTTGTGCTCATATCGCTGGTCTTAGGCCGCATTACTCGATCTGAAGGTATCTCATTAGTATTAAGCCACATGGCATTTCTGATGCCCTCATTATAGGGATGCTTGAAGAATATCCATGCAGGCTTGCCTTTCCCTGGTCGACGGGAGGACTTCCCCGACGACGCAGCCTTCCTCGCCTGGAAGACGACCGAACAGTCGCACCTCTCCCAACTGATGGTCATGATGGTACAGTATAACCCTGAGCTAGCCAAGGCCACGCCCTCGGATGGAGGTTACTCTGCCACGGCCGGACGGCCGGGATCGCTGTACTCCGCCACACCCCGACCGCGGCATTTGGAAACCAGTTCAGCTGGCAGTCAATCTTACCATACCTTCTCTAACGATCTTGATGGCATTATTGGCTCAGACGACGAAGGCAGTGGCTCGTCTGGCAACCAATTCACGTATATCCCACCCAACCCACGCAAGTACTACAAGAAGCTCATCGAGAAGTGTGTGGAGCATGACCTTCGTGCGATGCATACCCTTCCCGAGGACCAGGAGGTTTCTTTGGGCATCCTTTCGCCTGGCCATTTGGATGTCATAAACGAGTGCGCGTTGAGGTGGAGGATCATGCAGAGCTATCGCGTCTTGTGCTTCCTTGATGTCATCAAGTACAAGTATGAGCGTGAGGAGGTGCCGCTGGAGTGTATTCCCGAAGCTATAACGCTCGTTGATAAAGCACTTCAAGAACAAGATATCGATAAGTGGCATAATCAAGATGTACGTCCACAAATTACCACCTTTTTATTCCTCACTCACGCGGAACTTGACAGAGGGAATATCTTGCAACAGTCTATTCGTCAATCTTCAATATCTTCCTCTCGTCGTTCTATCATGCTCTTGACGCCCTTCCTAACCTCTCTCGGAAGGCGGTCGCCCCTTTCCTCAACATCCTCGAGCGGATACAAGCATCCGGTTTACTCGATCGTTATCAGGTTGACATCGATGCGCGGATGCGGGAGTTATCGGATCGTGTACGAATCATTGCCGTGCACCACTATACCGACCAGAGTCAAGAGATGTTTAGCCAGCAGACGGGTGTCAACCGTGCCTTGCCATTCTTGCTACTCAGCGACTCGCTCGAGTCTCTTACGAAGAAGCTCGACAAGGCATATGCGGAGCCAATACTGGGGTCTGTACCCCGTTCTTGTGCTTTGTGAGCAACGCTGACAATGGTTCGTCGACAGCCGCCTAGATATCGTCTCGCTCTTTGTGGAGACGCAGATTCCGTTATTCCTCACTGACCTCGACGAGGCGCAAAAGCCATTGCTCGAAGGGTCAATGAACCAACCAACACCGGATGTTCCTATTGAGGATATATTCGCGCTATATAGGAGGACGAAGACCTTGCTTGATATCTTCTCTTCTTTCGCTACCAAGTGAGTAAACGTCCTGTTGGTGGGGTGATAAAATATGGTGCCAATAATCTCAACAGTGCCTCTCATCATTTCGATATTGTGTCTTTCTTTGGGCCTTACGTCGAGGAGTGGCTGAACAGCACGGATAACCGGACTGGACAATGGGTCCAGACGGCCATCGTCGTGGATAAGGTCTGTACTATTTTCTGACACTTACCGATGGTGTGTTACCTGATTCCTGCACCAGTTTGAACCTGCTGGAAACGAGCGTCACAGCTCTTCCATTGTCGATTTATTCGACTCTCTTAATACTCCTGTCAACTTCTTGCTCGATTTGAAATGGGTCGATCAGTATCAGGAGGCGAAATTCCTCACTTCTTTGGCCAGAGTGAGCCCATAAATTTGGGATTTTCCATACCCGTTTTGACGGGACATACGCAGATCATCAGCAAGTCGGTGGAGCAGTACTGTCGAAGAACTGAGGAACTGTTCATGGAGGAAATGTTCCCACGCCCGACCGAGCCGTATTTACAGCCTCCAAAGCAGTCGGCATGGTTGGAGAAGGCCAAAGGAGCGTTAGCCTCCGAGAAGAAGATCGAACCGTTTAACTTTACTGCTGAGGTTTGTGCCTGCCGCATCTCTATCAAAGAAAATGTTGATGAGACACGTAATTCAGTCATGCGTCAAGATCAACAACATTGAAGCCGCTCGTTCACTGCTAGACAAAATCTACAACCTTATCGATGCAGATCGGGTATCTGAGGTCATACAGGAGGAAGAGAGCATCAACCCTGTGTCGCCCACTACGGTTGCCGCTCGGCAACGTAATCTCTTCACACTCAAGGTTATTATTGCCGAGAATCTGGTGCCTCCAGATGGAAGGTCGTGCGACACATTCGTCACTCTGAGTGACGAGCACGGGAACCGGATGGCCAAGACCCGAACGATTTACGAGACAACTGACCCAAGATGTAAGTGCGTACCAAGAAGACGATGGTGCCCATACTGATGGTCTTCAAAGGGGAGGAGACATTCGATATTTCCGTTGAGAAGACCCTCTGGCTGATGGCCAGCGTCCGTGATCGACACCTTGTGGGCAAGCATGACACGGTCGGCCGGGCATACCTCTTCCTGGATCCGAAGCGCTTCGGCGATTTCCTCGCACATGAACTTTGGCTCGATCTCGACACTCAAGGCCGATTACTACTTCGAGTGAGCATGGAAGGCGAACAAGATGATATCTTGTTCTTCTTTGGTAGAGCCTTTAGATCGCTGAAGCGTACAGAGGGAGATATGATCCGTATCTTCATCGACAAGGTGCAGTGTTGATGTTATAAAGATAATTGGCAGCTAAAGAGCTTTCCAGATGTCTCCGTTCATCCGCCAAGTCCTTTCTCGGTCGACTCTGAAGCAGTTGACCAAGTCGGGAACTAGCCTCGATTATACTAAAGCAGTGGCCGGTGTTCAATCGCTCTGGGGATCCCTAGGCGGCGGGAGCTCCGCCGAGCCCTCTATTCCATTGCCCCAAGCAGAAAAGCCTCGCTTCAAGCAGCCTGACGGTCCGACAGACGAGGCAGTCGTGGGTGCCATCGGTCCGCTTTGGGACTACCTCAATTCCAATCTCCAGGTCCTGAATAGTTCATTGAGTGACCACTCAAGAGACACCGTTATGGCAAAGATATGGAAAGAAGTGCTAGCAACCATTGAAGGTTTATTGGTCCCCCCGCTTTCCGAGACAACTTCAAGCATGCGGCAGCTCTACGACAAAGAAGTAGATGTCGTTTTCAAATGGCTGAAGGTGTGCTATCTACGAGTACAATTCCCTGCTCGTTTCTGATGAGATTCTTACCTAGGAACTACTCATCTTCTTTCACGCAGAGGGTGAAGGCATGAGCATGGAGGACCTGCAGAATGTCAAATACCGAGAAGTTATGTCAATCCGTTTCTACTACGACTGGGACACGTACGTTCCTCACGCTGCTGGTTATTCGAGTGTCCCTGATATTATTGCTCTCTGTTCCAGTGACCAGCTCATGGAAGAGGCAGTTAAGATGATGCAACCACATCTCAGGGCTGCCCCGACAATGAAAAAGCGAGCAAAAACCGTCCTTTCGCAACGGTGCTTTACCTCCTCTCCGTTCGACCCTGGTAATTGCTGACTAGGCCCTAGGAGTCTTGGTACCATAAAGGATCGCAAGCGAGAGAAGAGGACAGAGAAAGCCGGTGACAATAGTGCTGACACTATCCTCAAAATTCTACGAATGCGGTGCGTTATATTTCGATATTCTAGCTTCCAACTGAGATTGTCCCCACAAGACCGAACACGTCCGACTTCCTCGCCCAACAAATTCAAATAATGAACCAGATACACGCAGAACAGGAAAGTCGGCGAATGAATAATAGAATGTCTAGCCGCCGTGATAAAGAGACTCTTCCTCCACTCCCTGGTTCGCGTAGATGATGCTCTTCTGTTTTATTTGGTCTTTTGTTTGTATCGTTACCTCACACACGGACTGGTCTATTCGATCTTTGGATGTGCCTCCTTCTATTCACCATGGACCAAAGAAAATATTATTACAGAGCCAAAAGGAAATCATCAGCGCTGTCGTTCTCTCTCAGAGAGCTGGTGCAAAGTATTCTAGAGATATAGGTAAGAGACAGAATTACCACCAGAAAGAAAAGCACTTACATTATCCAACGCACGCAAACGGAGGCACTCTCGCTGCAGTCGTCGGTCGAGAGTATGGTTGTATTTGCGCGCCATGTGCTGGCCGGACACAACATCCCGAACGACACCCGCAATCAGACGCTGTTTATGCACATTGGTCAAAGGCTCCACAGTCATGGACTCGGGTAATGGTGCCAACGTCGCGAATACTTCCGGGTGGAGCGGTGGACTGAGTGTTCCAGTCGGGTCCACCTCTACGGGCTCCGACGGCGCTGTTGGGTCGACATAGTCCGGAAGTTGCTGGAATTGACGTAGCTGAGCGAGGTACACGCCTAAAGGGACGCCATCAGCAACTTGAATATGTGCCAAAACTTAATATGGCGTCACTCACCAATGAATGGGATACAACCATTGGATGGTCCTGTGTACTCTGTCGGATTTTGACTCGCAGGAACGCTCGTAGCGCCTTCGCCCATCATCGCAGGGGGTTCTGAGAGGTTGGCGATCGCCTCTCGCACCGTCCGGAAATTGTTCGTTGAGGATGCGAACCTCTTCAACTGCTCGAGGAGCCGCATTTCCGAGACATTCACTTTGCCCCAAAGCTTTTGCATCGCAACCAAGACCGGCGGAATCTCTAGACCAGTAATGATCGCCACTAAAGTAGAGTAGTTGTTTATCTGCCAGCATTTCTGTTTTGTTTGGGTAATTAGCGCTTTTGCGACATTCTTTGAACACGAACAACTTACGAATGCCAAACGAATGAACTTGCCCACAAGAGCTGGCCGTTCTTGAGGCTGAGTGAGGAGAATTTCCGATGCGGTGAACTTGACCATCAGATAGAAACGAGCCTCCACGGCGGTTAGATCGGTTGGGACAATGACATCAACACCTTTCTTCGCTTCCGCTCTGAGCTTAGCTCGCTCCCTCGTGTAAACGTTCCAGTCCAATACGTCCATGACGCCGCTAACTTCCGAGGCGTTTATGGAAGAGCTGACAAGGTCCTCAAACTTAATCCCCATAAACAAGTCTCTCTCAATCATTGTAAAGTGCTCCGCCAATTGCTGAGATCGATTGATGAGAATAAAAGACCGATGGATGGGTGGAATAGCAGATGGCGTGTACTTGTTGGAAATCACGGGGCGTGGAGTACCGATTTTAATGAACGATTGCTTGTGTCCGAGACTCTGAGTTGGTCGATGCCCCTTGAAGCTTGGTTGTGAAACCAGGGGATGATCAGAAGAGCTTTGCAGGAAGGCAGGCGCGTGCAGTGACTGTGGAGGAGAGTTGTATTCTATGGGTCGAGCTGGCAGTTCTGCGACGTGATCATGCGTTGGGGTTAGAGAATTCCCCGCTTGTGGCGTGCTCAGAGCCTGCAGGCTACTTTCTTGAGGCTCCACCTCTTCTACAGATATAGCAACCGCTGCTATGGATTCCGGTATATTGGCATTACTGGCACTGGCCTCGGGAGCCAGGTCGCCCGACGTGTCCGCCTCAGCGACACTGCTATGGGAGGAATGGTCCGAACGAGTTGAGACTGAATTGGCGTCTCCGTGCTCGAGCCTCTTCTTGACTTGCCTAAGCCACCCATCGACCTTAACCTCTTTGTGCTTCTGTCGATCCTTGTCTATTTGACCTTCCAAACGCCTCATCGCGGCCTCTACATCACCCGGCTCTTCATCATCACTATCGATGAAGTCCAAATGCCATGCCTGGATACCGCCGGCTCCAACGACATATTGTTTCTCTGACTCCGAGTCGGAGTTGTGAGACGAGGTGGAGGATCGGTTCTTGGACTGATGGCTAATCTCCGAAGGGCTTACAGACCGATGAACGAACTCGAAGTCACGACGAGTAGGTAATTTTTTGGGACCCCTGCGAGCTGGAGCGATGGACTCGTCATCTGTTTCGGAGAGCATATTATCAATCGACATGATTTCTGGGTCGATCGTATTCGTATCTGGGAACCAATGGCGAGTTGGGACACCGTAGTCTTCCTCGGATGACCCAAAGAAGCTGTTCTCGCTTTGGACAGATGCGACGGTGGAGACAGACATTCGGACGGAGTCATCCTCCTCCGCAGAGGGTTGGGAAAGGTCCATCGAATCACAAGAAGGATCGGTTCCTTCGTCAATCAGAGTGTCAGCAGTATCGACAGATTCGACGGTGACGTTTGGAGTGAGCAAGCTGCGTGTCGGACTGGGTGTTCCTTCGGTGGATGATTTTCGCTATTGGGTTATCAGCTCATATACCAAGAATCGGATATGATTGTACAAACCTCTCCAACTTCATCAGGAGGCAGTCCCTTTGCAAAAGTGATCGAAGGGAGATCTTCCATGAGTTCAGGGTTTGGCGGCTGCCAGTCCTCACCCTGGGGCTCTTGGGTTTCGCCTACTTCATCCCTTGACTCGGCAGCAGGTGCCTCTTCCACATCCGGGCTGACGCCGCCCTCTGGGAGGGGCGCAAGCGCCGCAGGTGTTGGCGCAGAAGCGAGCGCAGAGTCAATACGAATGCTCGCAAGGGGCGTGGGATGACCACCAGACCCGTCATCCGCTTCTGGAGTCTCTTCAAGCGGGGATAGATGGCCATCCGCGGAAGCGTCAGCACTAGCCTTCTGTAATGGATGCACCTCTTCCACTGGAGCCACGCGTTGCCGTTCAAGTGGAGCAAGGTTCAGAAGCCGCAAATACTGCTCCACTCCGCCTTGTATAGTCAGCAAATCCCCTGGCGCATTGATGTCCAAGTCGAACTCGGACATATCCCTGCAACTGAGTTGCGTAGGCATCGGCGCTGCACGGGGACTGAGCACACGCTTCCAGTGGCCGAGTCGACCCGTCATATTCACCAGCGCACGGGAGATGCCCTTGCTGCCTTGGAGATGGATGGTTGAGTGCGTCGAGGGAGCTGGAGTGGCTGAGATTGAGGGGCGCTTGGCGTTCGAGAGAATGAAGTTGGAGAGTGGCTGCTGCAGGAGGACTTGGGATGCGCTCATAGGTTGCGAGCTCGTAGGCGTTCCTTGTGTGGAAGTAGAGAGAGCAACGACCTTTTGAGAAGGCGGTCCCGAGGCTATCACCGGGGCCATCGAAATCGAGTGCATGGCCGGCATTGACATCGCTTGAGAGAAGGGGGCAAAAGCAAGGGCCATGTCTGCAGATTGCCTCGTGCTTGGGCCCCCTTGTCCCATGTCAAGATCCACTTCAGTCTCGTCGTAGTCCAAGCTGTACTTTTTATGAGCAGGGGGCTGGGGCTCCGGAGTATTGGCGGTCGTGGTATTGATCGTGTTCCCTGGTCGACGCAGGGAAGCGAGATACTCAGTTTTGCATTCAAAACAGAGCTTCTTAAGTTTTCGTACAATATTCTGCTCATTCGGCATTAGCAAGCCGTTCAATCCCTCTCCGTGCACAGGAGAGTACCCGACAGCCGAGGAGGACGTACCAACGCATCTGGGAGTGCGACTAGAATAGGATCACGTCGCAGCGTATTCAACCACCCACTGAAAACTTGACAAAGGGCAGCATTGGGAACAAAATCGATGCGGAAAAAGGTAATGAGCCAGTAGCGGATAGCGATAAAAGTACGGACGCGGACGATCTTGCGGACAGTTTCCTCGTTGGGCGACAACGGCGACTCGAGGGCCCAGTGGAAGCGGCTTATAAGCAAGTGACAAAGGTCAATACTTGAGATGTACGTGCGGTACGTCAGGAAAAAGTTGAGTAGCTCTTCGTAATTGAGTTCGCTGGTCAATTGGGCAATCCAGCGCTCTATCGTAGCGGCCATGATGACAGTTTTGAGCCCTTCTTGTGGACGGAGTGCGTCACCGTTTTGCACGCGGGACAACCGGTGTCCTGGGGCTCCACCGGAAGACAAGTCTGTGGTACTTTGGAACATATCTTCGTCTCCGGGAAGCAGCTCACCCCAGATGACGAACCGAGGGTCATCTTTGGGAGCTACAGTAAGGGTACTGCTAAGTTTGACAGTAGGTTCGTTAGAGTCTTCTGACAACGTGTCGGGAAGGGGTACACCGCTGTAAATCTGCAAAATATCGAACACAGAGGTCGAGTAAGGCGTGACGCTCCGCGTGTTGGGAGCGAGCACTTGAGGTTTGTTCGTAATGTCGAGTCGTGGTCGTTGTCTCATAGGTGCGCGGGGCTGGTTGTCGTCTGCCCTGGCTGTAAGCCCGGATTCGAATGACTGCATCTCTCGAACAACGCGAGCGGAGTGGGGCAGGCTGTGGTTGCGTGGCTTTGGTGGCTCTGTGTACAGGACTCCCTCCCCAAAGGGGAGGTGCAAGCAGTCGTGGGCCGAGTATGGATCTGATACCGGCTCTGAGAGCTCGCTTGTGGATCCCCTAGATAGGTCAAGGCTCTGTCGTCCGAAGACGATATTACTGTGGCTGCTCTGACTAAAGACGTCATGGTCCGCATTGCTCGTGCCACTGACAGACGGGCTAGGCATGCTGGGTGTACGGGGCACATCGATGGATTGGGCTCTCCTTAGCGTGCGACGTGAGGGATGTGGGCGGCCAGAGCTTGCTGATGTGGATGAATGCGGTGGATCCTTGCTGCCCGTGGTGTATCTGAAGAGCGACTGGTTAAGCAGGCCACCCACACTAAGCCGGGCGCGGCGGGAATTCGGTCGGGGTGGCGAAGCAGGCTCTGGCACATCTGGAAGGATCGGTCCGTCTGTCGAGGGTCTTAAGCTGCAGTTGCGGTTAGTCAGTTTAGCAAGCTGTCGAAGATGGAAGCGCGGATGGAATTGGGGCTATAAAAGGGCAGAGAGCTCAGGGTCGACAGAGAAAGGGCCAGGGTGATACACAATGGCATGACTAAGTAAGGCAGCCCTGTGAAGTGGAGCATAAGGGCATCTGGGGTAATATTCTGAGGCGCAGTGAATGGTGCCAAAATAGGAAACGAGTTGTGCCTGTGTAAGTTTTTTGTTCAGGGGCGTAACCCACTGTACCCTTTGCTCAAAACGCTCATTAATGTGCAGGGATATGGAATCCAGCGAGCGTTGTGTGAACGGGTGGTTCAATAGCTGACGGTGGCACTGGTGGACGGGAGCAGACAAGCGCTGACCCACCTCACACGAAATACCTTCTTGCCATTGTGCTCCATTGCAGTGATTGCGTAGGGCGAACGGACTGTCTTTCCTTTCCCGACACCTGACATGTGATCGTAGAGTTTCTTGAGCTCTCGTGCGGCTAATGCGGACGTAGTTTCGATGAAGCTGCCATCTCCTAAGCATTGCAGACCCTATTCGTCAGCAAATCAAGCCGGCATCGCATCGATTAGCGCCCAGGAAATCGGGCTTACCCGCGACGGAGAGATCGGCGTTGGCAACCTCTGGGGGGAGACTTGCGAGGATTTGAGAGTAATCGTGATTTGCGTCTGGAAGAAATGGGTTCGTGAATGGGCTTTGGGTCGACTGCCATACGGGCGGGAGAAAGGGAGCCGGTTTTGCGGGTGCGAGTGGGATGACGGGAACGTCGTGGAGTGCAAGCTGTGGGATGGGAGTCGAGGATGCTGTAATGAGCGATGAGGACGAGAGTTGGGGCGGGGCGGGGCGGATGTAGCGCTGGTTGTCGAGCTTGTCCAACGAGGCGCGTGAACGACGGACTAGGCCCTCATACTCATCGCCAGACGAGCTCATCGCACGACGTTGGCGCTGTCGTAAATGTCGTCCAGATTATTTTAGAGATTTTTTCTCGTCCAACGTCTACGTTAGTTCGGGGCTGAGTTGGTTTGCTTTGTGCCCCCTTTGAGAAGGACTCACAAGA